>Ga0078972_1006431_pt1 | contig 27851 bp, 19 predicted proteins | sample YelNatPaOPGAMG01_FD_67568 | JGI IMG/M metagenome (GOLD analysis project Ga0078972, IMG submission 67568) | Hot spring thermophilic microbial communities from Obsidian Pool, Yellowstone National Park, USA - OP-RAMG-01 (SPADES assembly) (version 2) | ecosystem: Environmental > Aquatic > Thermal...
ACCCCCATAAGGAGTGGACATACCGAAATTGTAGAGGTTATAATATTAAGTGAATAAACCTTACAGGAGGAGTTTGCCCTTTTCCCTTTATTTTTTTGACTAAATAACTTTAGATAGAATATAATCCTATTAGAGTATATGTTGGGGAATTTCTATATCAAAGCAAATCTCATTGACATATTATAGACAAAATAATTATAATACATCATAGAAAATGCAAATAATTCTCTTTATTAAAAGTGATCAATGAATGACAAGAATATATTTTTATGATGGGGGATTGAAAATTGGGCAAAGCAGAATTAACCATAGATACAAAGACAAAATCTTCTTACTCTATAAGTCCACTTCTTTTTGGAAAATTTTGTGAGCATCTCGGTTCAAATATCTATCAAGGTATGGAAGCACAGATATTGTTCAATTGCACATTCGGCAAATGGATCTTTGTCAATGGCGATCATCCTGACGGCGGGATCAGTGAAGATAGCGATAGAGGGAGGATAAAAAATAAGATAGAAGGAAGGGCAAGACGAATGTCGTTTCCAAGTGCAGAACCACTGATCAATGCCTTTTTTGATGGCGGAGCTTATGGTTGGTTTTATGTAGGGACGAGGGAAGATGTGCGACTAAGTCCCGATGTTGGAAAATTTGGCGGAAGATCACAAAGGGTCGAGGTGATGAAGGAAAACAACTCAGGCTTCGGCATCGGTCAATGGACTTATCTTCCACTTCATCGGACTTATGGATTTGACTTTCGTATAGTAGCACGTGCAACAACGCCAGTATCCATAAAATTTAGCATTGCTCCTGTTAATAACCTCCAAGATGCCGTTTTTGTTGAAATACCGATTGATTACGAATGGCATACTTTTACAGGGCATATTGATCTGCCGAAAAGATTTAATCAAAATGATCTATATCAAGTATCTATTACCTCAAATAAACGTGCGAACTTTGTGCTTGATCGTATCTTGCTTTATCCAGACGATCATATTAACGGTGCCGATCCTGATGTGATAAAATTTTTGAGAGATTCGCAATTGCCATTATTGAGATGGCCTGGTGGAAATTTTGTCTCTGGCTATCATTGGCGACAAGGCATAGGACCCATAGATGAACGACCAACAGTGCCTAATCCTGCATGGGAAGGGTTAGAATTTAACCTGTTTGGGACTGATGAGTTTATATCATTTTGTAGAGCGGTTGGCTGTGAACCGATGATATGTGTTAATGCTGGCAATGGCACTCCCGAAGAAGCGGGTGAATGGGTTGAATATTGCAATGGTTCCATAGATACGCCGATGGGCAAATTACGGGCTGAAAATGGGCATCCAGAACCTTATAATGTCAAATATTGGGAAATAGGCAATGAAATCTACGGTCGTTGGCAAGTTACGTGGACTACCCCCGATGGCAATCTTGACAGATATAAACGTTTTAGCAAAGCTATGCTGAAAGCCGATCCGACGATCAAATTGCTTGGATGTGGATTAGGGAACGATCCGAATTCCGAATGGAACTATCATCTGATTGAAGGTATCGGAAAAGATTTACATTGTATAACCGATCATATCTTGACTGGTGGGGCTGTCAATGCTGATACCGATCCAAAAGACCTGTATCAGGCATTTATGGGATATTCCGTTGAATTAGAAAGACGTTATGATAAACTGCGTAAGAAAATGTCCTCAGCTGGCATTGCTGACCCACACTTAGCGATAACTGAATTACAATTATTCGCACACTTTCAAGGCGAGGCAAAACCTGATGGGAAACTTGATCATAACACTATGCCAAGGCAAGATTCAATCTCCGAAGCCATATATTATATGACGATTATAAATACTTGTGTAAGATTAGGCGGTTTTGTTGAATTGCTAACACATTCTGCAACCGTCAATCATGGCGGAGGGCTTCGTAAAGATAGAGAACGTGTCTATGCTAACCCAGTTCATCTTGCACAAAAATTAGGTATGTATATCGCTAATTGTGTTCCTGTCAAAACAAATCTAAATTGTGAGACATACTCAACAAAGCATGCTTACGCAAGCATTCCTCCGTTGAATGATATACCAGTTATTGATTCAATAGCAGGTATTTCGCCAAATGGTGATCTGATGATCATGTTAGTCCATCGTGGTGCAGAATGTGGGACGATAGATTTGACCATTAATACAGGTGGATTTAAGGCAAAGAACAAGGCAAAAATTACCACTTTGGCAGGTGAAACTTGGTATGATCGGAATACTTTGGAAAATCCAGAAAAAATCTCTCTTAGAAGTTCAGAAGTTGATGTCCTGAATAACAATCAGATTAATATATCTTTATCGCCGTTTACAATTACACTTATTGTAATTTCTTAATATTGCTTAAACATAAGGGGAAATAAACCATGATTGAAAATATTTATGATGTCGTAATCGCTGGTGGCGGATTTTGCGGATTTGCCTGTGCTATTAAATCCGCTTGGAATGGGAAAAAAGTCTTGCTTATTGAGAAACGCCCCGCTTTAGGCTGGGAAGGGACATGGGCTAATCAGCTTAATTTTAATGTAGGAAACTCATTTGTTACTAATCTTATTGTTGATGAATTGAACAAAGTCGGCGGATTGAAAAATGGGCGTGCTGATGCTCCGATTCTTGAAATGCTTATGGACAAATTGGCAGATAAAAATGGGGTCTCTTTACTCCTATATTCATATCCAGTTAGACTTATCTTCGATGACGATCTTGCTTATGGCATCGTCATCGGCAACAAAAGTGGAGAACAGATCATAAAAGCTAAAATCGTAGTTGATGCGACAGAAGAAGCGTTACTTTGGAGACAGACAAATACGAAAATTCGCAAAGATTTATCTCTACCGACAGGCAAACAAACGATCTTTTTCAATCATGTAGAAGGCGATATAAAATTACCGATGAAACTTGACAATGACATCACTATCTATCCATCTGTCTGGGAAGGCGAAGTTTGCGTTGAATACAATGTTGAGAAATGCGATCCGCTTTTGGCAAGGCGAAAAATGCCAGAGATGATAAAACTTGTGCGTTCAGAAGTGCCACAACTCAAAGATGCCCTTCTAACTCATGCAGGAAACGAGCCTTTTCCCGATACTGCCATGGTTGAATTTGAGGACAAAAGCATTGAACATCCGAGAATTAAAAACTTCTTCGGTGCAGGGATATGGTCATCAGATGCGGAAAATTCTCCAATGGGAAGGTTAGAAATAGGCGAAAAGGTCGGACAAATTCTGTCAAAATGCGATGGTGTAAAGGATTTTCCAACAGATATTATGACAGGGTCATATTTCAGAGAGCCTGAAAAGGCAAGCGATGTTATCGTGATCGGTGGTGGAACGGGTGGGGCGATCTCGGCAATTGCGTCAGGAAGACAAGGAGTAAAGACCACATTGATTGAGGCATCTCCATCGCTTGGCGGAATTGGGACAGGCGGAGCTATCCATGTCTATTGTGCTGGCACAAGAGGCGGAATTCAGGACGAGATGGACAATAAAATAGCTGAAATATCACCGCTTTTTCTCGGTAAATGGAAGGTCGTCGGTTTCCATCCAGAAGCGAAAAAGATGATCTTGCAACAGATGGCAGAAGAGGCAGGCGTTGACATAATATTAAATACTGTCATATCGGGCGTTATCAGAGAAAAAGGCAAATATCAGACAAAATCCGATGAAAAAGTGACAACAAAGGCAGTCGCTATTCCTGAACCTTATGAGGAGATAAACAGGCTTCTTGGCGTCATCGCTGTCGGATCAAATGGCGTTTCAATCTATCGTGCAAAGGTGTTCATTGATAGCACAGGAGATGGCGATATTGCATCGATGTCTGGCGCTCCATTTGTCATAGGACGAGAAAGGGATAACCTTACGCATACATTTTCACAGCCCGCAGAAGGTTTGAATAAAGATGGTAATCTATATGGTCTTAACTTTGATGCAGGCTATGTTGATCCAACTGACGTAGAGGACTTGACAAGAGGTCGCAGATTAGGTATTAACCTTTATTGGCATGACAAATTCACCCCTGAAAATCGCATATTACATATCGCACCTATAATAGGCATACGTCAAAGCAGGCAAATAATCGGAGAATATCAACTCACATTAGCAGATGAAATAGCGGGTAGAAGATTTGAAGATGGCATATCTTTTATGACAACGTTCTATGATAATCATGGCTTTGATTACGAGAACGAAAGCGATGAAGCAGCTCTTTGGGTTTGGGCTTTGGGAAATTTCAGCAGAAGGATCGGATGCGAAATCCCTTATAGATGTCTGATACCAAAAAATGTTGATGGGCTAATATTAGCTTGCAGGGCTATATCACTGACGTTTGATGCACATGCTGGTATGAGAATGCAGAACGATATTCAACGTATAGGTGAAGTAGCGGGATTATCTGCGTCAATAGCCGTCAAAGATGGTGTCCCTGTGCGAGAGATTGATATTAAAAAACTCCAAGCTATGCTAAAAGAGTCTGGCATATTAGACGAAAAATATCGTCCCGCGCCAGCAGTTGAGGATAGACCTTTGGAATTGCCAACAGGGGCTGAAATAGATGAATCCAAAACAGAGGCTTTAGTTTGGCTTTCTACATACAAAGGCAAAGAGACCGCACTTGCACTGAAAAACTTGATCAGCTCAGAAGACCCCAACATGAGGTTTAGGGCATCAGCAGCATTAGCAAGATACGGCGTAGAAGAGGCTTTTCAAGAACTGTTAAGATCGGTCAAAAATAGGGTCAGTGAGAAAACAAAAGGTGCAAAATCAGTCGCTATTTGGGAGGCATCAATCCCATTTCTCGGGATAACAGGTGATAAAAGGGCAGTTCCTGCGTTAGTTGAGGTATTAAAAGACAAAAATGCCACATTAGACGCATTGATCGGAGCATTAAGGGCATTAGAACGTATTGGCGATAAATCCGTCATATCAGATATTAAGGAGTTTTTGAAACGTGATGACTTGCCCACAAAAAGAGTCCTTCAATCCAGTTCAGCTTTATTAAAAGATATGTCCCCTGCTGTTGATGATGCAAAATGGCAAATAGAGCTTGCTTCTGCTGAGACGCTTCTTTCTCTTGGCGTCCCTATTGATGAAGTTCGGCAGATTGTAGAACCTCATTTAAAAGATAACAGAGCTTATGTTAGACGATATGCAAATAAGATTTTGAGTATGTAATCAAATTTTATAACACCGGTATTCGTCTAAAATAGTGTTAGTGCTTAACTGAATTAGCTATGTGAAAGGGGGGGGAGATTTTATGCTAAAAAGCTATTTTTGTGTCTTATTTTCTTTTGTTTTTATGCTTTTGTTTTTGCAAAACGTAATGGCAAGGGAATTAGAAGGTCTGGTGTTGTATTTTTCGTTTGAGGAACAAAATCCAGTTGATCATTCCGCTAATCCTGTCAAAATAGCGTCAATCACGGGCAATCTAAAAATTTCAAATGGAAAATTTGGGAAGGCAGGAGAATTTGATGGCTCTACTTTCATAGAAGTAGAACACGCAGATAAGCTTGAAGGTATGGAAGCTTTGACTATTGAGGCATGGATAAAGCTTAATAAAGAAGTAGCTGGAATGTCAATAGTTTCTAAGCGAAAAGCCTTCAACAGTGGTGATGTCTATAATTTGTTCATATATACTGGAATGAAAATGGACGCAAGGGTCAACGCACAAGGTGATTTTTGGTCTCAAACGGTATTCAAAACTGGCGAATGGTATCATGTCGCTTATGTATTTGATGGAAAGGCGGGAGGTGATCAAAAACAGAAGATGTATGTTAACGGAGTGCTTGAATCAAAGGCAAGTCACGCACATACATCGGTTCAGAAAGGGGGAGAACCATTATGGATTGGTGAGCTTGATTCTGCAAGAGGATTCAAATGGAATGGATTAATAGATGAATTGGGTATATGGAATATAGCCTTGGATGAAAAACAGATTAATCAAGTTATGACGGTTGGCAAAGGAAAAATGTTATCGGTAGAACCTTTGGCAAAACTTGCTACAATGTGGGGCAAAATCAAAAATTAGGTTAGTTTGAAATATTAAATAGGTTAAGATCGTTTTTTAGCATCACTAAAAATGTAAGGAGGACAAGATGAGAACAAGATATTTTTTCATTAGCATAGTTATTTTGTTTTCTTTTGGCATATTAATTAGCTCAAGTTATGCTAAATTGGATCCTAAAACTTGCGTTGGAATGTGGTTACTTGAAGAAGGCAGTGGTAAAAAAGCGATTGACTCTTCGGGAAATAAAAATGATGGAGACATAATCGGCAATCCTAAGTGGGTTGATGGCAAATTTGGCAAGGCGTTGCAGTTCAACGGATCAACTGATTATGTGGCTTTGCCAGAATTGCCCGAACAGACGAATAAGCCTTTAAGTTTTGTCGCTTGGATTAATTGGGAAGGTAGCACTGCTACTACGCGTGGCGTCTGGGGATATACAAACGTCGCTACTGTAAATAGCCACTTTGAGATACAGTCCGCGGGTATGCGTCTGCGATTAGGAAACATAAATAAAACAGGAATGACTAGTCCTCCTAAAAATCAATGGGCTATGGTATGTTTTACCTATGATGGTAGTAATGCAAAATATTATTTAAACGGTGCAGAGATTGACGGTTTCTCTGGAGGCAGTGGTGGAATACTTGGAGCTAAGAGTGCTTTAGGTCATATGTTCGGTGTATCTGATTCTGGTAGGTTTTTTGATGGTGCTATTGATGAAGCTGCAATTTTTAATATAGCTCTTGGTGTGCAAGACATTCAGACTATTCTAAATCAAGGACTAAGGCAATCACTTGGACTTGCCCCTGTTGATCTTTCTGGCAAACTTGCAACAACTTGGGCAAATATCAAAGTCAGATAAAAAATAACGTTCATTTAGTCAGGACATCACAAATGATAGTTAAAACTAAACACTTTTTATGCAAATCGTTTATTTACAATTTCTAAAATCCAAACGGGAGGACAAAATGACAAAGATATTTTTACTTATTGGGATTTTTATTTTGGTTTTTTCTGGGATATGTCTCTCAGCGGAAAAAGACCTGGTAGCTTATTGGAACTTTGACGAAGGAACAGGCGAAATTGTTAAAGATGTAACAGGAAATAAACATGATGGAAAATTTGTTGGCACGCCTAAATGGGTAGATGGCAAATATGGAAAAGCGTTAGAATTTGATGGAAAAACAAGTTATATTGAAGTGCCTCATGCTGATGACTTAGCCATAGAAACAAATCTCACATTTTCCGCTTGGTTCAAACCTAATGTAACGATCAATTCCACTAATTATGGATACCGTTTGATGACGAAAAATAATGATTATTTCTTCCTGTTCAATTACAAAGAAGGGGATAGAGGATTGGGAAATCTGGGATTTCTCTTGAAAGATCCAAAAGGTGTCAATCATGTCGCACATTCAGTAACAGGCGAATGGATTGCTGGCACTTGGTATCACGCAGTAGGCACATTTGACGGGAAGCAAATTAAAATCTATATTAACGGAGTTTTGGAGGCAACAACCGATTATGTAGGCACAATTGGAAACTCAAAACTGACATTATGGATAGGTGCAGATGATGCGCCATCTTATTTCCCGGGCGTTATTGATGAAGTCAGGGTTTATAAAGCTACTGCGACAGATGCAGAAGTCAAGCAGATTATGGCTGGTCCTTCTGGAACTAGCGCAGTAGATTTTGAAAGATCGGTTACTACATCTTGGGGAAAAATTAAAGAAACGAGGTAGTCAAAAATGATCAAACTAACAATATCTATTACTGCTATATTTTTTATCATCGCAAACTTAGTTGTTGCCCAAGATAAAGACCTTGTTGCTTATTGGACTTTTGACGAAGGGGCAGGAAGAACCGTAAAAGATATAGTTGGAAACCATGATGGCACTTTTGTTGGCGATCCAAAGTGGGTGCAGGGAAAATTTGGGAAAGCGTTAGAATTTGATGGAAAAGCAAGCTATGTCAAAGTGCCAGATGCACCCGATCTATCTATGGAACTTGATGTCACTTATTCAGTATGGTTCAAACCTACTGTGACGATCAACAGCGGGAATAGTTCATGGCGTATGATATCCAAAAACAATGACTACTTTCTGCTGTTTAATTATGAGCAGTTAGGTCAACTTGGATGGTTGATAAAAGACCCTACTGGAACAAATCATGTAGTCCATTCTAAAACTAATGAATGGTTAAAAGACACTTGGTATCACGCCGCAGGCACTTTTGACGGCAAAGAGCTTAAAATTTATGTCAACGGAAGCCTAGAAAATACTTTGCAATGGAGCGGAAAGGCAGGGACATCAAAGTTAGACTTATGGATCGGTGCAGACGATTATCCAAACTATTTTCCCGGTGCTATTGATGATTTTAGAATATATAAAAAGGTCTTGAATGAAGCAGAAATTAAAAAAGCGATGAGCGCCCCTGCTGTTGCTGTGCGATCAAATGGGTCAATTATATCAACTTGGGCAAAAGTTAAGGAAGGAGATTTTGATTATTGAACTTTCGTAGGATGGAGATAATGGGATTCAAAAGCTTTGCAGACAGGGCAGAGCTTGAATTTGAACCCGGAATAACCGCAGTTGTCGGTCCGAATGGTTGCGGAAAAAGCAATATCGCCGATGCGATAAAATGGGCACTTGGCGAGCAAAACGCAAAAGCCTTGCGATGTGAGAAGATGGAAGACCTTATATTCAACGGCGGATCGTCAAGGCGACCTCTGGGAATGTCCCAAGTGTCTTTAGTTATTCTCAATACAGACAAGAAAATTGACTCTGAATATACAGAAATTGAGATTGAAAGACGATTCTTCAAGTCAGGCGAAAGTGAATACTACATAAACCGAAATAGATGTTTATTAAAAGATATACATGAGCTATTTATGGATACAGGACTTGGTGTCAATGCCTATTCCATAATGGAACAGGGACATATAGACCTTATACTAAATAGCTCTCCTCAGGATAGAAGGCTTATCTTAGAAGAAGCAGCTGGAATTACAAAATATCGCCATAGAAAAAAGACTGCGTTAAAAAAATTAGAAAATACTGAACAAAATATCTTACGAATAAACGATATACTACACGAATTGGAACAGCAAGTAGCATCGCTTAAAAGACAAGAATCCCGTGCAAGAACCTATCAACGTTATTATTCAGAGTTAAAATCACTTGACACTATTTTAAGCAAACGGCGATATAAATCGCTCTCCATTGAACTGAAAGAAATTGATAATAAAATAGCTGAACTTGGGGACAAAGCTAATTTGCTTTCTGCTAATGCGACAAGACTTGATGCGGAATTGGAAAAGATAAGGCTTGAAATTTCAGAGTTGGACGTTAAAATATCAGACATCCGCAACCAAGAACGAAAAATTCAGGGCAAAATAGAGGAAACAGAAAGCAATTTAGCTGTCCTTAAAGAACGTCGGATAAACATTCAACAGCAAAAGAAAAGGACGCTATTTGAGATAGAAAGGATCAACGAACGTATACACGATCAGGAACGGCAATTTGATAAACTGCTTGCAGAGAAAGATGAACTTGTAGAGACAATAAAAAAACAGGACGATGAATTAAAAATTGCCCAATCTTCTGCTGATAAGCTTTCAAAAGAGACGCAGGATTCAGAAAAGAAAATAGAGTCATTGAAAGCACAAATAATTGATGCACTTAACAGAAAAGCAAGACTTCAAAATGAACTTACTGCTACGGAAAGCAGGCTTGATTATCTTTCCAACAGAAGAGAACGACTGACCACGAGTTTTGAGGGCTTTCAAACAGAGCGGTCTCAATTACAAGAAACCATTGAGAGACTTGAAAACGAGATCGCCGATAAAGAAGATAAAATAAACTCGCTATCACTAAAGGAAGAACAACTGACATCACAGATAGAGAAACTCCGATCAGAATCAGCAGAAGTAGAAAAAGGCATCAGGGAGCTTGAACAACGTAGAAGTGCGAGGTCTTCACGTCTGCAATCGCTAAACGAATTGCAAAAGGCTTATGAAGGCTATGGGGCAGGGGCAAAAGCTGTCCTAAAATCACAAAATAAAGGCGTTATCTCCGCAGTTGCAGAGATAATAAGGACATCTGCACAATACGAAATAGCGATAGAGGCATGTCTCGGCGCAAATGTTCAAGCCATAATTACAGAAACTTTGGAAGACGCAGAAAATTCCTTAAAATATTTGATAGAACGTAAAGCGGGGAGGGCAATTTTCCTGCCGATTGATGCGTTGAAAAGCAATAAAGCAGACGATATTAAAGATGATAACATAATAGCAAGAGCTGATCAGGTCGTCATTTATGATCCGAAATATTCAGCGGTTGTTGATTGCTTGCTATCTAACTCATTCATCGTCAAGGACATTGAGACAGCAATTGCACTTGCAAGAAAATCAGATGATCATGCTTATTTTGTAACGCTTGACGGGCAGATCGTATCGTCAAACCGCATCATAATTGGCGGAACAGGGACAGAAAATATCGGGTTGCTTCGTCGGTCAAGGGAGATTGTCGATCTCAAAAAAGAGGTTGCAGAATTAGACGAAAAATTAAACGCCATTTACAAAGAGCGAGATAGGATAATATCAAACATATCATCACTTCAAAAAGAAAAAGATATTGTCACAAAGGAACTTCAGAGCGAACGCATTACTCACAACGGCATGCAAAGAGACCTATCGCAATATAAACAGCGACTGACAAGATTGGAGAAAGAAATATCAGTCCTTAATGCAGAATATAGCACATTAGATAAAGACATGTCCGAATTACAAGACAATAAAGTCAAATTATCAGCAAGCATAACAGAGATTGAATCGCAAAGTGAAATAATAAAGTCAAACATTGACGAATTACAATTAGAGACTCAGCAAAAAGTCCGAGAAAGAGACACTATTTTAAAGATATGCACAGATTTAAGGATACAGCTTGCATCAAAACGTCAGCAAGAGAAAAGCCTTTTAGACAATATCGCTTCAATAGAAAGAGAAAAAGCACAATTATTAAAGGCTTTGTCCAACTATCAAAGTTCAATGGCTTCTGATGAGAGATTGGAAATTGAGATTAATGAAAAGATAAGCACTGACGAGAAAATTCTTGAGGAGATATTCGGAGAACGCACAAAAATAGAGACAGAAGTATCAACACTTGAGACAAATAGACAAAACGCTTACAATAATCTCACTCAGAATGAGAACATAATAAGGGAAAATCGCCGAGAATTGGATCAGATAAAGCAGGATAGGTATAATTTAGAAGTGACAAAAACACAGATACAGATGAATATTGATTCACTCATCGCTAAAATGCGGGAGCGATACGGAATATCATTAGAAGAGCTTGACGATCAACCTATAATAGAAATTGATGGACAATCTACTGATGAATCAGAATTGACGGAAGAGGAGATAGAAAAAAGAATTAGCGAAGTCCGCACCAAGATGGAAAGGTTAGGACCTGTCAATTTGACAGCGTTAGATGAGTATAACCGTCAAAAAGATCGTTATGATCTGATGGTCACTCAACGAGATGATTTGATAAAAGCGAAGGAGTCTTTATACAATATCATTCAGCGAATTAATACAGAATCCCGAGAGCGAATGAAAGCGACTTTTGATTCTGTAAACGCTAATTTTCAAGAGCTGTTTCAGCGACTTTTCGGCGGAGGACATGGCGAACTTGTCATGGTTGGAGAAGGAGATGTCCTTGAATCGGGAATAGAGATCGTCGCCAGACCACCCGGCAAAAAGCCTCAGGCGATCTCTATGTTATCAACAGGTGAAAGATCGCTGACTGCGATTGCCCTTATGTTCGCATTGTTCAGAATAAAACCAAGCCCATTTTGTGTGATGGACGAGGTTGACGCAGCATTAGATGACGCAAATATCGCTAGGTTTACTAATATGTTAAAAGAGTTCTCTCAAAATATTCAATTCATTATAATAACCCACAATAAACGCACTATGGAAATAGCAGATGTCTTATATGGCGTCACAATGGAAGAATCTGGCGTTTCAAAACTTGTATCATTGAAAATGAATGACCGATGATATTAAGTGTAGAAATTAATTTAGCTAATAAACATTGCTAAACTGAACTTTATATAATGGATTATGCTTTCTGTGGTTGATGAATACGGAAAGGCTTGCGAAGGAATTCAAATATACGATTAGGCTTCTTTACGGTAACTCGTTTTTTCTTGAGAATTCTTCTCTTTTTCTTCATATTTGCAACACAAATTGCACGATATATCGCAGGTATAAGAGGGTCTCTTTGGCGATTTTGGTCTGCAAGGATTGTTAAGACTAATGCAAATAGTCCCAAAATCTTTTTGGTTTTTCTTGTTGGAAAACGACCTATAAGGCGAAGATTAACTGCGGGGCGGGTTTTCTTATCTAAGGCGTGGAAATATGATTCTACTGCCCATCTTTGGCTGATCTGATCATCAATCTCTCTGACATCCATTCTTTCTCTTGGCATATTTGTAAGATGCCCATTATGGATAGTCATTGGCGTTGAAGATGGATTATCTTTTAATATAAAACCTTCCTCTTTTGTTGTAAGTAACGCTTCACTAATAGAATTAATATCAAGCAATCTCGGTTCATATTTTTCAGTTCTATGCCTTAATATAGCATAGTTCTTTAACATTACAACATCGGCTTTTCTTGTTGATTCAAAAGCAAATGTAATGAATTTATAGCTATCAGGACCATATTGGACAGGTATTTGAAGCCTTTCAAAAGGTTCTATTACTTTATCAAATGCTGGGGGGACAATGTTTATTTCAACCCTTCCAAATGGTGGGATTACCGCTAATGTTGAATTAGCATCTCCTCGTCCAACATTTTGAGGACCTTCACTCCAAGAGATGCTTCTGAGAATTATGTCAAAAGGACTACTACTGGTGATCACTATATTGTTACCATTTCTACGGAAAGTTAGCCCTCTCTCATGTTTAGCATAGCCTTCATCTCTATTTGTAGTGATAGACCAGTTGGTCTTATAATCTACATCTAAAAGCTCTATGAATTGTGAAGTATAGTCCTTGAATACTCCTCTATATTCACCTTTGGGGGTTTGGACAATGACCCTTGTTCCGACTATTCTATCAATGAGTGAATCATAATCAGCTGCGGTCATGTATTCAACAGCTTGTAAACCTTTTTCTTGAATTTCCTTTCCATAAGTCGCTTGATATTCTCCAAATGCCTTGCCTAACCTTCTTCCGAAAAACAGGTTAAAGGCATCTGTTGCGACACGTTTAAGATGATTAATAACAGTTCTGATCCTTCTTCTAAGACGCACTATTATACTTGGATGATATGCCCTTTTCAGTTCTTCTTCTCTGTGATGTTTTTCTTTTTCGGTTAGAAGGTCAACATAACGGACAAGGGCATGAATTTTTGAATATTCATCTTTGCGCATAATATAGCTAACTTTTTCGTTGCCTTTGGTATTTTCCTTTTCGGCAATGACTTCTATGCCTTCGGATTCTACGCGCAATCTGCCCCTAAACCTAGTGCCGTCGGTCTGTTCAATAGTGATCAACTGCCCAGTTATACTTTTGAGTAACTTATCTCTTCTTACTGTCGCTAAAATTATACCAAAGATCGTCGCGATCAAAGCCATCGTAATTGGGAAAAGGTAGGCACGTTTCATAAACTTTTCCCACCAAACGGCTATTTGAGATGGCTTTTTCGGCTCTTCTTTGGGTAGAGCCTGGGCAAAGGCGTCATTGAATAACGCGAATATATGTAAAGCAAATATTGTTATTATCAATATTGCTATGAATTTTTTCATAGTTTCACTTGCTTTCTTCTTGATCTTCTTTGGATTTTTTATAGACTTTTATGTCTTTTTGGATCACGCTAAATTTTCCGGGTTGACTATTTACTAAGATTTCATCTTTTATCATCGCTGATTTGATGTTATCTATGGCAACATCATTATTTTCCGGATCAGTTTCTATCTGGATTAGATTATCTTTTTCTTGAAGACTATAGTCAATGCCAGATTTTTGCATATTCTTATCAAGTTTTGAGTATTTCATAATTACTGATGCGGAAAAAACCGCCTATCCCTCCTGTTATGATTAAGATGAGCCTATGGAATTTTTATATAATTGATGAAGTTAAAAATCGTCAAAAATAACGACCAAGTATAAATCCCCATTGTATAATTATATCATAAAATATAGATTAAGTCAATCAACTGTAGAAATCTGATTCACCCTCGAGACTGTATTAATTTAGTAGGTAATTCAAAGTAATCAGTTCCTTTAATGCTCTAACCCAAGGTCTAGAAGTATGTTGACTATGCAAAGATGGATTGAAGGTACTGCAATATTTTTTCTTGTTTCATGCGATCATCTTGTTTTATAATATTATCAGCCATCTGTTCCTCCTTTGTTTATTTATCTTGTTTATTATAAATACGGAGTATATTATAACAGATGGCTTTTTTGTTGCCTACTAAATTAATACAGTATCTTTTTGCCTTTTTGCCTCCTATATCAATATCAATTTGTTAAAAGGAAGTTGATCAATTTTTTCATTCTTATAAATCAATAATTTACATTTCCCTTGGATTTGGAATATCAACAACTTTTCCGCCTTGTTCTGCTGATAAATGAGCATATAGTCCCGGCAAGCTATAATCAAGCCCTTCATAGACGTCAATCGGTGGCTTTGTGTCATTTTTGATTGATTCAACAAAGGCATCTATCATATAATGCTCTGCGGTTCCATGTCCGCCAATTGTGGCGTTTTCTGGTGCGTTTGGATTATTATATGAATAGGGAAGATCAATCATTCCATTTGAGTCTTTGAAACATGCAAACCCTTTATCTGTTATGCCTCTGACATTTTCAATAACGCCTTCTGTCCCATATATTGAATAGTAATGGAAAGCCTGTTTTCTTGGATTAGAGAAACCACACAAAACCTTGACTACTGCACCTTTTGCGGTTCGGAACAGACCGACTTCCATATCAATCGCACCAAGATCAGGGGCAACGTTTACACCAGTATTCATGCCAACTGCGGAAATACATCTATCATTTATTATTGACAATATTGGACCGAGACTATGTGTGCAATAATATATCGGAGGCATACTTGCACGCCAAGTTCTGTTGCCTTTTGCATCTCTCATAATGCTTCTACAATCATGTATATATTCCGCTTCTATATATATCGGCTTGCCGATCTTTCCTTCTTCTACTATCTCTTTCCATTTTTGCACAAAATACCAGTAGTTACAGTTTTCAGCGAACATATATTTTGCCTTGCTTTTCCTCACAGCCTTAACTAATGCCTCACATTCTGATATGCTATTTGCTATTGGGACTTCGCAAAGCACATGTTTGCCGTGTTCAAGAGCAGATATTGAGTTACTTACATGATCAGGCAAAGGCGTAGCGACAACGACAATGTCCAAATCATGTGAAAGAAATTTCTCATAATCCGAGTAAGCCGATTCAAGTCCATGATCTTCTTTGACCTTATTAGCTCTGTTTTCGTCTATATCACAGACAGCGACAACCTTTGTATCCTTCCGTTGAGAGAATACGTTAAGATGGCTCATTCCTCTACCAAGTCCGACAACGCCAACTTTTAACATAACACACCTCCATAAATCGTCTATAAATCTTTGGTATCTTATAACATTGACATATTATTTACTCAATTTGGATTGAAATAATTACTCCAATTTTCCTAATGTTCGCAGTGGCATTCATTTATTCAAGGCTATACTTTTCCATTAAGGACTTCAAGTTTTCGCCTAAGATTTTACGTTTATCTGATTCAGAAATTTTTGCATACATTATTTGTGCCAATCCCCAAGCGATCGGCAAATCTGTCAAGTCAGAACCAAAGAGTATTCTATCTGCACCATAAAGCCTGACAAACAGTTCCGTCTGTTCCCAGCCAAGCAAAGGACAAGTGCAAATAAATAGGTTATCGTATTTTTTTGTAACCTCAGTGTAAGCGGTTGTTGTATGCCCTGTTATAAAACACGCATCGGGGTATGTTTTACAAAGCCTCTCTATCTGCCCAGCTGAACCCCAATTATGATTAAGAATAAACTGCTTGTGCCTGTTAGCAAAATCACATGCTACATCTACTAAATAACCTTCCGCAGGATAACCATGATAGTCATTGATGAGTTTTATCCCCTTCATTCCAAGCTCTCGCCCTCGTTCAAGCTCTTTTTTAACAGCGTTTTCGCCGTGATTTAGGTTGACAAGCGTAAATCCCACAAATCTATTGGGATATTGTTTGACGACTTTTGCGACTTCATCGTTGCCAAAGGTTTCGTCGCCGAAGACGCCTTCAAGACTGAAAACTAAACACTTTTGAATGCCGAATTTATCCATTTCTTTGACGAGATCAGCAGGTGTGTCTTGGACAACATGATGAGGAGTGCACCAACCGATATGCCCATGACAATCGTAGAATTTCTCGTCCCTCAATGACAGACGTTCTCTGACTGCTTTATGGAAAGGATCGATCGGTTCTGGCAGTTTAACCTGCTCAGCGACGAATTTAATATTTTTGTTCCAAGATAATAATTTTCTCAAATTTTCGCCAGCAATAAGAGAAATTTCTTCCTCTGAAATATCGGAGTAGTTAAGTTGCATTATCGGGACGCCGGGAGTGCGTTCGGGCAGTTGCGATCCCCAAACTAACCTTTCAGCTCCCCATTCTTTGCAAATAAACTCTATGCGATGATGTAGCCACCATGACGATATGTCAAATTTAAGATTTGGACATGCGTCAAGCGCTGCATATCCTGCACGTTGGCTTTTGTATGTGCGTTCCTCCGTGACGATCACTGGAAGTCTCGGAAACTTTTTGCATATTCTAACTACATTTGACCAATCAGTAGTATCCATGCCTCTTGCCCGCCAATTTATAGGACAGAGAAAAACTGGGACTTTATACTCTTCAAGCACTTCAAGCAGACTGTCAATGCCCCATTCGGTCAAGCGAATATCAAATTGACCGTAGAACAAAAATAACGCCCCAACGCCTAATTCTTGCATTTGATTGACAAGCTCTTGCGGTGGGGGAAGTTCTTTGCTTTGTGGCATAAGCCCTGCCCAGGCTGGATGAAGTCTTGGATAGTCTTTTGTCCTTTCTATTATCCTTTTATTTCCTGCCATAGGGTTAGTTTCGCGGGAGAGAACATCTATCACAAGTGCTTCGTGTATGCCAAAATGGTCCATCGCTGATATGATTTCCTCTGCAGTCTCAGGCTGTCCTTCTTGCTTATGAACATGGCGACCAAGATAACAAACCGCATCAAAATAATATATTTGTTTTGACATGATATATATTTTCCTTTCTTTTAACAGACAGTCCAGTTCAAATTTTAAGAGACTCTTAACCAGAACGATAACTTAACCAATGGTCTTCCCATTCATTATTCTTCCATTTCAAACGTTTTGCCTAAAATTTGAAATAGATTCTGGTCTACATCATGAAGCTTGTAGCTGTATCAAATAAAGCTAATGTGTTTTCCACAGAGACATCAGGCTTTATGTGATGGTCGGGACCGCAGATATATCCTCCATCTTTGCCTAATATCTCAATACACTTTATAACCTCGGCGCGCACTTCATCGGGCTTTGCAAAGGGTAGCCTTTGGGTGTTTATTCCACCAAAAAATGTGATATGCTTGCCGTACTCTCTTTTTAACTCTTCCGCAGACATAGGCAAAGTATGAAGCTGGACTGTTTCCCATACGTCAACGCCTATGTCAATCAGATCGGGCAAGATGGAGGTTATATCACCGCAGGAATGAAACCAGACGAATTTATCCCTTGATTTACCAAGCTCAAATAACTTGGCAAATCTCGGTTTGAGGAATTTTCGCCACTGTTCAGGAGAGATCATAAGCCCTCTTTGTGTAGCGAAATCATCACCAAGACACAATATCGGCATATAATCCCCACAGGCGTCTAATAAGCGTTTACAAAACTCGTATGTATGCTCAAAAACGTGATCTAAAACAGCCTCAAAGATAATTGGCTGGGTCAGCATCCTGATCATCGCTTCTTCCATGCCAAAAAGGTCACATACCTGACAGAACAATGGTTTCCAATACGGACCCCGAAGAGCATATTTATCTCCCCAAGCCTTTGCGACATTTCTCGCAGAGATGAAATCATAATTTGTCGGATCGGGATATGGATATTTCTCTATATCAGAAATGCTTTCCATATCTGCAAGCGGATTGAGACGATGTGTCCCATAATCACCAGTGCTTGGTGTTCCCCATTCGGTAAAATATATTCCATTTTCAGGCTCTTGAATTTTTCCGATATAATTAGCAGATATAATTCTACCATCTATACCAAGCCGATCTAAAACTGCACTTAGCTCTATTTTTAAATATTCGGCGATATTAGCAACATTCTCAACACATATCGCATCAACAGAGATTCTATCAGTAGGCTCATGACGGATTGTCGCAAGTTGACGCTCACGTGGATTCATTCATTCCTCCCTTTGATAATATGATAGAACTCTGATTTTTTATTTCCTCTTATTAATAAGGCAATTCTCTGCGATCTTTGCCGGGCCATCTTTCAAGACCACCAAAAGCATAAGGCAAGCGGTCTTCAAAAGTGCCAACTTCTGGCAATGGCTTTGAGCGACCTATCTGATACCAATAGGCCGTGCTTGTCCAATCACCTTGTCTATCATTTGCATGCCCATGCTCAATAGAGAACCTTAAAGATTTTTCAAAATATACAGGGTCTTCTATATGAAATCTGTATTGAGAATGCTTGCCTGTATAATCAGAATTTCCCTTAAAACTATATCCGTAATATGGCGTGCAATATGTCTGCGTCAAGATATTGTAATTCCATGCACCACAAAAATAGTCTTCTGTGCCTGTGCCGTGCATATTTGGCGGCCATTTTTCACCGTCAACGAAGAACATATCGTCACCTTCTCCCCACCAACCGGGTTCATTTGTGTCTATATGGAGACAACATCCGACATAATGTCCTTTCCCCTCAACATCAAGTATAAGGTAATTATCATCACCAGTTGTATTTAGATTTGTGCGGTCAGGCTTTCTAACGACAAGCTCTCTACGCCAATTAGCATGAAAGTTTCCGACCCCTTCAAGCGGTTTATCGTATTCCTGATAATCAATATAGAAATATAGAAAACTGTCATCTTTGGAGTCATTTGTAATAGTGATCTTAGCAGATTTGGAATATGGCATCGGAAACCAGCAATTCATCCCAAGCCAAAAAGCTTGTAATGGCAATGATTGAAAATAATTGGCTTTTGCATGTCCAAGACCGAAAAAATCACCGATAGGACACTGGACAGAGGGTGTTTCCTCACCATCCCAATACATTCGTAAGACAAGCCTTCGCAAATTATTATTGCCATCAGTTGTCGTCATCCAAATATGTCTTATGCAACCGGCACCCTGCATTTCTCCAAGCATAACTGTTGTCCCTGCTGGTATGGGCCAACTGTCGCCGTTACCTCCGCTTTTATCATAAGAAGACCATCTACGCGATCTGACACCTTTGCCAAGTTTTGCTAAATTCCCCAATGAAGCTATTCCTATTTCCATATTATCCTCCTAAAATATCTAATATTCACAGAATAAATGCTCATTGACAGTAAAGGAATTCTATCATATAATTGTCAAAAAGACAACAATAGTTTTTCATTCACGATAATGGCTTGCAGGGCAAGATTAGGAGGCAAAAATGAGCAGAATTATAGAATTACGTTATGGATGCAATCCACATCAGAAGCCAGCTAGAATATATGTAAAAGACGGCGAGTTACCTATCAGAGTGTTAAATGGAAGCCCCGGATATATCAATATGATGGACGCGCTAAACTCTTGGCAACTTGTTCGGGAGTTGAAACAGACACTAAATTTGCCATCAGCAGCGTCGTTTAAACATGTCAGTCCTGCGGGTGCTGCGGTTGCAGTCCCCTTAAATGACGTTTTAAAGCAATCATATTTTGTAGGAAATATTGAGTTAACACCTTTGGCTACCGCTTATGCACGCGCAAGAGGTGCAGATATGATGTCCTCTTTCGGAGATTTTGTCGCCCTAAGTGATAAAGTTGATGTTCCAACAGCGATGATGATCAGACGTGAAGTATCAGATGGCGTTATAGCTCCGAGTTATGATGAAGAAGCACTGAAAATACTAAAAGAGAAAAAAGAAGGAAAATATTTAGTCCTAGAAATAGACGAAAACTATAATCCACCTGAGATGGAGACAAAGGAGATATTCGGTATCACACTTGAACAACGAAGAAATGACGTTGTCCCAGATTTCAGCATATTAGAGAATATAGTCACCAAAAACCGAGATATTCCCGAATCAGCGAAGCGCGATCTCATAGTCGCAACAATAGCAGTAAAATATACACAATCAAACTCAATTTGCTTTGCTTATGACGGTCAGGTAACAGGCATAGGTGCGGGACAGCAATCAAGAGTCCATTGTGTTCGTCTTGCGGCATTAAAATCTGATACTTGGTATCTTCGTCAACATCCAAAAGTGCTTGATCTTAAATTCAGAAAAGGTATCGGCAGGGCAGATAGAAATAACGCTATTGATAAATATTTGCTTGATGACATAACAGAAGCAGAAAAGAAAGCATGGGAAGCAGATTTTGAGGTAGTTCCCGAAAGGCTAACCAAAGAGGAGAAGAAAGAATGGTTAAGCACTTTGACAGGAGTATCTCTAAGCTCCGATGCTATGTTCCCATTTAGAGACAGCATTGATAGGGCTGCACAAAGCGGAGTTAAATATGTCGTTCAAGCTGGCGGTTCTAATAGGGACGAAGATGTAATTGAAGCTGCTGATGAATATGGAATGGTAATGGCATTCTCAAAATTAAGACTTTTCCATCATTAATAGTGATAGTTCATAATATTATAGCTTCTTCAAGTTGAATATTGCCCGTATATAGAGCTTTACCGATGATTACACCTGTAACTCCGTAAGGCTCTAACTCCTTTATCTTCTTTATATCCTCTATTGAAGATACTCCACCAGATGCTATTATGCTAACACCAGAAACCGCTACTGCAAGATTTTTCGTTGCCTGTATATTTGGACCTGTTAGCATTCCGTCACGTGATATATCAGTATAGATTATCGTCTTAACTCCGCATTCTTTCATCTCAACAGCTAAATCAACTGCGATTTTTCCTTCTATTTCAGTCCAGCCTTTTATGGCGACTTTTCCATCTTTGGCATCTATCCCAACAGCGATTTTTTCGTCATAAAGATCGCACATCTCACTTACAAAATCAGGATTTTTCAACGCGGAAGTCCCTAAAATAACCCTATATACGCCAGCCTGAAAAACCTTGTCAATTGAGGACTCATCACGAATCCCTCCGCCTAATTCAATTGGAATGCTTACTGATTTAGCGATCTTCTCCACTATGTCCAAATTTTTTGGTTCACCTGAAAACGCACCATCTAAGTCAACGATATGCAAAAATTCTGCACCTTTATCTTCCCATTTTAAAGCCATAGCAACAGGGTCATCAGAGAAAATCGTTTCCGCATCAGCTTTCCCTTGAATTAGCCTGACACATTTTCCATTTCTAATATCAATTGCAGGTATAATTAGCATTTTTTATCCCCAATACTTTTCTATTTTCTGTAATTTTTGCAAATATTTTATAATTTTTTAACAAGTGATCCAAAATTTCGTAGTATTTGTAGTCCGATACTTTGGCTTTTTTCTGGATGGAACTGTGTCCCAAACAGATTATCCTTTTCTATCACAGAGGTAAAATCAATACCATAATTTGTCGTGGCAGAAATGACAGAATTATCCTCTGGGACGACAAAATATGAATGGACAAAATAAACATATGACCCATCTGGGACATTTTGAAATAATGCGGAGTTATGTTTTTTTATATTTATCTGATTCCAACCCATATGAGGGACTTTCAGATTATTGCTAAACCTGATAACCTTTCCTTTGATTATGTCCAAGCCCCTAAATAGTCCGCCTTCTTCACTTTCAGAAAATAAAAGTTGAAGTCCAAGGCATATTCCAATACATGGTTTTCCCTGCTTCACTGATTTACAAAAGGCATCACCAAGCCCAGTCTCGTTTAATCTTTTTATGGCATCTCCAAATGCACCAACACCGGGCAAGATTACACCATCTGCGTTGATTATTTCATCAGGCTTATCTGTGATAAAAACCTTCTGTCCTACATGTTCAAATCCCGCTTGAACACTTCGTAAATTTCCCATTCCATAATCTATAATAGCGATCATTTTTATATTATCCTTTTTAGGCTCTGGCAAATATAATATGGCGATTCCAATTATCGTTGTCTTGATAAGGATAATCAGACCGATAATGCGCTCCTCTGCTTTCTTCTCTGATAAGGGCACTTTCTGCGATGAGTTTTGCTATATCAAGCATATTTTGAACTTCAAAATTACTTCTTGCTTTTGGATTTAGATCACCATATTGGTCAAAGAAAGCGATAGCTTCTTCTAATTGCTCTTTGTTTCTTATTATTCCGACCTTTTCCCACATTGTATCTTGAATAGATGCTCTAAAAACGTTGAAATCAATGTTTGATGATAGGTTTTCTTCTCTTTTGTATTTAAGCGAAAAGACCGAATTTGGTATTTCAATATCAATATCATTAACCGCAGATTTTGCTGCTCTAACACCGAAGACAAGGCTTTCTAACAATGAATTGCTTGCTAACCTATTAGCACCATGGACACCTGTGCATGCGACCTCTCCACATGCGTATAACCCTTTAATATTGGTCTCTGCGTTGAGATTTGTTTTTACTCCACCCATCATAAAATGTGCACTAACTTGGACTGGTATTAAATCTTTTGATATGTCTATTCCATAATTACTGCATTTTTCGCTTATAGTCGGAAACCTATTTTTTATAAAATCTGCGTCAAGATGCCTCAGGTCAAGATAGACGCATTTAGTATTCGTCTTTGTTGTTTCTGCAACTATTGCTCTGCTGACAACATCTCTTGGTGCTAATTCCGCAAGCTCGTGATAAAAGGGCATAAACCTTTCGCCATTTTCATTGACTAATATTGCTCCTTCACCTCTAACAGCTTCTGATATTAAAAATCTTGGCGCACCTTGAACATAAAGCGTAGTAGGATGAAATTGGACGAACTCCATATCGGTCATCTCACATCCCGCTCTATACGCTATGGCGTAGCCGTCACCTGTTGCAACTTCTGGATTAGATGTATGACGATATATCTGACAAAGCCCACCAGCAGCAAGGATCGTCGCTTTTGCAATTATAGCCGAAAGACGAGAGTTTTCCTCGTCCCATAATATCGCGCCGTAGCAACGATCCTCAAACGTTATAAGATCAACGACAAATTTGCGGTCCAAGAAATTGATATTATTAGACTCTGATGCCTTTCTGATAAGCACTTTCTCTGTTTCTGCACCAGTAGCGTCACCCTTAGCATGGATTATACGTCTTTGACTATGTGCTGCTTCCATAGTAAAAGCTAATTTGTTATCATGTTTATCAAAATCTGCTCCCCAAGAGACCAACTCATCAACACGGTCTATACCTTCTTCTACCATAACCTTAACCGCAACTTCGTCACAAAGACCGTCACCAGCTTTTAGTGTATCCTCAACATGAAAAATTACCTGATCCCCAGCGTTTTTGGCGACGGCTATACCTCCTTGTGCATAAAGTGTATTACTCTCTCCGAGTTTGTCTTTTGTGATAAGGATCGTTTTCCCATGTTTTCCTGCTTCTATCGCTGATCTGAATCCAGCAGCTCCTCCGCCTATCACCAAAAAGTCAGTTTTAATAATTGACAACTCTGAGAGATCAAAATTCGCTATATATCTGACACATTGACGAGTAAATCTTAAGTCGTTATTCATAATTCTTTTCTTTGTTAAAAAGATTAAAGTTTAAAATTCACTTTATCTAAACAATTCTTTTACTTTGTTTTAACATTTTAACAGAATATTAACATATAATTCAATACAAAAACTTAATATACTGTTCAAAAATCAAGAAATTCTTGATCTACAAATGAGAATATGATACTATCTTTTATGATACTATCTTTATAGATAAGAAATAACTCAAAAGAAATCCAATATATAACTATGGCATACTTTAAAAAACTATTCAAGCAAATAAAACTATGATTAATATATTATATTTTGCACATACAGGAAAACATATCGGCGGTGGAGAGACACAGTTATTTGGATTGCTAAAAAATCTTAATAAAGATATGTTTAGCCCAATTGTGATATGCCCAAACTCAGGAGAATTCTCTGATCTATTAAAGACGCTCAATATCCCAATTCTTATTTGCCACTTGCCGGGATGGAGAAAACTTATATCATTCAAAGATTTAGCTTCCTTACGTCTGTTAAAAACAATATCAAAATATCAAATAGATTTAGTTCATGCGTCTGATTTTTGGTATAATTACTACGCTTTACAGATAGGAAAATTGCTTGGCGTTCCAACTATAACTCATGTTCGTAATATTATAATTCCTAATAATACTCATAAATATTTATTTGACCATTTCAATAAAGTTATCGCAATATCGGAGCGAATAAAAAATAATTTAATAGATGGGGGAATAAGTCCAGAGAAAGTTGAATATATAGCTGATGGAGTTGATCTAACAGAATTTCAGCCAAATCGTAATAAAATCAATGTTTTACGTCGTGACTTCCGACTGCGTGATAAATTAATAGGTTTAGTAGGGAGAATTGAGCCATTCAAGAGACAGAAAGATTTCATGTCAATAGCTGCAGAGGTTGTCAAAAGACGCAAAGATGTCAGTTTTTTGCTTATTGGTGATACTTTGAAAAGATACGATAAGTATTTAAGAGAAACAATCTCTGTTGTTAGAAAATATGGCATATATAAATATGTTGTCTGGACTGGTTATCGCAGAGATATGCCTGATATTCTAAATTCTTTGGATATTCTTGTTACATTGTCAGGTGGGTCTGTTACTATGGAAGCACGAGCTTGTGAAACACCCGTTATTATGTCTGATAAAGCAAAACAAATAAATTTGATTTGTGACGATGGGACTGGTATTCTTAATGTTCCAGATAATATTAGCGATTTATCAGAAGCAATTTTGCGTCTATTAGATGATGATCAACTAAGAACAAAGATCGGAAAATCTGGTAGGAAACGTGTTGAAAACTTCTATGATATGAGAAAAACTTCTGAGGATACGCAGAAAATTTACAAAGACTTGTTAGGGATAAATGATTGAGTGTTTTTACATAGCCAAATTAATATGATAATAATATCATCATCATAGCATCAAACCTAAACGAAGGGGATTTTAATTGTATTTTCCAAAGGGAAACTTTAATGGACTTTTTCAAAAGATTAATTTATTGACCGAACAGAAGCGAGGTTATAAAAATGATTGATCAAGCTCTTTATTATATCGCAACTTTGACTTGTGCATATTCTATGGCACAGAGTGTTGATATTCCTAAGTGGCAACCTTATGATTTTTTGTTTAAAAGCGAAATTGAACATCAAAATCCATTTAAGGTTATATTTTCCGCAACAGTAAATAAGCCTGATGGCACAAGTTTTTCTATACCCGGATTTTACGATGGCGATAAGACATGGAAGATAAGATTGTCTCCTACAATTGAAGGACCTTGGTCCCTGCAGACTCACTCAGACGACCCGTTTTTAGACGACAAAATCGCATTTTTTACCTGTATCCCTAATAGTCCCAAAGTCCATGGTGGATTGCTCGTTGATACGTCCAATCCATATCATTTTATCTATGAAGATGGAACAAGATATTTTATGATGGGCTATGAATGCGATTGGCTTTGGGCTTTGGATATGGACGACCCTAACTTGCCAACTATTAACTCATTTCTTGATAAACTCGTGTCATACCGATTTAATAACATAATACTTAATGCCTATGCACACGATACATCTTGGGCTAAGGGAAAGACAGTAGAATATGACTATGGTCCTCCGCCAAAATACGCATGGGAAGGCACAAATGAAAACCCGATATTTGATCGCTTTAATCTTTCATATTGGAAACATTATGACCGAGTTATTGATGCGATGTATCAACGGGGAATTACTGCTCACATAATGATAAAAGTCTATAATAAGATGGTCAAGTGGCAGGCGAAGGGAAGTGAAGAGGAAAACCTCTATTTTATTTGGCTTATTGCGAGGTATTCTGCTTATCCGAATGTTATATGGGATTTCTCAAAAGAAGCTAATAACGAGAAAGACCTTGAATATAAACTTGGCAGATTTAAATTTATACGAGATCATGATCCATATCGCCGTTTGCTTACTAATCACGATGATAAGGCGACTTATGACACAGGAGTTTATAATAAAATCCTAGATTTCCGATCAGATCAACAACACAGTCATTGGCACGAGAAAATACTAAGTCAAAGAAAGCAGAATGTTTGGCCCGTTGTGAATGTTGAATTCGGATATGAACACGGTCCCAAAGGTATTGATGATAAAACTTATGGCGTAGCACAATCTCCAGAGGAAGTCTGTCGGCGTGCATGGGAAATCTGCATGGCAGGCGGATATATCGCATATTATTATACTTATACCGCTTGGGATGTAATTAGACCAGAGGATACTCCCCCAGGATATGCTTATTTCAAATACTTGTATGACTTCTTCAATCAGACCGAATATTGGCTTATGGAGCCAGCAGATGAACTGGTAAGTGATGGCTATTGCTTGAGAAATAAAAATAAAGAGTATATTGTTTTCTTGAATGAAGCCAAAGAATTCAAGATAAAGTTAGAAGACGGGATTTACGTCGCTCAATGGTATGATATATTTAATGGCAAATACATAGACGCAGGAAAAGTATCAGGTGGTGAAGTTGAGTTTATACCGCCATCAGGCTTTAACAGTTTTCCAATAGCAATTAGAATAGTGATCAGTGATCAGTAATCAGTAATCAGTAATCAGTAATCGGTGATCAGTTATGTAATACGGAGATTATTATATAGGCATTAAGTTAAGAAAACTAAACTTTGGACAATTTTGAGTTAAAAAATATTGTTAGTTAATCAGATTTATTTTTAATAGCAATAGAAAACCAATACTTAAACGTTAGAAAGACCCTTCACTTCGTTCAGAGTGACACATAAATGTCATTTTGAGTTTATGTCATTTTGAGCGAAGCGAAAAATCTCAATGGAAAAGATCATTAAAGTCTCCCTTTGGAAAAGGGAGATTTAGAGGGATTTTCTAACTAAATATGCAATTATAATTTGTAAATTGTCCAAACATTGGTAAGAAAATAGATAAAAGAAAATGGATAAAAGAAAATAGATAAACTAACTTCCCTTATCTCAATGCTTATGAGACTATCATATAAAAGGAGTTTAAAATGTCTGATACAACGAAAATAGAAGAAGCGGTTGAGTTTGCAGAAAACCCAGAACCGAGATGTCCCTGTGTGCTTCTACTTGATACATCAGGCTCAATGCAAGGATCTCCTATTGAGGCATTAAATCAAGGACTTATAACATTTAAGAACGATTTGGTTAAAGACCCGCTTGCCTCTCGTCGTGTGGAAGTTGCAATTATAACCTTTGATAATGTGATCAATATAGTGCAAGATTTCATAACCGCAGATAAATTTGAACCGCCAATTTTGACTGCACAAGGTCAAACATTTATGGGGACAGCGATTAACGCTGCGCTTGATATGATACAAGCCCGTAAAGCCCATTACCGA
>Ga0078972_1006433_pt1 | contig 27846 bp, 28 predicted proteins | sample YelNatPaOPGAMG01_FD_67568 | JGI IMG/M metagenome (GOLD analysis project Ga0078972, IMG submission 67568) | Hot spring thermophilic microbial communities from Obsidian Pool, Yellowstone National Park, USA - OP-RAMG-01 (SPADES assembly) (version 2) | ecosystem: Environmental > Aquatic > Thermal...
AAATATTTGTGGGTTTATTATGGACAGGTTTTCTTCAAAAGCAGTGATAACAAAAGAGGCAGTAGTATATCCTGTTGATGCTTATGTGGTCATTGTTGGTCTGTGTACATTTATTAGTTTTTTTGCCTTTCTGTCATCCTTACGGATTACTGAGCCAGAAACAAAGGTGAAAACAGAGATACCCGAGCCATTTTGACCCATTTACACCCCCTCTTGACAAACAAAATATTGTGTATTAGAATTTAAAAAAACACAATATATTGCGATGAAATGTCCATATTGCGGTTTCCTTGAAGACAGGGTCATTGACTCAAGAGAAAGTGAAGATGGATTACAAATCAGAAGAAGAAGGGAATGCCTTCGCTGCCAGAAAAGATTTACCACCTATGAGGAAATTGAAAAATCTCCTCTGATTGTGGTGAAAAAAGATGGAAGAAGAGAAAAATTTATGAGGGACAAGATTTTCAATGGAATTCAGAAGGCATGTGAAAAAAGGCCTGTAAGTACTGAACAAATTTCATTGATTGTTGATGAAATTGAACAACAGTTGAGACAGAATTTTGAAAAAGAGGTTTCTTCAAAAGATATTGGTGCACTGGTTATTGAAAAACTTCGTAATCTTGACCAGGTTGCCTATGTGCGTTTTGCTTCAGTTTACAGGCAGTTCAAGGATGTTTCAGAATTTCAAAAGGAAGTAGAAAAAATAAGGAGAATTTCAAATGGAAAAGCAGATTAACACCAATAAAATTGAGTTTATCCGCAAAAGAGATGGAAGAATCGTACCTTTTGAGAAATCAAAGATAGCAGATGCAATTTTCAAAGCAGCACAGAGTGTAGGAGGTCAGGACAGATATCTTGCTGAAGATATTGCTGAAGCAGTGACTGTGTATCTGAATAAGGAATTCAAAGGAAAAATTCCGACTGTTGAAGAAATTCAGGATATCGTGGAAAAGGTTCTCATAAAAACAGGCCATGCAAAAACGGCAAAGGCGTATATTCTTTATCGAGAAAAAAGGGCAAGAATCAGAGAGATTAAACAGGGTATCATAAAACAGGATATTCTTGAGGAGCATAGAGAAATTGCAAGAATTAAAGAATCAACAGATTTAAGTCTTTTTGTAAGAACAAGCGCTGAGGATATTGTTTCCTGGGATACAGAGAAAATTGTTGATTCCCTTGTCAGGGAAACAGGTATGAGCAGAAACATTGCAATTTTTATTGCTGCTGAAGTGGAAAAGGAAATTATTGCATCAAAGGTTAAGAATTTAACTGCCCCTCTCATCAGAGAACTTGTTAATGCAAAACTTGTTGAATTTGGCATGGAAGATGCAAGGCGGAAGTATACCCGACTCGGGCTACCACTATATGATGTCAAAAATATTATTTTTAATCCGAATAAAGAAAATGCCAATATCCCACATAATCCAGAAGCTACAAATCTTACACTGGCTGAGCAAATAAAAAAAGAATTTGCATTGCTTGAGGTTTTTTCTTCAGAAATTGCTGATGCCCATCTCAAAGGTGACTTACATTTGCATGACCTTGGATTTATTGATAGACCTTATTGTTCAGGACAATCACTTGAGTATGTAAAAAAATTCGGGCTTCATCTTCCCAATGCACTTTCCATTGCAAAACCAGCAAAGCATCCTGAAACACTTCTTGCTCATATGGTAAAATTTTCAGCTGCTCTTCAGGGGCATTTCAATGGAGCCATTGGCTGGGATGCTGTAAACATATTCTTTGCACCATTTCTTGAAGGAATGAGCGAAAGGGAAATAAAACAACTTGCTCAGATGCTCATCTATGAATACAGTCAGCAGGCAGTTGCACGGGGTGGACAGGCAATATTCAGTGATATCAATCTTTACTGGGAAATGCCTGACCATTTTCTTGATGTGGATGCCATTGGTCCTGGTGGTAAACCAACAGGCAAAAAATATGGTGAGTATCAGAAACTTGCCCAGAAATTTGTAATGGCTCTTTTTGAGGTTTATCTTGAAGGAGATGGTATTGGAAGACCATTTTTCTTCCCGAAGCCACTACTGCATATTACAAACAGATTTTTCCAGACAGATGGCTGGAATGATTTTCTTGACTTTGTTTGTCTCGTAGCAACAGAAAAAGGCAATCCATATTTTGTTTTTGACAGGGATAATACCGCAAAAATCAGTGAATGTTGCAGGTTGTCTTTCAAACTTGAGGCATCAGATTTAGAAGATGCAAAAACTCCATGGAAAATGAGATTTTCAGCACTCCAGAACATAACACTTAATCTTCCAAGAGTTGCTTATATTGCTGAACATGATGATTCAAAACTTTTTGAGACACTGGATCATCTGATGGAACTTGCAGTAAAGGCACACATTGAAAAACGTCGTTTCATAGAACAACTTCTTTCACTCGGGCAAAATGGACCTCTTGCACTGCTGACAATGAATCTTGATGGTGAACCATATCTCAGAATGCACAGGGTTACCCATTTGATAGGAATCCTCGGACTCAATGAAATGGTTCAATATCATACAGGAAAACAATTACATGAATCAGAGGATGCATTCAAATTTGGCTTGAAAATTATATCCTATCTTAAAATCTTATGTGATAAAAAGACAAGGGAAACTGGTTATAGATTTGTTCTTGAACAAACGCCAGCAGAATCAACAGCATATCGCCTTGCAAAACTTGATTATGAACATTTTCGTTCAAAAAGTGCAGAGGTTTTGAAAGGAACATTACCTGACAGGGTTTATTATACAAATTCAACATATTTGAATATTTCAGAGTCACTATCACCAATAGAAAGGGTCAAAAAAGAAGGTGTTTTCCATCCTCTGATTGAAGCCGGAGCCCTTACACATATTTGGCTTGGTGAGAGTAAACCTGACCCAAAAGCACTTTCAAATTTTGTTATCAAGGTTTTCCATAATACAAAAAATGCCCAGATTGCATTCAGTCCTGAATTTTCTTCGTGTCTTGATTGTGGAAGAATTTACAGGGGAATAATAAAGGAATGTCCTTACTGTTCTGCTACGGAAAACGGTGTAATAAAAGTAAATACTGAAACCTTTTAACCAAAAGGAGGGAAAAATGGAAAGAAGTAAATTTATTGAGCATCTTGAAAAATATCCTCATCTGTATGAGTTTGAGGAGAAAAAGGATAATGGTTATTCAGGAGTTCTTGTCAGGGACAAGGAATACAATACTCTTACCTTTTTCACTGAACAAGCCATTGAAGAAATGGAACTGGTGGATTTATTAAAACAAACCCATCATGGTAGAAATGTTGAGTGGATTAGCAGAGTCACAGGATACTTTTCAAAAATTAATGCCTGGAATAAGGGGAAAAAGGAAGAATTTAAGGATAGATACAGATCCACTGATATTGGTTCAAATGTGGTACAGGTATCACAGAATAAATAATAGTCCTATTGCTGCAATAATTCCTAAACTTCCACCAAAGCCAAAGGTAAAGGCAGAACCGAATTTTTGCCACAGAATGCCAGCAATCAGTGATGCAGGAAGTAAGCCAATTCCAACAAGCGTGGCATGCATTCCAAGCATTGATGCCCGTAACTCTGCTGGTGCAAGCTGGCTAACAAGGGATTTTTCAACTCCTTCAGTGAGAGCCATGTAGAATCCATACAGTCCAAGGGAAAAAATATAATAAGAAATACTGCCTGTTGATGTGGTGAAAAGCCAGTATACAATACCATAAACAATGTATCCAGCGATAAGTACAGATTTTTGTCCGATGATGTCTGAAATTTTTCCACAAGGAATAGACATAACAGCATACACAAGATTAAAAATAAGATATGCTGTGAGGACAATTACAAGGGAATTTGTCTCTTTTTGAATTTTCAAAAGAAGAAATTGGTTTGAAGAATTTCCGAGCGCAAAAATGAAAGTAAACACAAGAAACATCTTTAATCTTCGAGGAAGTTTTTTCCATGAGAAAACAATTTCCTTTTTATTTGAACTTGATGCATGGCTTTCTTTTATTGTAAAAAGAAGAAGCCATCCAATTACTGCAGGAATAACTGAGAGTAAAAAAATTTTTTTGAACAGTACAGCATTATGAAAATCAAAATTTGATTTTGAAACAAAAAATAATACAATAACAACCCCTGTAAAGGCACCGAGTGTATCCATAGCCCTGTGTATGCCATAAGCATAACCCCTTTTGCTTTTGTCAGAATAATCTGCGATAAGGGCATCCCTTGGTGCTGTTCTTATTCCTTTTCCTATTCTGTCAAGTAATCTTCCTGTGAAAACATGTTGCCATGTTGTTGCAATGACAAAAAATATTTTTCCAAGCCATGAAAACCCATAGCCAAAAATTGCAAGAAATTTCCTTTTTTGAAGTTTATCCGAAATATAGCCGGAAAAAACTTTTAATAAACTTGCAACACTTTCAGCAAGTCCTTCTATTAAACCAAGAACAGCAGTACTTGCTCCGAGGGCTGATGTCAAAAATACAGGAATAAGGGGATAAACCATTTCTGTGCTGACATCCACAAAAAAACTAACAAATCCCAGGATGATTATCTGTATCAACTGGTTTCCTCCTGATATTTTGTGTAAATTTCAAATGCAAGATTACGATTTTTTACAAAGGCATCAACAATTTCAGGGTCAAAGTCCTTTCCTGCCATATCAATGATTTTATGTATTGATTCATCAAATGATTCTGCATGCTTGTAAACCCTTTTTGAACTGATGGCATCGAAAATATCAGCAAGCGATGCAATCCGACCATATAGTGGGATTGCTTTTCCTTTCAATCCATAAGGATAACCTGTTCCATCAAATTTTTCATGATGATACAGGGCAATCAGGTATGCTGCCTGAAGAATAAAAGAATCAGACCCTTCAAGCATCTTTGCACCAATGATTGTATGGGTTTTCATTTCTTCTCTTTCTTTTTCAGTTAATGAAGATGGTTTCAGAAGAATGCTATCAGGAATAGCAATTTTACCTATGTCATGAAGCGGTACGGCTATTTTAATCAATTCAACTTCAAATGGTGGTAGATTGATTTCAGATGCGATTAATGCACAGTACTCGCTCACACGAGAAATATGCATACCTGTTTCTCTGTCACGATATTCAATTGCAGCAGCAAGCCGCATAATGGTTTCCAGCTGGGATTTTTTCAACGCATCATTGAGCTGGGCATTAAACAGAGCAACGACAATCTGAAGGCAGAATGAAGCTATCCACTGATAATCGTCTTTTGTAAAAAATCTTACAGGAGAAACAGGTCCAGATGTTTTATTTACAAACAGTCCAAAAATTTCCATCAATGGTTCCTGTAGAACTCGTAAAATCAAGAAGTTTGAAATTCCTTGCCTTTTGAAATCTGCTGAAATATTTCTATTGAATATTTTCACTGTGTCATTGCCAATTGTGTCAAGTGCAAGTGAAATAAGGTGTCTATCAATTTTGGTGTTTTCCGTTATTACAAGGATGTTAATATTTTTTGTTCCTTTCTCTACATTGAAAATAACGGCTTCGGAAATACCGAGAAGGGAATTGATTGTTTTTAATGTAATCTGTGGGGTTCTATTGAAAAATGTTTCCCCATGAATTACTGGTACATACACACGCTTTTGTAATCCTGGCATTTCCTGAGGTCTGATAATGGTTGCAATTTCTCTTTGTGTTGCTTCAAGAACAGAAAGAAGATGGTGCCCCTTTGATAATTGTGTTCTTGCTTCAAAAAAGTTTGTTACGATAAAACCAGCATAAGAAACAATTGTCGCAATAAGCCCTGGCACAGGGTCAAAAAAAATACTTTCTTTTTTGAAAAGAAAGATGCTTGTAAATAAAAGAGCAAGAACAAAAAAGATAAAAAAACGAGTACCATTCCAGAATGAAGATGAAAAAGCAAAAATTGCCACAAGCATGATAAAAAACATGATCAGGATAACAGATTTTGGATCAATGACCCATATGTATTTTTCATTGAAAACTGTGTATAATGCTTGCATCTGAACAAGTGCCCCAAACTGCACACCAAATGGAGTTGGAATAAGGTCAGCATTTTTTGAACCAATGATAGTGTGTCCAATAACAATGATTTTATCTTTAAAATTATTCTGAGAAATTTTTCCAGAAAGAACCTGTTCCATTGGATAAACCATCACTGCCAAATCAGATGGGTTCAAAAATCTAATGCCGAAACATCCGTCCATATCAACAGGTATTGTTCCTTCATATTTCTTAAAACCTGTAAATTTTCTTATTTGAATGTTGTTGTTTTTGAGTATGCTTAATGCTTTTATTGCAACGTGCGGGATTAATTGTCCCTGATAAAAGATAAAAGCAGGACATTTTCTGACAACTGTATCCCTGTCAGGAAAAACATTGATATGACCTGTATGTTTCACTGAGGACTGAAAAAAAGGATGATTTTGATTTAAAACATCAACAGCATATCCTACATCAATTTTTTTATTTTCGCTGAATCTGTAAGGCGTGAAGACAGGAAGAATAATTTTATCTGCATGAGAAGAAAAGGAATTTTTAAGAATAACATCCATTTTTTCAGATTGCAATGAAGGAAAGAAAATATCAGAAACAATGATTTTTGAATTGCCAAGCAAATCAAGAAGTTTTGCATAATCATGTCTTTGTGGTTCGTGTCCAATTTCCTGAACAAATTTTTCTGTTGCTGTGACAAGAACAACCGGAATATCATTGCGAGGTTTTTCAGGATTTGTTTTTATGAGAAAATCATAGAAAGCATTTGTAAACCGATTGAATGCCTTGATTGAATAAAAAGAGCATACAACAAAAAATATAACAATTGTAAGTACAATACATCTCCATTTTCGCATACTTTATTCACTCAGAATTTCCTGATGTTCTTTCTCTTCAATGGTTTTAAAGGAACACTCTTTGTTTTGTTTGTTGAACTTGAATCAGGTGCCTGGCATACAACAGTTGATTCAAGATTTTGTCCAGCATTGAGAGAAATTTTTGTTCCATCAGTTCTGTCTTCATTTATTACAGTCCCATTTGTAACAGAAACAATCGTTGTTGCTTCATTTGTTGATATATTATAACTGCATGCCACAGAGAACTTTGTTCCACTGACACCTGCAATCAATGCAGGAGTAATGACCTCAAATCTTGAATCACCCTGATGGTCAACTGTAAGTGAACCTTCTGAACCTTCGGGTATGTACAGGATACTGTAATTTTTATCATCAGGACTTACAAATGAACCGCAAAGACCAACTTTTAAAGATGGGTCAGCAGTTACAATTGTTCCATCAACAAATTTGTATGTTCCTCCCTGATTAACTTCTCCAGGCATAATCTTTTTATCATTCCATAAAACAGTGTTATTTGTCATGATATTGGCAGAATAAGAAAGAAATGCACCGACCCCTTTAGTACCATTGAAATGTCTTGGGCAATAAAGAAATAGTTTTCCTGTATCTTCATCATTGAATGAACGATTTACATAAAAGTTTCCATAACTATTTCTGTTTGGAAGTTGTGATACAGGTATTTCTTTATCCTCAGGGCATTTGAATGTATATTTGTCCTTAATGTAATTTGGGTAAAGATGATACAATTGACCTGGACTGGATTTCCAATCTGCCTGATAATTTTCAATAGCCATTGAAATCTGCCTTAGGTTATTTAAACATACCATTGATTTTGAAAGAGATTTTGACCTGAGGACAAGTCCAAACACCATTGCTGCGAGAGATACAACAATGAAAGAGATGATAATAATCTCAAGCAAACTAAATCCCTTTTTCATCATATTTCCCTCCTTTTTACTGTTTTTTTGTTTCATTTTCAACTTCTTTCTTCATTTTTGGTTGAAAACATTCTTCAAGTTCTCTTAAAGCCATATTTAAACTCATGTCCTGTACCTGTGTCCTGCTCCAGATTTCAAGAACCCTTTTGCTTGCGTTTGAAAGCTCTATATGCTTTGTGCCAAAATTTTTAATTTCTTCCATCAATGAACTGAGGGCATCTCCTTTTCTCAATGTAAAAGCAGGTGTTTTTCCTTCCTGAAGTTCTTTTAAAATCTGTGTAATCCTGTAAACAGGTCCTGCAACACGATGGGAGACAAGCAACATTCCCAGTGTTGCAAGAATTGCAAGAAATATTGTCATAAGCGTAATACGAATAGCAAATGTTTTGAAGGTGATTTCAAAAATCTGTGTGAGATTTTTTTCGTTTGCTGCTACAAGATAACTGACAAGTTGAGACCAGACCCCATTAAAAGTTGCAATGCTAACAAATATACTTGTGATTACAAGAAATATTAGTGAATATACGACTGCTCTGAATTGTATTTCCCTGTCCACAACCAATCTTCTTCTTCCCATTTTTTTCTCCAGACCCGCACTGTTCTACTATCATATTACCCCTATTATTTTTTTCTGTCAACTGGAGATGTACGGCTTGATTTTTTCAAGTAATCCTGCCTTACCTACAGCACCCAGAATTTTCTGTTCTGCCTTACCATCTTTGAAAAGAATGAAAGTGGGAATAGAAAAAATCTGGAATTTTGCGGCTGTGTCAGGGTTTTCATCAACATTGATTTTTGCAACAACAATTTTTCCCTCAAGTTCCTTTGCGAGTTCTTCTATAACAGGTGCCATCATTCTGCAGGGGCCGCACCAGTCAGCATAAAAATCAACCAGAACAAGCGAATTTTCTTTTATTACTGACTCAAAATTTGCATCATTCAATATTTTCACAATTTCCTCCCTGTTATGTTAAAAATTAGATGCCTTTAATTGATAAAAGTTTCAAAATAAAATGCATAATGGGTCTTCAGCGAGATCATCGCCATATACACAGTAAGAAAATGCCCTGCAACCAAGACATCCTTTTACCCTGCATATCCCACAAATTCCTTTTAAGTCCCTTTTTTTAATTTTTCTGCCACGATTATTATCCCATATTTTTTCAAATGGTTCTAAAACAGCATTCCCGATTTTTAAAGGAAATCTTCTGCATGGATAAACATCACCATTGTGCATGATTGCACACCCATCTTTACCAATGATGCAGGGAGCACCAAATAATTGGTACTCAGAATTTTTCTTTAATACTTTGAAACCTCTGTATTGAGAAACAATCTCTGGGTCCCATAGAATATCGCATGCTTCAAAAAGATTTTTTATCACTGTTTTCCATGTCTTTTTGTGAATTGTTAAATCTTTCAACTGGTATCCTTTTCCCATTGGAAAAAATCTCTCCACAATAAAGCCATCAAGATTGAATTTTTCAATCGTTTCAAACAATTTCATAACCTGGTCTGCATTTGTTTCAAAAAGGGTGAAAATCAGAAGCTTCTCACCGTGAAAATTTGATAAATTTTCAAGAGTGTTCAGAAATTTTTCAAAGGGAAAATGCCTGAAGTACTCATACACATTTTTTTCAACTCCTTCACACGAAACCTTAATAACTTTAAGTTTTTTTACTTCTGACAAAAATTTCAAAGTATTTTTATCAAGCAATGTTCCATTTGTAATGATTCCACAACGAGAAACAGTATTGTTTTCTTCGAGCATATCAAGAATTTTCCAGAAATCTTTGTGCAATAGTGGTTCTCCACCAGTAATGTCAACTGTCAATTTTCTATTTTTATCTCTGAGAAACTGGATGAGGTTGTTGAAAAGTTTCTGTATTTCCTCAAATGACAGATCTTCCTTTTGTTCAAATTTTTCCTGATAACAGTGTTTGCACCGCAGGTTACAGGATTCTGTTATATGCCATTGAATGTGAAATTGTCTCATTATCTTATTTTACTCCTTCTTTGAATTTTTTAAAATAATGATTTTACAATTTCTTTCGGGTTTGTTAAAATACCTGATGTTAAAAAACAATGGGATAATCAAAGATAATGAACATTGTACAGGGAGTGGCGATGAAAAAATATGCTCTCGGTCTCGATTTTGGAACAAATTCAATGAGGGCAATTTTTGTTAATCTTTCAACAGGCAGGGAAACAATTGAGATTGTTGAAAATTATCCATCAGGTAAGGACGGAGTGATTGTTGATCCCAAAAATCCTCATCTCGCAAGACAGAATCCTTCTGATTATATTTACTGTTTAACAGCAGCAGGAAAAAAACTTTCAAAGATGATGAAGAAAAAGGGAATAAAGCCTGAACAGGTTATTGGTATTGGTGTTGATACAACAGGCAGTACACCAATTCCTGTCGATGAAAACCTCGTTCCACTTTCAATGAAAAGAGAATTCAGAAACAACAAAAATGCAATGGCATGGCTCTGGAAAGATCATACATCTTCAGATGAGGCAGAAGAAATTACAGAACTTGCCAGAAAAATCAGACCTGAATATCTCGCCAAGATTGGTGGGGTTTATTCATCAGAATGGTTTTTTTCAAAAATTCTCCACCTTGCAAGAACAGATAAGAAAGTTTTTGAAGCAAGTGCAAGTTTTGTTGAACTGTGTGATTACATTCCTGCAATACTGACAGGTTGTAATAGTCCTCAAAAAGTAATGAGAAGTATATGCGCAGCAGGTCATAAGGCAATGTACAATGAACAATGGGGTGGATTACCTGATAGTGAATTCATTGAAAAACTTGACCCTTGTTTCAAAAATTTAAGAAGTAAGTTATACGAGAAAGCATATCCTGCAGGAACTCCTGCAGGTTATCTTTCACAATACTGGGCAGAAAAATTAGGATTACTTGAAAATACGGCTGTAAGTGTTGGTGCTTTTGATGCCCATATGGGAGCAGTCGGCGCAGGAATTAAGGAAAATGTTCTTGTTAAAATTATGGGAACATCTACATGTGATATTATGATTTTTCCGAAAGATAAAAATCTTCCTGATATCCCGGGACTCTGTGGCATTGTACCTGATTCAGTGATTCCTGGTTATATTGGGCTTGAAGCAGGACAATCTGCAGTAGGTGATATCTTTTACTGGTACCTGAAGACATTTCTTCCAGAAAAAAGACAGGATGTATTTAATTATTACACACGGCTTGCAAGAAATGTGAAACCTGGTAGTTCCGGACTTATTGCACTTGACTGGCATAATGGAAACAGGACAATTCTTGTTGACCAGAAACTTACAGGGTTGATTGCTGGTTTCACACTTAACACAAAACCCGAGGAAGTTTACAGGGCATTGATTGAGGCAACAGGTTTTGGGGCAAGGGTAATTATTGAGCGACTGAATGAATATGGAGTAAAGGTTGATTCAATAGTTACCTGTGGTGGGTTGCCCGAAAAAAATCCCCTGTTGATGCAAATATATGCTGATATTACAGGAAAGGAATTGAAAATTGCTGCCTCAAAACAAACTTGTGCCCTTGGTGCAGCAATGTTTGGTGCAATAGCAGCAGGAAAGGAAAAAAGTGGTTTCGATAATATCAGTCAGTTGCGGGAAATTATGTGTAAATACAAGCCAGTTTCATATAAGCCCATAGAAAAAAATCAGAAAATCTACAATCAACTGTATCAAGAATACAAAAAATTACATGATGCTTTTGGTTTGAAGACATATCAGGGGAATCTTTATGACGTTATGAAAAATCTGTTAAAAATTCAATCAGAAACAAGTTCAGAATGATAAATGGAGAAAAAAATGGAAGATCAGAAAAAACAAAGAGATTTGCTTTATAGTTTACTCGGTAAACTTCCTGACAGAAATAGACCTGTTGGTGGGAGAGCTTTTGGAATGGAAAACTTCAAAACATATACACTTGAACATCTTGTGCTTGACCTCAATGGTATTGAGCCAGTACCTGCCTATTTTGTAAAACCACTCAAAGAAAAAAAGAAGTATCCTGTGATAGTATTTAATCATGCACATGGAGGCAAATACGAAATTGGTAAGGATGAATTGATTATCAGCCATCCTGCCCTTTCAGGAAAATCATGGGCTGAGATTTTAACTTCAAATGGTTTTGCTGTTTTAACGATTGATTGCTGGAATTTTGGTGATAGAAGTGGAAGAGATGAAACTTCCTTGTTTAAGGAACTTATATGGAAAGGAATGGTGCTTTGGGGATTAATGGTGTTTGATGTCATAAAGGCAATTGATTATTTAGAGACAAGGAATGACATTGATATGAAAAAAGTCGGAATGATGGGCATTTCCATGGGTAGTACTATGACATGGTGGGTTTCAGCCCTTGATGTCAGAGTATCAGCGTGTGTTGATATTTGCTGTTTGACTGATTTTGAAGCACTGATTGAAACAGGAAAATTGAATGGGCATGGTATTTATTATTATGTACCATGTTTGCTTGAACATTTTGATACATCCTCCATAAATGCTCTTATAGCACCAAGACCACATCTGTCTCTTGCGGGTGAATATGATGGTCTTACTCCTTCAAAAGGACTTGACAGAATTGATAGAAATTTGAAAAAGGTTTATGCTGAATACCAGGCACCTGATAACTGGGAATTAAAAAGATATCCTGTTGGACACAGATTGACCCGACAGATGGTATTTGAAACAATAAAATTTTTTAAAAAGCACCTTTTAAATTCATAACAGAGGAGGAATATGGAAATGGTTTCTTTTGATGATTTCAAGAAACTTGATATCAGGATTGGCAAAATTCTGCAGGTTGAAGATCATCCAAATGCTGATAAATTGTATGTCCTTGAAGTTGATATCGGCGATGAGAAAAGGAAAATTGTTGCAGGTATCAAGCCGTACTATCCTGACAAAGAAAAACTTTTAGGCAAACTTGTGGTAATCGTTGTGAATTTACAGAGCCGCGCAATACGTGGTGTTGAAAGCAACGGAATGCTTCTTGCAGGTCTGGACGATAACACACTTGGTATTCTTACTGTTGATAGGGAACTCAAACCAGGGACAAAAGTTACCTAAGGTAACTGTTGATTCTGGGATGAAACAGAAACATGGGAAATAAAAAATCCGTGTTCGGTCTTTTCCCAGAAATGTGGTTTTGTAAACAATTGAAAAAATCCTTTCCACGCGCCTATGCTGATAAGAACCCAGTATAATGGGGATATCAGGGTTTCTGGTATCAGGTATCTGTATGAGCGTCTGAGACAGCCCATAACATTCAAGATAACAAAAATGCCATTACTGATTAATAACACCCAGGTAATAAGGTCTGCTGTTGGAGTTAGAAAACCTGACATAAATTTTCCTTCTGCAGTGATAAACCATATTCCTGTGATAATCCAGTATACAGGATTAAAAAGCAATGTGATAAAAAGACCTGCAACAGTTAACTGAAAACTCAAAAAATTTATAAGTCCCATTCTTTTTAGTAAATAACCAGGTCTTCGCATATGAACACACCAGGTTTGAATATAACCCTTTACCCATCGTGAACGTTGTCTTAACCAGTTTTTTAATTTGCTGTTTGCCTCCTCCCATGTAGTACTATCAAGTACCCTTGTTCTGTAACCTTCCCTGAAAAGTCGTATACCAAGATCACAATCTTCTGCAACATTATATGGATCCCAGCCACCGATGGTTTTCAGGGCAGATGTTTTAAAATGATTTGAGGTACCACCAAGAGGAATAGGAGCATTGAGTCCATCAAGTCCAGGAAGATAAAGGTCAAACCACATTGAATATTCAGATGTGAACCAACGTGTTAAAAGATTCTGTCTTGGATTATAATAGTTCAATTTTGCCTGAAGACAGACGATGGATTCATCATTGAGTTTACGAAAGGCAATAATGCTTTTTTTTAACTGGTCTGCATCAGGGATATCCTCTGCGTCATAAATCACAAGGTATTCGCCCTTTGCTTTTGATAATCCAACATTACATGCCTTTGGTTTTGTTCTTGGCAGTGAGTCAGGGACAATAATTACATCAAAAAATGAAGGAAGTTTGATTTTTTTTAATGCTTCCTGCATTGTAGAATCTGATTCTTCAACAAGAAGTTTTACATCAAGTTTATCATGTGGATAGTCCATCTGGCTGATTGCTGTAATCAACTGTGGAACAATTTTTGTTTCCTTGAAAACAGGGAGAAGAATTGTGTAAACAGGCAGTGATTCATCAGGAATATTTCTTATTTCAGAATGAGTAATGACAATGTCATTTTTTTGAGTAAATCCGATGAGCACAAGAAAAAATTTATAAAGTATTGTCACAAGATAGAAAATGCTGATGCAAAGATTCAATACAATAAAAAAATTTTTGCCATGGTAAATACTGCAGGCAAAGAAAAAAACAAGCAGCATCAAACCAATGAGTTTCTGTCTTTCATTTAGAACTATTCTTGCATCATCTATCATTTTTGCCCATTGAAATTTTTCCATTATCATACCACATTTTAATAAACATTTGACGAAATAACAACCCTTTAAGGATTAGATATACCGAAAATTGTGCCGACTGGTGCTGAAAACTTTCAACAATATTGACTTTATGAACTGTTGGTATTACTATTTTATGTATGGGAAAAATATCACTGGAATATCTTGATAAAATTATCCTGTATTTGCCAAGAATTCCACTTGCACTGGTTATTATCGCTGCTGGCTGGCTTACTGGCAAGGGCTGGAACAAGTTTTACATAAAAATATCAAAAAATTCAAGAATTGACCCACTTGCAAGAAAATATATTGGAAGGTTTGTTTATATTGCTGTTTTTGCACTTTCAATAATCATTGCCCTTTCAGTACTTGGATTAAATATTTCACCATTTATTGCTGGTATCGGTGCAGGTGGTCTCATTATTGGGTTCGGTGTAAGAGAAACAGTTGCAGATTTTTCAAGTGGAATGATGATTTTTATGTACAGACCTTTTAAAATCGGGGACTATGTAAAAATTGGTGGCGTTGAAGGAGAAATCGTTGCCATCAGTCCTGTCAATATTGAACTAAAGGGGAAAGACAATAAAAAAATTCTTGTTCCAAACCGCAGTGCCTGGGGACAGATTATTTATAATTTTACCCGAGAAGGCAAAAATATTGTTACACTGCAATTAGCAATTTCTGAACAGGTGCACGATATCAATGAAATATTGAAAAGTTTTCTTGAAAACAAAGGGATTGATTTCAAATGTTTTCTTACTGGTGTTTCTGTTTCAGGAGTAAACTATACAATTTATCTTGAAGTCCCGAAGGAAAAAATTTTTGCAACAGAAGAAATTATCAAAAACATCTGGTCTGCATTGAAAGACAGAAATATTAATGCAACCATTACGTTTCAATCGTGAATGTCTTTAAATTCAAAGCAACAGTGACTTATGATGGTACAGGCTTTCATGGATGGCAGAGGCAGGTAGGGGGAAAAACCATTCAATCTGAAATTGAACAGGTGCTCCTTAAAATTTTCCAGCAACAGGTGAAAATTCAATCAAGTGGAAGAACTGATTCAGGTGTTCATGCAACAAGACATGTAATCTCATTTTGTCTATTAAAAGACATGCGTCCTGAAAAAATTAAAAATGCAATGAATGCACTACTACCTGCCCAGATCAGGATAAAAGAAGTTCTACCTGTAAGAGAAAATTTTCATCCGAGGTATGATGCAAAGAAAAAAGTTTATCGCTATCTGATAACAAATTTCAATTCTCCTTTTCTGATAAATAAAGCATGGAATATTCCTGAAACATTAAATCTGAAAGAGATGAAAAAAGCAGCATCGTATATTACGGGAACTCATGACTTTACAAGTTTCCAGGCGTCAGGAAGGCCAGTGAAAAATCCTGTAAGAACAATTGAGTATATTAAAATAAGAAAGGAAAAATTTTGCATTGACCCTGAAATAAGGGTGATAGTAATTGAAATATGTGGTACTGGCTTTCTTTATAAAATGGTTAGAAATATTGTTGGAACACTTGTTGATGTTGGAAGGGGTAAAATATTGCCATCACAAATTAAACAGATTATTGATGGTAGAGATAGAAAACTGGCTTCAGCCACTGCTCCATCCTGTGGTCTTTATTTGAGTGATGTCATCTACGGTGATAAAAAATGAGTGACTCAGAAAAAAAATTAATTCAAGATTATTTTGGGAGACAAGCATCTTTTAATGTTTATGCAAAAGATTTTACAACATTTAAGACAGGTGGACCTGTAAGTGCTGTTGTGTATCCGTGTGAAAAAAAGGATATTGAATTTCTTTTTAATTTAAAAAAGAACACTGGTATAATTGTAAAATTTGTGGGCAATGGCTCAAATATTCTTGTAAGCGACCATGGATTTGATGGTGTGATAGCATTTACAAAAAACTTTTCTCACATTGAATGCGAAGATGAAATTGTGAGTGCTTTTTCAGGGGCAAAATTGAACAAAGTTATTGGGTTTTGTATTGAAAAAGGTTTATCCGGTCTTGAATTTCTTACAGGAATACCAGGAACACTTGGCGGAGCACTTATTATGAATGCTGGTACAAAGACAGTGAGTATTTCTAATATTGTTCTGTCAGTTGAATTTATGGATCATGATGGTAAATGGTGCAGGGAAAAAAGGGAACAAATCGCGTGGAAATATAGATATTCTCAATTGAAGGAAAAAGCATTTTTTATTCTTTCAGCAACTATGAAGGTTAAAAAGGGTAATGCACAGGAGATAAAAAAAACCATCAGTGAAATTATGAAACAAAGAAAACATTCACAACCACTTGAATATCCATCAGCAGGTTCGGTGTTCAAAAATCCTGAGGGATTTTTCGCAGGCGCACTGATTGAACAGGCAGGATTGAAGGGATATTGTGAAGGAAAAGCAAAGATATCAGAAAAACATGCAAATTTTATTGTCAATACAGGTAATGCAAGCTCAACTGATATCTGGAAATTAATGAGATACATTCAGCAAACAATAAAAAACAAGTATAATATAACACTTGAACCAGAAATCGAACTGATAGGGAGGTTTCCTTGAAAATTGTAATATTGTGTGGAGGAGATAGTCCTGAAAGAGATGTTTCCCTTGTTTCAGGTGAAGCAGTGGCAAAAGCACTTTCAAGAAAACACAGGGTTTTTAAACTTGATCCTGTAGAAAAAAATTTCGCAGAAAAATTGATTTCATTAAAACCTGATTGTGTGTTTATTGCTTTACATGGTGGAAAGGGTGAAAATGGCGTCATTCAGGGATTTCTTGAAACATTAAATATTCCGTATACAGGTTCAGGAGTTAGTGCAAGCGCAATATGTATGAACAAAATTATTACGAAAAAAATTCTTTGTTTTCACAATATTCCAACCCCTGATTTTCTGATTGTTCAACCTGATAGTTTCCCATCTCTGCCTTTTCCGTTTCCATGTGTTGTGAAACCAGCAAATCTTGGTTCTACAATTGGTATATCCATTGTAAAAAATGAAAGAGAAATGAAAACAGCGATAAAAAAAGCATTCAAACTCGATAGAAATGTTTTCATTGAAAAATTTATAAAAGGAAAAGAAATCACAATAGGAATTATTGGAAATGAAAAAATTGAAGTTCTTCCTCCTATTGAAATAAGAACAAGACGTAAACTTTATGATTACACAGCAAAATATAAAAAAGGAGGAAGTGTTCACATTATTCCGCCTGAGATCAATAAAAAATTGCTTGATAAAGCAAAAGAATATGCAACAGAAACCTATAAGGCACTTGGTTGTTCTGGCTGTGCAAGGATGGAAATTATTATTCAGGATAATGGGAAAATGTTTATTCTTGATGTTAATACTATTCCTGGCTTTACACCAGTAAGTCTTCTTCCTGATGCAGCGGCGCATGCAGGTATTTCCTTTGAGGAGTTGTGCGAGAAACTGATTACCTTAGGACTTGAACGATGCGGGAAAAACTGATTGAGGAAAGAAAGAAAAGGATAAAAAAATGGTTGAAGGGATTGGCAATTTTGCTTTCTGCCTGTCTTTTGATATTTTTGTGGTTTTTCATACAGGCGTGGTTTAAAAATCTTTCGATTTTTTACATAAAAAATATAATTGTGGAACCACGTGAGTATGAGCAATTAATAAAAACTTATATTCCTGTGCCGAAAAATACAAGTATTTTTGCCCTGAAACTTGATGAAATTTATTCAAAATTGAAACAGATTTATTTTATTGATGATTGTTACCTTGAAAAAAGGATTCCAGATACACTGGTAATTCAGTTGAAAATACGAACACCATGGGTTCTTGTTATTGATTCAAGGTCTGCTGCGTTGATGGACAGGAATGGATATTTTCTTCCATTACAGGAAAATTTTAATGGCTGGAATGTTGAAGGGATGAGGGTTGAAGAAATCGGGACCAAAACGAGTGAAATAGAAAAACTTGAGATTTTGAAAGAGATTGAACAATGGTATAATTATTATGGAATTTCAAACTTCTTTAAAATTGATACGGTATTGATTGAGGATATTGATAAAATTGAATTGAAATCTCCAGAAGCAACATTGTTAATTCGTGGTCAGGATATTGATAAACAATTTGAGATAGCAAAAAAGGTTCTTACAGGTTGCAAAGAAAGAAATTTACAATTTGAATATATTGACCTGAGATTTCAACAACCATATGTAAAAGAAAAAATTGTTCCAAAAACATGACAAAAGAAATTATTGTTTCTCTTGATATTGGTTCATACAAAATTGCAGGGATGGTTGCTGCACTCAATGAAGGCACAATGGAAATCATTGGTGCAGAACATATTGAGTATGAAGAAGAAATTGTTCGAAAAGGCAGGGTTGTTGACATTGAAGGTTGCACTGAATACATAAAAAAGGTGCTTACAGAACTTGAACAGCAAACCAATCTTCCATTACCACTGGTTAATATCAGTATTGGTGGTGGATTTGTCAGGGGCTGGACTACCTCTCACAGATTAAATCTTGAGACAGCAAGAAGACGAATTACAGAAATTGACGTAGAAAATCTGTTAAAAAATGTAAAGAATGAAAGCAATATTCCACCAGGATCTGGTATTTTGAAATTACTTCCGCAGGAATATATTATTGATGATACAACAAATGTGAAAAAGAATCCAAAGGGAATGTTCGGTAGTTCAATTGGAGCACTTGTACACCTATGTTTGGTACTTGATAATCCACTGGAGAACATTCTCCAGTGTGTAAAAAATGCTGGCTCAGAAGTTGATTGTATCTATCCACATTCATGGGCTTCAGCAGAAGTATTGCTTACAGAAGAAGAAAAAAAATCAGGTGTTTGTGTGATTGATTTTGGTAAGGGGACAACTGATTTTCTTGTTTATTCAAATGGAAACCTTTATGGAACATATTCCATCAGATATGGTGGAGAATATATTGATAGCGACCTTTCCCTTATTTTGAATATTTCCATGGAAACTGCATCAGAAATAAAAAAAGAATATGGTTTTTGCAATTACCCGGAACTTGTGGAACAAAGATCCCCTGAACTTGCAAACCAGGTTGAGATGAGAACAGTCGGAACAGGTTCAAAAATTTACGTTACTGTTGATAAAATATCAAAGGCTGTTTACGAAAGAATTGATGATATTATTGGTAAGAGTGTGAGGGAAGCGATTGAAAAAGACATAGGAAAAATGCCAAGGTTAGGAGCAGGTATTGTTCTCACAGGTGGTTGTTCTCAGTTAAAAGGAATGGTCAGTTATGTTGAAAATGCTTTCAAAAGACCTGCAAGGATAGGGGCTCCCAAAAACATTCTTGGACTTCCAGCATCATATCAATATCCATGTTTTTCTGCTGTTGTCGGAACCCTGATGCTCAGGAAAAAAGAAATAGAAATAATATCTGAACCAGAACCCGTCTGGTTGACAAAACTAAAAAATTTTAGAAAAACAGTTTACAACAAACTTAAATCATTATGGGAGGGATGGTAAAAATGACAAATTTCATACTTGAAGAAACCAAAATTACTCCAATAAGAATCAAAGCAATTGGTGTTGGCGGCGGTGGAGGAAAAATTGTGGGAAGAATTGCTCCAACCCTTGAAGGTATTGAAACAATGGCTATTGATACGGATGTTCAGGCACTTCAACATTGTCCTGTTTCATTGAAGGTTCAAATTGGAGAAAAGATTACCCAGGGTATTGGTGGAGCAGGTTCTGATCCTGAAAAGGGTAAATATGCTGCCAATGAGGACCAGGAAAAAATAAAAGAGGTTTTGAAAAATACTCATATTGTCTTTATTGTTGCAGGTCTCGGTGGAGGTACTGGTACTGGTGCATCCCCTGTTGTTGCGAAAATCGCCAGGGATATGGGAGCACTTGTAATTGCAACTGTAACACTTCCATTTAAATGGGAGAAACGTGATAAACAGGCAGAAATAGGTTTGAATAATCTTAAATCAAATGTTGATACCTTGATATCTATCAGTAATGAGCGACTTCATGAAATTGTAGAAAGAGATACACCTATCAGAGATGCCTTTGCAAGGGTTGATGAGGTTGTAAGCAGGTCAATATTTGCGGTGGCTGACCTGATAAATAAGCCATCTCATATTATGGATCTTGATTTCACTGATATTAAAAGGGTGCTGCAGAATGGTGGCAGAGGTATTGTAGGGACAGGATTTTCAAAGGGAGAAAAAAAGACAGTGAAGGCACTGAAAGCAGCGCTTGACGATCCATTGCTTGGTGAAAAGGGTATTCAGGAAGCAAAAAATATCCTTGTCAGTATCATCGGAAGCCCTGACCTTACACTTCAGGATGTTGTGGAAGCAATGAATCACATCAATGAAGTTGCCCAGATTCAGCAGGTTGCTTTTGGTTTGAGTATTGATGAAAAAATGAATGATGAAGTGAAGGTTACCCTTATTGCCACAGGTATTGAGCCAGGTAAAGAAGTATCAAAGAAAATCAGAGAAAAACAGGAAGAAGAAACTGGTGTATTTGGAGAAATCGGAAGGGACATAGATATTCCACCATCCTGGAGAAAAGAAAACAAAGAAGTTTCAGGCAAAGCAGATGAAATTTTTGATAAGGATTCTTCAAAGGAAGATATTGAAATACCACCAAGTATGAGGAGGAAAAATAATGAAAATAGGCATATGTAATGAAATTTTTTCATCCTGGACAATAGAAAAAACAATAGAATATGTCAGCAGTATTGGTTATGATGGAATTGAAATAGCGCCATTTACCCTTGCAAATTCAGTTGAGGACATTTCACAGATAAAAAGAAGTGAAATCAAAGACCTTGCTCAAAGAAACAATATTGAAATCATCGGGACTCACTGGCTTCTGGTAAAACCCGAAGGACTTTCTATTTCATCCCCTGACTCATCATTGAGAAAAAAGACATCACAGTATTTTGAACAACTTGTGAAATTCACTGCTGATATTGGCGGTAAAATTATGGTTCTTGGTTCTCCAAAACAGAGGTCAATTGCAGAGTCGCAGACAAAACAGGAAGTTATTGAGTATTTTGTTGAAGTAATAAAAAACCCCCTGAAGATCGCTGAAGAAAAATCAATCACAATATGTCTTGAACCACTTGCAAAAAAGGAAACAAATTTTGTCAATACTGTGACAGATGCAATTTCTATTATAAAAATTGTCAATCATCCGAATTTAAAACTCATTCTTGATGTTAAAGCAATGACAGATGAAAAACGACCATATACTGAAATTATTGAAGAAGGTAAAAATTATCTTGCACATTTCCATGCAAATGATGAGAATCTTCTTGGTCCGGGTTTTGGAAATATTGATTTTGGTCCCATTATCAGGAAACTGAAAGAGATTGGGTATTGTGGTTTTATTTCTGTTGAGGTTTTTGATTTTTCGCCAGGACCACAAACTATCGCTGAAAAAAGTCTCCAGTACCTGAAAAAATTCCTGTAATTACCCTACTGAAATATTGATGTCTGGCTTGTAATGAATAGTTTGTTCTTTTGGTTAATTTAGAAGGATTTTTTGTTTGACTTCTCATTGAGGATGTATAAAATAAAACTATGGACCTAAAAACTAAAATCCAGAAAGACCAACGGTACAAAATAAAAAAATTGATAAAATGTTGAATTCAAAGAATCCAATCAAAGTATGGATAGACGAAGTAATTCTTCTATACTTCCGGTTCAGGACAAAAACTGAAATACTTCGTCTATGAACGAGTTATACGCAATGCCGTGCCAGCAAAAATAGAGGAGGAAAACAATGACAGGATGGTTTTTTAAAGAGATAGAAAAGGGAATTCCTGAAAGAAATCCCAGGGAAACTGAATTCTTCAGAATCAGCAGCCCAGGTGAAGCTGTGGTCAGGGAATTCATTCAGAATTCACTGGATGCCAGGAGGAATCAGGACCCAATTAAAATTAAAATCTTTCTTAATTCTATACGCAGAGAAAATACAAATAACTTTCTTGATAATGAACTGAAAGACCATCTAAATGCATGCAGTCTGATTGATGAGGGGGAATATCCTGAAGATATTTTATATATCGTGCTTGAAGATTTCAACACCACAGGACTTGATGGTCCTTATAATTCTGATGCCAGAGACGGTAACTTTTATAACTTCTGGTGGCGTGAGGGAATTTCAGAAAAAAGCGGACAGAGAGCAGGAAGATGGGGGCTGGGGAAAATAACTTACCACATTGTATCAAGAATCAGAACTTTTTGGGGGCTAACTATCAGAGAGGATGGAAATGCTCTCCTGATGGGTAAGGCACTTCTTAAGACTCATACACTAAGCGGCAGGCGCTATCATTATTTCGGGTATTTTTCCCGGGATGATTTTATGCCTGTGGAAGATAATTCCATCCTGTCGCAATTCAAAAATAATTTTGGGGTCAGCAGAAGTAATAACGAAACAGGGCTTTCTGTTGTTATTCCACTGCCTGACAATGAAATAAGTTTTGAGTCCATAATGAAAGGTGTTATCCAGCATTACTATTATCCACTTCTTGCAGGCACATTGAAGGTAGAAATACATGACTTCCAAGGATATTTTGAGTTTGGTGATGAAATAAGGACGCTTGATTATGAACAAAAGATGGGAAATATGGGAACTTAAGCTCGCTCTCAACTTATATTGCAAATTACCCTTTGGTCAATATCATTCACACAATCCTGAAGTTATAAAACTTGCGAAAATACTCAATAGGACACCATCCGCAGTAGCGATGAAATTATGTAATTTTGCAAGTTTAGATAAAGTGCATCAAAAACGGGGTGTGAAAGGGCTGTCTCATGGTTCAAAAAATGATATTTTGGTCTGGCAACAGTTTCATGAAGATGTTGAAGGATTTATATTGGAAAGTGAGAAAATTTTGCAAGAACATAAAGGAAAAAGCCTTATAGATGAGATATCTAATGATCTTCCCCATGTTGATGGTTTAGAGCGTGAGGCAATAGTACGTCAAAGGGTCAATCAGCAGTTTTTCAGAAGGATGGTTCTGGCAAGTTATCGATATAGATGTGCGGTTTGTATGCTTCCAATAGAGAGTCTTCTTGTCGCTTCTCATATTGTGCCGTGGGCCGTTAATAAAAAGATACGTATGGATCCACGAAACGGGATTGCCCTGTGTTCACTTCACGACAAAGCATTTGATACTGGATTAATAACAGTGGATGTTAGATACTACCTGAGATTATCGCCAGTTCTGGATCGGTTCTCAAAGGAACCAGCGATAGTTCATGGTTTCCTTCCATATAAAGATAATAAGATTCTTCTTCCTGACCGCTTTCTGCCTTTAGAGGGATATTTAAAATATCATTTTGAGAATGTTTTTGTTGCATCCGTTTCAAAATAATGATAAATTTCAAGGTTGTGCCAGTGTATGAACAATTTTGCAGTGAGTTTCCCGATGTGGAAACACTCGCCAGAGCAAACCAGGATGCTGTAGAAAAAATACTCCGCCCACTTGGCTTAAAATGGAGAGTTCCAGCCTTTACAATGATGGCACGCGAGGTAGTCGAAAAATATAATTCCAGAGTTCCCGATAATAGAGAAGAACTTATCTCACTCCCTGGTGTAGGTGAATATGTAGCAGGAGCGGTATTAACCATTGCTTACGGAAAAAGTGAATGGCTTGTGGACAGTAATATTGTGAGGATCTTCAAGAGATATTTCGGTATTAGAACATCAAGAGAGGGACGCAGGGACAAACACGTTATAGAAATGGCTAAAATTTATGTATCAGGAAAGGAACCCGGGAGGGCAACTATGGGTATTCTGGATATAACTGCTCTTATCTGCAAGCCCGGGAGACCGGAATGTGAAAGATGCCCGTTAAGAATACACTGTCATTATGCATTATAATTATATAGGGAGGAAAACTGAATTGGTCGACACGGCACAGCATATGACACAGCATAAAAGGTTCGTGCTCTTTTGGCACTCACCCAAATTTTTGCTTCGCAAAAACTTCTTTTATACTGTAGCCGTTAGGCGAAATTTTGCTCGGCAAGTTTGAGAAGGATTTGAATAAATTGTTGTTTTACCTTTTTAACAGGATTTCAGAAAACTACAGGTTTCAAAAAAGGGAGGGTTGGTCTTTTGAAGTTAGCAATTGGAGGGACGGGAGAAAAGATTTAACAACCTGATTTTGCCTTTGTCTGGAAAGGATTGAATTTTTCCATCGGAATTCCTTTTCTGAAAACATAAGAAATTTGTTCTTTGAATTATATGATAGTGAAATTCTGGAGGTGAACGAAATCAAAGTTAAAATGCGGGATAAAGAGATATTGAAAAAGAGGTTTTTCATTTTTCAGAAAACATTTTATAATAAAATGTCCATCTCTATGAGAGAAAAAAGGCAGGCAAAAACAGGGAAATGTTAAAAAAAAGGTTGTTGAAACCCGCACTGCTCAAGGGTTTTACAGGCGGAGGTGAAGAAATGCGAAAAAAAGAAGAAATAAAGAAAGTTGTAAAACAAGGATATGCCAGAATCGCTAAGCAAAAGGGTTCTTGCTGTGGACCTGTGCAATCATGTTGTAGAAACTTTGATATCGTGCGAGATATCAGTAAAAAGATAGGTTACACAGAAGAGGAACTCACTGTGGTTCCTGAAGGCGCAAACTTAGGGCTTGGTTGTGGAAATCCAGTTGCACTTGCATCGCTAAAAGAGGGAGAAGTGGTAGTTGATCTTGGTTCAGGGGCTGGTTTTGACTGCTTTCTTGCGGCTCAGAAAGTCGGCAAGAAGGGGAAAGTTATAGGTGTGGATATGACGCCAGAGATGATTGAAAAGGCAAGAGAAAATGCTAAGAAAGGGAAATATGAAAATGTAGAATTCAGGCTTGGAGAGATTGAGAATTTACCTGTTGCTGACAATTCCTGCGATATCGTTATCTCAAATTGCGTTATCAACCTCTCACCAGACAAAAGAAGGGTCTTTGCCGAGGCATTCAGGGTGCTAAAACCAGGTGGCAGGTTAATGATATCTGATATCGTGTTATTGAAGAATCTTCCTGATTTCATTAAGAATTCTATTGAGGCTTATATTGGTTGTCTTTCTGGTGCGATAATGAAAGATGAGTACATAAGAATTATAAAAGAGGCGGGATTTCAGGATGTTAAAATAATTGATGAAACACATTTCCCAATTGAGTGTATGGATAATGACCTAACAGCAAAGGCAGTTATGGAGCATATGAAAATATCACCTGAAAAGATAAGTGAGATCGCAAATATGGTTATCAGTATAAGAGTCTTTGGAGTTAAACCAGAAGAGCCGTCTTAATATGGGACTTTGCGCAACTTTTCGCAATCTTTTGGATTGCTCGGTGCTAACGCGCTCGGACAACCCCATACATAAGATTGGGGCTTACACCTTAACCAAACGAACGGTTTCGCCTTACACTTCGTAAATCCGCTCCAGTTAGGCGAAAATTGTTGTTTTTAAAAACAGGCGAATTGGTGAAAGATAATGCAAAGGTGCATAAGAACATCAGGCTTAGTTACAATAGTTGTCATTTGTATATTTACAATGTGTGAGTGTTAATGAACGAAGTAGTGGAAAAGTGGACATTCCTGAACTGAGACTGTCTATGAATCTTCCTTTCGGATGGAAAGTGGATAAACAGAATCCACGGATGTTTCTTGATGGAGCAAATCCTGTTGACAATTTTGGTATGGTGGAGAATTATCCATTAGAAGGGAAAACATTAGCAGAATTTTTGGGAGAGAATATAGGAGAAATCCGAACAATCTCTAAAATTACCAGAAGAATAAGTGGGTTTGAGACTATCGAAATTGTTACAGAAGCTGAATATACAGTAATAGAAGTCAATATTGGTAAAGGGGATGAGGTGAGTCGAGTTTCGTTTCGGGTACTAAAAACAGATTTTCCTGAGTTTGAGACATCTTTTCGAAGCGCATCGCGATCAATAGAGATACGACAAATACAATTCGGCATAGGGTAACGACTGTGCCTAATAGCGGATAAAAAAAGTTTTCTCTGGCGATTTCTTTTGTCCGCAGATGTTATCCGCTCATTGTTGCAGGAAATAAGAGGATCGCAAAGTGTTTGAGTTTAGTGTACCAAAACCAATAGTTTTATTTCTCGTTCTACTGACCTGGTCTATTGTTTTATTTTCTGTTATTTACTTTATAATAGCAGAAGAAAAGAGATTCAGAAAGTTAGACAAGAAACATAAAGAGATTGAATCAATTCGTAATATAATCAGGCTCTTAATATTTGAGGCAGTAATACCCCTATACATTCTGTTCATATCATTCGTATATGGCAAAGGACCAAAGGTCTGGATGTTAGTTGTTCTATTAAGCATGGGTATTATTAGTATCTTTACCGCTATTGCACTATGGAGGTTTAGAAAAAAGCATTGGGTCCGTCTGGTTGCTGAAGTATTATCTATAATTATTCTTCTGCCAGTGACATTTTTATTTCAAGTGACATGGAAATGGATACTACTTGGAGTCTACTATCTGGGAATAGCTTTCGTAATCATTTGCATAATCATTGGTCTAACTACCTTGGCAATCAATTGCATAAAAGAAAAGAGAGAAAGAAGAGACACAAAATAACCAATTTTGTATTTTGTGTTTTTTGAAATATTCAATCCAGGTCTTAATAGTCCCCGGTGTTGCTGAATCTCAGATTAAAATCAACCTTCAAATTGAACCATTTCTTATTTTTCTAATCATTTTTCTCCCATTATCAGGAAACTGAAAGAGATTGGGTATTGTGGTTTTATTTCTGTTGAGGTTTTTGATTTTTCACCAGGACCACAAACTATTGCTGAAAAAAGTCTCCAGTACCTGAAAAAATTCCTGTAATTATCCTATTGAAATATTGATGACTGGCTTGTGAATGATTGATTGATGCACCATGCATTTCTCTGCTATCTTAATCATTCCCTGTTTATGTTCCTCTGATACATTTCCAACATGAAACTTAATATCAATTTTTGAAACTCTGTCGGGGTCTTTTGCTTTTTCAAAATCAGCATCTATTTTCAATCCTTCAACAGGAATTCCATTTTTTCTGCAATAAAAAAGAACATAATAACCCATACATGAAGCGAGGGACAGCACAAATAATTCAGGTGGCATTGGACCAGAATCTGTTCCCTTCAGGTCTTCAGGAACATCAATGGTCATTGTATGCTTTCTAATTTTTGCTTCAAATTTCATCTTATCAACAAAACTTATCGAAATTGCCGCCATATTCACTCCCTGTGAATTGAAAAAACTTGTTTCCTCTCGTATAATTATACTACAGAAAACAAGAAAAATAAAAAGGAGAGGATATGGTAAAGATAGATGTTTGTATTGAGACGGTTTTTCCTGAATTGAGTCCTGAAGAGAAAATTTCAAAGATTAAGGAAATTGGTTATGACTGGGTGGAAATGTGGTTTCCTGACAATAAAAACATTGATGCAGTTGCAAAATCCCTTTCTTTCCATAACATGCACCTGAATAATGTGGTTGCCAATTCTCCAGATGGTTCACGGGGTGGAAGCCTTGTAAGAAAACAGGATAAAG
>Ga0078972_1006435_pt1 | contig 27844 bp, 22 predicted proteins | sample YelNatPaOPGAMG01_FD_67568 | JGI IMG/M metagenome (GOLD analysis project Ga0078972, IMG submission 67568) | Hot spring thermophilic microbial communities from Obsidian Pool, Yellowstone National Park, USA - OP-RAMG-01 (SPADES assembly) (version 2) | ecosystem: Environmental > Aquatic > Thermal...
TTTCGCTAATGGTTTGCCTCACAAATCTAATCTATTGTCCATCTCGAAATTTTGTAACTCCCCCTCTCCCCCTCTTAAACTAAGAGGGGGAAAAAGGGGGAGTTATAAGAAATCCACTCTTTAGTAAGGCATTACAAAATCTTTATCTTTAGAGTTGAAAAAAAAGTAAACCTTATGGTATAAGAAAAAATTGTTAGGATAAAAAATGTAAATTATAATTTAGCGAAGATGGCTTCCCGAAAAGATTATTATGATATATTAGGAGTGCGGCGGAATGCCACAGGCGAAGAGATCGAAAGAGCATTCCGCAAATTAATACGCACTTATCAATTTTTACCCCCAGCTCAAAGTAAAGCAGCGGCCCTATGCTTGAAAGAGATTACGGAAGCTTATGAAATCCTATCTGATAAAGAAAAAAGGAAAAAATATGACTGTGACGGACAAGTTTTCCGAGAGGAAGATTATTGGGGGGATGAAAGAGATGAGGAAGAGCCTCCTTTAGCTGGTTTTGAAGATGTTTTTGAGGGCTCTTTGCTTATCATAGAGCAAAAAAGGGATGTTCGTCCCCGCCGGGGAAAAGACATCTACCTGCCCCTTGAGCTTACTTTCCAAGAATCTATTTGGGGAGGAGAGCGGGAAATTAAATGGCAGCGGGAAGTTAATTGTTCTCCGTGCCAAGGAAAAGGTTGGCAAGACGAAAAGCCAAGAAAAATTTGCCCATTTTGCGGCGGGGCGGGGCAAATTCAAATCGGCCTTTGGCCCGAAGTTCTTTTTCAAACATGTCAAGTTTGTTTAGGAAGGGGTAAAATTTTTCAACAAATTTGCCCATCATGCTCGGGTAAAGGGAGGATCAAAGAGGAAGCCATTATTCCCTTACAGATTCCGCCAGGAATTAATGAAGGATGCCGCATTTATTTAATGGGCAAGGGTGATGAGGGGAAGAATGGCGGAGAAGATGGAGATTTAATTATCAAGATAAAGATTAGTAAGTCCCCTTTGTTCCAAAAGCTTGGGTATGATTTATATCTGACTATTCTTTTGCCGATTGGCGATGACCTATTGGGGAGAGAGATCGAAGTACCTACTTTAGCTGGCCAAAAAAAAGTGCAAGTTCCCCGGGCGCTTGCCGAGGAAGGCCAAATTCGTCTCCGCGAAGAAGGACTTCCTATATTCTTGGGTGAAGGGCGAGGAGATCTGGTAATCAGGACGAGAACTATTCCACCTCAGAAATCTGGGTAATTTGGGCCTGAGGTTGGCACGGCCAAAGAGGATGTAAGCAAAAATTAGCCTTAAGATAAGGCAATTTTAAGAAAGAGGCTGAAGTTTTATATGATAGATTTAAGCAATTATAAAGAATATCTTTCTGATAAGGCCCACCAGGTTTTGACTTCCGCCATTGAGGAATCCCAAAGAAGACAGCACTATTATTTGGGAGTAGAACATATCTTTCTAGCCCTCATGGAGGTGGAAGCTAATCTTTTTACGGATATTGCTGATAAGCTGAATGTTAATACGCAGAAGATTATTAGTTCTTTGCAAGAATATTTAAACACTCCCCGCCAACCAGCAAGCGGAGGAATGAAAGTTCCCCCATCTACCAAAACCATCTTTAAATTGGCCTGGGATTCGGCAATAAATTCCGGACGGAAAGTTATTGAAACTACGGATCTTTTAAAAGCCATTTTTCAGGAAGGGCATAACATTCCAGTGCGTATTCTGCGGGGAATGGGCGTTGATCCGGCGGTGGTGGCCAGAATGATTTCCTTGCAAAGCAAGATATTGGAAGAGAAAAGCGAAGAAATTAAGAGGAAGTACGAACTCCCGCCCTACCTCAATAATTTTGGGGTAAACTTAAATAAGCTGGCCCGGTTAGGAAAGCTTCCGCCGATTATTGGCCGGGAAGCGGAAATTCAACAGATTATGGAGATTCTTTGCCATAGAGATCGGCCCAATTCGGTGATGATTTTGGGTGACCCCGGCGTAGGGAAAACTGCTGTAGTAGAAGGTTTAGCCACTAAGTTAGAAATGGAACCGGAGAGTGTCCCCAAACGACTGCGGAATTATCAAATTGTTAATTTGCAGATGAATACCTTAGTGGCCGGGACCATGTTTCGAGGAATGTTCGAAGACCGCATAGAAAATGTTATTAAGGAAGTCAAACGCCGTCAGAATCTTATCATATTTGTCGATGAAGCGCATACCTTAATCGGGGCTGGATCTGCCTTAGGGGTGCCTACGGATGCGGCTACCATCTTCAAATCTTCCTTAGCCCGAGGAGAAGTGCAGATGATCGGGGCCACGACGGCGAGTGAGTATAAGATTCATATCGCCGAGGATGAAGCCTTAGCCAGAAGGTTTCGAGTAATCCATATTCAGGAGCCGACTAAAGAAGAAGCGCGCCGAATCTTACGGGGTATTCGGCCTCGATTGGAGAGAAACTATTCCGTAAAAATTAGTGACGAAGCGATCGAGATGGCTTTAGAAATGGCTCCTCGTTATCAGCATAATCTGCGCCTTCCGGACAAAGCGATTAATTGGCTGGACACGGCTTCGGTTAAAGTAGAGATTGAAAATAGTGGCCGCCCAGTTTTAGCCGAGGATATCATTCAAGTCATCTCTCAAGAAACGCGGATTCCCCGAGAAATGGTTTTCCGGGATACCACTGATCGCTTTAAAAATATGGAAGAAATCCTGGCTAAAAGAGTAGTAGGTCAAAAGGAGGCCATTGCAGCCTTAGCGCGCAATTTGCGCCTGAACAAAGGCCCATTGAAGGAAAATTTTGAGAGGCCCGATGGCGTTCTCCTCTTCTTAGGGCCAACGGGTGTGGGCAAGACCGAAATGGCCAAAGCTTTAGCGGAATTCCTTTTCGGAGATGAAAAGAAAATGGTGCGCATAGATATGTCCGAATACCAGGATGGAGCTATTTCGGTGGATAAACTTATTGGCATGCCCAGAGGGATTGTGGGTTCGGAAAGAGGGGGAGTTTTAACCAATCAAATAAGGGATAACCCCTATACAGTGGTGCTTTTAGATGAAGTGGAAAAAGCCCATCCCCATGTGCTCAATCTCTTTTTACAGGTCTTTGATGAAGGATTTTTAACCGATGGCCGAGGCAAAAAAGTATATTTCAGTGATACGATAATTATCATGACTTCCAACCTTGGTTCGGATGAATTTAAGAAATTTATGAAGCCTATGGGCTTTCTCCATGAAGGGCAACAATTAGGGGAGATTAAGAAAACCATTATAAAAGAAGTGGAAAATCATTTTTCACCCGAATTTTTAAACCGCATAGATGATATCATTGTCTTTGCGCCGTTGACGCGGGAAGAAGTTAAAGAAATTGCCCGCCGTTATTTAGCCCGGATTCAAGAAAGTTTAGTCAACTTTGGGAAAGATTTTCAATATACGGAAGCAGCCTTGGACCTTATCGTAGAAATGGGCTTTAGCTTGAAATATGGAGCCAGGTTCTTGAAGAGGAGGATTGACGAAAAGATAAAGATCCCGCTCACCCTGCATTGGAAAGAGGGGTCAAAATTTTTGGCTGATGGGCAAGATAAAGAAATAGTCATTACTTGGAATTGAAGTACTTTGACTAAAAGAAGCGGATTAAGGAAATAAATTTATTTTTGCGAAATAATAAGATTTTTTCGTGGGAATAAAAAAGATTCCTGCAGAAAGGGCTGAATAAATGGAGAAGATAAGGATTGCAATTGTGGGGGTGGGCAATTGTGCCAGCTCTTTGGTTCAGGGAATAGAGTATTATCGGCAACACGAGGGCACCGAAAAATTAGGTCTAATGCATTATGATTTAGGTGGTTATCAGCCTGGGGATATCGAAGTAGTGGCCGCCTTTGACGTGGACAAGCGCAAAGTGGGCAAGCCTTTGAGTGAAGCTATTTTTGCCTTGCCTAATTGCACGCAAGTATTTAGTCCGAAAATTTCCAATTCAAGGACGATCGTGCAGATGGGGCATATTCTCGATGGCATCTCTCCCCATATGCTAAATTACCCGGCCGAGCGGACATTCGTTCCGGCCGATGAAAAACCTTGTGACGTGGAGAAGGTTTTGCGGGAAAGCGGTGCGGAGATCCTCTTAAATTACCTACCGGTGGGGTCAGAAGAAGCTACAAAATTTTATGCTACTTGCTGTTTAAATACCGGCGTAAGTCTAATTAATTGTATTCCGGTCTTTATCGCTTCCGATCCGGAATGGGGGCGTCGTTTCGCCGAGCGTCAAATTCCCATCATCGGTGATGACGTCAAAGCTCAACTAGGTGCTACTATTCTCCATCGAGCTTTAACCCAGCTATTCATAGATCGCGGGGTCAAGATTGATCGAACTTATCAATTGAACACTGGTGGAAACACCGATTTCTTAAACATGCTTAACCAAAACCGGCTTCGTTCTAAAAAAATTTCTAAGACTGAAGCTGTGCAATCTCTTTTTGATGTCCCTTTAGATCCTCAGAACATTCATATTGGACCCAGTGATTATGTTCCTTGGCAAAAAGATAATAAAGTTTGCTTTTTAAGGATTGAAGGACGGGGCTTTGGCGGCGTACCCTTAAATTTGGAGGTGCGCTTGTCTGTAGAAGATTCCCCTAATAGTGCCGGGATAACGATTGATGCCATTAGGTGCTGCAAATTAGCCAGGGAAAGGAAAATCGGAGGTCCTTTAAATGCTGTTTCGGCATATGCTATGAAACATCCCCCCGTACAAGTCCCAGATTCCTTGGGTCGCCAGATGATGGAAGAATTCATCCAAGGCCTGCGGGAGAGATAGGGCATATTTATCTATGCTCAAGGCCAAGATTGGGGATCGTCTTGATCCCTATCTTTATAATATTTCCCACTTCATCCAAAGAATGGGGCTAAAGCCCAACACCTTAACTTTAATTGGGCTAAGTTTGAATGGTTTAGCTGCTTGGGCTTTGGCGGTGGGGGAGTGGTCTCAAGGGGCGTGCCTAATCCTCTTAGCGGGTTTTTTTGATATTATGGATGGAGCTGTGGCCCGGAACTGCGGGGAAACGAGTATTTTTGGCTCATTCTTGGACTCAGTGCTCGATCGGTACTCCGACCTTAGTTTATTGATTGGTTTATTAATCTTCTACGCGCAGCAGAAATTAGTTCTTTATCAGGTATTGTTGGGTCTTAGTTTGATGGGCACGGCCTTGGTACCCTATGCCCGGGCTAGGGCGGAGTTAGTAATGCCCCAGTGCAACGTGGGTATCTTAGAAAGGCCAGAGCGTATTTTATTAATTTTTTTGGGAGCAGCCATCCCGCAGATCATGGAGATTATTATCTGGATCTTGGCCGTTTTAACTAATTTTACGGTAGGCCAAAGGATTTTCTATGCTTATAAATATATGAGCGGAAAAGAAAAAGAGGGCGAGCGTTATTTATCGAGGTAATGAAGAAGTCAAAAATTTGATATAATTCGAAGAAGGAAATATCTTTGAGGTTGGCTATGGAAGAGAAAGAAGAAAAAAAAGGATTTACAATAAGAGATCGAAGAGTGGCAGCGCAGCAGGAGCGTCCGGAACAAAAAGTAGAGACCAAAGAGGAAAAAGCTGAGAGGAAAAATGCTCCTCCTCCGCTGCCAGAGATCGATTTTTCTTCTTTTATATTTTCTTTAAGCACTTCTGCTCTCCTCCATTTGGGAGAGGTGCCGGACCCCACTACCCAGAAGCGGGAAAAAAATCTTCCCTTGGCCAAACAGACTATTGATATTCTGGGAATGCTCAAAGAAAAGACCAAGGGGAACTTAACTCCGGACGAAGAAAAACTGATTGAAAACATCCTCACTGATTTGCGCTGGCGTTATGTGCGGGAAGTAAAAGATTAAACCTTAAGGAAAGCGCTGAATATTGAGGGTGGTTTAAAAAGCCATAATCGGCGACGGAAAAGCGGAGGGGAAAATGTATTATCCAAATGAAATAATGGGAAAGACACCTAAAAAGTTTGGTCTGGGTGTATTAATTATTATCGCCATAGTGGCTTTACTGGGTGGAGTTCTAATTGCTGAACGTTTAGACCTCACGCCTACTAAAAATATTAGTCTGGTAAGTAAAAAAATTGATGCCCTCCCTTCTGCTTCTAATCCAGCCAGCTTGCCTCCTAATATCTTCGTGGAGTTAGCCAAAAAAGTTAAACCCGGAGTGGTCAATATAAGTACTACCAAAGTGGTTAAAGGTGGGGGGAGAGTTTTCCGGCATTTTTCTCCCTTCTTTAGGGAAAGAGATCCCTTCCGGGATTTTTTTGGCGAGGAATTTTGGGAAAGATTTTTTGGAGATATACCCCAAAGAGATTATGTCCAACGTTCTTTAGGTTCCGGGTTCATCATTGATCAGGAGGGGCACATCATTACGAATAATCATGTAATAGAGGGAGCTAGTGAAATTAAAGTACGCCTCTCAGATGAAAAAGAATTCCCAGCGGAGATAGTCGGCCGAGATCCCAAAACGGATATCGCTTTAATTAAAATCAAAGGGGCCAAAGATTTACCAGTCGTGGAATTGGGTGATTCTGATAAATTAGAGATTGGTGAATGGGTGATGGCAATAGGGAACCCCTTTGGTCTGGCTCACACGGTTACTGTAGGCATTGTTAGTGCTAAAGGAAGAGTCATCGGCTCCGGACCTTATGATGATTTTATTCAAACAGATGCTTCCATCAATCCAGGGAATAGCGGTGGGCCATTATTTAACATCCGGGGTGAAGTAGTAGGGATAAATACAGCGATTGTGGCCTCGGGCCAAGGAATTGGTTTTGCTATCCCTATTAACATGGCCAAAGAGATAATTCCCCAATTGAAGAAGAAAGGGAAGGTGACTAGGGGAGGAATTGGTGTTTACGTCCAAAAATTAACTCCCGAATTGGCCCAGTCCTTTGGCCTGGAAAAAAGCAAGGGAGCGTTAGTCGCCGAAGTTCTTCCGGGAAGCGCCGCTGAACAGGCCGGGATTCGCCGCGGGGATGTGATCGTTAAGTTCAACGGTAAAGACATCGATGAAATGAATGAATTACCCAAAATTGTAGCCGCCACTCCCGTGGGCAAAGAAGTGGAGGTAGTAGTAATTCGGGAAGGAAAACCAGTGACTCTTAAAATAAAAGTGGGAGAGTTGAAGGAAGAAGCTCCTCCCATTGCCATAGAAAAAACCCAATTTGATTTGGGTATGTCCGTGCAAGAAATAACGCCGGAATTAGCGCGGCAGCTTCGCTTGAGAGAACTGGGAGGAGTCATCGTTAGTGAAGTTGAACCTGGAGGCTTAGCCGATGAGGCAGGAATCCGTCGCGGAGACATCATTCGGGAAATTAATGGGCGGCCGATCTCCAAGCTAAGTGACTATCAGGCTGTTTTGAGCAAAATAAAAAAGGGCGATATAATTCGGATACTCGTAAGGCGCGGCGAGAGGAGCATATATTTGACGATGCGCGCTCCGCAAGAAAGATGAGAATTTTAGCCCCGGCAAAAGTTAATCTTTGTTTGCGCATACTGCATAAAAGAAATGATGGTTATCATGAAATTTGTACCTTAATGCACCAAATTGGCATTTTTGATGAAATGGACATAGAACTTACCGAGCAGGGTATCGATTTGATTTCAGAGGGTGCGGAAGTTCCTCATGGTTTAGATAATTTAGCCGGGAAAGCTGCCCAGATCTTTCTGCAGGCTGCTAATCTGGATAAAGGAGTACGTATCCGCTTGCACAAGAAAATCCCCGTGGCTGCTGGCTTGGGCGGAGGAAGCAGCGATGCGGCCAGCGTACTTATGGGCTTAAATAAAATTTTAAAAATGAGATGGAGCAAAGAATACTTACAATCCTTGGGGATGAGCTTAGGTGCGGATGTTCCTTTTTTCATCGGCCAGAAATCTGCCTTGGCTAAGGGTATAGGAGAAAAGTTAATCCCCGTAATTTTGCCCAAGAATATATGGTATTTACTGCTGGTGCCACCTTGGCCCATTTCTACTTCCTGGGCCTATACCGCTTATGATGAGCTGGCCGAAAATAGTAGGCCTAAAAGGGAAATAGCCACCGCATACTCCCAAATAGAAGATATTTTACCTATTATGCATAATGACTTAGAAAAAGTAGCTTTTCAAAAGTATCCGGAATTAGCTATAATGAAAAAAAAGCTACTAATGGCCGGGGCCCGGGGAGTTTTAATGAGTGGGAGCGGGCCAGTCCTATACGGTTTATTTTCATCAAGGAAGGAGACAGAAGAAATAGCCCAGAAGATAACGCTTCCTTCTGGTTGGCAAGCATTAATAGCCCAAGGGCTGGCCGACGAAAATAATTAAAATTTTTGAATCATAAAATTATAGGACAGATAGACTGGGGCGTCGTCAAGTGGTAAGACACGGGTCTTTGGAACCCGCATGCGGAGGTTCGAATCCTCCCGCCCCAGCCAATTTTTTTAAAGAGAAGGGAAATTTTAATTATGAATACTCTACGGATCTTTTCGGGTAATTCTAATTTGCCTTTAACTTTAGAGATCTGTGGTATTTTGGATACTCCTTTGGGTAAAGCGCGGGTGCGTAATTTCAGTGATGGCGAAATCCAGGTTGATATCGATGAGAGCGTGCGGGGAATGGATGTTTTTGTTATCCAATCTACCTGTACGCCTGGGAATACTAACTTAATGGAACTTTTGATCATGATTGATGCTTTGAAAAGAGCATCAGCCAGCCGGATAACTGCTGTACTTCCCTATTATGGTTATGCGCGCCAGGATCGCAAGGTTTCTCCGCGGGCCCCCATTACGGCTAAATTAGTCGCCGATTTAATTACTACGGCCGGGGCCAATCGAGTATTAACCATGGACCTGCATGCTGGCCAAATTCAAGGTTTTTTTAATATCCCTGTGGACCATCTTTTCGCAGCGCCCGTGCTCTTAGATTATATTCGTTCTCGTTTTCAGGAAGATCTGGTGATTGTTTCACCGGATGCAGGAGGAGTGGAAAGAGCTCGCGCCTTTGCCAAGAGACTGAAAGCTAAATTAGCTATTATTGACAAACGTCGCGAGGGGCCCAACGTAGCCAAATTTATGAATATTATAGGCGAAGTTGAAGGACTCCAGGCTATTATTCTTGATGATATCGTCGATACAGCCGGAACTTTGATCGAGTCCGCTTCGGCGTTGGCTTCTAAAGGGGCGAAGAAAGTGGTAGCCTGCTGTACTCACCCAGTGCTCTCGGGACCGGCAGTAGAACGCCTCAATGCCTCTATAATAGAAGAAGTTACCGTAACTAATACTATACCTCTTAAGCCGGAAGCCCTTAGCAATTCCAAATTTAAAGTCTTATCCGTAGCTAAACTTTTGGCGGAAGCAATAAAAAGAATTCATTGTAATGAATCAGTAAGTTCTTTGTTTGTCTAAAGGAGGAATGATGGAACTCAAAGAATTAGAGGTTTTTATACGGGCCGAAAAAGGAAAAGGGGCAGCGCATCGTTTGCGCCGAGAAGGAAAAGTCCCGGGTATCCTCTATGGTCCGGGGATAGAAAATTCTTATTTAAGTTTTCGCGCCACAGATTTAAAGAAAATATTAACTACGGGTGCTCGGGAAAACACTTTGATTGAATTGAAGATCAGGCATCCTCAGAGCGAAAAAGTAGAGAAGAAAGTAGCCATGCTAAAAGAAGTACAGCTGCATCCTGTGCAAAGGACATACCTGCATGCTGATTTTTATGCCGTGGCTATGGATCGGAAGATCGAAGTGGAAGTTCCTATCCGTTTAGTAGGTAAGGCGGAAGGGACAAAAGCCGGAGGGATTTTAGAACAACCTCGGCGCGAAGTCCGTATTCGCTGTCTGCCTTTAGCTATACCCGACTTCATTGAAGTAGATATTAGTAATTTAAAAATTGGAGATTCTCTACACGTATTAGACATTCCGCCCTCGCCCCAATACGAGATCGTCGCTGAGACTAATTTCACAGTGGCCAGCGTTGTACCACCCATTTCCGAAGCGAAATACGAAGAAATTGTTACTGCTGAGGCAGCAAAGGAAGTCGTGCAGCCTGAAAGAATCGGCGAGAAGAAGGAAGAGCCGGAACCAGAAAAAGAATGAGCTCTGGCTAAGGAGGCGGGGTGAGACTCATTGTGGGCCTGGGGAACCCCGGTCGCCCTTTCCGGTGGACACGCCACAATATGGGCTTTTGTTTAGTGGAAGCCTTAGCGCGAAGATGGGGCATTTCTTTAAAAAGCAAAGGGGAAAAATGCCTTTATGGTTCGGGAAAATTTGGCGAAGAAGAAGTTTGTCTGGCCAAACCAATGACTTATATGAACCTTTCTGGGGAAGCTGTCCGCTGGTTAATCAATTTTTTTCGCCTGGCTCTTGAAGACTTGCTAATTCTCCATGACGATCTTGATCTACCCGTAGGAACAATTCGTCTCCGCTTGCGTGGCGGTCATGGAGGCCACCAAGGAGTAAAATCAATAATAGAAGCTTTGGGAAATAATAATTTTTGCCGCTTAAAGATGGGAATTGGCCGGCCTGCCGATCCCCACAGGGAAATTGTTGATTATTTATTAAGTCCTTTGACCGAGGAAGAGCGCCAAGCTTTAGAGGGAACTATGGAAAAAGCGATTGAGGGAGTGGAAACGTTCCTGGTGGCTGGCCCGGAGCAAGTAATGACCAAATTCCACAAAAAAGTAAAAGAATAAATGGGGATGTTGGATAATTGGGCAAGATTATTTGGCGGTTTTTTTAATTTTATCCCAAAGCTCGTCTAATTCAGCTAAGGATAAATCAGCCCACTTAACTTTTTTTCTTTTTATTTCCAATTCCAGACGGTGGAAGCGCCGCGTAAAGCGGCGAATGGTCTGGCGCAAGGCCTCTTCGGCAGAGAAACCTTGAAATCTGGCCCAATTCGTCAGGGTAAATAAAAGATCGCCGAATTCTTCTTTTACTCTTTTCGGAGAGTGAACCTTTTCGGCCTTTTTCAATTCACCTAATTCCTCGTTAACTTTTTTCCAAACTTCTTTTATATTCGGCCAATCAAACCCAACTTGGGCCGCCTTTTCCGAAAGCCGCTGGGCCCGCTCCAAGGCAGGTAAAGAGAGAGGGAGACTATTTAGGATGGAAGGGGAAGATTGTTTTTTTTCACTTGTTTTAACTTCTTGCCAGAGTTTGGCTACTGCGGCCGCATCTGAGATAGGCGTTTTTGCCGGCGGAGAACCCGGGAGAGGGAAAACATGGGGATGACGGCGCAAAAGCTTATTGATCAGAGTGCCTACTACATCGCGGAAACTGAATTCTTCATTTTCTTCAGCAATGCGCGAAATAAATATTATTTGCAAGAGCAAATCACCTAATTCTTCTTTTAATTTTTCGGGATCATTTTCTTCGATAGCCTCCAATACTTCATAAGATTCTTCGAGGAGAAACTTTTTTAGGCTATCTTTAGTTTGCGCTCTATCCCAGGGACAACCTTGGGGCCCACGGAGGTGAGCCATTAAGCGGAGAAGGTTGGCGACGAGAAGATCATCTTGCTCTGGATTATGGGCCGAAAGGGTCTTTATTTTTGGGAGTTTTTTCTTGGGCATTGTTCCCCCGAAATAAAAATAATCAAAAATGCTTTATAAAAGGGCCAATAGAACAAACTTGCCAGTTCTATAATAGAATAGAGGAGGAAAATCCCTTAGGCAAGGAAAATATTGCTGCCCCCCCTTTTTTTTGGTATAATTATTTATTGGAAATTATTGAAAAAATAGTTGAAAAGTAGATAAAACTAACACCCGGGGAAACGAGGGTGTGTTTGATTGAGCTTAGGGGAGGTAAAAGAAAAGGTTGAAATCGAGAGAAGAAGAGAATTCCACCCATCGCCTCCATTTTGAAGATACTACTGCCCTCCAAAATCTTTATGGCGAAAATGACGGCCACCTGAAACTCATTGAGAAGAGTATTGGGGTCAAGATCCATGCTCGAGGAAATATGCTGACGATTTCTGGAGATGAAGTCTGTGCTCCTTTGGCTGAGAAGGTCCTTTTAGAACTATACGAAATTATTAGGCATGGTCATCCGATATATCCAGGCGATGTCGTCTCGGCCATCCGCATCCTTTCGGGAAATAACTCTATTAAACTCAAAGATATTTTTTTGGATACGATCTATATTTCCGCCAAGCGACGCTTAATCACTCCCAAAAGCTTAGCGCAAAAGCTTTATATTGATGCTATGCGCAAATATGACATTGTTTTTAGCATCGGCCCCGCTGGAACGGGAAAGACTTATTTAGCTATGGCTATGGGCGTAGCTTCGCTTACCAAAAAGGAGGTCAATCGGATAATTCTCACCCGCCCCGCCGTGGAAGCAGGAGAAAGGTTAGGATTCCTACCGGGAAACCTTTTGGAAAAAGTTAATCCTTATTTACGTCCTCTTTACGATGCGCTTCATGATATGATGGATTTCGAGACAGCCTCTCGGCTCATAGAGAAAGGAGTAATCGAAGTTGCTCCTCTGGCTTTTATGCGGGGCCGAACTCTTAATAATTCTTTTGTGATTTTAGACGAAGCCCAGAATACTACTTCTGAACAGATGAAGATGTTTCTCACGCGCTTAGGATTCAGTTCTAAAGCAGTCATTACCGGGGATATTACGCAAATCGATCTCCCGCCTGGAAAAGTTTCCGGGCTGATCGAAGCCCGGGAAATTCTTTCGGGAATTGAAGGAATTTATTTCAGTTATTTTACGGAAGTAGATGTAGTCCGCCACCCCTTAGTCCAAGATATCATCCGTGCCTATGAGAAACAGGGGCAGCGCAAAAACTCTTTGCCCAAAGAATGAATAAGGAGCAGTTCCAGAGAAGGTAGCGTCATCTTGAATAGCAATTCTTTTAAAAAAGAAGAGAAAGAAAGAAAAATAAAATGGCCGAAAATTTTCCCGCCCAGGGTTCATAAGCCCATTCCCCTTCTTTTTAAAGAAGAAAAAAAAGAAACGGTAAAAGCGTGGCGAAAGTGGTTAGGGATTCTTGCTCTTTTAGTAGCTATGATGGTCTTGATTTTGCCTGGACGAAATTTGGGTAATGGACTATTGGTAGCTATTCTTTTGTTTGTGCTTTTTATATTCGCTCGGGCCAACATTCGCAAATTCCAGTTCCGGGATAAAGATTTACTTTTCTTGACCACTTTATTAGTCTGCTTATTGACCGTGGCCAGGCTGAGCATTGAAGTTTTTCCTTTCCTGGGCCAAGCCCTACCCGAAATTCCTTCCAGAGCCTATGTCTACGGAATAGGCTTGGCCGCGGGGGGCATGTTAGTCCGCATCCTCCTCAATTCCGAAACGGCCTTAATCTTTGCGGCTTGGATCAGCATCTTTGGCGGCCTCCTTTTAGACCATAATTTATTTTTGGCGATTTATTTTTTTATAGGTAGCGTCTTGGGAGCTCATGGTGTCGAGTATTCTGAAAGCAGGGGAATTTTATGGAAAGCTGGAGCGAAAGTGGGGATAGCCAATGTAGGAATGATCTGGGCGGAGAATTTTATATCGAGTCAATTTACTTTTTATGAATTGAGCTTCAGCTTGCTTTTTGGATTTTTGGGCGGCGTCGTGGCTGGCGGGGTGGCCCTGGGTATTTTGCCTCTTTTAGAGTGGATTTTTGGGTATACTACAAATATTAAGCTTCTGGAGTTAGCTAATCTTAATCATCCTTTATTGAAGCGGATGATCCTGGAAGCGCCGGGGACCTACCATCATAGTATTGTTGTTAGTACTATGGCCGAAGCAGCTGCCCGAGCAGTCAATGCCAACCCTCTGCTGGCCCGAGTGAGTGCTTATTATCATGATATAGGAAAAATTTCCAAACCTCTTTATTTCGTGGAGAATCAAGGATATCACCAGAATAAACACGACAAATTAGAGCCCAGTCTCAGCAGTCTAATTCTAATTTCCCATGTGAAAGAAGGCGTGGAGTTAGCCCGTGAATATAAATTAGGGGAAAAGATTCAGAACATTATTCAACAACATCACGGTACAAGTCTAATTTCTTTCTTTTACCAGAAAGCTAAGGATATCGAAGATCCCGAAATGGAGCAAGTTAATGAAGAAGCTTACCGCTATCACGGTCCCAAGCCGCAGACCAAAGAAGCAGGATTAGTATTATTGGCGGATGCCGTGGAGGCCGCCTCGCGCAGCTTGGCCCACCCCACGCCTGCTCGTTTACAAGGTTTAGTGCAGAGGATTATTAACAATGTCTTTTTAGATGGCCAGCTCGATGAGTGTGAATTGACCCTTAAAGATTTGCATCAGATTGCTAAATGTTTTAACACAATCTTGACCAGTATCCATCACCATCGCGTGGAATACCCTTTAACGACCTTTAAGGAAGGTAATGGCAAAAAAAGAAACAATGGAGATATCTCTAAGCAATTGGCAAAAGCGGGTGGCCTGCGATTCTGGAAAAATAAGAAGGGCAGCGAAGAAAATCTTAAAACTCTTGGGATGTGCAGCAAGTGAATTAAGCATTGTGATCGTAGATGACGAACAAATCCGCCGCTTGAATCGCCAATATTTCCACCGTTCTCGCCCTACTAATGTAATTTCCTTTCCGCAGCAGAGCTTTGCTGGTCATCCCGCCCGGGTATTAGGGGATGTGGTTATCTCCATAGAAACAGCCCAAAGACAAGCGCAAATAAGAGGAGTACAGTTAGAAGAAGAAATTATTATCCTTTTAATTCATGGCCTTCTCCACCTTCTCGGCTATGACCACGAAGGATCTGCAGAAGAAAGAAAAAAGATGACGGCTAAAGAAAAAGAGCTTTGCGCTCACTTTCGCTTAGCCCTTGAACCATGACCAAACCTACTTTGCTTATTCAAAAGAAAACCTAACCTTACCCTTATCTCCACCATTGTTCTACTGAGACTGAGTCGCCCTTGGGCGAAAGGGCGTAAATGAGGAATGCCCTTTTGCCCAAACCTATAAAATTTTAATTATGATCCACTAAATCCTATCCTCATTTGGCAGGTATTTTCCCCCGAGGCTACTTCACCTATCTTCCGCACCATTTATTATCTCCTTTTTCAAAAATCTCTCCAGATTTATCTTGACAACTCATCAAATGATGAGTATATTAAAAAATAAAGACTCGAAAGCGAGGCAAGAGATGGAACTTACCCTTCGGCAAAGAGAAATTTTGAATTTTATTCAGCACTTTATAGTTGAGCAGGGTTATCCACCTACTATTCGGGAGATTGCCACTTATTTCGGAATTGACTACCGGGCAGCCCTTGACCATCTGCGGGCTTTGGAGAAGAAAGGAAGTTTAGCCCGCTCTTCCAAGTCCAGAGGAATCCAGCTTTTTCGGCCGTTAACCAATATCCGCCATGTACCCGTCGTCGGCAGAGTAACCGCTGGGCCACCCCTGGAAGCCGTAGAAAATATGGAAGGAACCATACCTATTCCTGAAGAGTGGGCTAAGGGTTCAGGGCTCTTCATTGTCCGCGTAGAACGAGAAGGGATGAGTATGGTCCCCACTATTCTTCCCCATGACTATCTGGTAATTAAACAAGGTAGCGTAGTTGAAGAAGGAGCTATAGCGCTGGTAATGCTCGACGGCGAAGTAACCGTAAAAAGGATCTTTCGGGAGGGAGATTCGTTCCTCTTGAAATCAGACAATCCAGCCATGCTGCCTATTCAAGTACGGAAAGGAGAAAAAAATTTACGGATTTTGGGCAAAGTGGTGGGCATAGCTTACCGGAAACTATAAATCTTCTCGCCCAATTTGGAAAGGTTAAATATGAAAGAAGGAGAGCAGGAATATTTTCCTCTTTTTCGTGGTCTGCCAAGTTTTTTAACCAGAAGGCCGCTAAAGAAGGCTTTGATTATGGGTGAAAGGCCGGAGAAGTTTGCGGTCTACCTTGCCGCTCTGGCGGCTTTCCTTGGCTTCCAAGTTCTGATCGCTGATGGCGCTAATACTTTTGATCCTTATCTTGTTTCCCGCTTTGCGCGTAGAGAAAACCTTTCGCCACTTGTCTTGTTAAAAAAAATATCCATCGCCCGTGCTTTTACCTGTCATCAGTTTGCTACCCTTATCCAAGAGCGTCTGGAGCCGCTACTTGCTCCCCAAGCTTACTCATTAGTTGTCCTTCTGGGACCCAGCACCATGTTTTTTGATGAGGATGTTCCTGGAGAAGAAGCTGCTTTCCTTTTCCGCCAAACCCTGGCCAAAATAAACCAGATGGCTGGAGAAAAGGTCTTTTTTTTGCTGAGTCAATCGCGGCGAGGAATTAACCAGCGCAGAATTTTTCTCCTCCGGGAACTTTATCGGATGGCTGATGTAGTTTTGAAGCTGAAGCCGGCCGCAGAAGATGGGCAAATAATTTTCACTAAACCTCCCTTTACTCTACCGCGGCCCTGGGAGGTTTTTGAAGAATTTAAGAGATTAGCCGGCAGTGAGTAGTCTCCAGAAGAATGTTCCTAAGGAGAAAACCATGGGACGAACTGTTTTACCTTTTAGTCAAGTTTTAGAGCAGGAGTATACGGAGTGGAAGAAATTTCGCCGGGCCCTGCGCCAAGAAGATCAAGAAGCTTTTGATCGCCTCTTTGAGCGAGCCAAACTCCATGTCCAGGCGGCGGCTTACGCCTCTCCTCCCTGGCCCATGGAGGCCATTCTTTTAGCCATCTGTCTGGAGCATGAAAAAATCCTTACACACCTCCAAGCAGAGTTACAAAAAATGCAAGGGGAGGATGCCGAAGGGGCGGAGGAAAAGCGTGGAAGCTAATGGTTGGCTTTTGGATGTCTATCCACTTCATGATCGGATGGTCCTCTGGATACGCACCGCGGAAGGAAAACTTCTGCGCTTGGAAGATCGTTATGCTTTTCCCCTTTATGCCACCGGGCCGAAGGAAGTTTTAAAACTTCTGGGGGAAAAAGCTGTAGAGCAGGGTTTCGCTAAAGGTTACTGTTGGGCAGAAAGAAAAGAGCTCGGAAGTGGCCGGAACGTCGAAGCCTTAGCTCTGCAGATAGCGGACTATGACCGTCTTCCTCGGTTTTTGCGGAAAATTATTTTTTTAGGAAAAAAAATTTCTTTTTTCAATTGTGATCTACCTCTGAGCCAATATTATCTTTATCTCCGCGAGATCTTCCCTTTAGGCCGTTGTGGCGTAGAGTTCACTGGTTCGGAATTAATAGCCATTTATCCCCAAGATTCTCCTTGGACCAGAGAATATGAAATTCCGGATTTGTCTACCCTGGAGCTTTTCAGTGAAAGTGGTCCCTGGCGGCCTTTGGGTAAAGGAAATGCTCTGGCGGTGCGCTGCGACGGGAGAACATTAATTTTTGATACCGGTGCGGCAGAAGATCTACTGTTTAATTTAAATCGTCTACTTCGCCTCTACGATCCAGACCTTATCCTCACCGATTATGGGGATTCTTTCCTTATTCCTGCTCTTTTGCGTCTTTCGCGAAGAAGGCAGATGCAGCTCTTCTTTGATCGTGAACCTACGCCGATTGACCGTTCCTTAGTTACGGAGGGACGTTCTTACTTTACTTACGGAAAGATAGTCTATCATGGACCAGACTATCCTTTCTTTGGTCGCCTCCATATTGACCGGGAGAATTCTTTCTTTTATGCGGCTACTGGCTGGGAGGGAGTTTGTGAAGTAGCCCGCTTATCCAAAATTCCTGTGCAGCGCTTGGCTCGGCGTTCTCCGGGCACGGCGATCAGCTCTATGCAGCTAGACCGGGCTCTGCAGGAGAAGATTTTAATTCCTTGGCGAAAAGGCGAGCCGGAGAAATTTAAAACTGCTTGGGACCTTTTGGTGGCCGACAAAGGAGGACTCACCTTTCAACCCCCCTTGGGCCTTTACGAAGAGGTGGCGGAAATAGACTTTTCTTCTATGTACCCTACCATTATGGTGCAACATAATATTTCCGCGGAAACTATCCTTTGTTCTTGCTGCCCGCAACCCAAAGTTCCCGAGGTAGGTTACAATATATGTGAGCAGAGGGAAGGGCTGGTGCCTAAAACCTTACGGCCCATCTTAGAACGGCGTCGGTATTTTAAGAGCAGGAAAAAAGCCACTTCTGGGTCTGAGTCAGAAATTTATACTCGCCGGCAGACAGCTCTCAAATGGCTCTTGGTCGTCTGTTTTGGCTATTTAGGGTATCGTAATGCCCGATTTGGTCGCATCGAAGCTCATGAAGCAGTTACGGCCTATGGCCGAGAAAAATTACTCCAAGCCAAGGAAATTAGTGAGACGCACGGTTTCCGAGTTCTCCACGCCTTAACTGATGCCCTGTGGATTACTAAACCTGGCTTGAACCATCAGGAAGTCCTGGAGCTTTGCAGCCAGATTAGCCGAGTTACGGAAGTTCCTATAGAACTGGAGGGCCTATATAAATGGATTATTTTTCTGCCGGCGAAGCAGAAGAAAGATTTACCAGTGGCTAACCGCTACTTTGGGGTTATGGAGAATGGAGAGTTGAAAGCTCGCGGACTGGCCTTTCGGCGTCACGATACACCTCCGTTGATTAAAGAAGCGCAACAGGAGATGTTGGATCTTCTCCGTACCTGTGAGAATAGGCAGGAATACGAGAATAAAAATGGGCAAATCCGGGAGGTCATGGAGAATTATTTAATGCGCCTGCACACGGGAGATTTAAAGAATGAAGAGTTACTTGTGGCCAAGAGTGTCCGCCAAAATGTAGAGGCATACAAAGTTGATAATCTCACGGCCTTGGCTCTGCGCCAGTTGGCCGAAGGAGGGATTAGGATTCATCCTGGAGAAAAAATCTATTATCTCATCCGAGAAGCGCAGGCCAAAAACAAAGAAGAGCGCGTCCGGGTCTTTCCTTTTCTAAAAGTTGAAGATGGTTATGATGAGAAGAAATATAGGGAACTTCTTCAAGAAGCGGCCAAGGAAATCATCCCTAATAGTATTTGATCTTTGTGGAGAAGATTTATATAATGACGGCCATTAACTGTTCAAAATGTGTTTCTCTCTTTTTCGTTGAGGCTGTGCCATAATCAATAAGTTCGTGACTATAGGCGAAAGCGCATTCCTGCGGGATGATGAGGAAGTATTTCTTTCATGGATCCACCGGAAGCATGAGGTCTCAGCATATTTTCTTGTCCCCTCTTTTCTGAAGAGGGCGATTAATTCTTTACAATGGAGGAGAAGATGAAATTTTATGTGCTCTTTTATTATGTAGTAGAAGATTACATGGCCCGGCGGGCTGCTTATCGAGAAGAACACCTTAAATTGTCGACTGAGTCCCATCGGCGCGGAGAACTCCTTTTAGGAGGAGCGTTAGATGATCCCCCGGATCGAGCTTTATTAGTCTTTCGGGTGCCAGATAAATCGGTAATAGAAGACTTCATCAAGGGAGATCCTTATGTAATCAACGGTCTGGTAAAGAGTTGGGAAATTCGCCCCTGGAATGTAGTCGTGGGCCAAGAAAAGTTAGTAGATTAAAAATATCTAAAGAGTAACTTAGGTAAAAAAGAAAATTGGGCTAATTATGGAGTCTTTATTTATCTGGTTCAACGCCCTAAACCCAGTTGGTCAAGCCTTTTTAGCTACTTGTTTTACCTGGTTGGTTACAGCTCTGGGCGCAGCCACGATCTTTATTTTTAAAGATATTAATCGGAAGGTATTCGATTGTTTAATGGGTTTTGCCGCGGGCGTAATGATTGCCGCAAGTTTCTGGTCCCTTTTAGCGCCAGCTATCGAGATGGCCCACGATACCAATTTGCCCCCTTGGCTTCCTGCTGTTTCCGGCTTCTTATTGGGCGGGTTATTCCTTTGGCTATGCGACCAAATATTACCTCATTTGCATATAGGTTTTCCTATGGCCGAGGCCGAAGGGATTAGGACCAACTGGCAGCGGAGTATTTTATTGGTTCTGGCGATTACTCTGCATAATATCCCAGAAGGGTTAGCCGTAGGGGTTGCTTTTGGAGCGGTGGCGGCCAATCTGCCCTCTGCTTCCTTAGCTGGAGCCGTTGCTTTAGCCCTGGGCATTGGCCTGCAAAACTTTCCAGAGGGGCTGGCCGTATCAGCGCCTTTGCGCCGCGATGGCCTATCGCGCTTAAAAAGTTTTTGGTATGGCCAATTATCCGGGGTGGTCGAGCCAATGGCCGGAGTTTTGGGAGCGTGGGCAGTAATCAAAGCCAAGGGCATTTTGCCTTACGCTTTGGCCTTTGCTGCTGGGGCTATGATTTATGTCGTGGTAGAAGAACTTATCCCAGAATCCCAATTGGAAAAGAATACCCATATAGCCACCGCTGGAACTTTAGTTGGCTTTGCGGCAATGATGCTTTTAGATGTGGCGTTCGGATAAATATGACAAATATCACCCAACGAATGAGCATGCCCTTCCTCTGAAAAAGGGAGTCCAGAAGTTGGTATGTCCATAAATGTCATAATGAATCGCTCAATTTAAGAGAAAAATTTTATTAATTTTTTCATTTTATGGAAAATTTTTGCAAAATAATGAATGGACAAAAAGGGTAAGATTTAAGAGCAAAAAGAAAAAATAGCAAGAGATAAAAGCATAGCCTCAAGAAGAATAGAGGGCGGCGGTATGGCCTTTTAGGCTTCCTTAAATTGAATATATAGGGCATCAACTTCTTTATCATATTCTATCTTCAAAATTAATCACCTCCATCCTTTTTTCTTTTTAACGGCAGAAATAATTAAAATCTTATCCACTTCATTTTTATAAGTCACACGCAAGAATTTCTCTGAAATCTTAATCCAAGCATTAATTCTTCCTTCTATAGAAGATTCTATTATTGGGGATTTTCTATTGCAGAAACCCCTTCAACTTCAGATATTTTGGGCCATCTCATTCTGTTTTTGGCGTGACTTGGAAACTTAATATTTTTCATTAGCAAAAGATTATCGTATGAATTTTTTTTTGCGTAAGGAACTTTAAAAAAGCTTAATCTTAAGTAAAAAGGCGGGAAGGAGGAAGGCGCAAAGCATAAGAAGTGTTGCAGCAAAAAACGCATGGCGCAGAGCGCATAGCGCAAAGCGTAGAGAAAAAGGTGCTGCAGTAAAAGAAGAGACGCAAGGCGCAGAGCGTAGAGAAAAAAGTGTTGCAGTTAGGAAGTGCTGCAGTGCGGAAGAAAAAAATGACGCATAGCGCATAGCGCTAAGCGCAAAGCGAAAAGCGAAAGAAAAGTCATAAAGTTCTGCTGTGCTGCAGTAAAATGAAAGGAATTTTGGATAAGGATTAAAGGATTATAATGGGAGCATAATCTAAATACTATCCCATTCTTCAGATGAAATAGATGCTTGGCGAAGAATTTCTTTAATTAAGCTGGCACTAATATCCCCTTTGTGGGGATTGGGAATTCGGATTTTTTGGTTTGCTTTTATCATAAATTGGTGTTTTCCGCCCGAGAATGGTCCAGAATATCCTAAAGCCTTAAATTTGCGAATCAATTCTTTTCTTGAAAGATTTGCTACCATCTATGCCGCGACGAATTCCTTAATTTTGATGGAAAAGCCATCGATTTCAGGGATAGGTTCCTTATCTCGAATTTTAAGAATCAACCATTCTTCCAAAACTTCCATAAGCTCCTGTCGGCATTCCTCAACGGTTTTTGCATTAGCCCAAACTCCTTGAAAACCTGGTATTTCAGCAAACCAAGTTTCGTCCTCTAAAATTTTATACTGAGCTCTCTGCAAAGCTTTTTGAATATATTCTGTTAACATAAAATTAACTCCCTTCACATAAATTTAATCTAATAATATCATGAATGGAAAATAAGTCAATTTTAGGAAATTTAGATGGCCCCATTTTCAATTGTCAATATTTTAATCTTTTTAGTTTCTCTGCTATGTTTAGTTTTATGTAATCCCTTACTCCTCCTTTCGCTGCTGGTGAGAAGGAAGGGCTTGTCGCTTGCTAAATATAATCCGTAGCGTAAAGATCTAACTCCCCTAACCCTCCTCTTAAGTTAAGATGGGGAGAGGGAAAGTTATAAAATTCCGAGATAGATCAGATTGATAGGGCAAGGGCTTGACCCTTGCCGAATTTGGCTAGTCCTAAAGGCTGGCCCTACGAAATAAGAAAAACTTTTTTTCTAACGATGTCACCCTCCATTCAGTGATGCATTAAAGTTTTATGTTTTATCTGTTTTCTTTAAGTGTGAAAATATTAAAGGATGCGGACTAAGGCGGAAAAACGTAGATAAATAAAGCACGGAGCAAGGGGCAAAAAAAGTACAAAAGTGGGGAAGTGCTGCAGTTAGTTAGTGCTGGAGTGCGGAAGAAAAAAATGACGCATAGCGCATAGCGCTAAGCGCAAAGCGAAAGGAGTAGAAAAAGTTAGCAAGTGCTGCGATAAAAAAGGCATAGCGCATAGCGAAGAAAAAAAGGTGCTGCAGTGCGGAAGAAAAAAATGACGCATAGCGCATAGCGCAAAGCGTAAAGCAAAAAAACCTGGAAGAAATTTTATTTTCCTACTTGCCCAGTGGCCACACTGATCCCGAATTTAGCGTCTCCCGGGTATGGCTGAAATTCTTTTATTAAAGTGCCATCTCTTTGGAATATCTTCACCGTGTCTCTGCGAAGAGGATTTGGTCCTGGGCCGGTAATTATTTCTGCTTGGCCGTCACCATCCAGATCACCACTGGCTAAATTTACTCCAAAGCGATTCTCGAGATAAGCCTGGAAAGATTCTATTTTGTTCTCCGTAGGATAAATGATTATTATTTGCCCATCCTTTTTAGGATCAGGGCCAGCTCCTACGATAATCTCGGCTTTCCCATCCCCATCAATATCCCCAGCAGCTATATTGGCTCCATAACCATCCTCTATTCTTATCTTTTTCTTCCCCTTTTCTTCTGCAAAAGAAACGGTTAAATCTAAAATCTTTTCTCCCACCTGCCATTTGCCTATTCCTTGGCTGGTATCTATCTTAAATACTTTGATTCTGGCTGGAGCTTTAGGATCAGGGCCAGGAGCAGTGATCAATTCCAATCGTCCATCGCCATCTATGTCTGCCAAAGCTACTCGAGGAGCGCCCCAGAAATCTTCTTCCAAGTAAGGCGCTAAAGTTATCCCAGTATCTACGAACTCCTTATCTATTAGCTTATAAACTTTTATTAACCCTCTTCCTTTTTTCTGACCATGGCAGAACGAGTATATTTCGTCTATATCTAAATCATCGTAGATTTCCATTTCCCTGAGAGGCATCAGGTAATAGCCTACAGCTATCTCTTCTATCCAGTCGCCATCTATATCTCCGGCAGCTACAGGAGCTCCTAATTTGTACCAGCCTGGAGACTCCAGGGTAGCTACAAGGGTGCCATCTCTTTTAAGGGCTTTTACTAAGGGGTAAGGTCCTTTCCCTTTCTTATCCGCTCCCACAATGATTTCATCCAGTCCATCGCCATCTACATCCCCAGCAGCAAGGGAGATTGCCACTTTTTCTGAGAAGAGTTTAAACTGGTTAATCATCGTGCCCTCAGGAGAGAAAGTTTTGATAAAGGAGTTTTTCTCCCTTACCGGAGCAGTTATGATTCCGGGTTGGAGGAGGGGATTGGCTTCGATCATTAGAGTGGCTTGGCCTTCTCTAATTAATTTTTTCCCTTTGGCCACAATCGAGAAATTATAAACACCTGGTTTTAACCATTTGGAGGTGGTGATAGCTAAACTTACCCCAGAGGGCGACGTAATTTCATTAGGGCTAAGGCTTGCTCTTGTTCCTTTAGGCAAGCCAATTAGCTCTAAAGAGACAGGGTTATCAAAGCCATTGAGCGGGGAAATATTAACAGAGTAAAGCGCTTCCCCAAGTTGTTTTATGGTTTGGATTTGGGGAGTAATCCTTATTTGAAAATCCATAATTTTCAGTTCCAAAGCAAGTTCTTGACTTTGTCCGGAAGTAGAAGCTATAGCTGTGATATTGTAGATGCCGCTGGTTACCTGGCCTGTGGGCAACAATTTCAGAATAGATAAAGCAGGTCCTCCTGCCAAGGATACTGGGTTGGAAGTAAAAGAAGCTGAGAATCCCGCAGGGCAGTCTTTAATGCTCAGATGGACATCGCCCGTGAATCCGTTTAAGGGGGTTAAAGTAAGGTTAAATTCCAACTCTTCGCCTAATTCTACATCTTTTGAGGTCTGTTCAGCTGATAGAATAAAACCTTTTTCCGTCTCGTCTGCTTTTACTTGGAGCGATATTTTCGATTCATTATTGTTTTTATTAAAATCAATCAGATGGGTTTCTTGGCCAACTAAGGCAATGAATTCATTTGCTCCTACCCGGTCAGAGATGGGCATTTGATAGTTAAATGTTAGCGATTCCTTAGGAGATAGACTTCTGACTTCGAAGGTAGCTAAGAGTCTTCCTTCCTCCACCTGGCCATCGTATAACTTTAAAATTGTGGGTAGAGAAGGGGATTTTCCACGATTAAGCACAGTTATGCTCAATTTAATGAGGCCATTTTCTACTTTAGCTCCGTTTATCCAGGCCGCCAGATCAGGCAAAGCACTGCCATAGGTGAAGGAAGTTTCTTTTGTGGAAGATAAGCCTTCAGAATTGAAGAGGGCCTGCAAGTTATTCAGGCCCATCTTTTCCGGATAGAGCGGCACCTGGAATTGGGAGAAATTAGTTTGGGTAATGGGATAAGACCCTTTGTTCTGGCCATTTAGAATCAAGTTTAGGGTACCAGAGGTTTGGGAAAAGAGATTGACCTTGACTACTACGGGTTCATTCCCTGAAGGATAGTCTACTTTATCTGTGGAAAGAGAAAGGATTGTGCCTGCTCCCACCTCAAATCCTTCCAGGCCAGCGCATAAGAGCAACCCTTCTTTGCTGTAAATGCCGTATAGCAATTGATGGAGGCCTTGCTTTTGGGTGGAAAGGGGAAAAGATTGGGTGAGGAAGGAGAATTCAGTCTTTTTTAGGTTTATTTCCTGGATTTGGGGCGGAGAATGATTCTTTTCTGGATCGACCATCCAGGTTTTTAAAATAGCTTCCAGATCATGGCTGCTTTCTACATTTAAGCTGATATTTATTATTTCTCCAGGGGCATATCTGTCTTTATCTAAAGCTGCTTCTTTTACTTTAACTTTGAGGCCATCTACATCAAAGGGATGGCTACCGCTTATTGTCTCGCCGTCTCCCCTGAGGAAATTATAGCTTACATAGTAAGTGCCGGCAGTCATGGATGCTGGGAGGTTGAAGCTTTTTACTGTATTTTCGGAGAAGGTGAAGGTTTCTTCATAATCGGGAGCAGAAAGAGTAAGGGTGCCCCGGAGGCCTGCTTCGCCGCTGGTAACATTGACCACCACTTGTTCCCCAGGTTTATAGACCTGTTTGTTAGTCATTAAATTTATCTGCTCTCCCTGCTTATATATGTAAAGAGAGTTAAGATAGACTGAGCGGCCTGATTCTTGGTAGATCCCATAAAAGAGTTTCTCTCCAGTTATTTTGGGCAAAGGAATGTTAAAGTCAAGAACTTTAGTCCCTGGCAAAGTAAAAGATTCTTTTGCTTCGAATCCAGGATAATTTACCCGAGCAAAAAGGCTCTGATTTTGATCACCTGAAATCGTCAGAGTCAGATGGGCGATTTCTCCCTCCCTGTAGGCGGCCTTATCTATAGCTGCTTGGACAGCAATCTTTATCCCAGCTAAATGATACTTAACCTGCCCTTGAATAGGAGCATTCCCTGAACTCTGCAACTCATAGTTTGCTTCGTAATCTTTTGCTTCTAAGTCTTGCGGCAGAAGGAAACTAAAATCCAGATTCTTCTCTTCTCCTGGTTTGAGCCATTCATTTCTTTTTAAATCAATCAGGTCATAAGACTTAAAATGGAAATAGAAAGGTCCTTCTTGATTCCCTGTATTTTTGATCTTGAAAGTAAAAGAAGCTTCCTGACCAGGGGAAAAAGTTTGGTAAGGAGGAGTTTGGATGAGTTGGAAGGAGAGCCCTTGGATACTGAAGGGGATAGCCTTTTCCATTAAGAGATTACCCTGGGGATTGAAGAAGGAGGCCTTTAAAATATAATTCCCTGGGGCAATACCAGAAGGATCGAGATGGAAAGATACAGATTGAGATGACCCCGCGGCAATAGCAGAAATTATTTCTTCTCCTTTCCACAGAAAATTTTGTTGGTCCTGGAGGGATACTCGGAGTAAACCGGAAATAGAATTATAGCCTTGGTTGGTAAGCTCTGTTCTTACAGGAAAGACTCCACCAGTCTGAGAACCAGCAGAAAGAACTATTTCTAAGTTATTTTCTTTCTTCACGGAAAAAGTTGCCTGAGTGCTCATCGGCGGAAGGTTGCTTTGCGCCAGAATCTGATAATTTCCTTCGGGCAGATCAAAAAATAATATTTCATTCAAACTTGCACTTTTGGGCAGAAAATAGTTTTTATTTTCTTCTCTAATAACTGTCCCCGCTTGTTTTATTTGGAAATTAATTTTTACTTCACCGGCAACTTGACCAGTATTTTGGATAGTGACGGGGATTCCTACTTTCCCTTCGGCATAAACATTCTGGTTGGATATAGTTATTTGGGCACTTTCGCCGAAGATTACAGGGATGTCAATCTTCTGATTTAAATCCCCAGATACAAGCAAAGTATAATTTGTATTAGCAGTTATGGCCTGAGTATAAGTTAGGTGCTTCTTTTCTTTAGGAGCTAAAGTTAAGGATTTTTCATCCGATAAAGAGCCGCCTTGCAGGGATACTTGCACTGTTGCCGGAACTTTGCCTGTATTTTCCAAATTTATGTTTAAGGAGAAAGGATCATGGCCAACTATTTCCGGCGCAGAAGCAGTAAGGGAAAGAGAAGGATGAACAACTTCGTACTTCTCTCTATCACCCGTGAGCCAGATATCGTTTTGGTACAAGTTGACCTTGAATATTTTTTCACCAGCCTCTGAAGCAGTTAAATTAAATACAAAAGGTATTCTGCTTTGGGCAGGTATAGAGGCAAAATTTATGGACGAAACAGGGTCTCCATAACTATTATACAACTCCAATCTTATATCAGGAGCATCCTCACTGCGCCCGTTGAAGATTTCTCCTGCAATTTGAACCGTATCTCCTATTTTGACAACTGGATTGGTCACAGCAAAACGAAGCCCTAGACCTTGATAGTTCACACTAAAAGGATACTCATCCTGCGCAATGATTTGCCCGGTACTTGAAAGCAATGTTCCTTGCAGAAGATAATTTCCCCGAATATACAAACCTAAGGTTTCCTCACTTAGAAGGTTATGCGTATTAGCACCTTGAGTTATAGGAAGATCTTTTTCCCAGAAAATATCTTGCCGACAAGACCAGTTTATTTGCCCCTCCATGGCACTCATGAGAATAATTTTGTTGCTGGATTCTGGCAAACCTGTCCACTGAACCTCGATTTCCTCGTTTAAGACATCTGCCGCCCAGCCATCCACCTGCGCAATAGCGGAGCGAATACTATAAGGCTCATCACCGGTTTCGATTACGAAGGCCTCAGTAGGGGCATAAAATATGCCCCCACTCATCAAACTTAGCTGATCTATCTTAGCACTGCCCTCTCCTATATGCTTAATCCTTAATTTATATACCCCAGATTCGTCAGGGATAAGATATTCAGAAAGGTCAATTATTTTCGTCTCAAAATCACTTCCAAAACTAAGAAGCCCACGTTCAATCCAGCTTGCCCCATCAAAAGTAAAGAAATGATAAGAAGTGGCTGCCTCCATACATGGTTTGATTAACTTCAGATTCAAAATGCCTTGCTCAATGGGGTATTCCTTATTACTTATTTGACATAAGGCCTTAACTAATTCTCCTCCAAAATATAAATCTTTATCTGACTTCAAAGATAAGTCTGCTTTCAACCCAGAGACATTCAAACTCTGCCAAAAAGATTTCCTTTCCTGAGTAGATTTGTTCA
>Ga0078972_1006437_pt1 | contig 27836 bp, 31 predicted proteins | sample YelNatPaOPGAMG01_FD_67568 | JGI IMG/M metagenome (GOLD analysis project Ga0078972, IMG submission 67568) | Hot spring thermophilic microbial communities from Obsidian Pool, Yellowstone National Park, USA - OP-RAMG-01 (SPADES assembly) (version 2) | ecosystem: Environmental > Aquatic > Thermal...
GCATGGAAGGTTTTTTAAAATCATCTTTTTTTACTTTTAATGCCACTAATTACGACACTCAACCGACGGCAAGCTCTTTTACTCTTATATGCGGTCCTCCATCTTCAACAAAAGCATAATACTGTTTTTCCCACGATGTTATTTAATCGTTTTTCGTTTTCTCTTAAGTTGTTAATTATAAGCGTCTCAATATCCGCTGCCTTACCATCAGCCTTTAGTACATCTACATAAGCCTTACCAAATTCTCTCATCTTTCTTTCTTCTTCTAGTTCTCCATCTGATCTATTTCTATTTCTCTTTTCTGATTCTTCTTTTTTGTTTTCTATCTCTTCATATATCGCTTGCTGATAATAATACAATACTATCTGAGTAATAAACCCCAGCTGTTGTTGCTCATAAGGAAGCATTTCAGCATGTTTCATAATCATATTTGCTATTTCATTAACTAAATTATTCCAGGTTACCTCATTATATAACCCACTCTCTATAGCAGCTTTTTTCAATTCTTGCATATTCTTTGCATTAACAATCTTTTCTTCATAATCTTGCTTTCCTCCTCTCCCGTAGTACTCTGCAAGAACCTTCGCCCTTGCTAATTCGAGTTCTAACGTTTCGAACTCTCTTTCCCGTATTATTTTTATTTCACCTATCTGCTCCCTAAGCTCTCTTTCGCTAATTTTACTAAGGGCATAATTAGATAAATCCATTTGTACTACCTCTGAGAATTCCTTCCAACTCTCTAAAGTACCCGCCATACTCAATAGTCGTATAAAATACTCGCTTTTTATATCTCCATTGTTTTCAAAAAAATCCAAAACCGCTCTAGCTACTTTCGCGCCATGCTTCCCGTATATTTCCTCAAGTCTTTCTCTATTAAGATCAAATTTAGCAGTTCGTTTATATTCCAGTATATCTTCGTCTTTTATCTTCTCATTTTTTAAATCATTAACAAGTCTACGAGCAAATTCTTCACTATATCCTTCTTTTACCAAAACCTGCTCTAATTTCTTAAAATCAATTTTTCCATCTTTAGTATAAAATTTAGATTGATTGGCAGTAATAAATTCCTGACTGAAAATTTGCTCTAGATGTTGTAAATACGGGGTAGTAGGTTGACTTTCCTCCGATTTTGTTTTCTTATACGCCATAAACATTATTTAAATAAGAAAAATTTAAATTCATTCTTCAATTATGCTAACTGGTACAGAGTCTCCTGCTCCAAATAAGGCCCAGAAGGACATTCCAATCCCTTTCTTAAGATTTCGGTCAACAACTGTAATATTAATTACATCTTCTCCTGTTTCTTTATCTTTTTCTAAAGAAATTCCAATAGTTGGTTTGTCTGTTTTCCAGTTAGTTAACATTTCGGATGCATTAAAATGTAGAGCTCCAACTACTTTCCATTTTCCATCTGAATCATCTCTTGCTATCAAATCAACCCATCCTAACTGATTAATCACAATCAAACTTCTTTGTACTTCTTGGCCATTTACTATTTTTTTGTATGGAACTTCAAAAGCTCTTACTCTTTGATAGCCAGGAGTTTCATCTTTATCACTAGTAGCACAATCCCAAAAAGGTGCACCAAATGTTTCTGCACCTTTGATCACTAATCTCGGTTCTTTAAGCTCTATAATACCGTTATATACGCCGAAGCCCCCCCCGTCGTCTATGCGAAGGGTGAAATCTTGCCCATATTTACTATAAAATACTCTATATCCAGGATCATCATCTCGAGCATGCTCAAAACAAGTCATATCAGGAATTTCTATCTCATATTTTTTTGCTGTTTCTATTGCATCTAAAACTTCTTTCTTAGGGACTTTTACTACTTCTTTCTGTTCTTGAGCCTGAGCAACTTTAACCTCAGGCTTTTTTGCAGTATCCGCCTTAACTTCACCTGTACCAAGAGTTAAACTTAAAGCTAAACCACTTACAAGAAGATATTTCTTAGCTATTTCTCCTAATCTTGTAAGAACTGGCTTTTTGACTTCTTTATGAACTTTATCAAATTTTATTTTCATATTTTCACCTGTATTTATTTGTGCATGGAAGGTTTTTTAAAATCATCTTTTTTTACTTTTAATGCCACTAATTACGACACTCAACCGACGGCAAGCTCTTTTACTCTTATATGCGGTCCTCCATCTTCAACAAAAGCATGCTGGCCGTTTTTTCCGCATATTCCGGGATGAGTTGCAAAATCCTTTCCAACTGCCTCAATATTGTTTAAAACTTCGTTTATATTTCCTATAAGCACTATGTCTCTAAGAGGTTCTGCTATCTCTCCATTCCTTATCATGTTCCCTTCTTTTGCCTTGAACATAAAACCTCCAGAAAAAACATCAACACTTCCGCCAGCGCTTCCCTTTACATAAACTCCTTCTTTTATGTCGAATATGTCGCTATCATTGCCTGGCTTGAATATCGTGCAACTCATTCTTACGAGAGGTTGCGCATTGTAGCCATCAGCCCGGGCATGTCCATTTCTTTCAATATTTAACTCAGCAGCAGTCTCGTTTGAATTCATAAAACCGACGAGCATCCCCTTTTCTATCAATACAGCCCTCTTTGCCTTACATCCTTCATCATCATATTCATAACCGCCAAAATAAGGCAGGGTAGGATCGTCGTATATATTTACCAATTCATTTCCTACTCTCTTTCCAAATTTTCCGCAGAATGTCGATTCCTTTGCTACTATCGCATCTGCCTCTGCGGCATGGCCTACTGCCTCGTGTATGAAAGTCCCTGTCATGCGAGGATCCAACACCACTGTAAATTTTCCTTTTGGAGGAGTTTTTGCTATTAATTGCGTCAATGCGCTTTTTGCAGCAGTTTCAGCAACCTTATCGAAATCTATTTCCTTATAACTCCCTCTTTTAGCAGCAGTCTCGCTTCCAGACACTATCTTTCCGTCTTTCGCGATCGCATTGCAGGCAAAATAAAAATATGCGTCTTCCTGTTCTATCTCGCTGCCGTTAGAATTCGAGTAAATCTTTTTGATTTTTTTCGCCGAAAGCGAGAGCGTGCTTGTTGCGATTTTTTCCATTCTTGTTTTTTTCTGCGCATCCTTTACCAATCCGAACATTTCCTCGCTATCAGCCCATTCTATCTTTGCAACCTTCCTGTCCGTTATCTTCTCGCCATTTGTTATCTTCACGCTTCCTCCGCCTAACTCTGCCAATCTCTTTGCCTTGTCCAACAACCCCTTCACATTCGCGTTTTCATCATTCGTCGCTGCGAATCCCCACGCGCCGTTTTCCAATACCCTTACAGACACTCCGCCTCTCTGCCCGCTTATAACAGTTGTCTCGTCTCCTAGTCTTACAGTTAGCGCTTCAACGATCTCTTTTCTTACTTCGAAGAACATCACAACACGCTTTCTATCTTTTTCGAGTAATCGACTATTGTTTTTTTGTCGTCCTTGTTCTTCGCAACTCCAAAAAACAGGTATTGCCCGACCCTTACGATTACGAGAGTATCCGAGCCCATGGTTATCTCTGCTTCCTTGTGCTTGTCTCCTGCCTCCCTCATCATCGCGTCAGCAACATTCGCTATCCTGCTTATAAGCATCGGTGCGACATCTGCCAAGGCAATCGTGCTCTTTACGATAACGCCGTCTATCCTCACCAATCCGCCAACTATGTTGTTTTTTTCTTTCATTTCGTTAAGCGTGTTTTCTATTTGAGTGATCTTTGCTTCTGTTAATGCCATAACATCACCTACAAAACAATAACTCCAGAAGGCCCGAGTTTGAAAGGCACTTCAAAGTTTATTATCGGCAACTGCAAATACATCGTTTTCTCTCTTTCGACTATAGAATACTTCTCATCCATCCCATGCTCCAATATGCTCATCAACTGCTTGTCATGCACTCCCTCGTCAACCAGGTAAAGCGTTGTCGCTCCTGTTGCCTTCAACCTTCCTTCTATCACATCCATAAATTTTCTTATTGATTCCTGAGGATTGTACAAGACAAAGGTTGACAGCGTGTGGAATATGAACCTTATCTTCTTTCCCTTGCTTTCGCTTATCGCTTCGTTGAGCGCAAGCGACAGATCGTTTAATGCTCTTGGTCCGGGCACTATCTTTATCTGCTCTGTAGATTCTATCTCTTTTTGATTTCCCAATGTCGTGCTGTAGCAGTCTATGAACCTTATGTTCGGCCTTTTCAGGTTTATCCCTACTGTCATTGCCTTTTTTATTATCTCTTCTGGTGAAGAACCTCCGCATATGAAATAGACATTATCATCTTGGGAAGCAGCGTCTGCAAAATGATAAGAAAAAGCGAATTTTTCCATCCCGCTTGGCCCAATAAGCAAAACATTTCCTGGGTTTCTGTATCCTCCTTCGAGTATGATGTCAAGCTCTTTTATTCCAGTGCTCCATCTGTTTTTTCTCAAAACCGGCAATTCTTCATTAACACCAATTTCCTCTACCATGTTTAGCTTATCTCATTTCAAATTATAAATATTGCCCTTGATTATCTCTCTTTAGTCATCTTCTTTCTATTATGTCTTTAATAAATCTTTGCATTGCCACTGCAAAGATTTTATAAATGTTTGCATTACTAAATCAAAACATGGCAAGCATAGAGGATATTAAAAATGCAATAGTAGATAGGGAATCAGAACTGAAGAAAAAACTTCAAGAAGAGAAAATAATAGAGCGCCAGAGCAGAAAGCATGCCGAAGCTATGATCTCAAAAGATGCAGCTCTAATAATAACAGGCCCAAGGAGATGCGGAAAGTCTACTCTTGCATTAATGTTAGGTACTAGCAAAAAATTCGGTTATGTTAATTTCGATGATGAAAGAATAACAATGGAGGCATCAGAACTGAATAAGGTTTTGGAAGCGATATACTCATTAAAGGGGGATGTTGATCTATTAATTTTTGATGAAATACAAAATATACCTGGCTGGGAAAAATTCATTTCAAGGCTCATCGGAACAAAAGAAGTTGTGCTGACTGGAAGTAATGCAAGACTTTTGAGTAGAGAACTAGCTACTTATCTTACTGGAAGACATGTTGATGTAGTGCTACTGCCTTTCAGTTTTCAAGAATTTTTGACATTCAAAGATTTTGAATACAATATCTACAAGACATCGGATAGAGCAAAAATAAAGAATTATCTTAATGAATATCTTGAAATTGGCGGTTTCCCAACAGCCCAAAAATTAGGAAGGGTTTTTCTTGCAGAAAATTACAAAGACATAATCGAGAGAGATGTCATACAACGATACAAAATCAAGAATTCTGCAGTTTTTAAGGAACTCGCAAGATATTTGATTTCAAATGCTTCTAGCGAAATTTCTTTTAATCGAATAAAGAATATCTTTGGGATCAAAAGCCCACATACAGTAAAGCAATACATCACTTATCTATCCAGTGCTTACCTTGTATTTCTGGTCGAACGTTTTTCATTCAAACTGAAACAACAGTCGTTTGCTCCAAAGAAGATTTATTGCATTGACAATGGGATAATCTCTGCAGTTGGCTTTAAGACATCATCAGATCGAGGAAAGATGATGGAAAATCTCGTTGCTATTGAACTTTTTAGACGCGCTAGCGAAGCTGGCTGGGAAATATACTACTGGAAGGATTATCAACAAAGGGAGGTTGACTTTGTAATTAAAGATGGTAAAAGCATAGCGTTGTTAATACAGGTCACCAACATCTCTTCAAAAAGAGAAATTGGTGAAAGAGAGTTGGATTCCTTGCTTAGAGCAAGTGAGGAGCTCAGATGCAATAATCTTCTTGTGATAACCTATGATTACGAGGACGAAGAAAAAATAAGCGGAAAAAAGATCAGATTTATTCCTCTGTGGAAATGGCTCATCGCGCAATAGCTATCTGTATCGAAATCTTAAGAACATCAGGATGATCAGTCCGCCAACCACTCCGAATAATATTGCGATTGTGTGTTGCTGTTGCTCTGCCGGCTGCGCGCTTTTTCTCGTTGTCTCCCAGGTTGCAGGGCTTCCGGTTTCTGTCTGCTCCCCCAACGAAAGTTGCCTGCTGTAAATCTTCTCCTTCCTTTCTTCTGTCTTCAAGAAAACATCTGTTGCGCCAAGCGAAAAGTTCTTTTCGCCAAGAGTTTGATCGTCTTTTTCTGTTATGTCATATATGTAAGAAAAATTATGATTCTTGTCAGTTATCGGCGTCGGCATCACCACTGTCCTGCCGACAAACGAACTTGCGTTGTTTTCAACGCTTTCTATCTCGCTTATACCATAACCATTCGTAGTTGTGTTAAAATCGTAGAGCCTTATCAAAACGATCTGACCGCTTTTGTTTATCTCTATCTTGTATATCCTGCTTTGAGAAAAAAGCAGCCATTCCAAATCGCTGTCCTTGTACCAATGCTCGTTTAGCACTGGTTTTACGAGAAAGAAAAATTTGTTTTCTCCGCAAGCGAACACACTCTTGTTGTCGCTAAAAGAAATCGTTTTTTCAAATACCTTTTTGTTTGTCGTGCAATAACCGTTGTTATAATAACTGTCGTTTATCACATAAACAAAGGTTGCGGTCCCGTTCAATCTTATATTAAGCGTGTCGTTTCCACTCGCGTTTTTTATAGCATCTGCTATCGTTTGCGGAATCTCAACCGTATTGCTTATCGCATCCTGATAATTCTTTCCCTCAACAGTGATAGTGCGGTAAGACGCGTTCACGCTTTCGTTCTTGCCGTTTATCTCAAAATAGATTTTTATCGAATAGAAAACCTCTTTTCTTATCTGCTCCGTAGGGCATCCGTTTTGGTCATAGCGTTTTGCGAAATCTTCTGCCTGCGACCCCTTTTGCACGATAACAATGGCAGAGCCGTTTGTTGAGTTGTCGACGAGCGGGCTTATGCCGGCAATAGCCATACTGCCTCTTATCTCTATATTTTCGCCTAATATGTTTATGCTGTCATTTCTTGCAGAACTTTCGTAAAAAGAATTGTTCAACTGCTTTGCCTTTTCCAAATTCTGTCCTATGACCGTATCGAACGGAGGATCTTGATAAACTGACCATAAGAGTTGAACAGCCAATATGAGGAAAAGCCACAAGCGCATTTTTTCCCTCTAAAGATATCTGGAAAGTTTGTCTATGGTTGCCAAAACGAGCAGGTTGTTCGCGATTTTTATTTTCATCTTCGCTCTTTCCACCTCGCTTAATGATTTCTCGAATTCCTTTATCTTTTGCTCATTTTCAAAAACCACTATCGTCTTTTTCTCGCCCGTGCCATAGCCAGCCAACACAACATCGTAATCCTTCGTGCTGAACCCGCCTTTTATCTCTTTGAACGGTATGCCTGCTTCAATCAAGTCCTCTTTTATTTCTCTCAAAAGCGCCTTTTCCTTTATGTTTCCGCTCGCTATGTCATAATAATCTTTGTAGTTCTCTATCTTTCCTTTTTTAACTAATTTTTGCAATATCTCCTCTATGTTCCCTTCTGTTACTTCAGCATCATGCGTGAGATATCTTTTTAGCGCAACTTCGAACTCTCCTATGGTTATCGGATAATCGCCTAATTTCGCGTCCCTCTTTATCTTTCTTATGGCATCCAGAACCTCTTCTTCTTTTACCCTTATCTCGTCTCTTATCTCAGCCCCGCCCTCGCTTATCCTTATCGTGTAGACCGGTCTTACGTTTAATCTTGCGAATAAATAAATGATGCCAACCAAGAAAAGCCCAGGCAGGCCGTATGTTATATAAACATCCCAAACGCTCTGCTGCTCGTTTATCACTGTTATGTCAAATCTCTTTCCTTCTACGTAGAGATTGAATACATTCTCCCCTTTTTTCTTCAGCAATGCATTGACGACTAATTCGCCGTCTTTTACATAAAATTTCCTGCTGCCGCCATCGTTCAAACTCACATTTACCGTAGCGCTTTTAAGCGGTTCGCCATCTACGGTCACGTTGAAATAATAGCTGTTGTAAACTCGTTTTGAAAATTTTATCTCGAGATTTTTCACGTGAAGAATGCCGCTTCCGATAACCCCGCTGTTGTCTTTCAATATGAATATATAATACCCGCTATCCTTTTGTGTTATTGTCTCAGAGAAATAGCTTCCCTCAACCACTCTCTTCAATCTTTCTGTTCTCCCCTCTACGCCGTCCTTATAGGTATAAAGATAAACAGTGCCATTTGATTTTTCTATCTTATAAGTCAATCTTGCGCTTTGCCACGGATAGATCTCCTCAGGTTCTGGCGTCAGTACTATGTCTGGTCTCTCTGGCAGTCTTTTTGAATCCACCACGCCGCTTGCCTTTCCCAATTCGTAGATTATTCTGAGATATTGCGAATTGTTTATCTTCAACACGCGCGTTGTCGTCTCGTTCGCGCTCACAAAATAATTCTCGCTTGTCTCGTACGCCCACTTGTTTTTCAATATGTCATCCACCATTTTCCCTTCCATCTTGTTGTCCAGAAAAGTAGCGACTGTTCCGTTGTACATCAAAACCCGCTGTTTTTGTTCATCGCTTAGTTCGTCGTACCAATTCTCGTTTATTATGCTCCCGCCTCTGATCACCCAATCGCTTCTTCCTATATAAACAACAACGCCTTTTGTTGCATTCGCTTTTATCGCATCCAATATGTAATTCGGCATAGCGCCAGTTGCCACCACGTTTATATCATCAGTCATCGTTCGTTTGTCGCTTAGTTTCACAGTGTAGCCATACCTTTCTATTGGCTTTATTTTCTCAGCAAGTTCAGGTATCCTCAGCGAGTCCACTCCTTCTGGGTCGTTTATGACAGTTATCCTAAGCGGTGCTGAGACATTATACCCAACTAATGTTATGTTTGCGCCGCCATTCAACGCAAATACTGCATAAGCATAATCGCCTGCGCGGCCGATCTCCTTCACGCTGAAAGAGAAGTTCTCTGGTGTTTTCGCAACCTGCTCTTCAGGCGCGTAAGTTAACGCGGCGTATATTATAAACGCTATTATTATCAAGCCGCTTGCAATCAAAATATCCCGAAGTTTTATCCTCATTTCCTCAACCTTGCATTTTTCAAAAATTCCAAATCGTTTCTGTAAAATTCCCTTATGTCTTTTAGATCCAACGAAAGCATGAGCGGTCTTTCAAGGGATAGCCCCCATGCCAAAACAGGATAGACGCCGCAGAGCGGTATGCTTACCTCTGGCCTGAACATCCCAGCCCCGCCGAGTTCCATCCATTGCTTCCTGTCTTCGTAATAAACCTCGATCTCCAAGCTTGGTTCTGTATATGGGAAATAACTTGGTCTGAATCTTATCTTTTCAAAACCTAGTTTCAAGTAAACTTCCTTCAAAACACCGAGCAAGTCCCTGAACGTTGCTTTTTCCCAAACGATTATGCCCTCGATTTGATGGAATTCTGCCAAATGCTTGTAGTCAGTTGCCTCGTTCCTGAAAACCCTGCCGACCGCAAAATACTTCTTAGGTTTTTTGTCCTTTATCTCAGCAAGGTATCTTGCGCTCAATGCCGTTGTATGCGTTCGCAGTACTGTTTTTTGCGCTATCTCCTCGCTCCATCTCGTCTTCCATCCTTTCTCGTGCGCTCTCTTCACCTTTTGCACTATGTCTGCGTTAGGCAAAGGCGTTTTTCTGTCAATGTAGAAAGTATCCGCGAGTTCTCGCGCAGGATGGTCTTGCGGCTGGAACAAGGCGTCAAAATTCCAAAATGCTGATTGTATCAGCTCGCCTTTCATCTCTTCGAATCCTAGTTCTATCATTATATCGCTTATCTTTCTTGTAAAAGAGGACAATGGATGTTCTATCCCTATCTCTGCGTCAGGCCCGGCAACATTCAGGTCAATCGTTTTTTCGAGTTTTTCCAAGTCGCTTTCTTTTCCAACGAATTCGACAAAGACTTCCTTGATGAATTTTTTTTCGACGAGCTTTCTTCTTATCAGTTCGTCTTCTATCGTTTTTTCGCACTGCCCCTTGCTGTTTATTTCCTTGAAAGCATCCTCTAATTTTTTCATCTCTTCTTTTACTTCATCATAGCTTTTTGTCGCTTTCAACTTGCCGTTTTCTATTTCAACAAAACCCTTCAATTTCGCCCATCTTATCCCTATCGTTCTCTCCTGTTCGCTCAGTTCGCTTACTGCAATCCCCTTGCCTGCTTTTATGAAAACAGAGGTTTCCGGAAAACCTAATGAAACATAATTCTTGTACTCGTCGGTTGGCCGCAATTCTGCCTTTTCCTTCTCGCTTATTTTTACAAGGCCCTTTGCCTGCAACGATTCTATCGCTCGTCTCGCGGCGTCAGCGTTAATCGATAGCGTTGATATTATCTCTTCCATCGAAGCGCTTTTTTTCTTTGCCAAATAACTCGCAATTTCCTTCTCTCCCTTGTATATCATTCTCTCGCCCTTTCTTTCTTTTCCAATGTTATGTAGACATAACCGATAACAATGGTCGCGAGCACCGCTATCAATGCCCAACCATATTCCCCAGTCAGCGTATTATAGAAATAAGAATAAGCGCCGTAAAAAAAGTCTGAAACTTCCTTTTCCAGGCTTTCTTCTACTTCGAAAGTTACCGTTGGGTTGACAAGTATGGTGTCCTTCCATCTTATCTCTCTTGTGTACGGGCTGTTCACGAATCCTTCTGGTTGCGGCATCAGTTCAAGCAATCTCGCGTTTTCAGGCATCTGTATGATCAATTCGACATTTTCAGCCAATAATATATGTCCTTGCGGCGTGGTAATAAAAGACAAACCTTCTGGGTTGAGTTTGTAAATTACCGTTCTTGGTTTGCTTTTTTCAATTGCGAACAAACCAGTGTTCGGCGCGATGGTTCCATTTTTGTAAAGTGGAGCGGTTTCGTATTGTATCAAGAGCTCGCCGTGGCATATCTCCTGCAGCGGATTGCATTTTTTTCTTGGTTGCGGCAAAACCCTCAAATCCTTTATCGCCACCACAGCCGGGTTTACGTGATACTTGACATCTGGAAGCTTGGTCACGCTGCTCCAGAACGAGATGTCGTTGTTCGTAAAGCCATTGTCGTAATCATTTTGGGAATCCGCGCCTCTTATTATCAACTTCACACTTTCTGATACTTTGGCAGTTCCGTCGGGTTTTATATCGTATATTGTTACCGCGACATTTTCTATCAGAAAATCAGCGTTTGCGATCGCAATAATCGCCAATAGCGCGAAAACAATCTTTTTCATGTTTTTTACTTTGTTGAATATTCTTTTAAAAACCTACTATCGGCTTGAGCAAGGCCGTGTCAGAGGTTGCGAGTTTGTGAGACTTGGCCACGCTCATTTTGGTCGGAAAAAGTTCTAAAATTGGCTGAAAATGGTCGCAAACGCGACTAATTTATAAAATATTCTGTCCAAATTAATTCATGGCAGATATAAACCAATTAAGGATAATTTCCCTCTCATTGCTGAACTCTGTTGAGAAGTATAGAAGAAGATACATAGTGGAGAGAGTGCTAAAAACGCTCAAAACACAACCGAGAATAAAGCTTTTGAGAGGGTTTAGGGGGGTTGGAAAGACAACTGCCTTGCTTCACGCTTTCGGGGCAGTTAAGGAAAGTGCGCTCTACTTCTCCGCTGATCATCCAATCGTTAAAAGCAGCGGTTTGTACAATACCGGAAAAGAGGCAATAAAAAACGGGTTTAGCATCCTTTTCATAGATGAAGTACATACCTATCCAGAATGGAGGTCAGAGATAAAGGCCCTTCATGATGAGTTTCCATCGCTTGTTATTGTTGCAAGTGGGAGTGCACCGCTCGCCTTAGTTCCAGAGAGAAGGGAGGAACTCATATGTCTTCATGAAATGGATATGGATGAGTACGCCTTCTTAAAAAATGGAAATACGGAATCTGCGGATGAAGAGTGGACCGATAAGGAGCTTGCTATGAAGTTTATAGCAGAACACCAGGAGAGTGCAAATCTGTTTAGCAATTATTATAAAATAGGCGGTTTCCCTCTTTCACTCGATATGGATGAGGATAAGGCGCTGGATGCAATATATAACTCAATAAGGAAATCCATTCGTGAGGATGCAGTATTTTTCTTAAAGATGTCAAAAGAGAAGGTATTTGCAATGGAAAATCTTCTGAATTTTCTTGCAACATCATCGCCCGGAGAACTGAGTATTACTTCTCTATCCTCAACGCTCCGCATCTCAAAAACAGTAGTGTACGAGATAATAGATGCTCTCTCTGCCATGGAGATCATACGTGTCATCAGGCCATATGCAGGTGGGGCGGCACTGGTTCGTGGAGAACCTAAACTGCTCTTCTTCCATCCAAACCTTCGTTTTGCACTATGCCGCCAGCTCGGTAAATCGGCAGATATGGGTGCTGTGAGGGAAGAGCTTGCAGTATTCGGATTATCAGAGAGAGGGTGGAATGTAAATACAATCAAAGGTGAAAAGAAATCACCCGATTATATAATAGAGAGAGGGAAAGAAAAGTTGATCGTTGAAATCGGGGGAGAAAAGAAGACGAGAGTTCAGCTCAAAGGGTTTGAGAGAGGGATAATGATAAATGAATACCAACTCATACCCCTGCTCTTGGTCGGAAAAAGTTCTAAAATTGGCTGAAAATAGTCGCAAATGCGACCAAAACGCAATCACTTGGCCTGAGCAGACCGTTCATCTTTTTTATTGTATTGTAATTCCAACCTTCGGTTCTCCTGTGGATTTTTAAACTCTTACGTAGATTTTTAAGCGCTTATAAGTATATATGTAGCAGGGGTTTTATGAAAACACGATTTTTGTTGGTGCTGGTTTTGTTGGTATCGCTCTTGGCAGCCAAAGGTCCTTACCTGATTGTCTTTGATGCGAGCGGAAGTATGAATGACTATCTGCACGATTTGAATGCAACGAAGATAGAAATCGCAAAGGAAGCGGCAAACCGTTTCATTGATCAAAGTTCTGGCGAAATCGGTATTATTGTTTTTGACAATTGCGATAGGGGCGGCGATATAAACAAAGGCGGAATAAGATTGCTGCAGGACTTCACGACTGACAAGACTCTCCTAAAAGAAAAGATAAACTCGCTAAAGCCGAATAGCGACACTCCAATAGCAGACGCTTTAAAAGAGGCGTCGGAATATCTGAAGGACACCAGAGGCCAAGGAACGATAATACTGATAACTGATGGGGAGGAAACTTGCGGCGGCGACCCTGTCTCTGTTGCCGGGAACATATACAACGAAAGCGTTGGCAAGGTCTACGTAATTGGTTATAGGATCGGCGGCAAGGCAGAGGAAAAAGCAAAAGCAATAGCAAATGCTGGCGGTGGAAAGTATTACCCTGTCGAGAATGCAGATCAACTTGTAAGCGCGCTGAGCGAGATAACAAGCGAAAACGAGTTTTGTTGCCTGCCCGCTGCGATCATTCTTGCGTTGCCATTTTTTATCGCGTTGAGCAGAAGATTTTGATAGTTGAGTGTTTTTTATTTTTTCTTTTTTGTCTGGATATCCAAACGAGAGTTAGTATATGTTAGGGCGGAAGTAACTTCCGGGCGGAAGTATTTTAAAGATACGCGCATCTATAATGATCATGTACTTTGACCCGAACCCTAAGGAACGATTGAGCGATTTGTTCAATTATAAAAAAGAATTGGACGAGATACTTTCAAGTGCTGAACATGAAAAAGCAATTTTCATAAAGGGTCTAAGGAGAACTGGAAAAACATCTTTGATGAAAGTTGCGATGAACGAGATAAAATATCCCTCTACTTATATAGATGCTCGAATCTATTCTAATCGAACTGAATTTTTGCAAGGGTTAGTAAAATCATTCAACACATTAACGCAGCAGGTCGGTATTTACGGTAAGATAAAGTCGCATCTTCCAAAAGAGGTAGAATTATCCGGTGTAAGGGTAAAACTCACAAATGAAGATCTATACGATTATGCAAAAGAGCTAGACCGCTATCTACAATCATCGAAGAAGCGCGCGGTTTTATTTGTAGATGAGGCGCAGAGAACAAAAAGATTTGATGGCGATGCAGTATTTGCTTCTTTGTATGATGCGACAAAGAACCTATGCTTTGTTTTCAGCGGTTCAGAAATCGGCTTGTTTGAAGATTTCAGCGGCGCATCCTCTGAATCACCATTTTATGGACGAGCAAAGAGAATAATCGAGATTAACCCTCTTTTGAATGAAAAATCGCTTGAGTTTCTTAGACAGGGTTTTATACAGGCAAAAAAGACTTACAAAGAAGAAGAACTTGAAGAGGCTGTTGAAAGGCTCGATGGTATCATCGGGTGGCTCACATTGTATGGGCATTACAGAAGTAGTTTTTCTCATAAAAAATCTCTCGAGCAGGTACTCTCTGATGCAGTAAAGATTACCAGCGCAGAGTTTAAAGAGTTCTTAAAAAACAAGCAAGAGGCAAAAAGCAGATACGAACTAATAATGTACGGGCTTTCTGAGAGAAATATGCAATGGAGCGAGATTAAGAGATTTCTTGAGATTGAAACAGGGACTAACATAAGCGATGGACGTTTGTACGAATACCTAAAGAACCTCATGAACTACAGTTTTATAGATGAAAAGGAGGGGCAGTACCTTATTCCTGACCCTGTTATGAAAGAAGCCTTCAAGCAAGAATTAGGACGGAAGTAACTTCCGGGCGGAAGTACAACGCCTCGTCGGTTTAACCTGTTAGCACCTCAAAAAAGTATGTAGCGAATCAGGTTAAAAAACAGAACATGGCTATATCAAGTTCTAATAATTACCACGGCCGTATCGCCAAAAGGTACTTTTAAATACTTTACGGCATATGTTCTAAAAACACAAGCTTAATTTTGTGAGAACATGGAAACACCTAATCCAGAAGAAGTCAAAACAAAAATTGCGGAATTGGAAAAGAAAAAGGGCGAGTTGATAGAGCGCATTACAAAGATCAATAGGAGGATTAGGTACAAGGAGTACGAAAAGAAGGCATTGGAGCCATTTTTAGAAAAAACAAAAGACATCAAGACAGAGCCTATAAAGAGAAAGAAAAGGATGCTTGAGTTCAAGATAGCGACCCAGGCTTACACACCAAAGATAGAGCGCGAGCTCATAAAAGAAGTGAAGAAGATAGACCAGGAATACGAGAAGATAAAAGAAATAGACAAGGCAAGGCGAAAGATCGTTTATGTTCAAAAGGACATAGAAGAAGCTCAAAAAGAAATCGCGAGCATAGAACAGGAATTGAAGGCCATAAGAGAGCAGTTGAAAGAGCTTTACGGGGTTATGAAAAGCGTGAAGCAAACCGAGAGAAAGAAAGCGGCCGCCGCAGCAAGAAAAGAAGAAGAGTTAGTCAGCCTTGGCGATATGGCTCTTTTTGAAAAAGAATAGTTTTGAGGTCTGTCAATATCTCTTCGTGGTCAAAGGCCAGTTTTGGCAATTGCATTAAATCAAACCATTGAGCCTCTACTGCATCGCCGCCTGCTTTAACTTGGCTATCATCTTTTCTTTTTACTATATAAACAATGCTCACTATCTTTCTTGGATCTCTTTCAGGTTTTGAATAAACTCCAAAGAGCTTAAGGATTTCCACTTCAAGGCCGGTTTCCTCTTTCATCTCTCTTTTAAGGCATTCCTCCACGGTTTCGTCTTCTCCCAACCTTCCGCCGGGGATTGCCCACTCGCCCTTGTAAGGTGGATGCCCTCGCCTAATCAATAGTATCTTGCCCTTTTCGATCAATACTCCATCGCAAGCAATCGTTCGCATAAAATGCTATTGTAAAGAAATTTAAAATATCTATGTGTAATAGACTCATGAAAATCCGGATAATCGCGAATCCGCTCAAAGAATGGGCAAAAGAGATAAGCGACAAATTGCGAAAGATCCTTCGCGCCGCGGGTTATTCTGTCGTCAATGGAAAAGCAGACATAACCATATGCGTAGGCGGTGATGGCACCATACTTTACGCAGGTTATAAGGGATGGTTGAGCGGAAAGATACTCGGGATAGGAAGCAAGCGAAGCTACATCTGCCAACTGCACAAGAGCAATTGGGAAAAGAAACTATTCGAGGTATTGGACGGAGAAACAGACGATGTTTTTACTCTCGAGTACGAGATTCGCGGAAAAAATTCGAAGATAGTCAGCGGCCGTGCGATAAACGACATTGTCATTCATTCAAACGATTATCGCGTTCTTGGCATCACCGCGTTCATCAACAACAAGAAAAATTATTTTTATTCTGACGGCGTCATAGTCTCATCTGCTATTGGTTCGACCGGTTATGCTTATTCGGCTGGCGGAAAGAGACTCAAGCACACCTCGCGTTTGATGCAGTTCGTCCCAATCGCGCCTTACAGGAGAAAATTCTCCCCGATTACCCTAAGGCCTACTGATCGATTGAAGATAAAAGCAGACAGAACGTGCGCTTTTATCCTTGATGGCATATACATAAAAGAATTAAAACCCAACGAGACAGTAATCATAAAACAAGGCAGAGCATTGAAATTCTTTAAAGGGGTTGGCTGGTATGAAGAAAGATGATATTCTGAGGCAAGGTTTTGTCATTGTCAAGATCACGGTAAGCGGGATAAGGCAGACGCACAGGTTGGATGTTGTGAAAGAAAAATCCGGGAACGATTATTTCTATTATCTCAGGGGAAGATTCGCTATACCAGAAGCCGAGATGATACGGCTTGCTGAGGAACTTCAACTGCCTATTCGTTCAAAAGATACCTTAGTTTTCCCGAAAGGAAAGGGAAGACGAGATTTTATCGAAGTGAATATCACTCAACCTACTGTGGAAGCTGAGATTGAATAATTCCCCTCCAACTCATTCAGGTTTGATATCGCCCAACAGCGTCTATTTTTATTTTTTCATTTCTTTCAAGATTTTAATTATCTCCCCGCCGATCTTCGCCTGCGCTTCCTTTGTGCTCGCGCCTAAGTGCGGTGTGCAGTAAACATTTTCCAATTCAAGCAACTTGCCGTTGTAAGGTTCTTCTGGAAAAACATCGAGCGCAGCGGCTGCTATCTTTCCGCTTTTGCACGCGTCGTAAAGCGCATTTTCATCTATTATATCCCCTCTCGCAGTATTTATTATGACCACGCCGTCTTTCATCTTTTTTATCGTCTGCGCGTTTATCATCCCTTTTGTTTCCGGTGTCGAAGGAACGTGTATGCTTATGACATCAGAAGAAGCGAGTAATTCTTCAAGCGAAACGAATTTGGCTATCCCGTCTTCCCTTCGCGGTGGCGGATTGTAAGCAAGTACCTTCATGCCAAGCGCCGCAGCCTTTTTTCCAAGCAATGCGCCTATCCTTCCGTATCCTATTATGCCGAGCGTCTTCCCTTCGATTTCCCTTCCGACAAGAGATTTTTTGTCCCATATCTTGTTTTTCATCTGCCAATGCGCTTTTGCGATATGTCGAAAGGCTGACAATATGTGTCCGAGCGCCAACTCCGCGACAGCGTTTGAGGAAGCGGCAGGCGTGTTCAATACTTTTATTCCTTTATTCTCGCACGCCTTAGCGTCTATGTTATCCATCCCAACTCCTGCGCGAATGACCAATTTGAGTTTTTTCGCATTTTTTATCAATTCGCTAGTAACCTTTGTCTTGCTTCTCACTATCAAGACATCTGCATCGCTTAATGCGCTAATCAGATCCGCTGGCTTGTAATCGACATCGGCAATCTTTTTTATCTCGTCCAAAACTTCTTTTTCCATTTCGTCAGAAATGACTACCCTCATCTTATCCCCTTTTATCATCTTATCCCCCTTTATATTATCTCCATTTTATATTTTTTGTATTACCATTTTATACTAACTATTTCTAACTTGTTTTATACTAACCTATTTTTAAGTTTGAATTTTTGTTCCAAAAATCCTTGACATACCTTGAAGGTGTTGCTGTTGTTACTACGTGCGCATGGCCAAAGATCCACTTGTAGTTTTTCCATCTGAATCTCTCGTCAAAATAAACAACCGCGACTCTGTCGCTCTCCTTTCTTCTCGCTCTTCCAGCAGCTTGCAGCGCCTTTATCGTCCCAGGATAAAGATAGGCATATTCCCATCCTTTTTGGAATTTTTTTTCATAGTACTTTATCAGTGCCTCTATCTCAGCGCTCATCTCCTCCAGTCCCACGCCGACGATTACTATTGTCTTTATTTCTTCATTGCAAAAATCAACGCCTTCCGCGAGCGAGCCTCCCTGCACACCGCAGAGAACCCCACCTTTTTCCGAAAATCTCCCAATCAGCGCTCTTATCTCGTGCGGACCCATGTTGCTCTGCTGCATATGCACTTCTTTTGGGATGTTCGTCAGCGGAATAACCTCATTCATTACATTGTAAGATGGAAAGAATACCGCGACGCCGCCGGGCGTGGCTTCTACTATCTTCTCTATTTCGCCGGCAATCGTGGCGTATGTCTCGTGGTTTCGCTTGCTGTACCTAGTTGTTGCTGAGGTCGCTATTATGTTTATTATGTTCCTTTCAGGAAAAGGCGAAGGATAATCCTTTGCCTCCACTCTTTCCTTGTCCAAGCCCAAGACATCTACGTGCATCTCAAATGGTTGGAGCGTTCCGCTCATCAATATCGTCGAATAAGTCTCGTTCAATTTTCTTGTCAAAACCGCAGGGTCAAGGCTTTTTCTGGAGATCTTGAAACCATTCGCCGTTCTCTTTATTATTCTCACGCACTCTATATCGTTCATCCATTCGCTTAGGAAAATCGCGAGTTTTAGCGCAGCGCTTTTTTTTGCCCTAATGTTTATGTAGCTGCTTCCGGCGTCCTCGAGATTCGTTACGAGCTCCGGGCTGAATTCTTCCAACAGCACTGCCAGGTCCTCCTTTTCTATTACGACCTCCTCTTTTTTTCCGAGCGCTTCGTTTGCCCAATCAGAAAACTTATCGTAGAGTTTTTCGCTCCTGAAACCGAACATTCTTAGTTCCTTCTCCGCTCTTCCTATCATCCTATCTGTTGCTGTCAAAGAAAGATATCCTCTTACCCTGCTTGCGAGATTATGCGCTTCGTCTATGATGACTATGCTGTCCTCCACTCTCTTTTCCATTCGCGCGAGCAGTCCATCCCGTATCTGCGGGACTAAAAAATGATAATAATCTGCGATTATAACATTGGAGAATTTCCCCATTCTAAGCAAGAGTTCGTAAGGACACATCTGATAAGCCGCGGCGAATTCTATCGCTTCTATGAAAGACCTTGCCACGCCGTATTCCTCGACTATCTTTTCCATCTTCTTCTCGTTCGAGAAATCGAATTTTCTCACATTGTTGTATGGCTCGCAGCTTTTTCTCTTTCTCTTGTTTTCGCAGAAGTGATAAAAACTCTCGTTATCGTACTCGCTGCTGTTCAGTAGGCACAGGTGCCTTCTTCCAACCAAATCGATCGCCCTTATTTTTTCATTGCACCTTTTCGCTATCCCACTGACAACATCGAGCGCGATCTTGTGTTGCGATATCTTCGGTGTCAGGAAAAAAACAGTAAGGTTTGTGTTCGCTGCATAAGTCAAAGCCGCCGAGAGCGCCGCATCGGTTTTGCCGCTGCCTGTCGGTGCGTTTGCGAGAAAAATCTTTCCGCCAGCTATCGCTGAGTAAATATCTCTGATGAGTTCCAGTTGAAATTTTCTCGGCTTTTCGTGCCTGAACAAAAATTCCATCGATTAATTTTTCTTGCATAATTATTAAATCTCTGCTGCTAAATCAATTCATGGAGCCCTCTTTTCTCTACCAAGAGCCTGCGATATTTTACAGGAAGGCGCTTATCATAGGAGATACGCATTTTGGCATAGAAAAAAGGCTGAGCGAGAAAGGCATAAGCGATAGCGCATTTAGCGAGCGATTGATGAAAAGGATAGGGCAGTTGATAGAGCAAACAAAAGCAGAGAGATTGATAATCGCGGGCGATGTGAAGGATGAGATTACCCATCTGGACGATATGACCGCGCGTGTGATATCAGAACTCGCGGAAGCGGCAGAAGTCATAATCGTGAAGGGAAACCACGACGGCGAGATAGAAAAGTGCAAGGCAAAAATTGTCGAAGCAGACGGTTTCGCTTACGGCCAGCTCGGCATATGCCATGGCCATTCCTGGCCCAGCGAGGAAGTGATGGCTTGCAAGTGGATAGTTTCAGCACACCAACACCCACGACTGCATTTTCGCGATAAGTCAGGTAAGCACCATTTCGAAAATTGCTGGGTGATCGCCGATGCAGATCCAGAAGAAATCGCGAAGCATTATGAGAATTTCAATAAAAAATCAAAATTGATCCTGATGCCTGCCTTTAATCCGCTTTTGGGAAGCGACTTGCAAAAAGACGAGCATTTGGGGCCTATACTTAACAATAATCTATTTAAATTGAACGATGCATTAGTATTTACTGTGCACGGCATGCTCATTGGTAAATTAAAAGATATAGAGTGATCGTATGGGAAAGAGAAGAAGGGGAAGGGAAAGACTGGTTCGTTGCGCTAGTTGTGGTAGACAAATCCCACGTGATAAAGCCGTAAGCGATACGAGAAGAAAGACATATACTACTGATTTGAAAGGAGAAGAAAACGTTACCTTCACTGATACTATTGATGTTTATTATTGCGTGAGCTGCGCAAAACACCGCGGAATCTTTGAGAAGAAAAAACAACAGGCTCAAAGAAGGAGGGGGTTTTATGGCAGCTCTTCGTCCTACTGAAATTCGTAAGAAGTTGAATTTTGAAGGACGAGAATACGAAGCAATAGAGCAAAAGATAGGTAACCTCCCATTGATCGTTGTAAAGGCAAAGGGCGGATATGTTGCTTGTAGTTATATCGACCGCGAAACTGCTGAAAAAGTCGGAGACATCGCAGCGTTTGTCGCTGGTGTGAAAACTGTCGATGATCTGAAAAAAGCAAAGATAAGAGCAGTGACAAGTTGGGCTGAAAACATAGGCGTCCGAGAGGGAATGAGCGTAAAAAAAGCATTAGAGCTTATGGATAGCGCGATAGAAGAGGAAAATCGCTAAAGGCCCGATAAATACAAAGAGAAGATTGCAGATATTGCTTTGATTGCTGTAGTAGTTCTTCGGTGAAACTGCAGCCAATTTTTCAACCTGCTCCAAACAAGTTTCTTGCATTATACTTGCAGTCTTTAGTCCGAATACATTTTGTCTATCATCAGTTATCTCATTGCATAGGCTCTCTGCTGCGGACTTATCATCTTGCGCTATGATTATGGCTGAATCGTAATAGCATCTGTTTTTCATTGTCTCAGCAGTTTTTTCAAAATCTTTGTTCCCTGGATTCTTTCCATATTGCTGGCCGAGTTGGTCTATCATATCGCAATAAATCATAACCCCTGTTTTGTCTGCAGCATACGCATAGCCAATTGCGGCTCTGTAATAACAATCCATTTTGTCTATTGGATGCACTGAAGTGTCATAGAAAGAAGGGCATTGCCCTTGTTGTATGCCATAACAGCCCATAAGAAAAAAAAGCGAGAATAAGGCAAGCAAAAAAAATAGCGCTGCTTTTTTCATTTTTTTCACTTTTCTACATACCCTTTCAACATTGATTTTGCCATCTTCAATGCCTTCCTGATCTCGTCCTCGTTTTTCGCTCCAGCACATATCACCTTGCCATTCTTGAAAAGTAGCAGTGAGACCTTTGGCTTTTTGAATTTCAATATCGCGCCCGGAAACTGCTCAGGCTCGTATTCTACATTGTCCAGTTTGTACGCTATCTTGTATAAGTCGAGGTTCAATCCTAACTCTGCCGCCGCAACGATGTTTGTTATCTCTATCTGTGGTTTTTTGTTCGTTAATATCTTTTGCGCGTAAGGCAGCAGGAGTTTTTTTACTTTATCGACTGTTTTTTCTATCGTTTCCCTTTTCTTGCAACCCACGCAAACGATCTTTCCGTTTTTGAATATAAGCAGCGAGGCCTTTGGATCGTCAAATTTCAATATCGCGCCCGGAAACTGCTCAGGCTCGTATTCTATGCCATCTATTTTTTCTGCAAGTTGGAATAAGTCGAGTTCGAGTCCCAGCGATGCCGAGGCGACCATATTCGTTATAACAAATTCAGGTTTTTTCTCCTTTGCCACTTAATCACCTATAGAAAAGTTTATAAATCAAGTTAAGATTTATGGAAACCCTTTTAAAAGGCTTTCTATTCTATCTAAATGGACAATTCACAGAATAAATCTTGGAAAATATAAGGGAGTGATTCTATGGTAAAACGTTCAAGAGGTAGTTTGAGCAAGTCAACAAAAAAAATGAAAAAGAAAAAAGAAATCACGGTTTCGGCATTGGTTAAACCTTTTGCCATAGGTGAAAAGGTCGTTTTAGAAACTTCGCATTTGGTGGAAGGGAGAATCCCGAGAAGATACCGCGGAATGCACGGTACTGTAGTGGAAAAACGCGGAAGATCATACGTTGTTGAAATATTAGACGGCGGCAAGAAAAAGCAGATAATAACAAATCCGGCGTTTTTGAAAAAAGTTTGAACAAAGGATGATCGTATGAATATAATAAAGATACAGCCGATTTCTATCCCGCAAGCAATGGAATTGCTTGAGAAGAGGGAGAAGGAAGGCGAGCTTAATTACGAGCAGAGCGCAGCGCTTGAGCACTGCAAAAGGATGTCTTCTTTGAGCGTGAAAAAGGCAAACGAAAAAGTAGATCTATTGCTGGAAAAAAACAAGAAACTCTTGCCTGAAACCGCAATAAAACTCGTTGATATCCAGCCAAAACACGCATCCACGGTAAAGGCGATATTGATAAAAGACAAGATCGAACTCAGCGACGAGGAAATAGAAGAATTGCTCAAGCTTTTGAGGTGATTGCGTGGAGGATTACGCTATTGTCATAGAATACTTGCCTTTAGGCCACGCAAGAGACATAAAGAAAGAGCCAGTAGTTCAATTGATTGGCGAAAATTATTTCACATTGCTAGAGGCGACGATAAAACCGAATGCGACAATAGTTTTGGGCCAAAGGGTTTATGTTGGCAAGGATAATCGGCCGGAAATCGACCACATAAAAGGCAGAATAAAATACGAGCAACTCACTAATAGCGCAAAGGAATTCCTTCCCAATGCGATAAAAAAAATAGTCGAGACGCGCGAGAAATATTTTGTTAGTTTCATAAACAATGCCAAACCTATTTCTATCCGTGTTCACACCTTGGATTTCCTGCCGGGCATAGGTAAAAAAAACATGGAAGCACTCCTCAGACAGCGAGAGGAAAAGCCATTTGAAAGTTTTGCCGACATAAAAACCAGGATACCGACAATCGGCGATCCGGTCTCAATATTCGCGAATAGGATCCTGAGCGAACTCGAGGGAAAGGAAAAGCAATATCTTTTTGTCAAACCACCATTCGGCGCCCAAGAAAGGCGATGATTCTCGGGCCTGTAGTCGAAACGCTTTATTCTAAAAAAGCGAGACAATGGCTAAGACGCTACTCTCACACAGTAGAGATTCCCGGTTCGATTCCGGGCAGGCCCATTAATCAACCAGGTGTGGATTTTGGCGCAATACGTTTTTTTACAAGACTATCTGCGTATTCTCTGCTAAGCTTAAGATCAAGTTCAATCAGCTTCTGTACAAGTGGGTTGCTTTTGTTCAGTTTGTACAAAATGGTATTACCGATTTTCCTGCTTGCCTTTACAAGACCGTACTTTTCAACCATAGGCCAGACGTTGTACAAAGAAGCTCTTGAGATTCCTGCATTCTCCGCAATCTCCGTCTTTGTGTAATCGAAGATGCTGTTTTCAATCAGAAAGTCAACTACCCTTATGAATGGTGTATCCCCTAAAAATTCAACCAACAATGATTTTTCCATGAGTATATTAATGAGGAAAAGGTTTATAAATATAAACGTTGGATGTATAAAATGGTGGACAGACATGCCTGATTTGGCAGAAGAAGACGCTATTCCCTGGATACTGGACAAGCTTTCCCGTCATGGCATATGGGGCGCAAAACATACGAGCTTTGATAATATCCAAAAGGGCACGCCACAGCATATGAGAAAAACCATAAAGGAGGCTGCGGAGCAACTGATCAAAGATGGTTTACTCGTCCAAAAACCAACTGGCTATGGCCTCGAAGTGAGTTTGAATTTTGACAGGAAAGATGAAATCTTTAATATCATTGAAAAATGGAAATTGAAAAAATGAAACACATTTTTCAGACAAGGCAGATGGCCCTGGTAGCCCATTTTGTAAGCTAATCTTGCCACCTGAGCATTAAAGCTTTTAAGCGCATTATGTTTATATTATTCTGATGGGGCTTCTGGAAAAAATAAGAGAAATAGAAGAGGAAATAAAGCGAACGCAGTATAACAAAGCCACAGAGTTTCATATCGGTCAGCTGAAGGCAAAACTCGCGAAATACAAGCGTGAACTCATCGCACCGTCGCGAGCCGGAGCTGGCAAGAGAAGCGGCGGTTTTGATGTCAAGAAGAGCGGCGATGCGACCGTTGCCATAATCGGTTTGCCGAGCGTTGGCAAGTCGACATTGCTCACAAAAATAACAAACGCGCAATCAAAGGCTGCCGCATATGCTTTTACGACACTGAAATGCATCCCGGGTATTTTGGAATACAACAAGGCAAAGATCCAGATATTGGACCTTCCAGGAATAATCGAGGGCGCGAAAGATGGAAAGGGGCGCGGAAGGGAGATCATAAGCGTTGCACGATCAGCCGACCTCTTGCTGATAATGTTGGATGCTATGAATGCAGGTGCCGAATACAACATAATAATGCGCGAACTTTACGGTTTTGGCATTCGCGTAAATTCAAAACCGCCCGATGTTGTTATAAAGAAAAAAATCCGCGGCGGCATAACGATTAATTCTACTGTCAAATTGACAAAGATAAGCGAGCGGGAAGTGCAAGCGGTATTGGGCGAGTACGGGATGCACAACGCAGATGTCGTCTTTCGCGAGGACGTTTCCGTTGATCAGTTTATCGATGTTGTCGAAGGAAATCGGGTTTACCTACCGGCCATTTTTGTTGTAAATAAAATCGATTTGGCAAATAGTGAAAATCTCTCATTGCCTTTTGCCTATATTCCAATCTCAGCTGAAAAAGGATACAATCTTGAAAAGGTAAAGGAAGAGATTTACAACAAACTTGATTTCATCAACATCTACACCAAGAGAAAAGGCGAGAAGGCGGATATCGAGGAACCTTTGATAATGCGTAGAGGAGCGACTGTGGGCGACGTATGCGAGCGATTGCACAGGGACTTGAAAAAGGATTTTCGCTATGCGGTTGTTTGGGGAAAAAGCGTGAAACACGAAGGCCAACGAGTGGGTTTGGACCATATTTTGGCTGACGGCGACATAGTTTACATAGTAAAAAATTAAAAGCAAGTTCGCCCCTTCACACTACAGTAGTTTGCCCGATAATTGCTTATAGTAAGTTGTAAGTTGGGATGATATAAATTCCTGTGATAAAGCCTGCCGAGCAGATAGGTTTAAAAACTAACTAATGGATAGAACTAATTGGTATTATGAAACGATTAAGAATAACTGTTTATGGAAGAGTTCAAAGAGTTGGCTATAGAGATGCGGTAGCAGAACTAGCAAGAATACTTGGAATAAAAGGAACTGTGAGAAACTTAGATGATGATGTTTCTGTTGAGATTGTTGCAGAGGGAGAAGAAGGTGCACTTAACGAGTTTATAAAGAGGATTAACATTAAAGATTACGTAGTTCAAGTCGATAAAATAGACGTTAAAGAAGAAAAACCAACAGGAGAATTCAAACATTTTAAGATAATTAGAGGAGAACCAACAGAAGAACTTGGAGAAAGATTAGATGTTGCAGGTAAGGTGTTGTATAAGATTGCAGAAAAACAAGATCAAACTCTAGTTACAATAAACAAAATGTTAGAAAAACAAGATCAAACTCTAGTTACAATAAACAAAATGTTAGAAAAACAAGATCAAACAATAGTCGGGATAAACAAAATGTTAGAAAAACAAGATCAAACTCTAGTTACAATAAACAAAATGTTAGAAAAACAAGATCAAACAATAGTCGGGATAAACAAAATGTTAGAAAAACAAGATAAGATGTTAGAAAAACAAGATCAAACGATAGATGCGATAAATAAGATGCATGAAGATATGACAACTAGATTCGACATAATAGAACAAAAATATGGAAAAATATCTGCGATATTGGAAAGAATATCTATCGCTCTTGAAACATTAGCTGGTTTAAAACCAAAATGATCGTTATGTAAATTCTCTTTCATCACCTTGCACCTCAAAATGGAGAAACAGTCAAAAGCAAAAAAAAAGAAGAAAATATAAGACAAGAATTTACACTAAAGATCTGGATTTTTTATTTTAGAGAAACGAATCACCGACTAGCCTATACTACAGCAGATTTTTTAATCTATTGCGAGATTTCATTTTGTGCCAACGAAAGAAGAAATAAACCGCGTAATAGAATGGTGCGAACGAGTAAAAAAAGAAAGAAAGGTTTTGACAGCGATAGAACGAAATCCGTTTCGCGAAGAGATCAGTTGGCTAAGGCGCTATCCGTTTATCGAAATAGACCGGCCGCTTGAAAGTGCCTCTCCTTTTAACCTGGTTTACGATTCCACGACAAAACGCCTGTGGTATTTTATGAACGGCAGTTGGCGATGGTACGAACCAGAAATAAAAATAGAAAAATAAAAAATCAGTCGCTTATTCCGTTTTTCGTGACCTTGAAGACGCATTCTCCTTCTGGCAGGTTTGGCGAATCAACCAATCTCGCGATTCTCTTTTCATCCTTTCCCTTTCTCAGGTATATTCTATACGTCGATGCATGCGCAAGCACGTGTCCGCCTATCGGCTTTGTCGGGTCGCCGAACATCATTCCTGGATCGTCCATTACTTGGTTCGTAACATAAACCGCCAAGTTGTATTCATCCGCCAATCTCTGCAGATCGTGAACGTGCTTGTTCAGTTTCTGCTGTCTCTCGCCCAATGCCCCCCTGCCCATATAATCTGATCGGAAGTGCGAGGTAAGCGAATCAACTATTATCAGTTTTATGTTTTTCTCTTTTATCAACTCGGCTGCCTTATCTACTATCACCATCTGGTGGTCGCTGTTCTCTGCCCTAACGACATAGATGTTTTTCAAAACTTGAATAGGGTCCATGCCCGCTGCCTGTGCTATCTGCGCTATTCTCTCAGGTCTGAATGTGTGCTCGGTATCTATGAACAAAACACCGCCTTCGAGACCGCCTTCGCTAATCGGCTTTTGCACGTTTACCGCAAGCTGGAAAGCAAGTTGGCTTTTACCAGAGCTGAAACGCGCATACGCTTCTGTTATCGCCTGTGTTTCAACCCCCCCGCCTAGCAATTCGTCAAGCGCTTTTGAACCAGTCGTTATTTTTCCTATTGTCTTTCTTTTTTCATAAACCTGATCCCCACTTTCTATTCCAACATCTATCGCTTCTTTTGAGGCTTCTATGGCCTTTTTCGCCGCTTCAACCGACATTCCTACCAATTCCGCTAAATCGTGCGGGTTGGCTGCAGCTATGGCAGAGAAAGAATCAAAACCAGCAGACCTTAGTTTTTCAGCTGTTGCTTCTCCTATTCCTGGAAGGTCTTCCAACTCCTTATAAAGTTTTTTCGTTGCCATATTCTCACCGATTATTTGTTATTCGGAAAGACCAGGAGTTTTAGTTGACCTATCCTTAATGTATAAAATTCGTTCCCACTTTTTGATACATTTTTCCACATACTACCAACATTTACATAAACAACATTGCCATTTTTATCCCTGTCTGGTTGAACAACTCTAAAATCTGGTCTTGAACCTTGTTGTTGACTATTATCTGTTTGAGTTTGGCCTTGAGCCTGATTATCAGCAGGCGTACTCTCAAGTTCCTCAAACCCTTCACCCATCAAATTTATTTCTT
>Ga0078972_1006439_pt1 | contig 27830 bp, 20 predicted proteins | sample YelNatPaOPGAMG01_FD_67568 | JGI IMG/M metagenome (GOLD analysis project Ga0078972, IMG submission 67568) | Hot spring thermophilic microbial communities from Obsidian Pool, Yellowstone National Park, USA - OP-RAMG-01 (SPADES assembly) (version 2) | ecosystem: Environmental > Aquatic > Thermal...
GCTGTGAAGGATTGGAGTAGAAGTTTTTGGAGCGCGGTGCTCCAGCACCGCTTTTGGTTCGATTGATTGACGACTTCGGCGTCGTGCAAAGTTTGGTATAGCCCGAGCCCGGAACAGCAGCCGGTTTTGATAAAGCCTTACCCTCGAACACACGGCGCCCTGCTGCGCCCCCAGATGGGCACGCGCCGGCACGTGCCGGCTTGGGCAGACCCGCGCGATCGGACACAGCTTGACATTGTCCGAATTGCATAGTTGACTTGAATTGCATGAGGCGCACGGTGGCAATTGCGCTGTGGGTAATTTACACGGTCAGCGTGTTGGTTTTTGGCTCCTGGCCGCACCACCACGAACAGACGCGGTACGGTCCCGAGCGCAATTGCGCCGCGTGCATCTGGCAAACCACAAATATCACTGATCCAGCGCAGTTTATCCCGAGCCTGGTTGCACAGCCCGGGCTTTCTTTTGTTGTTGCTTGGCCTGCGGTTGTGATACCAACGACGGATTTCGAGCCTGCCACAGCGATTCGCGCACCGCCCTGCGCCTAGGTTATAAATCCGGTTAAACGCATTTCAGTTTGAGTCGGCCCGGTTTTTGTGGGCATGCCGGGTCGGCGTGAATCATTTGTGCGATGCCCCCAAAAACCTGGAAACCTAGGATAATCCAAAACTGCCAAATGAACATGTACCGTTTTACTGTCGGGTTTGCTTTTGCGAAAGTGCTTTTGATAGGCGTAGCAATTGCGGCGGGCGCGCCGCCGCCTGAACAAGGCACCGCCGATGCGCTAAAAGATCAGATACAAAAGTTGCAGGACCAACTCGAGCATTTGCAGCTAAGGGTAGCCGAGCTTGAATCGGGCAAGACGAATCTGCCCTCGCCTGCTGTGCCGGCTTTGCCGGCCGCCGGTGAACCGGCACCTGTACGTGCTGCAGGATGGTCGCCTGCGGAACCAATCACAGTTGCAAGGAGCGGCAGTACGTATGTGGACATTAGTTTCGATGTGATGGCCAATGTCGGTTGGTCAACTGCGCAAAATGACGAGGTCCGCACAGGTCATCACGCACCATACGAACGCGGTTTTTCGTTACGGAGCGCCGAGCTAGCGCTCGAGGGTGCCGTGGACCCGTATTTCAAGGCGCTGAGCACAATTGCATTTGCACTGGATCGTGACGGTGAGACTGTGGTCGAGGTTGAAGAAGCGTATGCGCAAACGACCAGCCTGCCTTGGAATTTACAAATCAAGGCCGGTCAGTTTTACGCGCCATTTGGCAGGCAAAACACCCAGCATGCACACGAATGGGCATTTGTTGACCAGCCAATTGTGTTGAACAGGTTTTTTGGCCCGGATGGCCTGCGTCAACCGGGGGCACAGCTATCATGGCTGGTGCCGATGCCGTTTTTCACCGAGCTGGCACTTGGCGTGTTTAACAATCGCAATACAAGTTTTGTTGCTGGCTCAGCGCACGCACATGAAGACGGCGCGGAACAACATGGTTATTCACCGTTGCACGGGGGTGAACCCGTCGAGCGCAAACTGCGCGGGCCCGGAGACTTGGTGCTCGTACCGCGGCTATGCACGTCGTTTGACCTGAGCGATACGCAGACGCTTTTGGGCGGTATATCCGCTGCGTTTGGGCCGAATGATTCAGGACCACACGCAGACACACAAATCTACGGACTTGATCTGTACTGGAAATGGCGCCCCGAACGCGCAGAAGCGGGTTTCCCGTTCGTGTCGTTTCAGACCGAAGGGTTGTACCGACGGTACGAGGCCGCCCAGCGCATTGGCGACACCACAGAGCTGTCTGCCGAGACACTTCATGACTGGGGTGTGTACGGCCAGCTACTTTGGGGATTCAAACGCCGGTGGGTAGCCGGCCTGCGGGCCGAGTTCGCCTCAGGTGACGATGCCGGATTCGACTCGCCTGTGCGCGCCGACAGGTTCAGGCTGTCGCCGAACCTGACGTTTTACCCGACCGAGTACTCGAAGCTGCGCCTCCAGTACAATTACGATAACCGGCATGGGGCAGGCACGGACCATTCCGTCTGGGCCCAACTCGAGTTCATGCTCGGCGCCCATGCAGCACACAAATTCTGAACCATTTGAACCGCACAAAACGAAACGATTTGCGCCATGAACCGACAGATTATTTTAATAACGGCCAGTGCACTTGTGACAATCTGCGCACACGCAAAGCTCAATGTTGTGGCAACAACGGCTGATCTTGCCGCAATTGCACGGGCAATTGGCGGGGAAGAAATCGAGGTCACCGCGCTTGCCAAGCCGAGTGAAGACCCGCATTTCGTCACGCCAAAGCCAAGTTACATCGCGAAACTAAATCGAGCCGACGCACTGATCGAAGGAGGCGCAGAACTCGAGCTTGGTTGGCTGCCGCCCTTGCTCGACGCAGCGCGTAATCCAAAACTTGCGCTGGGTGCGCTTGGGCGGATTCAAGCTTCCAGCGCAGTTAACCTGCTCGAAGTGCCCACCACGCTCGACAGGTCGCGAGGTGACATACACGCACTTGGCAACCCGCATTTCATGACTGACCCGCTTAATGCAAAGGCCGTGGCAGAGTTGATTACCGCTCGGTTTGCCGCGCTTGCGCCGGAAAAGGCGGAGACGTTCAAGCTGAACCTAACGCAGTTCAACGCGCACCTGGACTCGAAACTCGAGCAATGGGAAAAATTGCTCAGGCCGTTTGCCGGGCGCCGCGTAGTTGCCTATCACAACACATGGCCGTACTTCGCCCGGCGGTTCGATTTGAAGATAGACCTGTTTCTCGAGCCAAAACCGGGCATACCACCCACCCCGGCGCATTTGAGCGACGTTATCGCACGAATGAAGGCAGAAAACATCAAGGTCGTGCTTGTTGAGCCGTATCAGAACCGTAAGACAGCCGAGCGTGTTGCAGCCGAAACAGGCGCGGTTGTGGTTGATTTCTGCCAGTTCCCCGGCGGCCTGAAAGGCACTGAGGGCGGATACATCGAGTTACTCGATTATCTAGTGACGACATTGGCAAAGGCCTTCGAGACGACCGAAAGACAATGAACGAAGCGATACATTTCATGCGCTGGCCGTTACTGGCCTGTTTGTTATTACCGGGCTTACTCGTGTATTTGGGGCTGCATGTGATTCAACGCGAGATCATTTTTGTTGATCTTGCCCTCGCGCAGGTTGCGGCTCTGGGAACCTGCGTTGCGATATTGCTCGGGCATGAACCCAATGCGTGGCAGGCATACGCACTGTCGCTCGGGTTCACGCTTGTTGGGGCTGTGATATTCACCGTCACACGGCCCAAAGACCGGCGTGTACCGCAAGAAGCATTGATCGGGATTGTGTATGTGGTGGCCGCTGCAGCCGCGCTGGTGTTGCTAAGTTACAGTGTGCACGGCGATGAAGAATTGCGCCGCACCTTGGTCGGCGAAATTTTGCTCGTCGGCGCGGGCGACCTGGGAAAGGCAGTGGCCGTGTTCGCGTTGGTAGGCGCACTGCACTACGTTTTCCGTAACCAGTTTGTTGCGTTGTCATTCGGGCCAAATCCACCTACGCACGCGGCCTTGTGGGACTTCATTTTTTACCTCCTGTTCGGTGTGGTGGTGAGCAGTTTCGTCGGCGTCGGCGGTGTGTTGTTGACATTTTCGTATCTTATCATACCTGCGGTATGCGGCAGCTTGCTGGGCAAGTCGCTTGCTGCACAGCTTTGCGTGGGTTGGCTTGTAGCGGTGATTGGTAGCGTGTGTGGGTTGGCCGTCTCGTATGCGGCAGACTGGCCGACCGGCGCAGCAATTGTCTGTGCGCTCGGGTTGGCACTTGTAGTAGTGTCGGTGTACAAACGCGCATTTGGGCGCGCTTGAGACGTGCACTGTGCAGCCGGGTTTTACCCCAGTAACGCAGGCCGCGCAGCCGCTCGTAGTGAAAGGTTTTTCCGCACGTGTGGGTTTTTGCCGTTCGACAGCACGGAAAACGGCTCACGCACTTTGCATGTGCAGCGCCGAAATTGACAAAAACCGCTGTCACCCCGATTCTTGTCTTCGGAGCTGCCAGACAGCCAGGCGGTGCAGGCGCGATGGAATGGACACATCCGGCCACATCGAAGGTCAGTTGAACGAAGTCGAGCGTAGGTTGTTGGTCGAGGCAATCACCACGGCTCGGCCAAAGCCAAGGACTGTAATTGAGGTTGGCACATGGCTGGGCGGCGGCAGCACCATCCACATATTGCGTGCGCTCGAACAGAATGGCGAAGGACATTTGTGTGGGATCGAGGCGGATTCGGCCGTTTACGCGCAGATGGTCGAAAACATCAGGCGCGCGGCACCTGAATCATTTCACAGGTTTACGCCGCTATTTGGGTATTCGCAGGACGTGTTACCGAAATGGATTGCCGAGCACGGGCCGGGCTTGCGCGTGGATTTCGTTTTTTTAGACGGCGGCAACAACCCGCTCGAGCAGATCGTTGAGTTCAAGCTGCTCGATCCGTATATACCGGTTGGCGGTCAACTAATGGCCCATGACGCGAAATTGCGCAAGGGCAAATGGCTCGTGCCGTACTTGTCCTTGCTGGACAATTGGGCGGTGACACTGCACGACGTTAGCCCGGAAGGCCTGCTCCACGCGCGGAAGACGGCGGTTAAACCATCGCCTCCCAGTGCACGTCGCGCCCAGACGCGCCTCGCCATGCTGCGATGTAATCCGGTTGAAATTGCGGCGCAAATTTTGCCAGCACGCGTATGCGGTTTGCTGCTCGGCCTCTTACCGCGACGGCTCTCACGCGGCTTATCAGACGGCAGGTGGAACGAGGTCGGTTGAGTCACGGCTCTAAAGTTGCATGGTGCACATGACAAATCCGGCTGAAAACAGATCGCCTTGTGAAACCGGCGCGGGCAGTGCACTGGCCTTTTCACGGTTGGTAAAAGCAGTCACATCCACACCGGCGCTTGTTTCACTGGCAATATGCGTGGCGACTCTGGGGGTTTACCTGCGAACCGCCGGGTTTGATTTCCTGAACTACGACGATCCGGATTACGTAACGGAAAATCCGCATGTGCTGAAAGGACTCACCCGGCACTCGATCTGGTGGGCATTGACGGCCACTCACGCGTTTAACTGGCATCCGATCACGTGGCTGTCGCACATGCTGGATGTTGAACTGTTCGGCACGAGCCCCACAGGACCGCATTTGGTAAACGTGTTGTTGCATACTGCAAATGCGTTGCTCGTATTTGTGCTGGTGTGGCGGTTGACGGGCCGCATTTGGCCGAGTGCATTTGTTGCGGCGTTTTTCGCGCTGCATCCGTTGCGGGTTGAATCTGTTGCATGGGTTTCCGAGCGCAAAGATGTGTTGAGCGTCTTCTTCGGCCTGCTGACTTTGCTGTTTTACGCGCTGTTTGCCATGGCCAAATCTGCGGAGCCGCCTTTGGGCCGCCGGCCCAGCCCACATCCAGTGGGCAATAAAAAGGCGCGCTTGTATTACGCACTTGCGTTGATCTGTTTTGCGCTGGGACTGATGAGCAAGCCGATGCTGGTGACATGGCCGTTTTTAATGCTGCTGCTGGATTACTGGCCGCTGAAGCGACTTGACACAAATGCCACGACCACGGCCGAGCCATTTCGGAAATTAGTGGCTGAAAAACTGCCGTTCTTTGCGCTGTCGCTGGTGTCAAGTTTGGTAACGTTTGTCGTGCAAAAACAGGGTGCAGCGGTGCAATCGTGGATTCCGTTTTGGGCACGGCTCGAGAATGCGTTTGTCTCGTATGCACGCTACCTGGGCAAGATTTTCTGGCCGTTTAACCTTGCAGTGCCGTATCCGCATCCGGGTAAATGGCCCGGGCCGGTTGTGCTATGGGCAATTGCAATGGTGCTCATCTTGAGCATGGTAGCCTGGCTACTGCGCCGAAGTCGCCCGCATGTGTTTGTTGGCTGGTTCTGGTTTGTAGGCACGCTTGTGCCCGTGATTGGGCTTGTGCAGGTTGGGCTACAGGCAATGGCAGACCGGTACACGTATTTCCCATCAATTGGTCTGTACGTTGCGTTGTGCTGGCTGGGCGCAGAACTTGCCACAGCCAGTTTATTTCTCCAACGTGCTATGGTTACCCTGGCAGTAGGGGTAACCATCGGCCTTGCCATTCGCACCACAGATCAGCTTGCGCACTGGCAGAACACACAAACGCTGTTCACGCACACCATCAGATGCACAAAAGATAATGCCGACGCGTTCACTGCGCTGGGCAACTACAACCTAAAGCTCGGCAAGCTCGACGATGCACTGCACTGGTACGAGCAAGCTCTGCTTGTGCTCCCCGGACTACGACAGTTCGGCTCAAATGTAGCCGCGTTGTTTCTTGAACCTGCCCCTACCAACACCGCATTTTTGAAGTTCAAGCATAAGCTTAGGTCCAGTCCGTCCATGGCGGCGGCATGCGCACAAATGTTCAACAATTACGGGTTCGCTTTAGCAAAGAAAGGCCGGCCGGATGACGCCATGCTCTGGTACAGGGCAGCTCTCGATGTGAAACCTGGTTACGTGTTTGCCATGCACAATCTGGGGGTTGAACTGGCAAACCAAAACAAACATGCTGAGGCGATCGAGTTGTTCAACGCTGTGTTGCGCCGCAGCCCGGCTCAAGCAGAAACACATTTGGCCCTGGCAAAATCCCTGAAGGCGATTAACCAACCTGCACTGGCTATACCGCATTTCCGAAGAGCATTGGTCGCGTTTAAGAATGACCCAGCAGTGCACGAACAACTTGGTGTTTGTCTAGCGCAAATCGGTGCAACCACAGACGCAATCAAACATTACAAGGCCGCACTCGAACTTGACCCGCGCCTTTTCAAGACCCGAAACAATCTCGGTGCTGCACTGCTCAGCCTTGGAGAAATTGATGCGGCTATCCAACAGCTCCGGATAGCGTTGGAATTGAATCCGGATTATGCGACTGCACACGAGAACCTTGGGATTGCATTAGCTGCAAGAGGCGACCCGCAAGCTGCTGAGTCACAGTTGCGCGAAGCTATCCGACTTGACCCAGGTGTGGCAGCCACACATTTCAATCTTGGCAATGTGCTTGCCCAACAGGGTAAGCTTGAAGCTGCCGTGGGCGCGTTCAGGGACGCAATTCGACTCGAGCCGAACCATGTGCCAGCCCTGTGTAATCTTGCGGGTGTCCTAACCCAACTCGGCCAAACCAACGATGCAATACAGCTTTTGCAAAAGGCAATCGAACTTGCGCCCGATTTCGCTCCAGCAAAGCAGCTTCTCGAATCGCTCAAACAACCGGAGCCGTAACAACCCGCACTGTAACCGGCCTATGTTACCCCGCCAAACGGCATTTGGCGTATTTCTTGTCTGAACCAAATTGGCTAATGCATACCCGAAAAAGGTAAACCTGCCCCCGACAAACGCTTCTCGCGTTTGGGATCAATTCGCCCCACAGCAAACCTCCTCGAGCGCGCGCCTAGGATAAAAACCTCCGCGCGAACAAATCTGCCCAGGCGCGCGACTGTCCCCGGTCACAGAAGACCTGCGGCCAAGATGGCCGCGCGCCAAATCTGCCCAAAGGCGCAGAGAATCGGTAGGGCGCGCAGTCCACTGCGCGCCGGTGGTGTCGTGCCGACATGGTTTCTCGGCCGGATCCTACCCTCCGCGCCCTTACGGCCGCGGCTACGCTCATCTGCAGTGCTGTAGCGGCGGTCTGTGACCGCCGGGTATTGTTGTCCCGCATCTGCGGGACTGTCTTGCTGCATCCGTGCTGGTAGAAAACCAGACGGCGTTCGCAGAACGCCGCTACAGAAGTGAACTGGCGCGCCCCTGAAGGGCCGCAGTAAATTCTGCATTGAAGAGCAAGGCTTCGTCAGGGCCGGCTGCTGTTCCGGGCTCGGGCTATACCAAACTTTGCACGACGCCGAAGTCGTCAATCAATCGAGCCGAAAGCGGTGCTGGAGCACCGCGCTCCAAAAACTTCTACTCCAATCCTTCACACCAGAGGCGTAGAGAGTAAGGTAGGGCGCGCAGTCCACTGCGCGCCGGTGTGGGTCGTGCAGAGCCAGCTCTTAGCCCGGACATTTGACACGTTTACCGTAGCGCAGACTTTCAGGTCTGCTGTGTCTGGTGCCGCTGGGTGTAATAAACCCAATGAGGCACATGCCGAATGGCTGTCTCGCGAAAATCCTGAAGCACAGCCGATTTGGAAATCGGCGATACAGCAGGTTTTGCAATCTGCGATACAGATGTGAGGCGTACTGCTGGGTGTGACAAACCCGGCAACGGTGAGCGGGTGTGGACAACCTACCGAGTTGGAGATCGGCCTGCCTGAGGCGACGGCCGCGGCGCAGGCAGGCGACACAGCGGGTTTATTCTGCAATTCGGGATGCGCCACACCGGTTCCGCCGCGCCTAGCACTGCAAGTTTGTGAATTATACCCGCCACCACCGAACCATGTGGTTGTCAAGCCGGGCACAAGAATGCGGCGGTTGGTGTGCCCGGGCGGCTGTTGTTGACGCCAATGTTTTGACTGCGTAAGCAGTGTCAAAGTGTGGGTGCGACCTGCACTACTCGAGTGCGCCTGCAATTGCTTCGGCCATCGCCTGCCGATAAGCCGGATCGGCTATTCGGCGCGCTTCAACAGGGTTCGACAGATACCCACCTTCGATCAACACAGCCGGTCTGTTTTGACCGCGTAACACGCCAAGGAACCGCGCCCGACGCACCCCGCGGTCGCGCATCGAGCCGAGCTGGACAAGGGCGCGGTGAATGCGAATTGCGTACTGCAGATTTTGCGTGTCGAAAGTGTTGTTCGGGTACGAATTGCTCGGGTCGTCTTCGTAACCGCGTGTGAGGTGTGATGGCATGCCTGCCGGTGTCAGGCAATATGTTTCAAGCCCGGCCTCACGCTGCGACGGATATGCCGAGTTGAAATGCAAGCTCAGGAACAGGTCAGCACGGTTCTGTTCGGCAAAAGCAACGCGGTCTGCCAATGACAAATCAACATCATTTGTGCGCGTCAACTGAACTGTCCAGCCACGCGCCTCGAGCAACGGTTTGAGCCGCAACGCAAGATCGAGCGTGAGGTCTTTTTCGAACATGCCATTGACGATGTTGCGTGCGCCGGTGTTTTTACCGCCGTGCCCAGGGTCAATTACAATGATGCGCCTGGGGGTCGGCCCTGAAGCAACCTGCTCGAATAGCGGGATGATGTTCTTGCGCACATCGAGCGCGTGCACAAACAATACACCGCCTTTTGCAAATGGCACGAACCCGAGCTGTACCGCAGTGCCGTTCCATCGCATCATGCTCGAACCGGCTTCGAACGTGAACAAACCGCATGAAGTTTCAAGCACGCATTTGAGCGGGTGCAGTGCAACACGTTTAGGTTGCCCAAATCCGTTTAACTGACTCCAATCGTCGAGCGAAATCCAGGTTGCATCTGATGCAGGTGCAACGAGCCGAGGTGAATTGGGTTTTGGTTGTGGAGCTAATGTAGGCGCAGATTGCACTGTAAACCCTGGCGCAATCCAGTTCAGGTCTTGCAGTGACTGAAAATCATGCTTGCGCGCGCGCGGCGCGGCGCAGCCGGTTACCAGCACTACAACCAACAGACCCAACCGACCCGGATTTGTCACGCGGGAATTGTCCGAATGAACAGGTACAACTCAAGCCGATTTCAACGGGCCTGCGCCGCCAGCCGGTACATTGGCACGGGCGACTTGAACGGAGTTGTACGACAGGACATAGTGCATGCGGCTTTGACACAGCAGCGCGTCGCGAGGCTTATTGTGGCTCCGGCATTTCAAAGGACGCAATGTGTTGTCGGCGCGCTGTGGTGCCAACTGCACTGCGCAAAAACAAAATGTACATGGCCGTCAGCAATGCACTTCGTGCACCGCCACTGGAGGCCGAGCCGGTTTGTATTGATAAACGCGCAGGTAAAAATGTTGCCTAACGCAATATGATCCGAGCGCTGTACAGATACGGTTCGTTCGTGCGATGTACCGGGGCTGAATTTACGTTGCCGTTTGCGTTTGCAGCGATGGCTGTGGCAGCGCGTCAGAATCGTGGCTGGCCGGGGTGGCGCACTTTTCTCTTGATACTGGCGGGGATGACGTGCGCCCATGCATTCGCTTTGGGTTTTGAACTGATTGTCGCGCGCAAGTTCAGTGTGCCCGGCCCGACCAGGACGAACGGCAATTGCACTGCCGGTAACAGCCCTGTTGGTTTTGCACTTGCGATGTCACTGCTTGGCGGGGCGGGTTTGGTTTTGGCCGGGTATTTTTTGAACCGATTGTGTTTTTATCTGGCGCCAATTGCTTTGGGCCTGGTCTGCTTCAGCTTGCTCTCGAACCGGTTCACAAATTTCACGCACCTGTTTCGCGGGTTTACCGTTGCACTTGCGCCGGTGGGCGCGTGGCTGGCTGTGAAAGGGGAAAACTTGAATGCAACTGAACTGGTGCAGTTGACAGTTTTTACAGGTGCGCTCGTGTTGTGGGCTGGTGGGTTTGACATTGTTTATTCACTGCCAGATTACGAATTTGATCGCGTCCGCCGTACCGGCTCGCTTGCAGTTGCGTGGGGTCCGGCCAATGCGCTTGCGGCGGCGTTTATTGCGCACATGCTGTGCAGCGGGCTGCTGCTTGTGTTCGGGTTGATTGCCGGGTTCAGGATTGCCCATCTTACAGGGTGGACAATCATTGTTGGTTGCTTTGTGCTGGAACATTGGATTGCACGCCGACGCAGCCTTGGTTGGATCAATTCGGCGTTTCGCAGGCTTAATGCCGTTGCGAGCACGGTGTTTCTCGTGACGACAATTGCCGAGGTTGTATTTGCGGGCGGGTTCAGGCTCAGGTAAAGGTGTGCAGCACGGGCGCGTTTGCTCAGGTTTTTCATCCGGCGAACAATGCCTGTGCAAATTGTTTGGGGTCGAACGGCTGCAGGTCATCTGGTTGTTCACCCAGGCCGATAAATTTGACAGGTACACCGAGTTCTTTGTGTATTGCAACGACCATACCGGCTTTGCTGGACCCATCGAGCTTTGTGACAACCAAGCCGGTCAGCGAAACTGCCTTGTGAAACTCGCGCGCTTGGTTAAGCGCGTTCATACCGGTGATTGCATCCAGCACAAGCAGTACTTCATGAGGCGCGCCCTGCAACCGCCGACCCACAACACGATGAATCTTTTGCAGTTCTTGCATTAGATTGTGTTTTGTGTGCAGCCGACCTGCAGTGTCAATGAACACGTAATGAACACCACGCGCTTGCGCGGCTACAATTGCATCATGCGCAACTGCAGCCGGGTCGGCTCCGTATGCACCTGCAATCACTTCTATGCCGAGCCGTTGTCCCCACAGTTTGAGCTGCTCGATTGCGGCTGCGCGGAACGTGTCGCAGGCAACAAGCAATGGCGTGTACCGCTGGGTTTTCACTAGGTATGCAAGCTTGGCTGCGGTGGTGGTTTTGCCCGAGCCGTTTACGCCCACAACACTTACCACTGTTGGGCCGTCCTGCGCTTTTGCCAGCGCGGGTGTTTGGGCGGGAAAACACCTTTCAATTTCGGCCTGTGCAATTGCAAAGATGTCCGGGCCGGTTTGACCCTGTGTTTCGTAAGTTTTTTTGACGGCGGCAACGATCTGGTTTGTAATGGCCACACCAAAGTCCGCCCCCAAAAGCACCGACTCAAGCTCAGCCAGGCTTTCTGCATCCAGCCTGGGTGAACGCGTGATAATGCGCCTGATCTCATGGGCAAGTTTGCCGTGGGTCCTGGCCAGACCAAGCTTGAATTTCTCGAGCAACTTCATCACGTGCAACCTAGGCTCGCAAGAGAATGTGTTTTAGCACAAACACTTTCACAGTTCGACACTCTCACGGTTCAACGGGGCAATTCTTCGATGCCTTCAATTGCGCGACCAATGCGTACGGAACCTTCACAGTACCGAGCAATGGCTCCCCTTTAATGTGACCATGGCAATCCGAGCCGCCAGTGACAAGCAATCCGCGCCGCGCGGCCAGGCGCAGATACCGTTCAGTTTGCGGTGCCGAGTGTTTTGTGTGGTAACACTCGATGCCGTCCAGGCCGGCTTCAACCAAGCCCGGTATGGCAGAGTCGGCCCCATTCAATCCCGGATGCGCCAGGACTGCCAGCCCACCCGCAGTGTGGATCAACGCAATTGCGTCGCAAGCCGGCATTCTGCGGTTTGGGACCCAGGCAGGCTTGTTTTTCCCTAGGTACCGCTCGAATGCATCGTCGTAGCTTGCGCACAAACCGGCCTGCACAAGCGCACGCGCAACATGCGGTCGGCCCGGTGAACTGCATTGGCCAAGACCCAGAACCGTTTCCACCGCAAGCGGCACGCCTAATCTGTTCAACCTTTGCACCATCTGCCTAACGCGGTTTTTCCGTGCAGTTTGTGCCTCTGTGAGCGCGGCAAGCAAAGCGGCGTTACGGATTTCGATGTAGTAACCCAAAATGTGCACCTCGACACCGTTGTGATTGGTTGTTAATTCTGTTGCCGGAACAAATTCAAGCCCGTGTTTTGCGCATGCATTTGCCAATGATTCGCATCCGTCAACGGTGTCGTGGTCTGTGAGGGCCAGTGCGCGTAATCCGAGCTGCCTGGCTAACGCAGCAAGTTGTTCAGGCGCAAATGTACCGTCTGAAAAGCTCGAATGAACGTGCAAATCGGCGAAACCGGCCCGGTCGGTCCCTGGTGAATTTGAATCTTCAGCAAGCCGTGCGGCTCTGTTGCACTGACCGGCCTGATGATTAGTTAGTTTTGATGCTGGCATGACGCGTTGGGGGTTGATGTAGAACTGCTGCGATTGGTTTGGGCAAATTTTTGTGTGCGGCAACTATTTGAGCGGTGTGCGAGCCGGTCGCATCAGTTCGGCTTTGATTTTGTCCAGAATGCCATTGACGAACTTGCCGCTGTCTTCAGTTGAATATTTTTTTGCAATCTCAATTGCTTCGTTGATGCTGACCACAGGTGGGATGTCTTCGCGATAGAGCATTTCATAGATTGCAAGGCGCAGTATGTTGCGGTCCACTGTGGCAATTCTGTGCAGTTCCCAGTTTTTGGCGTGTTTTTTTATAAGTGCATCAATCTCAGCCATGTGCGCAACTGTGCCGCGTATCAACGACTCGGCAAACATGCGTAGTTCAGCTTCGTCAGCAGTGGATTCATCGGTCCGGGTCTGTTTGGTCTGTTTTGTACTTCGCCCGGTTGTTTGTTCGGCCTCGGTGTAACACGTATGCCAAAACTCACCGAGCGCCCGCTCCAGATCGTCTGCGGGATTAAGATCGAACTGGAACAGGAACTGCATTGCACGTTCACGTGCCTGACGTCGTTTGCTCATAGCACAAACCGCAACATGCACAAGAAACCGGCCGTGACAAATCAAAATTTTGCACAGCCATTTGCGTGCGCGATTGCTCATGAATACCCAGGCACTCCAATTCATTTGACATGTGCCGGGTCGGTCTGGCAGGCTGCATGCGGCTAAAGCGAACTAGGAATATTTGCGAGCCAACCGGGTGAAAAGACTGCCCGGCGGTCAATTAGTTAACACAAACGCTATGGCAAAACTGAACGGTAATCTTTTGGTGGCACAATCCGGCGGGCCGACGCCCGTGATCAATGCCAGTGTGGCCGGCGTGATCCAGGAGGCTGCTCGGCATAACTGCATTAAAGAAGTTTACGGCGGCCTGAACGGCATACTTGGCATATTGAACGAGGAACTGGTTGACCTGGGCGAAGAATGCCGCAGCACAATCGAGCAGTTGAAGTTTGCGCCCGGGGCCAGCCTGGGCACATGCAGGTATAAAATCCACAACATTTCCGAGGAGCAAATCAAAGCCGAGCCGAACCCCAAAAAACGTGCTGAGCTGGAACGGAAACGCAAACAGGCCTTGCTCGACATGGACAGGCTGTTTGAAGTGTTCCGGACGCACAATATTCGGTACTTTTTCTATATCGGCGGCAACGATTCGCAGGATACATCGCATAAAATCCATCTCGAGGCACAGAAGCGCGGCTACGAAATGCGTGTGATCGGCGTGCCAAAGACAATAGACAACGACCTGCCATTTACGGATAACTGTCCCGGGTACGGCTCGGTGGTTAAATACAACGCAACAACCGTGATGGAAATTGCCATGGACGTTGCGAGCATGGCAACTGACGAAGGGGCATGTTGCATCATCGAAGTAATGGGCCGCTCAGCAGGTTGGATTGCTGCAGGTACGGTACTGGCAAAGCGGGGTGACCCAGCTAACCCGCCCCATATCATACTGTTGCCTGAGCTGCTGTTTGAGCCTGAACCGTTTATCGCCAAAGTCAAAGAAACCATTGACGCTTACAATTACTGCATTGTTGTTGTTGGCGAGGGTATCAAATGGCGGACAAAACAAACCGTTAACGGCGTCGAAAAAGAGGTCATCGAAGAGATCGGCGCGGATCACACCAAAAAAGACGCTTTCGGCCATGTGTACCTGATGGGCGCGGCAATCAAGCTCAAGGAGATCGTTGAAAAAGCGCTCGAGACAAAAACACGTACCGTGTTGCTCGGCTATGCGCAACGTGCTGCGGCACATTGCGCAAGCCTGACAGATGTGAAAAATGCATATGCATGCGGTACGGCGGCAGTCAAAGCTGCAGTGGCAGGTAAAAGTGGATTCATGGTTACAATTGTCAGACGCAAACAACGCGGCGGCGCAATCAACTGGAGCACAGGACTCCAACCACTTGAGCAGGTTGCTAATGTCGAGCATCTGGTGCCGCGTGATTGGATTAGCCCGGACGGGTTCATGCCAAACGAAAAGTTCATCGAATACGTCCGACCGCTTGTCCAAGGCGAAGTCAAACTGCCTTTTGAAGATGGCCTGCCGCGGTATGCAACACTTCAAAAAGTCAGAATAGCAAAGCAACTGCCGCCGCGCATTGTGCTTAAGGCCGACTAAAGAAGCCGGGTCTGCTGGGCCCACCAATCTGCGCACACCCGAGGTACCGTTCTGGTGCCTTTACAAATTGCGTGTTGCAATTTAGATTTGGCGCAGACCTATCAGTGGCAGAGCAGATAACTCAGCTTTGCCGACTTAGGTGTAAAAAACCGAACACGGAAAACAATAATATGAAAGGGAACGAGAAACTGCTCAAAGTGCTCAACCAGTTGTTGGCTGACGAGCTGACTGCGATTAACCAGTACATGGTACACGCCGAGATGTGCGACAACTGGGCCTACGACAAACTCCACAAGGCAATCGAAAAACGTGCCATTGACGAAATGCGCCATGCAGAATGGCTCATTGCACGGATACTTTTCCTGGAGGGTACGCCAATCGTAAGCAAGCTAAACCCGATAAAGATCGGTAAGACAGTCCCTGAGATCATTTCAAACGACAAGGACGCAGAGTTGTATGCAATCCGCGCGTACAATGAGGCAATTACCTTGGCACGTGAAGTTGACGACCAGGGCACAGCCGATCTGTTGGTCGAGATTCTAAAGATGGAAGAAGACCACGTTGATTGGGCCGAAGCGCAACTCGACCAGATCGAACAAATGGGCTTGGGCAATTATCTGGCTGGCCAAAGAAAAGTCCCCACAGAAGAATAGACCAGGCCAATTCTTTGCCCTGCACACGCAAACAACCAGCCGGCGGCATAAAATTAACTCCAATACACCCGCCGGCGCGGTTTGTTATCGGGCAAAACCGGCACGAACACTTGCCGGTGCTTAACCCGAAAAGGTTTTCTCAGAACATCGGGTCCGGGCTAATCAGTGCGCGGAGTAAACCGGCAGAATCCTTACCGCCAATAACAACACGGGCAGAGTGCACGCGTGCCCGATTATCGCGGCGTTAAAATGCCACGCCGGGCACGTAGTATGAGTACGTCATTTCGCCAGGATTAAATTTTCCGTATGACTTGACGTGTATGTCGCCAAACAACACGTTCAGTCGTTCGTTATGCACCGGGGGCGGCATCCGCTGCTTGTGAAACAGCGTGTCGTTGACGTAATTGACCGGGTTCGCATCCCACGATTCAAACGGATAGTTCGCGTCGCCGGACAGGATATAAATTGAAGGCGATTTGATGCTGCCAAAGTTAACGCTTGCGGGCTTGAAATTCGCGTAAATGTACGCCGCGCGTGCGCCCATGAAATAGTTGAACCGCGACTGATTGTACTTGGCGCTCAAGGATGGGCAGGTCAGCACGTTCGTGTTCTCGTAGTACGACACTAATGGTTTTGTCCAGGGCTCGGTCTGTGAGTTTGTCCATGCCACCGGCCCAAACGGTGCAAGCGGCAACCTGTCGTTATAGTCATCGGCATACATTGTCATTGCAATGCCAAGCTGCCTGATATTGCTCACGCACTGGATTGTCTTGCCTTTTTCTTTCGCCTTCCCAACAGCAGGCAAAAGCAGACTCGCCAAAATGCTTATGATGGCAATCACAACAAGCAGTTCAATCAACGTAAATGCACATTTCACACACCAGACCACCTGCCGACGCGGCTGGAGCTGCCGCAGCCGGTACACTGGCTCGGGACCCACGCAATCGCAGGCGCGCGTGGCATTAAAGTGCATGGCATTAAAATTTGACCTTTGACAAGTCACGGTATTTGTAGCGGTATCGCATTAGGGTGTATTCGTCGGTAATCGGCTGCTGGAAAAGCTGTGTTTGGGGCCGACCTGATACAAGACTCGGCCGGCTATCGCGCCACTGGATTGGCCAGCTCGCCCCATGACCCGCGTGAAGCGGTGAGGTCGGCTGGTGCGCTGCGGCTGACTCTTTTTCAGTACTGTCTTCGGCAATGTCAAACACCATCCGCAGTAACAAAAACATTTTGCCTTCTTCAATTGCCAACTGCGCCGGTTGGCTGCTGTATTTTCCGATGTGCTCGGCCAACAGACGACCAGCTAGCTCAGGCTCTGTGTCTTGAAACACACGCGCCGCCTTGACCAACTGTTTCCACGCTGCCGGACTGTAGTTTGTTGTAGCTGGCCACGGCTCGATTCTCGTGATTGCATGTGTCAGACGCCACTTTGCATAGGCCGGCTTTACACGCTTAACGAGCCAGTTGCCAACCCACAACACCACTGCAGCTACAACAACGTAAATAACAATCTTCCGTAAATTCGGCATTGTCATCACTAAGCAAAGTATCCCTGAGCATCTGCACATTTGCAAGCACGCCGGATCACCTCGGCTCGCATTAAAAAGACTTAATCGCGCGGCAGCGCATGTGCGGTGCGTGGTGGTATTCACTCACGAAGGCACAAAATATGGCCTGCCCAAGCGGTTCCCTACCATATCCAATCTCTACACTCCCATTCCGGCTTCCAGACAAGCCTCGGGTAGAACCACCCGATTACCATGTTGTTACCCATGCAGCGATAAAATGGGGCGAAGAATGCGGATAAGTTTTCGGCGTTCGTGGCCCGCTGCAGAGCGACGGTCTCCGTAACACGCCCGGGACCGCCGCTACAGAATTTTGGTAGCAGTTTTGCGGCGCCGTGAGCGGCGTCCTCCCGCAAAAATCGTGTAACACGGCTACAGCGTAATGGAACCGGATGCAGATGTGCTGCGATGCGAAGAGTTTTTTGACACGACGGTCAGCGCTTTATTCACAGCTCGGTTACGTACTCGCGCGCTTGCGCGCTGAACAAGTTGGCTAACGCAGCAGGGATCGAGGGGCTTGACCAACCTATGAATTGACGGTGTCCGCATGCCGCCGTTACTGCCGCATTCTGCACGAGAGCAGGAACCCACACGTTCCCAAATGCGCTTTTTCTGCGCCACAAGGCTTTAGCTTTTTGTTCCAACTTATTTACTCGAATTAAAGCTCTTTGACACCATAGACCCGGCTAAATTAAGCGCTTAATTCAGCGGAACCGGCCAGGCATCGCTAACGTGTTGAAATTTCTCGTACACACAAAAGCACTGGACACGCGTGCTTCAGCACGTGCGTTCGCTTACAACAGCTCGCTGCCCAAAAGATGACACCGCACAGGTTTGAATCCTGCGTCTTTGTGAGAACAGAGCAAAACATTCGCCTTTTGCCAAGCAAGGCTTTTCTTAGCCTTGGATAACCGGCACAACGGATGCTCGACACGATTTTCGACCGAACTAACCAAATTTGAGCCGGACTTTTGCCGAGAAACTGTTCCGTATTCTCGGAAAAAGACCAGCATGTGGCCGGACAATAGCGGTGCGGGCCGAATACCTTTTTGACAGGCTTGCAATCGCATTTTTGCTGTGTGTGGGACGGACGCGACGGGGAGAGCCGTGCCGGCTTGCCGGTGCACAATTTTTAGGATTTTTTGCAAAAAAATGAATTGACAATCAGCGTTGGCATACCTAGTATTTGCACGGAATCAATCGTGGCGTGGTTAGAAAAATTCAAGCAGCGTCGAAACCTATGAAAAGCGTAAAGCAAGTTCTTGTGTTAGGTGCAACATTGCTCAGCACCGGCGTGATAGCCCAGGTCAGTCTCCCGTTTTATGACTCTTTTCCGACTACCTATGGTGTCGGCAACAGACTTGGCGATGCCCCTTCATCTACGCTTTGGTCGTATGGGAATAGTCCAGGCAGTTACAGCCCGTATTTCACGAACATTGACCTAAGCTACCCGATGCTGGTCGATCAAGTGGACCTTGGCGTGCAGGTTATCACGAATGCGAGCGGTTCAAACCGTGACCGTGGCGTGCCGTTGAATTACCAACCCGGGGTAAACTTTAGTGGGCCGCTTTATTTCTCGTATCTCCTGCGCGTTGACCAGGGAGCGGCCAACAGGACGAATGTAATTTCTTTCACGCGCAATAGCAGTGGAACTGGCGGAAGCATAACGCCCGGCGTTGCGGTATTTTTGGAACCGAACGGCCAGGTTTCGATTTCAAAATATGACCTAGCAAACGCCGTCGAAACAGGTGTCTCTCTCTCGCTCGAACAAACTTATTTAATTGTAGGTCGTTACACAGTGGTTTCGGGGAGTGGTAACGACCCATTTGACATTTGGATAAATCCGTCTCCCGCAACGTTAGGCGTGCCGGAAGCGTCAGTTCCAACGCCTACGCTAAGCATTACCACCGGCCCAGATCAGACATGGCTTTACGGTTTTTATTTCACGTCGAAGGCTGGCACGACCGCATGGCAGGGCGGAGCCCAATTCGTTGTGGACGACTTGCGCCTGGGTACGACCTGGGCGGATGTCACGCCAGTAGTACCTGAGCCCACGACAGTCCTGCTGAGTATGTTGGGTGGGTTTGGGCTGTTGTTACTCCGACTGCGCCGCAAGTAAACCGGCAAGTAAACCGCAGTGAGTCTAAAGCTTCCTCAACCCGCCAAGGTCAAACTTTGGCGGGTTGCTTTTTTATGGCCCGAAACGCCAAGCCGTCAAACCGTACACCCCAATCCACTATTGGGAACGTAGGTTGATGTGGGAAAAGCACTCCTGCGCGACTTTCTCGAATACGGCCAGGTCGTCTGCCTGGGCGCGTTAAACCAGCTCAGCATCAGATCTCGGTTGATCTTTCTTCGGCAGCACGAAAACCGAGCCAACGTCTTTCGGGCAAGTATAAACCTGCCATTTGATTGGCGAGTATATTTATTGGCCAGCCTCTCACGCGTACTGAGCGAGGACCTCCCCGGCGTAGCAAGCCTCAATTATGTGTAGGCAATCGGACCCGGGGATTCGACAAAGCTAAGCAACCAGAAGTCTCATCAGTGCTTGCCGTACACCGCCCTAAGCCCAGATTTTGCAATTGTGATCAGGCTCCATTCGTAGCTCCTTGCGCCAGGTAATGGTCCAAGCTCTGGAAAACGCCGGCGCCGGGCCTTCCCGGCCTATTTGCCGCCCCCAGTCCGTGCTTTAAATTGCGGTGGCAGAGCGAGCCTCAACGAGCGCCGACACCGCTTTCAATTCGGTTTGAATGACAACTTCCACGTCGGCCAGAGTTTGATGCGACCTGAACCGCGCACGCCAGTCGGCTCGGGAAAAACCTTAACCTCAGATGCGGAATTCACTGCGCCCTAGAGGGGGCACGCGCCGTCCTGACCGCATTATTGCGGGCCTGATCTCGCAAGTGCACCACAACGCCGTGCACGTTTCCATGGCAGGTTTGTTTCGTCAAAACCCAATCAAAATCAGGTAGGGCGGGCAGTCTCCTGCACGCCGCATCCAGAATTGTTAGCGTGTTTCCCGCACCAACAGACGAGCAGATCGTAGCTGCGCTCGTAAGGCCACGGAAAACAAAAGTCAGATCAAAAAGCCGGGTTTGCATGACCAACCTAAGTATGTATCTGGTACAGTGGGAGCGCCCTACCTTAACTCTGCGTGTGTGCAATTAAATGTAGCCGCGCCAGTAAGGGCGCGGACCATTGGATTTAACCGAAAGACTCGGTCTGCAAGGTCAATGGTGACGGCGCAGTGGGCTATGCCTTACGTTATTCTGCCTTCTCGAGAAATGTACCAGAACCATCGTAGCCGCAACCCGCAAGGGTGCGGAAAACTAAACCCAAACCTAAATAACCGGGTTTTGCATGACCAACTCCCGGTAGCCGCGGGCGTAAGGGCACGCAAAACAAGATTCAAGCCGATAGGCTGGGCCAGTGCGAGCGGCTCCGGCGCGCAGTGGACTGCGCGCCCTACCTTAACTCTGCGCTTCTGCGTCTTTGCGTTAAAAATGCGACGCATGCGGCCATGCGTCCCTACCGACTCTGTAGCCGCGCCCGTAAGGGCGCGGACGGTAGGATTCCGGCCGAGACGCCGGGTCAGCACGGAACCCACACCGGCGCGCAGTGGACTGCGCGCCCGACCAACGCTCTGCGCCTTTGCGCCTTTGCGTTGAAAATGCGGACGCATTAGGCTACGCGTCCCTACCAACGCAACGAAATTTTTTGGACAGGGACACATCACCGAGGCATCTGCAAATCAATTTCAACTGCCGGCAAGATGCCCGGCAGCACGTCAGATTTTAGACAATTCAAATCCACTCTGTAGCTCTGCGGTGAAAAATTGAATCCCGCAGATGCATAAGTGCCGATACAGAACGTTTTGGAGCGCGGTGCTCCAGCACCGCTTTTGGTTCGATTGATTGACGACTTGCGCGTCAGCCAAAGTTTGGTATAGCCCGAGCGCACATAGCAGCCGGCCCTGACGAAGCCTTGCTCTTCAATGCAGAGTTTACTGCGCCCCTTCAGTGGCGCGCTCCGTCACAACCGGATTGGTAGGGCGGGCAGTCCTCTGCCCGCCGGATGCAGAATCAACAGGGTGTTTTTCCCGCACCAACAGATTACTGGCTCGTAGCCGCGCTTGTAAGAGCGCGGACGGCGGGGTCCCAACCCAGGAGGCCGGGTCTGCATAACCCACACTGGCGCGCAGTGGACTGCGCGCCCTACCTTGACTCTGCGCCTCAGCGCCTGCGGTGAAGAATCGCCCACGAAGTTTTTCGGCGTTTGTGCCCTGCTCCAGAGCGACGGGCCCGCACACGCGGAAAGCCGGCGCGACAGAATTTCGACTCTCTACGGTCAGATTCAGCCCATGGAACTCGAGGCAAGTGAATTTCCAAGAACAGACTGTTGAGAACGGGATATTTCGCTACCAACAACCGGGCGTGAAATGCGTTGAGCGGCAGTATAAGAGTTTTCCGAGCAGACACGCGAATGTATAAACCTGGTGTTGCCAGACCTGAATATTGCAAACACAGGTCTGGTCAGAAACTTAACCAAGCTCAGCTTTAATCAACGCCAATAACTCGGGATAAGTTTCAACAGCATCGAACTGTGGAAACTGCAATTTTACTGCCTCGGGCGCCCGGAACAGAAAACCTACATCGGCTTCGACCAACATTGCTGTATCATTGAACGAGTCGCCTACCGCAATCACATTGTAGTTTAGGCGTTTGAACGCCGCCACAGCTTGGCGTTTCTGGTCCGGTATTCGCAGGGCGTAATCAACGATTTTGTCGTTCTGGACGACCAATCTGTGACAAAGCAGTGTTGGCCAGCCCAATTGCCGCAGTAGCGGTGTGGCGAACTGCTCGAATGTGTCGGATAGGATAATCACCTGCACAAGCGCGCGTAGTTCGTCCAGGAACTCTTTTGCGCCGGGTAAAGGTCGGAGTGAGCCAATCACATTTTGGATATCAGAGAGTTTAAGGCCGTGTTTTTCAAGGAGCGCAAGGCGCATCCGCATCAGCTTGTCGTAGTCCGGCTCATCGCGAGTTGTACGGCGTAGCTCGGGTATGCCGGTTTTTTCAGCCACCGCAATCCAAATCTCAGGCGTAAGCACGCCTTCAAGGTCCAATGTAACCAGCGATTGTTTCACTGCGGCACAAGTTTTGTCAGAGCCGCCCCGGTCTGTCCAGCAGATGCTGCGCGGCAATTCGGCGTGTTACCAGGCTGCTTTGAACACACAGGCCGAACGGGACAAAACCAACATGTTCCCCAGTTATCAAACCGGTACAAACTCTGGCCAGCCAATCAGGTTAAACGACTTTTCTCTAGTCTTGTGCATAACCCAGAATGTTCTCGATCCGCGTGCACGGGAAAGTTTGCTTCAAGCGGAGGCGCCTCTGGCGCAGGTGGCGTGGCACCGCTGAACATGCTCAACTCCGCCAGACATGATTCGGCCGGGTCAAGGCGGTTGGCAAACTCGGGTAAAAAACAGTTTCGGATGAAAACATGCAAAAATCCCGATGTTTTCGAGGGTCGGTTTTCCAAAACAGCCATTTTTCAACAGTCTGCTAACCAGGATATTCCATAAAACTTACAGTGCCGGTGTGACGAAACATTTGCGACGCATGCCGTATTTGGGGGGAGAACCCCGTTGTACTGCCGATTCCAAAATCGGCGTGACTTTACGTTTCTTGGGGCAGAAAACTTTTACAGGTGCTTCGCCGGTTTGTCCTTCAGAGCTGAATGCCGGTACAGCAAAACTTTGAAATCGGCGCTAAGGAAAACGCGTGAAACATTTGGGGTTAGACCGGGATGCGGCCGTTTGAAATGCAGGCCGAGTCCGCCGGAGGCAGATTAACCAGCCCCGTATTTGCTGAACGGTTTGATCAAGGATGGAATAGGCTTTGTCGAACAAGTTCACTACTGAGTCGTATTGGCCTCCGACAACGGCCTGACCGCCTTCCAAGTGCGTGTGTTGCAGGGTTGAACATTTCAGCCGATGGCATGTCAATTGTATTTGAAAATGCCGTAGTAAATCGGCAAACATTGAGGCAAGATCGTATGAAAGCTTTTTCGACTGCAAAATGGTTTGGCCACGGATTTCGTGCCAGGACACTCGAGTTGTGTCTGGTTGTTTTGCTTGGCACGGCGTGTCTGTGTTTCGGCGCGGTCAAATACAAGGTTGACGATTCGCCACTCGACCGCACTTCACAAGCGACAAGTTACGCGCCGATTGTCAAAAAGGTCGCCCCGAGCGTGGTCAACATCTATTCGACAAAAACAATTCGGGTCCGCCCGGTTCCATTCCCGTTTTTTGACGACCCGTTTTTCCGGTGGTTCTTTGGCGAGGACGAAATCCAGCGGTATCGCCAACCGCGAACAGAACGCGCACAAAACCTCGGGTCGGGCGTGATCGTAACCGAAGACGGTTATATCCTGACGAATACACACGTTGTTGAAGGAGCCGACGAAGTTAAGGTTGCGCTAGCGGACGGCAAACGCGAGTACGCAGCAAAGATTGTCGGTACAGACCCGCAAACCGATGTTGCAGTACTGAAGGTGGAGGCGCAAGACCTGCCTGCAATAACTTTGGGTGACAGCGACAAACTCGAGGTCGGCGACGTTGTGCTGGCGATCGGTAACCCGTTCGGTGTGGGTCAGACAGTTACAAAAGGCATTGTAAGTGCAAAACGGCGTGGCGGATTTGGTCTGCTCGAGTACGAGGATTTCATCCAGACAGACGCTGCAATCAATCCGGGCAACTCAGGCGGTGCACTCGTTGATGCGCAGGGCAGGTTGGTCGGGATAAACACGTTCATTTTTAGCCGGAGCGGCGGCAGTCAGGGTGTCGGCTTTGCCATACCAATTAACCTGGCGCGGTCTGTAATGGACCGGCTGATCAAGTATGGGAAAGTTTCGCGCGGGTATCTCGGCGTGTGGCTGCAAGAGATTACAGCCGACCTTATGAAGGAGTTTAACATCCCGGAGAGCACAGGCGCGCTTGTTGCGGATGTTGACCCGAACACACCTGCTGAAGATGCAGGGTTGAAACCTGGCGATGTGATAATCGAGTTCGACGGCAAGAAGGTCAAGGACAGGCAGCACCTGCAGTTTATGGTCGCTGAGACACCCCCGAAGAAGAAAGTCACACTCAAAATCATTCGTGACGGCAAGGAAAAAACACTCACTGTCACACTAGGCGAACGGCCAGCAGACCTCGCAGCGCGATCTGGCCGGCGACCTGAAAGTGAAGAGTTCGCTTCAACTGCGCTTGAGGGTGTTCAACTGGCTGATCTTGACACACGCGCACGCAGGCAATTCGATATACCGGAAAACGTCCAAGGCGCACTTGTGACTGAGGTTGATCCTGGCTCACCTGCATTTGGGGCGGGCTTGCGTCCGGGCCATGTAATAGTTGAAATCAACCGGAAACCGGTCGAAAACCTGGGTGACGCACGCCAATTTTTGCGCGAGGCCAAGGGCGAAAAAATCCTGCTACGTGTCTGGAGCAAGGCCGGCAGCCATTTCGTAGTTGTGCCTCGGCGCAGCGGGAAGGATTAATTTGTGTCAGATACAAACTGCTCGGGCGTGAATCAGGCCCGACCAGGCTGGGGAACTTTTGCTTGTCCCACGCCACGTCTGTTGCCAGCCGCTGGGCGAGAATTGATTCGCCGTCTCAGCCCGCCAAAGACTTGCCGTTGTCACCGCCGTGTCTTACGGCAAGAAATTTGTCTTCCGCCCAGGGCGGGGGTCCGGGCAAACGCAGTTACACAAGCAGTTCAAAACCAAAGATGCTGCGTCACTGTCCAAGCTATTGTTGCGGTTGATGCTGGCCGTTGATGTAACCGCTGGACAACCTGCATCTCAGCCAAACAAAAGAGTTGTGATTTTGTGGCGCACGGTTAGAAAATTTAACGTGATGACGTTGCAGGAAGCAAAAGCGCGTCACGCGAAACTTGTCGAGGAAATCCGCAAGCACGATTACTACTACTATGTGCTTGCCAAGCCGGTCATAAGCGACCGCGAGTACGACAGGCTCTATCACGAACTGGTCGAGCTAGAGAAAAAGTTCCCCGAGCTGGTCACACCAGACTCACCCACACAACGTGTGGGCGGCGCGCCGTTGCCCGAGTTCAAGCCGGTCCAACATGCCGTGCCCATGATGAGCCTCGACAATACGTATTCTGAAGGGGAAGTACGCGAGTTTCTGAATCGTGTACGGCGCATTTTGCCGGATGAAAAACTTGAATGGGTCGTCGAGCCGAAGGTTGACGGTGTGGCAGTCAGTCTGCGGTACGAAAACGGTCAGCTTGTCGTCGGCGCAACGCGCGGAGACGGTGTCACCGGCGACGATATCACGGCCAACATCAAGACAATTCGCAGTGTGCCGCTTGTTGTTCGGGCTAGCCCTGACACCGTGCCGGCTGTACTCGAGGTGCGCGGCGAGGTCTATATGACACGCGCGGGGTTCGAAAAGCTCAATGCCGAACGCCGCGCTGCAGGTGAAGAACTGTTTGCAAACCCGCGCAATGCAGCCGCAGGCTCGCTCAAGCTGTTGGACCCGCGTGAGGTTGCAAAGCGCCCGCTTGATATTGTGCTTTACGGTTTAGGCCAAGTTGCAGGCGACCGACCCAAAAGCAAAACACCACGCACACAGGTCGAGCTGCTCGACTGGCTGAAAACTCTCGGGTTCAAAACCCCCGAGCGCACCTGGTTCTGCAGGTCCGAGCCTGAGCTTTTCGATGCAATAGCCGAGCTTGACAAGGTCAGACGCAACTTCCCGTACGAAACCGATGGCGCAGTCATCAAACTCAACTCGTTCGATCAACAGCGTCGGCTCGGTGCAACTGCCAAAGCGCCACGTTGGGCAATCGCATACAAGTACGCCGCCGAACAGGCGCAGACAAAGCTCAAAGGCATCACTGTTCAGGTCGGTCGCACAGGTGCATTGACGCCCGTGGCCGAGCTTGAGCCGGTCTTTCTTGCCGGCAGCACAATCAGCCGCGCAACCCTGCACAACGAAGATTACATCCGCGATAAAGACATTCGGATAGGTGACACGGTTGTAATCGAGAAGGCAGGCGAAGTTATCCCTGCTGTGGTTGGCGTTGTGCTCGAAAAACGCACCGGCAAAGAAACCGTATTCAAGTTTCCCAAGACGTGCCCCGAGTGCGGCTCGAAAGTCGCCAAAGAACAAACTGCCGATGCGGCTGAAGGCGCAGTGTGGCGTTGTTTGAATCCGGATTGCCCAGCTCAAATCCGCGGCCGAATCGAGCACTGGTGTTCGCGTGGCGCAATGGACATTGAAGGTGCAGGTGATGTCCTGATTGCGCAACTGGTCAAAACTGGCCTCGTGCATGATGTGGCAGACCTGTACAACCTGAAGCTTGAACAGGTGGCCGCACTCGAACGCATGGGGGAGAAATCTGCGCGAAACTTTCTCAACGCAGTCGAAGCAAGTAAACAACGCGACATGTGGCGTGTATTGCACGGGCTTGGCATACTGCACGTGGGCGCAGGCGTTGCAAAAGCGCTCGCTCGACATTATGCGACCCTGGACGATTTGTTCGCTGCCAGTGCCGAAGAGCTTACTATGGTCGAAGACATCGGTGCAGTCATCGCAAACAGCATTGTGCAATGGTACAGCCAAGACCGTAACCGGCGTTTGATCGAAAAACTGCGCAAGGCAGGAATCAACTTTACCTCGTCACTTTACAGTGAACGCGCCGGTGCCGGGCCGTTTGCAGGCAAAACTTTTGTGCTGACAGGCACGTTGGCCTCAATGACACGAGAGCAGGCAACGGCGAAAATCGAGTCGCTCGGCGGCAAGGTGGCGGGTAGCGTCAGCAAGAAAACGGATTTTGTTGTTGCCGGTACCGACCCGGGTTCGAAACTCGACAAAGCACGCCAACTCGGCGTGAAAGTAATAGACGAGGCCGAGTTCATCAAAATGTGCGGCGGGTAACGCACGCGGCCTGTCACGCAGTCGCGGGAGCGGCCTGACGAAAAAGTTGCCCAACCTGGATGTTTCATAAACTTGCAGTGCTGGCGCGTTGAAACCGTCGTAACGCATTCCGTTTTGGGAGAAACATAATCTAACGCAGAGTTCACAATCAGCAGAATGTTAGCTGCGATTTGCACACCGCAGGTTTGTCCTACAAAACGAAAACAATACAGGCGTGGCGCATCCAGCGTTTCGTGTAAAAACCTGGCCTATCGCCTGCCTGCACTGCAGCCGTCGCACGGCGGGGCAAGCCGGTTCCTAAATCAGCGTGGCCCCTAGATTTGCGGAGCACGGTGAGCCAGCAAACGGCTTGCGGGTTTATCCCGCTGCACCATGATGTGACACCGCAGAGTTTGAAACTCTGCACTACGCAACCCGTGTGAAATACTTGGGTTAGAGGGTTTTGCATTGTCAAAACCCGACCTCAGGTAGGTTGGGCAGTTCTCTACACGCCGAAACCAGAATTAACAGCGTGCTTTCCGCACCAACAAACGAGCGGCTCGTAGCCGCGCTCGTAAGAGCGCAGACGGTAGGATTCCGGCCGAGACGCCGGGTCTGCACGGAACCCACACCGGCGCGCAGTGGACTGCGCGCCCTACCTTAACTCTGCGCTTCTGCGTCTTTGCGTTAAAAATGCGACGCATGCGGCCATGCGTCCCTACCGAC
>Ga0078972_1006440_pt1 | contig 27829 bp, 19 predicted proteins | sample YelNatPaOPGAMG01_FD_67568 | JGI IMG/M metagenome (GOLD analysis project Ga0078972, IMG submission 67568) | Hot spring thermophilic microbial communities from Obsidian Pool, Yellowstone National Park, USA - OP-RAMG-01 (SPADES assembly) (version 2) | ecosystem: Environmental > Aquatic > Thermal...
TAGGCCGGGGAGTCCAGGTGGAATCGGAAAGCGTGCCCCAGTTTCGGCAGGCGTTCCAGGCGATCCATCCCAGCGCCGGTCCCAGGAGCAACCCGGTGGCCAGAGGGCGCCAGAACCGCCTCCCGCTCAGACGGCGAAGAGCAACCCTCAGCCTCGAGCCCCAGGCCAGCCCTCCGGGGGATCCCGTGGCCGAAGTCCTCTCCCCTTGCCCGCTCATCGGGCCGCCCTCCGGAGGCGGCGCCGTATCAGGGACAGGCCGGCCGGCAGGAAGAGCGCGGCCCAACTCCGCCAGCCCCAGGGGAAGCGCCAACGCTTCTGCCACCGGCGATAGCGCGGCAGGAACGCCTCCAGGGATTCCTCCCCACCCCGGTAGCCCCAACCCACGACGGTATGGGGTGCATCCGCTTCCCCGGCATACCCGACGAACGACGGTTCAAAGGGGCGGAGCAACGCCCGGAACCCTTCCGGAGTAAAGCGCCAGTAGTCCGCAGGATAGTCGTGGATGGGGAAATCCATCACCGAGGAGAGCAACAGGAGGCCCCCAGGCCGGAGGATACGCCGCACCTCCTCGAGGGCGACCCAAAAACGCTCGACATGCTCCAGGGTATCCAGCAGGAGCACCGTGCCCGCCGTCTCGTCAGGAAGGGCAATATGGTGCAGGTCCAACACCCGGTCCACCCCCGGCCCGGGGCGAAGGTCGCACCCCACATATTCCCGCCCCGGGAAGAGCGGGCGCAGGTCGGCAAACCCCTCCTGACCGGGCACCTGTAGGGCACCGAACTCGTAGATGGGCTCGGGCACGGGCAGAGTCTCGGCAACCAGCCGCACGAATTCCTTGACCAGAGCGCGCACAAGCCCTCCTAACGTCGAAGCAGGGGGAGGAACCAGAGCCTGGCCGCGCGCTCGCTGAAAAAGACCTCTTCTGCGATGGCCGGCCCCTCTTCCCACACCAGTACGGGTTCGCCCTGCAGGCCTACACCCATCTCCACATTCAGGCTATCCTCCGCAGAACCGTGCACCACTTCCTCGGGAAACCATCTCCCTCCCTGCCAGCGGCGATAGTGGATTCCCAGGTCTACGGCCGCCCCGTCCGGGGTGAACACCCCCTCGCTCCAGGCCAGATGCAGCCGGCCCTGGGTATCGGCGACCAGAACCAAATCTTCGACCGCCTGGCCCTCGTTCGGAACGCTGACCTCCTCCCGGGGACCCCATACCCCGCCGCTGAGCACCCGCTCGTAAACGGCGGAGCGTTCCGAGTCGTAGGAGCACAGGGGAGAGATGTCGCTCCAGAGGAAATGGAGCCGGCCCTGCCCATCGAAAGCCAGCATGGCGTCATAGGCGATGCTCCCCACGCCCGAGAGGTTCACCGGGTTGCTCCAGGTCTGGCCATCTGTGGTGACGTAGTAGGCATCGTCCAGCCAGGGATCGCAGCCGGAACGGCCGCCCTCGTTCGACCCGAAAACGGGCGCATGGAAGAGGCCGTCCGGCCCCAGGAGCAACGCCCCGATGCGCTTCACCCCAGGCAGATACACCCAGGGCGTCCACGTTCCCCACTCCCCGTTCTCCTGGCAGGTGTGGGCGATTCCCGAACCCTGGCTGGCATACAGGCAGAGGCGGCCGGCCGCATCGAACACGAACTGCAGGCCGTAAGGCGACGGATGGTAGACATCCGTGTGCTCCAGCCGTTCTTCGACCGACCAGCCGGTCCCATCCCAGCGCCGGTAGAGGATGTCGCTCCCCTCGCCGGGAGCACGCCGCGTCCAGGCCAGGTGCACCATGCCCGTGGAATCCGCCAGAAGGGCCGGGCCTTCATCGCGCCGTGCCGATGTGGAGAGGTTCTGCGCTTCCTCCCACAGGCCGTTCGTCCCGTTCCTGCGGCGGCCCCACACTTCTCCCCCGGGGTCGTCGGTGTATTCTGTCCAAACCACCCAGAGGTCGCGGCTCGGGGAAACCGGAACGATCAAGGGAAAGATGGACCTCCCGGCCGTCTCCGAGAGGTTCTGCGGGGGAGGCCAGAAAGTATGGGGTTCGCCTGCCCGGACATCGCCCAGAACGGAAACCACCAGCGCCAGCAGGCCGACCAGCGTACGCCATCGGCCGCCCAGGGAGGTAACCATCGTACTCTCAAAGGTAAAGAGGGCAGGGATGCCGGGGAGCCCGGCACCCCTGCCCAGGGAAACGCGGGGTCAGATTACTCCTGGGAGATGCCGTCGTAGGACATCGACCAGTCGCCCGCCGTGGCGTTCATCTGATCGACGTTGTTCTGGCTGACGATGACGATGATCTCGCCGCTGCCCACCACGCTGACGATCACGCCGCCGTGGTAGCCGGTCGGAAGGTCAACGCACGGATCGGCGATCTGGACGATCTCCAGGTTCGCACCGGGGGCGATGGGGCCGGCGGTGCAGGTCTGGCCGGTGAAGCCCACGGACGGATCCGGCGCATAGGTGTACTGGATGTTCACATCCGCCGTGCCCACGTTCTGCACGGTGAAGGAGGTGAACCAGCCGTAGTACATATCCATCGTCAGGGGCAGGCCGAAGGTCGTGCCGCCGACCGAGAAGCCCTCATAGGCGAAGGCCTGTTCCAGGCCGGACTCGACCGTGGTGCCGGCCTGGGCCACGACGACCAGTTTCGCCGCCGGATTGTCCGCCGTGACCACTGCGGAGAACTTGTCGGCGTGCCCGCTCTCCAGCAACTGGATGAGCAGGCAGCTCTCGCCAGGGGACAGTTCGCAGGTCGCATTGGGTGCGGAGTCGGAATAGTCCACGGTCACCGTGGTCGTGATCGTGCCCACGTTCTGGATGTTGATGCTGCTGAACCAGTTGTAGTACAGGTAATACAGGGCGGGCACAAAGTACTTGTCCGTGGCCTGATCCGGGGTGAAGCCGCGGTAGGTGGCGGTCATCCCGTAGGCGTCGGCAGTCTGGTTGTCCACCACGGCGATCGGGCCCGCGGCCGAGACCTTGGCCGAACCGTTGTAGCCGTCCGCGTTGACATCGCAACCGGTCAGAGTCAGCGTGGAGACGTCCAGGTGCCAGGAGGAGTAGGCCTTCACGCCGGTCTGACTTTCGGTATGGCAGACAGTGTTGGTGCCCTCGGTGAAGAACTCAATGGTGATATCGAGATCTCCACCCGTGAGGTTCTGCATGGAGACGTGGCTGTTCCAACCGTAGTAGTTCTGGACGATTGCCGGCATATAGACGGCCGTCTGTCCCACGTCCTCAAAGCCGCTGTAGGAACCGCTGAAGTAGGGCTCGGTGCCGTTGACGCTGTTGGTCAGGTTGGCGATGGCGGCAATCGGCTGGTCGGCCGAAATCACGACCGAGTACCGGCCATCGGGAAGACCGGTGGTCAGGAAGAGCAGGATTTCCACCGAGGACCCGGCGGCCAGGGAGAAGGGGTTAGAGATCGTGCCGGTCGAAGTGCCCAATGAAGAGGGTGTGTAAGCCGTTCCGTTTTCGGCGTAGAAGGTGATCGAGACCGTGGCGGTAGCCGTCCCCAGGTTGACCACGGTGAAGGACGAATCCCACGTCCCTCCGCCCTGAGCGGCCACGAGGGAGGTCGTCACCATGGCGACCAGCAATACGAGGGTCAAGATTTTCAGCGCTTTCATCGAAACCTCCTGTTTTACCGAGTTTCAGCACAATTTCCAGTCCGCGCGATGGTTCCCAGGCCTCCTCCTTTCTAGGATTCTCAGCATTCTGGGCCTTATTATCCAGATCCAACCCCGGTCTGTCAATTACCTGTTCGGGGTATTTCCTCCCCGGCAGGCCGTAACTGGATAATACTTTCGGGTAGAAGCGGGGAAAAGTCCCCATTCTGCCCCTTCACTCCAGCGGGAAGGCGAAGAAGAGGGCCACCTCGGCTTCCTCGTAGTATTGCTCGTGGTAGCCGCAGAAGACAAAACCCAGGCGCTGGGCCAGGGCGATGGCCGGCGCGTTGCGGGCCGGCGTCTCGAAAATCAGGGCCCGCAGGTTACGGCCCCTCCCCCAGAGAATCGCCTCCTGCAGAAGGCGCGAACCCCAGCCCTGCCGGCGCCGTTCCGGGGCCACGGCCAGCGCCTCCACCCAGCCCAGCCGCTGCCCCGCCCGGACCTCCACCGCGATGTAGCCGTAGATGGCGTTGCCCTCCTCCAGGACCAACGTCAGCGCCCGCCGCTGCCACCCGGCCGACAGGCGCTCCCGGATTCCCGGCGGGGTCAGGAGGAGAGGATGGGGCAGGCGCACCGGATGGAAGGAGACGAACAGCCCCTCCTCTCCCTCGGCCAGCACATCTCCGCGCTGCAGGCGCATCTGCCAGACCTGGCCGCTCCGGTAGGAGATGTCCACCGCCATGCAGGCCGGCAGATCCGCGGGTGTCGCCGGACGGATGATCATGGCTTCGACGCCCCCTTCTTTCTCCGAATGCGGCGGGAGCGCCGCACCATCTCCTCAAAGGGTATCTGCTGGTCCATCAGTTTGGCATAGAGGTAGCGCAGGACGATCTTGAGCGCCGCCGCAAAGGGCACGGCCAGGAAGAGGCCCAGCACGCCGCCGATGCTCCCGCCGGCCAGGACGGCGAAGAGCACCAGAAGCGGGGGCAGGTCCACCATATAGCCGATGATGGGCGGGAGGATGATGTTCTCTTCGAGTTGGTTCAGGCCCACATAGAGGGCCACCACCACGATGCCCAGGGTGAGGTGGCTCCAGCCAAAGGGCACCTCCGGCTGAAAGAGGGTCACCAGCACGGTGACGCCGCCGGAGATAAACGGGCCGATCAGGGGGATGATGTCCATCAGGCCGCTGAATAGCGCCAGCACCACGGCAAAGCGCACCTGCAGGATGGAGAGGCCGACGCCCAGGACGATGCTCACCAGCACGATGCGCACCAGTTGGGCCCGCAGATAGGCCGAAAAGGCCAGGTGGATGCGCTGGAGAAGGGCGGTCAGTTCCTCCCGCAACGGAGGAGGGACCAGGCCCAGGAGGTTCTGCACCCACCGCTCGCCGAAGAGCAGGCAGTGGAAGGTGGCCACCAGAAAGACGATGAGGCGCAGCACCGTCCCGACCACCAGGCTGACGCCGGCCAGCGCCTGCCCCGGCAGGCTGCGCACCAGGCCGGTCATCCACTCCACCACCTGCTCCCCAAAGGTCTGCAGGTCGAGGTGGATGCCCAGAATCACCAGTTCCTTCTGCCGGGTGATATAGTCCTGGATGGCGGCGACGATGTCCCCGATGGACCTGACCAACCCCGTGTATTGATGGCTCACCACGGGAATCAGGAAGGTGACGCCCCAGTAGATCAGGCCGCCTACGGCCAGGTAGACCAGGAGAATCCAGAGGACCCGCGGCACCCGGGTGAGCCGGTTCAGCCCTTTGATGAGAGGGTGGAGCACATAGGCCACCAGGATGGCCCAGAAGAAGGGGATGGCCACGTCCAGCACCCGCCAGAGGAAGAGGACGGCCAGCAGGAGCACGACCCAGATGGTGATCGCTTTGGCCCGGCTTGAGAAGCGCAGCGACTCCACCACAGCCCCTCGTTTTTCGGGAAAAAACAGCCGATTTGCGCCGAAAAGCCCGGCCCGAAGACGCCGGGCCCCGCCGTTGGTGCTCTATTATATCACAGCCAGGGGAAAAGACAAATTTTTGGGGTGCGCGCCATTTTTGTAGGTAATTTTCGGCGTTGCCGCCGGCCAGGTCTGCCAGAGGCCGGGTGCCCCCGGTTGGTAAAGCCATGGAGGGCGATGAACTGGCTCACCGCCGCTCTTGTAGGTGCGGGTTTGAAACCCACACCTACACAAGTGGCGGGCGCCCTGACAAAATTTTGCGCCAGCCCCTTCGCCATGCTATAATCGGCTGGCAATATTTCTCGTTCGTCTGACGTTTGGAGGCATCTTGAAAGTTCGGGCGGTCCATTTCCAGGCTTCCAGAAGGGCGGTGGCCCTGGTCGGTGGGACGGTCCTTTCCGGCCTGGCCTCCTACGCCCTGCGCCAGCGCTTCCCCCCCTGGGATAGCGCCATCTTCCTGGTCGGGGCGCTGGCCCTCTTCCTGTGGGGGGCCTGGGGGGAGGAGGTGGAGACGCCCTGGCCGGCCCCGGCCGGGGAGGAGCCTTTCTCCCTTCAGCAGTGGTACGCCATCGGCGGAGCCTTCCTCTTCGGGGCGCTCTCCTGGTTCGCCTTCTCCGGGAACCGCCTGAGCCGGCCGGGCCTCCTCTGGCTGGCGCTCTCCATCGCCGCCATCTTCCTGGCCGGCCAGCCCCGGAGGCGGCCGGCCCCTCGTCCGCCGGGGCGCGACCTTCTGCCGGCCCGGGTGCGCCACCTGGCCCTGTTGGGCATCATCCTCCTGGGGGCCGTCTTCCGCCTCTACATGCTGGATAGCCTCCCCAGCGATATGTTCAACGACCTGACCTATAACTACCGGGAGACGGAGCAAATCCTGCGCGGCGAGTGGATGATCTATGCCACCGGCTTCCCCGGCCGGGAACCGCTCCTCTTTTACCTGACCGCCCTCCTTTCGCAACTGACCGGCCTGAACTTTTATACGCTCAAATTGATCACCGCCCTCATCGGCACGGCCACTCTGCCGGTGGTCTATCTCCTGGGCCGGGAGGTCGCCGGCGACCTGGTGGGTCTGGTCGCCGCCCTCTTTCTGGCCGTGGCCAAGTGGCACGTGCTGGTGAGCCGGGTGGGCTTCCGGGGATGTCTCCTCCCCCTGGCGGTGGCGCTTGTGGCCCTGTTCCTCCTGCGGGGGTTGCGAGGCGGCCGGCGGAGCGACTTCCTCTGGGCCGGCTTCTTCCTGGGGCTGTCCCTCTATACCTACACGGCGGCGCTGGCCCTCTTCCCGGCCACCTTCCTGGGGCTGGCCCTCTACGCCCTGGCCGGCCACGCCGGCGACCTCTGGCGGGTGCGCCGTTCGCTCCTCCTGGCCCTGCTCGTGGCCCTCCTGGTGGCCCTCCCCATGTTGCGCTATATGCTCGTGGACGGCCGGGAGCAGTTCTGGTTTCGCCCGCTGACCCGGGTGGGCGAGGTGGAGGAAGCCTATCCAGGCCCCCTGGGGGAGATCCTTCTGGGCAACATCCTGCGCACCGCCGGGATGTTCCACGTCCGGGGGGACGTGGTCTTTCGGGTCAACGTCCCGGAGGACCCCCATCTGGACGTCGTGGTCGGGGCCCTTTTCCTGCTCGGGCTGGCCCTTCTCCTGGCCCGCTGGCGGCGGGGCGGCAACGCCCTGGTGCTGGCCCTGTTCGTGGTCATGCTCCTGCCCACCACGCTGGCCCTGGCCTTTCCCCGGGAGGTGCCCGGGGCGGTGCGCAGCGGCGGGGCCATGGCCACGGTCATGCTCTTTCCGGCGGCTGCGGTGGCCGTGCTCTGGCAGCGGTTGGGGAGAATCTTCCCGGCGTTGCACTCCCGCTGGGGTTGGGGCGGGCTCCTGGCCGTCCTGGCCCTGGCCAGCGGCCTGCCGAACGCCCACCTTTGCTTCGTCCAGTATCCCCAGTTCCTGCCCTACGGCAACTATCCCCTCTACCGGGAGATCGCCCGGGCCATCGACGACTTCGGCGACGAGGGGCCGGTGTACCTGAAAAGCGTGCCCTTCTGGGACGACAAAGACGCCATCCGCCTGCAGACGAAGGAGCACAAGGACTGGGGGCTGCACGGGGAGGTGCTGACCGAACTCGACCGGGCCTTTTTCGCCGCCCAGGAGGCCGGCCAGGGAGCGGTGATCGTGAACCCGGAGCAAGACCGGGCCGCCCTCCTGTTCCTGCAGGAGATGTTTCCCCACGGCCTGACGGTCTACTACCGCGACGACCAGGGCCGGCCGCAGTTCGCCGTCTTTCTCTACCGGCGGGAGGATTTCGTTCCGTAGGAGGAGGCCATGGAAGAAAGGGTTGACCTGGTCATCATCGGCGGGGGGCCCGGCGGCTACGTCGCCGCCATCCGCGCCCGGCAGTTGGGGGCGCAGGTGGCCCTGGTGGAGCGGGAACGGGTGGGGGGAACCTGCCTGAACCACGGCTGCATCCCCACCAAGGCCCTCATCCACAGCGCCGAGGTGTTGCGCCTGGCCCGCGAGGGCGGGCGCTACGGCGTGGTGGGGACGGAAGGGGCGCGCCCCGATTTTCCCCGGATGCAGGAGCGCAAGGCCGGCGTGGTGGAGACGCTCGTCGGCGGGGTGGAGAAGTTGCTCCAGAACCACGGAGTGCGCCTGTTCCAGGGGACGGCCGCCCTGGAGGGGCCCCATACCGTCCGGGTGCGGCCGGATGGAGGCCCCGAGGTGCTCCTGGAGGCCGGCCGGGTGATTCTGGCCACCGGTTCGGAGCCTTCTCCCCTCCCGGTGCCCGGAGCCGGCCTCCCCGGCGTGCTGGATTCGCGGGACCTCCTTCAGATTCGGGAAATTCCTTCCTCTCTGGTGGTCATCGGGGGCGGGGTCATCGGCATGGAGATGGCCCTCCTCTTCCACTTCCTGGGCAGCCGGGTCAGCGTGGTGGAGATGCTGCCGAACATCCTTCCCCCGGCCGAGCCGGAACTGGCCCGGCGCTTTGCCCTCCTGGTGCGGCAGATGGGCCTGGCGCTGCACACCGGGGCGCGGGTGCTGGAGATTGTCTCCGGGGAGGACGGCCGGCTGGGGGTGACCTTCGAGGGGAAAAAGGGGCCGGAGACGGTTTGGGGGGAGCGGGTTCTGGTGGCCGCCGGCCGGCGTCCTTCCGACGGAGGGCTGGACCTGGAACGGCTGGGCATCGCCCGTTCCGGCCGGGCCATCGCCGTGGACGAGCATCTGGAGACGAGCCTGCCGGGGGTCTATGCCGTGGGCGATTGCACCGGCGGCGCCCTCCTGGCCCACCGCGCCTTTTACCACGGCGAGGTGGCGGCGGAGAACGCCCTGGGGAGGAACCGTCGGGTGGACGAGCACGCCATCCCCTACTGCATCTACACCTGGCCGGAACTGGCCGGGGTGGGGCTGACGTTGGAGCAAGCCCGGGCGGCCGGCCGGCCCTGCCAGGAGGCGCGTTTCCCCTTCTCCGCCAACGGCCGGGCCCTGGCCATGGGCGAGAGCGTCGGCCAGGTGCGCCTGGTCTATGACCCGGAGGAGGGAACGGTGCTGGGGGTGCATCTCCTGGGGCCGTATGCGAGCGAACTCCTGGGCGAGGCCACGCTGGCGGTGCAGGCCGGAATCCGGGTGCAGGAGATGGCCGAAGTGGTGCACGCCCACCCCACCCTGTCCGAGGTGCTGGGGGAGGCGGCCAAAGCGGCGGCCTGGGGCGAGGCCATCCATTGTCGGAAGATGTGACCGAGGCGAAGGTGGAGGGTCCGGAGGTTCTGGAGCGGGTGGCCCGGGCGGCCCGTCTGCGGGAGGGGCCGGCCGGCGTGGCGGCCTTCCTGCGTGTCCTCTACCGCCAGTCCCCCCTGCCCACCCAGGAACTGGCCCGCCGGCTGGGCTGGCCGGTGCCGGTGACGGCGGCGGTGCGCGGAGAACTGGAGCGGGCCGGGCTGCTCCGGCGCATGCCCGGCGGAAGCGCCCTGAGCGAAAGCGGGAGGGCTTTTGTCCAGGAGGCGCTCGGCCTGGGGGCGACCGTGGACCCCCTTTGCCCGACCTGCGCCGGCCGGCGCATCGTCGTGGATTCGGCCCGCTGGGGGCCGCTCCTGGCCTGCCTGGAGGAGGCGTACCGGGCCAATCCTCCCGTGGACACCACCCTGGACCAGTCCCACGGCCTCCCGGAAACGGCCCTGCGCCGGGCCCTCCTGATGCACCACGAGGGGGCGTTGGAGGGCAAGGACCTCCTCCTCCTGGGAGACGACGACCTGGTCTCCGTGGCCGTCGGGTTGCTTGGGAGGGAAGGCGTAGGAATCAGGGACCAGGGCTTAGGAGCCGGTGAAACAGGGTGGGTGCGGCGACTGGTGGTCGTGGATGTGGACGGGCGTTTTCTGGAGCACATCGCCGCGGCCGGCCGCCGCTGGGGATTCGCCGTGGAGACGGTGCAACACGACCTGCGCGAGCCGCTGCCGGATGCGCTACGAGAAGCCTTTGACACGGTGGAGACCGACCCGCCCTACACCCTGCCCGGCCTGCGCCTCTTCCTCTCCCGGGCGCTGGAGGCGCTTCGGCCGGGCGGCGGGCGGGACATCTTTCTCTCCTACGCTCCCCGGGACCCGGAGGGACAGCGGGCGCTCCTGCGGGAGTGCGTGGAACTGGGCCTGGCCCCCTACTCGGTGACGCCCGATTTCAACCGGTATGTGGGGACAGGGACGTTGGGCGGAAGCGGCCAGATGTTGCACCTGCGCACGACGCCGGAGGCCCGGCCGGCCCTCTCCGGCCGCTACGCCGGGCCGCTCTATACGATGGAGGTGCACCCGGCCGAACGGCTGTACCGCTGTTCGGCCTGCGGAAGCCTCTTTCGGGTCGGCCCCGGGGGCGACTTTGCCACCATCGAGCAACTCAAGTCCCACGGCTGTCCCCGCTGCGGAGGAAAGACCTTTCGTATCCGGAAGAAGATTTCTTCCCCTCGCTCCCGATGAGGATGACGATGGACATCGGACGTGAACACCTCCTTTACGATATCTGGCTTGCCGACGGAGAGGCTTTGAAATACGTCGAGCCTTTGCGCACCATCGTGGTGGAGGCGGCCCGGCGCGGCGGGGCCAACATCTACCATCAGCACTGGCAACAGTTCACCCCCTGGGGCGTCACCGGCTTCCTCCTCCTGCGGGAGTCGCACATCTCCATCCATACCTGGCCGGAGGAAAATTTTGCCGCCATCGACCTCTTCCCCTGTGGGCCGATGGATGTGGAGTTGATCGTGCGCCTGCTGCGGGAGGCGCTGCATCCCTGTCGGGAACGCCTGGTGCGCCAGGTGCGCGGGCTTCCCGAGGCGGAGGAGGCCGGCCTATGACCCCCCTTTACCTCCTCGACCTCAACCGACACCGCCTGGAGAAGTGGATGGAGGGCCTGGGCGAGCCGCGCTTCCGGGCCCGGCAGTTGTGGCGCTGGCTCTACGTCCACCTGGCCGACGACTTTGCCCAGATGACCGACCTGCCGGCCGCGTTACGCCAACGTCTGGAGCAGGAAGCCACCTGCCGCGCCCTCGTCCTGCGCGAGGAAAAGGTCGCCCCGGACGGCCTGACCCGCAAGGGGCTGTTCGAACTCCCCGACGGGGAGCGCATTGAGGCCGTCCTGATGCTCTACCACGAGCGGGCCTCGGTCTGCGTCTCCACCCAGGTCGGCTGTGCCATCGGCTGCCCCTTCTGCGCCACCGGGCAGGGGGGCTTTCGCCGTAACCTCTCCAGCGGAGAAATTGTGGAGCAGGTGTTGCACTTTGCCCGGCGGCTGCGCACCTCCGGCCAGGACTGGACGGGGCTGACCCGGGTCACCCACGTCGTCTTCATGGGGATGGGAGAGCCGCTGGCCAACTACGAGGCCACCTGGGCCGCTGTGGAGCGCCTGCACGACCCGGACGGCTTCAACCTGGGGGCGCGGCGCATGACCCTGTCCACGGCCGGCCTGGTCCCGGGCATCCTCCGCCTGGCCGAGGAGCGCCTTCCGGTCAACCTGGCCGTCTCCCTTCACGCCGCCGACGACGAATTGCGCAACCGCCTGGTGCCGCTGAACCGGCGCTATCCGCTGGACGAAGTCTTCCGGGCCCTCCAGGTCTATGTGGAAAAGACCCATCGCCGCGTCTCCTTCGAGTACGTCCTCATCGCCGGGGTGAACGATTCCCCCGAGCAGGCCCGGCGGCTGGCCGGCCGGCTGCGCGGCTTCCTGGGCCACGTCAACCTGATTCCGCTCAACCCCATCCCCGATAGCGACTGGCGGGCTCCGGAGCGGCCGGTTGTGGAGGCTTTCCGGGAAGTGCTGGAGCGGGCCCATATACCGGTGACGGTGCGCCTGGAGCGGGGGACGGAGATCTCCGCCGCCTGCGGGCAGTTGCGGGCACACGCCGAAAGCACGTTGAACGTTCTTTGAGGGAAAGCGATGGAGTTAGAGGGAGGGCGGAAGCACGCCCTTGAGGTCGAGGTGGTGGAGGTTCAGGGGCATTGCCCGGTCTATCGGGTGGGGGACCGCTTTCGTATCGAGGGGGGCTACCGCCTGGTCGCCGGCCGGCCGGTCTGCCTGCACGCTCTGCAGTCGCTCAGCCCCTACTACGTCCCCCTCAGCCGGGGGATACCGCCGGCGGAACTGGGGCTGGCCGGCCCCGATGGGGCGGCCTATGTGCAATGCCTGGACCCCTTCCGTTACACCGGCGGAGGCACGGTGACCTTTCGTGTGGTCGTGGAAAGCCCGTCGGGGTGAGGGGGCATCCGGTCAGCGTTGCCGGCCGAGTTCCTCCTTCAGGCGGCCGGCCACTTCCGCCCGGGGCAGGCTGCGCTGTTCCCCGGTGCGCATCTCCTTCACCGTCACCGTTCCGGCGGCCAGTTCGTCCGGCCCCACCACCAGCACGTAGGGGATGCCCTTGCGGTCGGCATAGCGGAACTGCTTTCCCAAAGGGACCCCGACCTCCAGGTACACCTCGGTGCGTATCCCGGCCTGCCGCAACTCCTGGGCCAGGCCCAGGGCGGCCGAAACGTGTCCGGCGTCGAAGAGGGCCACCAGCGCCTGGGCAATCGTCCCCGGCAGGTCCAGGAGGTGCAGTTCGGAGATCACGTCCACGATGCGCTCCAGGCCCAGGGAGACGCCCGTGGCCGGCATGTCGGGTCCAAAGAGGCCCACCATGCGGTCGTAACGCCCGCCCCCGCTGATGGAGCCGATGCGCGGTTCGTCCACCACGGTCTCGTAGATGGGGCCGGTGTAGTAGCCCAGGCCGCGCACCATGCTCAGGTCCAGGCGGTAGTGGCTGGCCGGAACCCCCAGCGCCTCCAGGTATCCCAGGAGTTCCTCCATCTCGGCCACTCCCTCCAGCCCCACCGGGACGTCGGCAAAGCGGAGGCGCAGCCCGGCCAATACCTCGGGCCCTCCGCCGGGCATCTGCACCATCTCCAGGAGGCGGCCGGCCGTCTCCGCCGAAAGGCCTTCCTCCAGGAGGAGGGCCCGCACCTGCTCCGCCCCGTCGCGCTCCAGTTTGTCGATGGCCCGATAGAGGCCGGCCGTCCTCTCGGGCGGGACGCCGGCGACGATTCCCAGCCCGGAGAGAATCTTGCGGTTGTTCAGGCGGATGGTGAAACGCTCAAAGCCCAGGTTGCGCAGGGCGGTATAGACCACAGCCAGCACCTCGGCATCGGCCAGCATGGAGGCGCTGCCCACGATATCCACGTCGCACTGCCAGAACTCGCGGTAGCGGCCCTTCTGGGGGCGATCGGCCCGCCAGACCGGCCCCATCTGGTAGCGTTTGAAGGGGAAGACCAGTTCATTCTGGTACTGGGCGGCGACGCGGGCCAGGGCCACGTTGAGTTCATAGCGCAGCGCCACCCGCCGGCCGCCGTGGTCGGTGAAGCGGTAGAGGAGTTTATCCACCTCCGCGTCGGATTTCCCCTCGAAAGTTTCGGCGTACTCGATGGCCGGGGTCTCCAGCGGTTCAAAGCCGAATTGCTCAAAGGTGCGCCGCAGGGTGTCGATGACGTACTGGCGCAAGATCATGGTGCGCGGAAGGAAATCGCGCGTGCCTTTGAGGATGCGGGGTTCGATCCTGGGCATGGTCCTGCTCCTGGGTGTTCCATCGCCGTGATGGCCTCATTATAACCTGGGGCGGGGAAGGCGTCAAACGCTGGAGCGGGTCCGCCAACCTGGCAGGGGCGGGTTTCTGGAACAAACCGGATGGTAAGCCGACACAGCGCAGCAGGCCATCTGAACCCTCCGCCTTGCCGGGTACAAAATGGCGCGCACCCTTGAACCTTTTTGAATTTGCGCTCCCTCCGGCTGTGTAGTAAAATGGACCTGTAGCGCGGAGAAAAGGGGTAACGGTATGTCCGAGAGACCCAAACTGGTCCTGATCGATGGGCACGCCCTCCTCTACCGGGCCTACCACGCCCTGCCGGCCACGATGGTGACCTCCCGGGGGGAGCCGACCAACGCCCTCTACGGCTTCCTCTCCACCGTCCTCAAGGTGCTGTCCGAGGAGCAGCCCGATTACGTGATTGTCTGTATGGACCGGGGGCGAACCTTCCGCCACGACCTCTATCCGGAGTACAAGGCCCACCGGGCCAAGATGCCCGACGACCTGCGCCCTCAGGTGGACCGCGCCGAAGAGGTCCTGCACGCCCTGGGCATTCCCACCTACGGCCTGGAAGGGTACGAGGCCGACGACCTCATCGGCACCCTGGCCCGCCAGGCGGAGCAGGCCGGCCTGGATACCCTCATCATCACCGGCGACAGCGACGCCCTGCAACTGGTCCGCGAGCACGTCCAGGTGCTCGTCCCCGGCCGCAAATACAGCGACACCCTCCGCTACGACCCGGACCGGGTGCGCGAGCGCTACGGCTTTGATCCCGAGCGGCTGGCCGAGTTCAAGGCGCTCAAGGGCGACCCCTCCGACAACATCCCCGGCGTCCCCGGCATCGGGGAGAAGACGGCCGAGGAACTGGTGCGCAACTTTGGCTCGCTGGAGGCCCTCTACGAGAAACTGGAGCAGGTTCCCCCGCGTTACCGCAAGGCGCTGGAGGAAAACCGGGACCAGGCCTTTCTCAGCCGCGACCTGGCCCGGATTCGCACCGATGTCCCGGTGCGGCTGGACCTGGAGGGCAGCCGTTTCGGCACCTATGACCGCGAGGCGGTGGTGCGCCTCTTCCGCGAACTGGAGTTCCGCAGCCTCCTGGGGCGGCTGCCGGGCCGGCGGGCCGAGGCGGAGCCGGCCCAACCCTCCCGCCAGTTGCCCCTGTTCGAGGCCCCCCCGGCCCCGCCGGAACCGGCGGCGCCGCCGGCCTACCGCATCGTCCGGGACGAAGCCGCCCTCCGGGAGATGCTCGCCGCCCTGGGAAGCGGCCCCCTGGCCCTGGATACGGAGACCACCTCCCTCCAGCCGATGGACACCGAACTGGTGGGCATTTCCCTGGCCCGGGGCGACGGCCGGGCCTGGTACATCCCGGTCGGCCACCGCACGCCGGACGGCCGGCGCCTTCCGGGGCAACTCCCCTGGGAGGAGGTCCGCCGGCAACTTTCTCCCCTCCTGGGGGACGCCCGCATCCCCAAGATCGCCCACCACGCCAAGTTCGATACCCTGGTGCTGGCCGAGCAGGGGCTGGAGGTGCGCGGCGTCACCTTCGACACCCTGATCGCCGCCTACCTGGTGGGCGGTCGCACGGGCCTGGTCGAGGGCGAAGGCGAATCCGAGGGCGGTGCCGCCGCCCTGCGCAAGGACCGCTCCATCGGGCTGAAGAATCTGGCCTTTCGCTACCTGGGCGTGGAGATGCGGGACATCGCCGAAATCCTGGGCAAGGGGCGGGAAGTGCGCACCATGGACCAGGTGCCCATCGAGGTGGTCGGCCCATACGCCTGCGCCGACGCCGAGATGACCTTTCGCCTGAAGGAGGTGCTGGAATCCCAACTGGCCGAAAACGGCCTGACCGCGCTCTTCGAGGAAGTGGAGATGCCGCTGGTCGAGGTCCTGCGGGAGATGGAGCGCACCGGCGTCCTCCTGGACATCCCCTTCCTCCACCAGATGTCGGGGGAACTGCAACGGGCCCTGAAGGAACTGGAGGAGGAAATCTACGGATATGCCGGCCACCGCTTCAACGTCCACTCGACCCAGCAACTGGGCGAGGTCCTCTTCCGCGAACTGGGCCTGCCGCTCACGGCCACCAGCAAACTCAAGTCCGGCGGCTATTCCACGGCCAGCGAGGTCCTGGAGAAGTTGCGCGCCGCCCATCCCATCGTCGAGGCGGTGCTCCGGCTGCGCGAACTGGCCAAACTGAAATCCACCTATGTGGATGCCCTGCCCCTCCTGGTCAACCGGCGCACCGGCCGGGTGCATACCTCTTTCAACCAGACGGCCACGGCCACCGGCCGGCTCTCGTCATCCAATCCAAACCTGCAAAATATCCCCATCCGCACCGAGATCGGCCGCAAGGTCCGTCAGGCCTTTATTGCCGACCCCGGCTGGGTGTTGCTCTCGGCCGACTATTCGCAGGTGGAATTGAGAGTGTTGGCCCACATCAGCCGGGACGAGGGGCTTTTGAGCGCCTTCCGGCGGGGAGAAGACATCCACGCCAGCACCGCCTCGACCGTGCTCGGCGTCCCCCTCGCGGAGGTGACCCCCGAGATGCGGCGACTGGCCAAGTGCGTGGCGAAAGGCACACTGGTCTATACTTCTTACGGCCTGCAACCCATTGAAGCCCTGGGCGAAAGGCCAGAAGTTGGCCAGTTCACCCCTCTTGGCCATCTATCCGTAGCGACGGATGGGGCGGAAAAGGAAGCCACGCATCTGTATTTTGATGGCCGCCGTCCCGTCAGAACGATCACGGTCAAGACCGGCCTGTCCATCGCCTGCACCCACCGCCACCGGTTGCGGGTTATCGACCGGGAGGGAAATTACGTTTGGAAATCGGCCGGGGAAATCGAGCGCGGTGACTTCCTGGCTGTGGTCAAAGGCAGCAGAGTTTTCGGTCACAACGATATTCTCCCCCAGGTAGAGTTCCCCGCTGCTCTCAGGAGAACTCGCTACAAAGACTTAAACATCCCCTCCCACTGGACCCCGGAGTTGGCTCGCTTCCTGGGTTACGTGCTCTCGGGAGGTTACCTGTATCGCCATAAGGGGAAGCCACACACCAGCACGTTGACCCTCAGCCAGTCCCTCGCCCAGGAAAGGGTAACCGAAGATTTGGTCGAGGTGGCCAGGGCCCTCTTCGGCGACCGGCCCAGGTTCAGCCGACGCAGGGGGAGACTGTTCGTCCAGGTTCACTCCAGCAAATTGCTCTATTGGCTAAGCGCTTTGGGCATCCACGGCAAGTCCGAGGCCAAAACCATCCCCGATGCCTTATTGACCGCCCCCTATGGAATTCAAGTGGAATTCCTGCGCGCCCTTTTCTCCGGGGACGGCTCTTTGAAGAATGAAGGGAAAGCGATCACGTATAGCACCAAGTCCTGGCAACTCGCCAGTCGGCTCCAACAAATGTTGTTGAACTTTGGTTACCTTTTCAGTTTAAGCGTGGAAGGTCGCCAGGGACGCCAGGAGCCCTACTATACCTTATCCCTGACAGGAGCAGGGGAGGTTCGCCGCTTTCTGGATGAAATTGGATTTATCTCTGACCATAAACGGACTTCAGGAGAGGTCGCCTACGCCTGTGATCGGTCGGTGATTCCTTATCAAACCGAACGGATAGGGAGGCTATATCCCTTCCTCAAAGGAGGAGTCAAGGAGAAGGCCTATGAGGTCCTACAGATCGATCATCCGGTGAATCTTAACCGCACCCGTGCGGAAATGGTCGTGCGGCATTTGTGGGCCGGTGGCCTGGAGCACCCGGCTTTGACAGAATTGGAAAATCCGGTGAGCAAAAATCTCGTTTTCTTACCCGTTATAGCCATCGAGGAAGGGGAGGCAGACGTCTATGATCTGTTCGTTCCGGAGGGCAACGCTTATGTGGCGAACGGTTTTGTAAGCCACAACACGATCAACTTTGGTATCATTTATGGCATGAGCGGTTACGGCCTGGCCCAGCGAACGGGTCTATCCCAGGAAGAGGCCGACCGCTTCATCAAGAACTACTTTGCCCGATACCCTGGGGTCGGGAGATACGTGGAGGGGATCAAACGCAAGGCGCACGAGCAAGGTTACGTGGAGACGCTTCTTGGCCGGCGCCGCTACATCCCGGAACTGCGCTCCTCGAACCGCAACGTGCGGATGGCGGCGGAGCGGGAGGCGGTCAACACGCCGATTCAGGGCACGGCCGCCGACATCATCAAAATCGCCATGGTGCGCCTGTTCCGCGCCCTCCAGGAGCGGAAGTTGCGCAGCCGGATGCTCCTGCAGGTGCACGACGAACTGGTGCTGGAGGTGCCGGAGGAGGAGGTCGAGACGGTCGTGCCGCTGGTCAAGGAGGTGATGGAGGGAGCCTATCGGCTGGAAGCGCCGCTCCAGGTCGAGATTCACACCGGGCCCAACTGGGGGGCGTTGAAGTAACGGCGACGGCAGGGCTATGGGCGAAGACGGACTCCCCAGCGCCGAAGAACTGGTCGGGCAGGTGGAAGCCGGGGGGGAAGAAGGGCCTCCGAGGCGGCCCCCCACCCCCTGGTGGCGTCCCGGGCCGGCCGTGCCGTCCGAATCCCCCCCGTTCCTTCGTCCCGCCCGGATTCTCCTCCCCATCCGCGCCCTGGTCATCCTTCTGGTGCCCTTTCTCTTCCTCCTCTTTCGCCTGCCGGCTACCCACCTCCTTCCGCTCTGGGTTGCCCTGGGACTGGCCCTGGTCTCCTGGCCGCTCCTGTACCTTGGGGAACGACATCGGTATTTGGAGCACCGCCTGGGGCGCTGGGCGCTGCCGGCCCTGGACCTGGGGCTGGCCACCCTCCTTTGCCTGGGCAGTTGTTCTGCCCGTAGCCCCTTTTTCCCCACCTTCTACCTGCCGATTGCCTACGCCGGGTTGCTTTCCGGCTACGCCGGCGGTCTGGCCTTTGGCCTGGCCGCCTCCGGACTCTACGGCCTGCTCCACCTCCTGGGCCCCGCCGGGCCGGCCCAGGCCCTGGGCGTGGCCCTTCTTTTCCCTCTGGCCGGCGCGCTCAGCGGCTATCTGGGCCAGTCCCTGGCCCGCCTCAACCGCCGCAGCCAGGAGGCCCTCGAACGGGCCCGCCGGCTACAGGAGGAAGCCGAGGAGCGGCGTGCCCTCTACACCCGCTGGTATCGCGCCGTGGACCGGCTCAAGGCCGACTTTGTCTATTCCGCCTCCCACGAACTCCGTACCCCCCTGACCCCGGTCAAGGGTTACCTCCAGTTGCTGCGGAACCCTCCCTTCCCCATCCCCGAGGAGAAGCGCCAGGAGTATATGCAGATCATGGCCGACAACGTGGACATCCTGGCCCAACTGGTGGACGACATCCTCTACCTCCAGCGGGTCACCCGTATCCCCATCGATCTGGAGGAAGTCTCCATCTCGACCGTGGCCCGCCAGGTGGTCGAGGAGGCGGCCGGCGAGGCCGAGGAGGGCCAGGTGCACATCCACCTGGACGACTGGGCCGGCCTGCCGCCCATCCTGGGCAGCAGCGACAGCCTGAAACTGGTCCTGGCGAACCTGATGGAAGTGGCCGTTCGCGATAGCCCGGCCGGGAGCGCGGTCCTCCTCTCCCTGCGGCCGACCGGAGAGGGAGTCCAGGTGCGCATCGCCGGGGCGGGCCGGGGCATCCCGGCCGAACACCAGGAACGCATCTTTGACCTCTTTTTCCACGCCGACAGTTCCCCCACCTACGTTCTGGGGCGCGACGGCCTGCGCCTGGCCATCGCCCGCTACATCGTGGAGATGCACGGCGGCCGCATCGCTGCGGAGAACCGGCCCCAGGGAGGCATCGTTTTTGTCGTGGACCTTCCCGGCCGGAGCGGAGGACAGGACGGACGATGGAACGCACCCTGATGGCCCTTTTTGCCCATCCCGATGACGAAAGTTTCGCCAGCGGCGGGACGCTGGCCCGCTACGCCGCCGAGGGCGTGCGGGTGGTGCTGGTCTGCGCCACTCGAGGCGAGGCCGGCATCGTCCATGACGAGGAGATGAAGGTGCCCCCGGAGGAGATGGGGCGGGTGCGCGAAGAGGAGTTGCGCTGCGCCTGCCGGGTCCTGGGGGTGCAGGAACTGCACTTCCTGGGCTATCGCGACTCCGGCATGGGCGGCAGCCCCGATAACAACCATCCCCAGGCCTTTTGCCGGGCGGAGCCGGCCGAGGTGGTCGAACGCCTCCTGACCCTCTTCCGCCGCTTCTGCCCCCAGGTCGTGATCACCTTCGGGCCGGATGGAGGCTACGGCCACCCCGACCATGTGGCCATCCACCGCCACGCCACCGCCGCCTGGCGGGAGGCCGGAAATCTCCCCCAGCCGCCCCGCAAACTCTACTACACCGCCGTCTCCGCCACGGCCTTCCGCCGCCTCCGGGAAGCGATGTGGCGTCGCGGGCTGATTTCCGAGATGCCCTCGGAGGAGGAGATCGCCCGGCGGGCGGTGCCGGAGGAACGCCTTACGGCCGTCGATATCCGGGACTTTCTGGGGAAGAAAATGGCCGCCCTGCGCTGCCACCGCACCCAACTGGCCCCCAACCACCCCTGGCTGAACCTGCCCGAGGACCTGCGGGAGTATATGGGATACGAATACTTTCTCCTGGCCGGGGCCCGGGGAGTGGAGACCGGGCCGGGGGAGGAAGACCTCTTCACCGGGCTGTAGGCCCGGAGGGGATTCCCCGATTCCCCAGCGGGCGCAGAAGGTAGAGCGGCAGGCCGAGGACCAGGTTCTCCATCCCCAGGCAGAAGATCAGGGCGGAGAGGCTGAGGATTTCGCCCCGCGACCAGACCGCCGGATCGGTCAGGGCCGGCACGCCCAGGATGGCCAGAAGGACGCTTTCCCGCGTCCCCAGCCCGGCCACCGAAAGGAGGCTGGCCAGCCCCATCAGGGCCATGGTGGGCACAAAGACCTCGACCGGGAGCGTTTTCCCCAGGGCCGGGATGAGCAGCCACAGCCGGAAGAAGGTGGTGGAGAAGGAGAGGAGGGAGATGGCCGTCCCCAGGGCCAGGTTTTTCCAACTGAGGAAGAAGTGGTCCAGGTAGGCCCGGACGTTGTACTCGCGCAGGACGCGCCGCGCCGCCGCCGGGACGATGTAGCGCAGCACCCGCTCGATCAGCCAGTTGCGCCAGCGCCGGCTCAGGAGGAGGCTCAGGAAGAAGGCGATGCCGCCCAACATGAGGCCCAGGGTCAACAGGAGGGTCAGGGCCGAGGAGAGGCGCAGGAGGATATACAGCCCGCTCAGGGCCAGGAGGCCCATGAGGAGCATATCGAACAGTCGGTCCACCACGGTGCTGAGCAGAGCCGCCCCCAGGTCGTAGCCGTCCTCCTTGAGATACCAGGCCTTCAGGAAATCGCCGGCCTGCCCCGGCATGGCCGCCCCCAGGAAGATGCCCAGGGCGTAGTAAAAGGCCAGCCGCCGCCAGGGAACGTCCTGCCCCAGGTCTTTCAGGATGACCTGCCAGCGCCAGCCCTTGAGCAGGACGAAGGGAAAGACCAGGACGATGGCCAGGACCAGGGGGAACCATTGCACCCGGCGCAGGGTTTCCCCGGCCAGGGCCAGTTCATCGCGGTTGCTCCAGAGGATATAGAGGAGGAGGGCCGGACCGAGCAGCCGCAGGGTCCAGCGCAGTAACCATCCGCTCAGCCGCCGCCACCGGCCCAAGTTTCCCCTCGCCGCTACGGCCGATGCTCCCGCCGTTCGAAACGGAGCATGGCGATCTGTTCCGAGACCAGCCCGATCAGGAAGACGATGACGCTCATGGTGAAGAGGAGGACGGCCGAGTTGGGGATGTGCAGCCGGCCCTCGGCCCAGATGGTATAGCCGGCCGAAAGGCAACTCAGGAGGAAAAACCCGGCGCTGACCGGCAGGAAGACCTTGAGCGGGGAGAAGAGGGTGGCGATGCGGAGGATGATCAGGACGAAGCGGATGCCGTCGCGGAGGAGGCGGATGCCGCTTTTCCCGCCCTCCCGGCGGGCGGAACGGACCGGGACAAAGGCCACGCTGTAGCCGGCCTTGAGAAAGGCCAGCGTGGTGGTGGTGGGGTAGGAGTAGCCGTTGGGCAGGAGGTGCAGAAACTCCAGGAGGACCTCTCGCCGGGCGGCGCGAAAGCCGCTGGTCAGGTCGGGGATGGGCCGGCCGGTGAGGTAGGTGGCCAGGGCGTTGAAGAAGCCGTTGCCCAGGCGGCGCAGGAGGGAGGACTGGGAGGCCGGGTGGCGGGCTCCGACGACCAGGTCATATTCCGAGAGCGGCTCCAGGAGGCGGGGGATGTCGTCCGGGTCGTGCTGGCCGTCGGCATCCATCAGCACAACCAGGCGGCCGCGGGCCTGGCGCAGGCCCGTCTTGACGGCGGCGCCGTTGCCCTTGTTGTAGGGGTGGCGGAGGACGGTGGCCCCGGCGGCCCGGGCCTCGTCGGCGGTGGCGTCGGTGGAGGCGTCATCCACCACCAGAACCTCGGCCTGGGGATAATGCCGGCGAACGGCCTGGACCACCAGGCCGACCCGGCCGGCCTCGTTATGGGCCGGGAGGACCACGGTCAGTTCCGGTGCGGCGAGGCAACGTTCGGACAAGGCTTCTCCTCGGGCTTTCCGCCGGTTGGGCCGGAAGCATTGTACACCACCCCCGGCCGGCCGTCAACAGCGATACAGGGGGCCGCGGCCATATCCAGGTCGCCCGGCAAGGGAGGGGCTGAAGGGTGACACCTGCAGAGTCGAGGCGCCTCGGCCCTACCCTGCACAGCCCCGGCGAGCCATCCGTGCCATCGTAGAAGGACCTGGATATGGCCGGCTTTGGCTTTGGGGCACCGCGTTGACCGGCGGGGAGGAATGTGGTATACTCCTTTTCGGTGAAGCCGGCCGGACCTTTCCTGGAGAAGGAGGGGACCGACCGGAGAACTTTCCGGTGGAGGAAGTTCCCATGTATCGCGGATACCGCAACCGAGCGAACGGTGCTCGCCCCAACGGAGCCCGGCGGCCGGTGCCGCCCTTCCTGTTGCGGCGACTGATCCTTTCCAGCCTCCCTCCGGTGCGCCGCCGTCTGCCCCTGCCGGCCAAACTCCTGATCGCCTTCCTCCTCCTCAGCCTGTTGGGCGTCGCCTCGGGCCTGGGCGCGGCGGCCGGCACCTACTTCTATTACGCCCAGTCCCTCCAGGGACAACTTGACCGCCTGGAAAACCGCCGCCTCTTTGAGACCACCAAAGTCTATGACCGCCACGGCGAACTCCTCTACGAGTTCTTCTCCGAAGGCCGGCGCACCCGCCTGGAAAGCCTCGACCAGGTCCCCCAACACCTGATCTGGGCCACCCTCTCCATCGAAGACAAGACCTTTTACCAGAACCCCGGCGTGGACCCGGTCGGCATCGCCCGCGCCGCCCTGGGGTTTTTCGCCACCGGGCGAATCGTGGGCGGCGGCAGCACCCTGACCCAGCAGTTCATCCGCAAGGCCCTCTTCACCCCCCAGGAACAGGTCTCCCCAAGCCTGGAGCGCAAGATCAAGGAGGCCATCCTGGCCCTGGAACTGACCCGAAGGGTCCCCAAGGACGAGATCCTCCTGATGTATTTCAACGAGGTCTATTACGGCAACCTCTCCTACGGCATCGAGGCCGCCGCCCAGAGTTACTTCGGCAAGCATGCCTGGGAACTGGACCTGGCCGAAAGCGCCTTCCTGGCCGGCCTGCCCCAGTTGCCCGATGTCTATGCCCCCTTTACCTACGGCGAACTGGACCCGGTCAAACTGGAACGGGCCAAGGCCCGCCAGCGGGACGTCCTCAACCTGATGGTCGAGAACGGCTATATCACCCGCCGGCAGGCCGACGCGGCCTACCAGGAGGAACTGCACTTTGCCTCTCCGCTGGTCTCGCTCAAGGCCCCCCACTTTGTGATGTACATCCGCCAACTTCTGGAGGAAGACCCCAACATCGGCCCGGAGAAACTCTTTGCCGGCGGCCTGCGCATCACCACCACCCTGGACATGCGCTACCAGCGCCTGGCCGAAGCCATCGTCCGCGAGCAGATGCAGCGCGAGGACCTCATCGCCTTCAACGCCCACAACGCCGCCCTGGTGGCCATGCGTCCCGACACCGGCGAGATTCTGGCCATGGTGGGGAGCGTGGACTATAACCTGGTGCAGCCCAGCCTCTGCGGACGCGAGGGCAACGTCGTGGACGGCAACGTCAACGCCGCCCTGGCCGAACGTCAGCCCGGCTCGGCCTTCAAGCCTTTTACCTATATCACCGCCTTCTCCATGACCCACGATATGTACACCCCGGCCACCATGGTGCTGGACGTCAGGACCGAATTCCCGGTGCCCGGCCACGACCCCTACGTCCCCAAGAACTATGACAACAAGTACCACGGCCCGGTGCGGCTGCGCAACGCCCTGGGCAGTTCGCTCAACATGCCGGCGGTCAAGGTGCTCCAGCATGCCGGGGTGGAACAGACCATCCACACGGCCCACCGCTTCGGCATCACCGGGCTGAAGCGGGGGATGAGTTTCTACGGCCTTTCCCTGACCTTGGGCGGCGGCGAGGTGCGTCTGCTGGATATGGTCAACGCCTACTCCACCTTTGCCAACGAGGGCCGTCACGTCCCTCCGGTGGCCATCCTGAAGATCACCGACAGCCAGGGCAACGTGCTCTACGAGTACAAACCCAGGCCGCTGGAGGAATACCCCCGGGTGGCCGACGCCCGTTTCGTCTACCTGATCAACCACATCCTCTCCGACGACACGGCCCGGGAGATGGCCTTTGGTCCCCACAGCATCCTCTATTTCGACCGGCCGGTGGCGGTGAAGACGGGGACCTCGGAGGACTGGGGGGACAACTGGTGCATCGGCTATACCCCGTACCTGGCCGTGGGCGTCTGGATGGGCAACAACAACAACGAACCGATGACCGCCAACTGCCAGCCCCGGGAAAAGGCCGAGCGGGGCATTCCCGGCTCCCGGGGGTCCGGCCACATCTGGCATTACTTCATGGAGGCGATCTTTAACCCGGAGAAGATGCTCCCCAAGTACTTCCCCGACGAGGAGCAGCGGCTGGCCCTCTTCGGCGATGGCGACCTGATGGACATCCTGCGCGATGCGAACGGCCGGCTGCGGGAGGATTTTCGCCGGCCGGAAGGCATCGTGGAGCAGGAGGTCTGCGCCATCTCCGGGAAACGGCCCATCCCCGGCGTCTGCCCGGTGGTCAAGGAGATCTTTGTGGAGGGCACGCAGCCTGCCGAAGACGACCTCTGCCCGGTCCATAAGGTGCTTACCGTGGTGCGGATTCCCGGCACCGATCCCCCCCAGTACTGCCTGCCGCTGGAGGGCGTGTCCTATCCCCCCGAACTCGTGCAGCAACAGGTCTTTCTGGACCTCTACAGCGTGGCCAAACCGGAGGAGATCGCCGGCCTGGAGGAGTGGATGCAGACGGCCGGCATCCCGCGTGCCCCTACCGAATTCTGTCCGCCGGACCTGGGCACCTACCAGCCGGGCGAACCCGGCCAGCCTCCCCCCCAGAACCGCTGGGCCGGCCTGGTGCGGGCCATCACCTACCCCCGTCGCTACGCCGGCATCACCGGCCCGATCGAAATCCGCGGCTCCGCCGATCTGGTCTCCTCCTTCCCCCAGGATCAGTTCGATCATTACAAGGTAGAGTGGGGACAGAAGGGGCCGTCGGGAGAGATGCCGACCGAGTGGCATCTTGTGGCTTCGGACGTAGGGCGCACCCCCGTGCACAACGGCGTCCTGGCCGTCTGGGACCCCGGCGACCTGCCGGACGGCAGTTATGTCCTCCGCCTGACGGTGGTGACCAGGGAAGGCCGGCCACGCTTCGACGGAGATGAGCCGGGCCACACCTACGTCCCGGTCTACCTGGACCGGGGCCCCATCTTCGTCCGTCTCCTCTCCCCCCAGCCGGGCAGCGTCCTGCGGCAGTCCACCGTGACGCTGGTGGCCAAGGTGGAGGGGGTCTCCCCGGCGGCCCGGGTGGACTTTTTCTACGGCGACCCCGCCCGTCCCAACGAACCGGGCATCTTCATCGGCTCGGCCATCACCAACACCGTCTATCCCCTCTCGGAGCGCATCTACACCGTCACCTGGCCGGTGCGGCAGGGGCAGTTTGTCCTGAGCGTGGAGGCGGTGAACACGGCCGGCCGGCGGGCCACCAGCCAGAAGGTCTATGTCATCGGCCAGCCGCCCCAGGGGAGCCTCCCCGGAAATGGGGACATCCTGGCCGCCCTGTCTTCCCGTTCTTCTCCGTCCGCTTCCCCCGACGGGCCGGCCGTGGGGGCTGTTTCCCGGCCGGAAAACGCCCTCATCGCCCCTGGGGCGGCCCTGCGGCGGCTCGCCCAAGGAAGTCTGAGGAGGTAACCATGCTGGCAGAGCGCATCCGCGTGGCCCGTGGAGAAGCCCCGGCCGACCTGGTGCTGCGCAACGCCCGATTGGTCAACGTCTTCTCCGGGGAGGTGCACCCGGCCGATGTGGCCGTCTACGCCGGCCGTATTGTGGGGCTGGGCCACTATGCGGCCCGGGAGGAAATCGACCTCCATGGCCGCTTCCTCTGCCCCGGCCTGATCGACGGGCACGTCCACCTGGAAAGCGCCATGGTCCATCCGGCCGAGTTCGCCCGGGCGGTGGTGCCGCACGGGACGACCACGGTCATCGCCGACCCGCACGAGATCGCCAACGTCCTGGGGCTGGAGGGCATCCGCTACCTTCTGGAGGCCACCTCCAATCTGCCGCTGAACGTCTACCTGATGGCTCCCTCCTGTGTTCCGGCCAGCCCGCTGGAGACGGCGGGGGCCGAGATCTCCGCCGCCGACCTGCAAGTCCTCCTGGGCGAGGAACGCATCCTGGGCCTGGCCGAGATGATGAACTTTCCCGGCGTCGTCCACGGGGTCCCGGAGGTGCTGGCCAAGATCGAGGCGGCCCGGGGCCGGCCGATAGATGGACACGCCCCCGGACTCTCCGGCCGAGACCTTTGCGCCTATGTCGCCGCCGGAATCGGCTCCGATCACGAATGCACCACCCTGAACGAGGCCCTGGAGAAACTCCGCCTGGGCATGGCCATCATGATTCGCGAAGGCAGCACCGCCCACAACCTGGGCGACCTCCTTCCCCTGGTCATGCCGGGCAACGCCAGCCACTGCTTCTTCGTCAGCGATGACCGCCATCCGGCCGACCTCCTGGAGCGGGGGCATATGGACGCCATCCTCCGCCAAGCCCAACCCCATGAACTTCTGCCCCCGGTCACCCTGGTGCAGATGGCCACGTTGAACACGGCCCGCTATTTTCGCCTCTGGGACCTGGGAGCCATCGCCCCCGGCTATCGGGCCGATATGGTCGTGGTGGAGGACCTGGAGACCTTTGAGGTCAGCATGGTCTTTAAAGACGGCCGGCCGGTGGCCCAGAGCGGGACCCTGCTGGGGCCAACCCTGCCGGAGGAGCGCCCCATCCCCCCTTCGACCTTTCACGTGGCCGATCTGCGGGCCGAACGCTTCGCCATCCCGGCCGGGGGCGCGCGCCTGCGGGCCATCGGGGTGGTCCCCGGCCAGGTGGTCACCCGCGCCCTGTGGGAGGAACCGCGCGTGGAGGAGGGCCGGGCCGTGGCCGACCCCGAACGCGACCTGCTCAAGATCGCCGTGGTGGAGCGACACCGGGGCAGCGGACGGGTGGGGCTGGGCTTTGTCCGGGGCTTGGGGCTGAAGCGGGGGGCGCTGGCCTCCTCGGTGGCCCACGACAGCCACAACATCGTCGTGGTCGGCTGTAGCGATGGGGAGATGGCCGCTGCCGTGGAGCGGGTCGTGCAGATGGGGGGAGGGCAGGTCGTGGTGGCCGGCGAGACGGTGCTGGCCGAGTTGCCCCTGCCGATCGCCGGCCTGATGTCGGACCGGCCGCTGGAGGAGGTCCGAGACCGGCTGGAGGCGCTCAACCGGGCGGCCCGGGAACTGGGGTGTCCTCTGGAAGCCCCCCTGATGGCCCTTTCTTTCCTGGCCCTGGTGGTGATTCCCGAACTCAAACTCTCCGACCGGGGGCTGGTGGATGTGCAGCGGTTCGACCTGGTGCCGCTTTTCGAGGGTTGCGAATAGTTGACCCAAATCTTGACAAGTAGTGTCTGATATGGTATATTATAATCGGTTCGCTCCTTAACAACGGAACGGTTCGGCCGGTTCCGGCGGCGAAACCCCCGCCGGGTAAAACCGTTCGGGTCCATGCCTGACCTACACCGAACCTAGTACCGTGAGTTCCACGGGAATTTACGCCTGC
>Ga0078972_1006441_pt1 | contig 27826 bp, 25 predicted proteins | sample YelNatPaOPGAMG01_FD_67568 | JGI IMG/M metagenome (GOLD analysis project Ga0078972, IMG submission 67568) | Hot spring thermophilic microbial communities from Obsidian Pool, Yellowstone National Park, USA - OP-RAMG-01 (SPADES assembly) (version 2) | ecosystem: Environmental > Aquatic > Thermal...
GTCCAGGACGCCTGTGGAGTAGTTGTAGATGCCTCCGCCGTCCCAGTCGGCCTGGTTGTCGGCGATGATACAGCGGCGCAGGGTCAGATGGCCCAGATTGTAGATGCCGCCGCCCTTGTCATCGCCGCCACTGGCCTGCCCATCGGCAATGGTGAGATCCGATAGGGTCACGTTCGCCCCTTCCTGGATGAACAGGACACGGGAGGCATTGTTGCCGCTGAGGATCAGATGGCTTGCACCAGGTCCACTGATCGCGAGATTCTTGTCCATTACAAGTTGACCCAGGGTAAGCGCAATCGTCCCACTCACGCTGAAGGTGATGGTGTCACCACCGCCCGCTACCTGGATGGCGTCCCGCAAAGAGCAGTCACCATCGCTGCAACTGCCGTCATTTTCATCGGCGAGGGTGTTCACCGTGATGACGGCGGACACCCCTTCAGAGCGTGGCCGCCGCATTTCACCTTGCCGGGGAACCCCGGCGAGCGACAGCCGTGGCAGGGCCAGCAGCGCCAGGAGCAGAAAGGCAACCAGAGACCAGGCTACCCGATGATGTTTCTGTGTTTTTTGAGTGCTCATTTTTCTCTCCTTTCCGGGTTGGGATTGTCGCCGATACACTTCTCGCCCGCAGGCGAGGATTCCCGGGCCGGGGAGGCCAGCCGGCGCAGCAGGGCCAGCAGGGCCTGCTCATCGGCAAAGGGCATCGGTTCACCCTCCGGCATAGGCCGCAGGTCGCCGCGCAGCGCCTCCGGCTCGGCCGAGTTGACCAGCAGACGCAGGATAAAAGTCCTGATCGAGCGCAAGTTTCCTCCAGACGGGGACACGGCACGATTGCCGTAACCCTTCCTGATTGAAGCACAAGGGACTGCCGGAGGACTGCCAGGTGATCTACAACCACCTGCCGGGGTGTGAAGAAGCCAGGGGGATGCTGGCGGGGGGCGGATTCAGAGCAGCGAACGATAGAACGCCTGGAGTTCGGGGGAGGGAACCGTGTTCAGGTCTTCCCGGAGGGCTTTTTCCAGGTGGCGATAGAGGCGTAGCGCCCCGGCCCGGTCGCCGAGCGCCAGGCAGGCCCGCATGCCCACCAGCACGGCTCGCTCCTGCCAGGGTTCCAGCGTCAGAAGACGCCGGCAGGCGTCGAGGGCTTCGGCAAAGCGGCGCCCGGCCAGCCGGGCCTCGGCTACGGCCAGCAACGCCCGCTGGTAGAGCAGGGAAAGCCGCTGGCGGGAAACAAGCGTCCATCCGGCGCAGAAGAAATCGGGCAGGAAATCGCCGCCGTAGGCCGCCAGGGCAGCCTCCCACTCCTCCCGGCGGCAGCAGGCTTCAAAGGCCTCCACGTCCACCCACGAGCCGGCCGGCAGGTGGAGCGTCACCCGACCCTCCTCCACCGCCAGATAGCGGGAGGGGAATTTCTCCGGCAGGTCGGGCTCCAGGGCGCGGCGCAGGGCCGAGGTGGCGTGGTGGAAGGCGGTCAGCGCCGCGTCGGGGAGCCGGTCCGGCCACAACGCCTCGGCAACCTGGTCGAAGGAGAGGGAGCGGCCCGGGGCGAGCAACAGGAGGGCCAGCAATTCCCCGGCCCGCCGGGTGTGCAGGGCGCGCCTTTCGATGCACCGCCTCCCCTGGCAGACTTCGAATCGTCCCAGGGTGATGATGTGCAGCGGGGGCGGGGGCACGCGCTGCAATTGTTCCACCAGCCGCTGGCCCATTCCGGCCAGGGCGGCGTCGGGATGGTTGAGGTAGGCGGCGACCAGGGGGTAGGCCAGTTGCCGCTCCTGGTCCAGGAGAAAGACATATCCTCCGGCCAGGATGGCCTGGCCGGCCTCGAGCCATGCCGCGGCGGCCTCCGGCCGGCCCTGCTCGTGAAGGAGAGCGGCCAGCAGGAAGCGGGCCCGGGTCAGGTCAAAGGCTGCGCCGAGTTGCTCCAGAATCTCGGCGGCAGCCCGCAGGTCGGACTCGGCGGCGACCTCGCTGCCACACAGCCAGGCGGCGCGGGCGCGCTCGATCAGGGCCCTGCCCTGTTCATGCCGGTAACCCACCCGCCGGGCAAAGGCCAGCGCATCGTCGGCCCAGGCACGGGCATCGGGGCCATCCCCGGACAGGCGATAGAAGCGGCTCATGCCCAGCCGCGTGGCGATGTTCAGCCAGGGCTCCCCACTGGTCTCGGCAATGGAACGGGCCTGGGAGTAGAGTTCCCGGGCCGTCGGCAGGTCGCCCTCGTCCAGGGCCAGGGCGGCGTTGACACAGAGGCCATAGCCCTGGGCGATCGAACCAGGGGCCGCCAGCGGGCCGAGTTCAACCAGCGCTTCCCGTGCTTCCTCCCTCCTCCCGCAGAACTGGCCGGCCAGCGCCACCCCAACCAGGAAGTAAACCATCCATGGGGGCCGGCCCTGCTCGCCGGCGATGCGCTGCGCCTCCCGTTCGGCGGCCAGGGCCAGGTCGAACTGACCACGGGGTAGATAGACCGCCACGGCCAGGCCGTGGAGGGCGGCGGCCCGCCCCCGCGGGTAGCCGATCTCGCGGGCCAGGTCGGCGGCGCGCTGGTAGCAGGACTGGGCCTGGGCCAGGAAGCCGCTCTCGGCGGCGCAATTGCCCAGCACCTGCCAGGCGTCGGCGCGGGCAGGGGAGTCGACGGCGGCCAGCGTCAGCGCTTCCTGCGCCAGGGCGGCGGCTTCCTCGTACTGCCCCAGGCGGAAGCGCAGGTGGGCCATGCCGACCAGGGCAGCCGCCAGAGGCCCCGCCGCGCCACGCTGCCGGGCAGCCCGGAGCGCATGGCCGGCGCGTCGGAGCGCAGCGGCAACCTCGCCGGCATCCCGCAGGACCGGCCCTTCGTCGAGCATCCCGGTCAGGGGCAAGGCCGAGGCGATCACCCGCCCCTGCCGGCCGGCCGCGGTATCTTTTCGGGCGGGCCGGCGGCGCTGCCCACCGGTCCGCCTGTTGGGCGACGGCTCTATTGGCCTTGCCTCCGGCCGATTCGGGGAGGAGAGTCCCATGATGACGCCAACCTGGCCCGTAAGGGTTGACCGGGGTGAGACGTGGCCGACCGCCGCCGTCCAGACCTCAACCACGACCTGTAGGGGCACGGTTTGCTGTGCCCTGGGGGAACAGGACACGGCAAGCCGCGCCCCGTTCCCCCAAGGACAACCCTCACCTTATCCCTGCCGCCGCGCCTTGTGCGGGACGGGGTGCACGGGCAGAAATCCCCTCCCCCGCCCGAGCACAGGAGAAGCCAGGGGCGGGGCGAGGCAGGAAGCAGGTCTAGGCGTATCCGCCCAGCCCCAGTTCGGCCAACTTCCCGGCCGTAGGCCGGCCGTTCGCATCCCAGCCCCGTTGCTCATAGTACATGTCGAGCAACTTCTGGGCCGCCTCCATCGGGGTCAACTGCCCCTGGGTCGGCCCGCCGGTGGCCGGATGCCGGGTGAAGCGCGGGGCCGGATAGTCCCACTCCCGGCCGAAGCCGGGCACCTCGCGGAACCAGTAGAGCCGGGTCAGGTTCCAGATGCGCTCGGAAATCTTCAGGAGTTCCTCCCAGGAACGCTCGATTCCGGTGATCGCCGCCAGCATCGGCGCATACTGGGTGACGTCGATGCCCAGTTCCACCCACTGCAACCGGCAGGAACCCAGGGCGTCGAAGAGCGGGCGGATGTGCTGGAGGAGGATGACCCGGGCCACCTTCTCCGGGGTCACCTGGTCGCGTCCCACCTGCAGGTCGTAGGTAATGGCCCAGGCGCGGTTGTGGTGGGCGCCCACATCGGCGGTCATATAGGCCAGGAGCATGGCCGTGGCGTTGTGGGTCTCGTAGCCGCTCTGCTCCATGCCTTTGACGTGGACGGCCCACTCGGCGCTGCCCTGGCCCAGGCGCCCGGCGGCGGCTTTGACCCCCTCGGCCAGGAGGTCGCCCAGGCCCTCCCGGCGGGCAATGCGCTCGATCATGGCGAAGGTGGCCTCGGCGTTGCCGAAGCGCAGGTCCAGCCCGTCGGTATCCCGGGGGGTGAGGACGCCCCGCTCGAAGCACTCCATGGCGAAGGCGATGGCGTTGCCGGCCGAGATCGAGTCGATGCCCAGTTCGTCGCAGAGGTAGTTGGCATAGGCCACATCCTCGATGTCGGCCAGGGCGACGTTCGAGCCCAGCAGGGCGATGGTCTCGTACTCCGGCCCCTCCACACGGATGCCGTGCTTCCGGGAGTGGGAGTATTTCCCGCAGGGCGAGGGGCAGGCGAAGCACCCTTTATCGGTGATGACGATTTTCTCCCGCATCACCTGGCCGTAGAGGTTGGGGCCGTGCTCGAAGGAGCCCTGCTGGAAGTTGCGGGTGGGGAGCGCCCCGACCTCGTCGCACCAGGAGGTGACGATGGTCGTCCCGTAGCGCTGCCAGGCAGGGAGGCCCTCGGCCTCCTTACAGGCGCGGAACATGGCATGGGCGAGTTCCCAGAAGCGGGCCGGGTCGGCCACCGGAATCGTCTTGTGACCACGGACGGCGATGGCCTTCAGGCGCTTGGCGCCCATCACCGCCCCGACGCCGCCGCGGCCGGCCTGCCGGCCGTAGTCATGGGTGATGCAGGCGTATTTGACCAGGTTCTCCCCGCCGGGGCCGATGGAGGCGATCTGGAAATCCTCGCCCAGCCGCTTCTTGAGGGTCTCCTCGGTGGTCAGCGAACCCCGGCCCCACAGGTCGGAGGCGTCGCGGAGTTCCACCCGGTCGTCGTCGATGTAGAGGTAAACCGGCCGGGGAGAGGCGCCTTCCAGGATGACGGCGTCGTAGCCGGCGTACTTGAGTTCGGCCGTCAGGTGGCCGCCGACGCTGGCGCTGGCGTAGCCTCCGGTGAGCGGGGACTTGCAGGTCCAGTCCATCTTGCCGGCGCCCGGGACCAGGAGGCCGGAGAGGGGGCCGGTGGAGGCGATGAGTTTGTTCTGGGGGCTCAGGGGGTCGGTGCCGGCCGGGACCTCGTGCCAGAGGGTATAGATGCCCAGGCCGCGCCCTCCCAGGAAGTCGCGGGCCACGGCTGGGTCGTAGGGTTCTTTACGAATCTCGCCCGTGGTCAGGTTTACCCGCAGAATCGTACCGGCGTATCCGTTCACGGCCATCCTCCTTATTCGGCTATCGAGAGCACGTTCATCCCGCAGAAGTTGACGCACTCGCCGCACAGGTCGCACTCGAAGGGCGCCTCGCGGCCGGGAATCTTGAAGATGACGCCCTCCGGGCAGGCATCCACGCAGGCGTCGCAGGCGATACAGAGTTCGGGGTCGATGTAGTAGGCGCCCTTTTCATTCTGCGGGATGGCGTCTACCGGGCAGACCTTGGCGCATTCCCCGCACTGGGTGCAGACGCGCACCTCATAATTGCCCGGCGAGGGGAAGTGGGGGATGATGGCCAGGGCCGCCTTGCGGATGTTGTTCTCCTGGAAGTGGCTGAAGGCACAGGCCAGCAGGCAGGCCTTGCAGCCGGAGCAGCGGGAACTGTCGGCGTAGAGTCGCATGGGTCCTCCTTTGGCCAAACTCGGGGGCCGGGCCGGCCCATCGGATACCAGAAGCCACGGGAAGGTGCCGGCCGGGAAGCCGGTCAGGCGCGACCCCGTTGTCCCGTGACCGCCTTCACGGGGGTAAATCTACCACAGGGGAAACGATCTGTCAAGGCCGGATCGCGGCGGCAACGTTCGTAGTCAGGCACGGAGCGTAGCGGAGTGCCGTTGGACCTTGACGCCCGCCGGGTCGCTCCTACGAGCATTCCCGTCGAAACCCTCATGGGGAGAGCAACGAACCGAATCGTCCCGTCCTTCTCCGCCACCATCCGGCCGGATAGCCCACCATCTTGGCCACGTCCCCGGTCAGACGAAGAAGGGGCAAGAGGAACAAGGCCCCGAGGCGCCAGGCGGGGGAGAGTTCCCCCAGCGCCGGCCACAGCCGGCGGTAGTAACGCCAGAGGTAGGCCGCTCCGCCCAGTCCCAACAAGGCCCAGAGCCCGGGCCACCAGGCCCCGGCGATCAAAAGCCCCATCCCCACGGCGTAACTTCCGTAGCGCAGGGCATGGCGCAGCGGCCACAGGCCGGCCAGCCCGTCGCCGTAGGCATAGTTCCGATACTGCCGGAAGAGGGCCGGCAGGGAGGACCTGGGGCGAAAGTGCACAACCGCCGCCGGAGCAAAGGCCTGACGAAAGCCCCTTTCCTGCGCCCGCCGGGCAAAGATCAGGTCTTCGCAGTAGGGCAGGCCCTCCGGAAAGCCTCCCACCGCCTCCCACACCGCCCTCCGGAAAGCCAGGGATTGCCCCGCCGGCAGGAAACGCTCCGGCCGGACTTCCTCCAGCCGGGGGTAGTTCACCGCCCCCAGGATGCATTCGAAGGGGCTTTGAGGAGCGGGCCGGAAGAAGCCGGCCACCAGGTCGGCCTCCCCCCGTTCCAGGGGGGCGACGATCTCCTCCAGCCAGCGCGGGTCCAGCCGCAGCCCGGCATCGGTGCAGGCGATGAGCGGGGACGTGGCCGCCCGGATGGCCACGTTGCGCCCCTGGGGGATGTTCTCCCCGCCGGCCGTGGTGCGCAGCGGCAGCCGTTCCCGGTAGAGTTCCACAATCTCCATGGTCCGATCGGTGCAGCCGCCGTCGTTGATGACCACCTCATCCGGCCGGCGCGTCTGCTCCAGGATCGAATCGAGCAGGTCGGCGATCGTCTCTTCCTCGTCGCGGACGGTGGCGATCAGGGAGACGCGCATGGCCAGCCTCCTGAACAGCAATCCGTCAGGGCCGCCTCCAGGCGGGGCAGAATCGCCTGCCAGTCGTAGCAGGAGGAGACCAGTTTTCGCCCGGCCTTTCCCAGACGGGAGCGCTCCTCCGGCCGGCGCAAAAGTTCCACCACGCAGGCGGCAAACTCCTTCGCCCCGGCGGCCAGGCGGAGGTGCTCGCCATCCACCAGACCCTCCACCCCCTCGGCTCCCAACGGCGTGGAGACGACCGCCCGCTCCATCGAGAGGGCCTGCAGGAGTTTGAAACGGATGCCCCCGCCGAAGCGCATCGGCAGGACGTAGAGGTCGGCCCGGCCGATGTAGGGGCGGTCGTCGGGCACGGCGCCGACCACCTCGACGCCGGGGAGTTTTCGCAGCGCCTCCACCGCCGGCGTCGGGGAACGGCCCACGATCTGGAAGCGGGCCTCGGGTACGGCGGCCCGCACCCGCGGCCAGATCTCCTGGATGAACCATTGCACGGCATCCACGTTGGGGCGAAAGTCCATCCGCCCGGTGAAGACCAGCGTGGGCGTCCGGGGTTCGGGCGAGGGCGGGAGCGGGGCGTAGGCGGCGCTGTCCACGCCGTTGGGGATGACGGCGATGGGGGTCTGGGGGGCAAGTTGGAGCAGGGCGGCGCGGTCGGCCGGGGAGGCGGCCAGCACCTGGTCGGCCGTGCGGCAGGCCCGGGCCTCGAAGCGGCGCAGCCGGCCGGCCTGTAACCAGGAGTACAGAGCCGCCACAAAGCGCCTCTCCCGCCGGGCGATTTCCCAGGCCCGCCGTTGCAGGAGGTACTCGGCGTTGTGCTCGTCCAGAACCAGCCTGGGGAGCGGCCGGCCCAGGCGGCGCAGGCGTTCCCGGGCCCAGAGGCCGTGGGCGGCCATCTCCAGCCCTTCCACCAGGAGGACATCGGGGGGATGGCGGAGGAGGTGCTCCCCCAGGAGGCGGCGGAAGGCAGGCGAGGCACAACGCCGAACCAGGTCGGGCGTCCGGGAGAAGAGGAGGGTGGTCAGGCGGACGGGGAGGCGGTGGGCCGGCCGGGGGACGGCGGCGAAGGGAAAGAGCCTCTCCAGCGGAGCGGCCGCGGCGACCTCCTCGGCATCCCGGGCCAGGCAGAGGAGGTAGAGGTCGTGGCTGCGGGCCAGGCCGCTGAGGAGGTAGTAGTCGCGCATGGCCTTGCCGTGATGAGGCGGGTAGGGAACCTGGGCGGAAAGGGCCAGAATCCTCATTTTCCCAGCAGAATTTTTCCCAGACGGGGAAGGAACAGGATGGCTCCGATGGCCACGGAGAAGAGGGCGGCCAGAAGGACGGCGGCCGCCGCCAGGTCCTTGGCCCGGCGGGCCAGGGGACGTCTCTCCGGGCTGGCCAGGTCCACCAGGGCTTCCAACGCCGTATTGAAAGTTTCGGCCACCAGGACCAGGGCGATGGTCAGCAGGAGGACGGCCCACTCCCCGAGGTCCAGCCCCACCAGGCCGCCCAGCGCCAGCACCAGGACGGCGACCGTCAGGTGGATGACCATATTGCGCTGGGCGGGCAGGGCCCTCAGGCCGGCGAAGGCGGCGCGGAAGGAGGAAAGGAGCGACCGCCGGTGATGGAAAGCGGCCAGGAGGCGTTCCTGGCGGGCCTCCATACGGCGGCGTTCCGGCTCGGTTCCATCGTCATAGCCCAGGAGGTGGAGGAGGCCGTGTACCAGGAGGGTGGCGCACTCCTCCTCCCAGGAGTGGCCGTAGGAAGGGGCCTGTTCGCGGGCCCGTTCCAGGGAAATGGCCACATCCCCCAGGTAAGGCCGGCCCTCGCCTTCCTCCGCCAGGTAAAAGGCCAGCACATCGGTCGGCTCGTCGCGCCCCAGGTAGGCCCGGTTGAGGGCCTGGATGCCGGCATCGTCGGTCAGGGCGACGCCGACCTCTACCTCCCCCGCTCCCTCGGCCGCGAGGACAAAGCGCGCCAGCCGTTCCAGCCGCTTCAGGTCGGGGAGAGGCCCGGCCGTTTCCCGGTGAAACTCCACCCGAGGGGTCATCTCTTCTCCTCCGGGGATGCTTCCTGGCCCATCTCCGGGTAAACGATGCGCGGATGGTAAACCCCGTGCAACACTTCGGTAAAGGCCTGGCCGATTCGTCGCAAATCGCGGAAGGTCAGGTCGCTTTCGTCGAGTTGCCCCTCCCGAACGCGTTGTTCGATGATGCCGGCCACCAGTTTGGCCAGCGGGTCCTCCCCTTCCTTCTTCTTCTCCAGCATCTCCTGCAACTTGCCCGACTGGACCAGGGAACGCACCGTCGCCTCGACCGAGTCGGCCAGCATCAGGATGGCTGCCTCCCGCGATTGCGGTCGGGGACCGGGATAGCGATAGTCCTCCGGGTTGACCGTCTCCTCCTCCTGGAGGGCGCGCTGGTAGAAGTAGGAGGCCGTCGTCGTGCCGTGGTGCTGGGGGATGAACTGGGCGACCTGCGCCGGCAGGCGATACCGGCGGGCCAGTTCCAGGCCTTCCCGGACGTGGTCGATGATGATGCGGGCGCTGCTGGAAGGAGGCAGTTCATCGTGGATGTTGGTTCGGCCGGCCTGGTTGTCGATGAAGAAGTAGGGGCGCACCACCTTGCCGATGTCGTGGAAATAGGCCCCTACCCGGACCAGGAGCGGGTCGGCTCCGATCACCTCGGCCGCCCGCTCGGCCAGGTTGCCGACGATGATGCTGTGGTAATAGGTGCCCGGAGCCTCCTGCATCAGCCGATGCAGCAGAGGGTGGTTGGGGTTGGAAAGTTCCATGAGTTGCAGCACGGTGACCCGGCCAAAGAGCGTGCCCAGCAGGCCGAAGGTGGCGAAACTGACCGCGGCCGAGGTAAAGCCGTTGATGGCGCAGGCCGCAGCCACCTTGAGCAACTCGGTGGGGGCCAGTTCCTGGGTGATCAGCCGAAAGGCCCCGGCGACGACCAGGTCGGCCAGGGTGATGTAGGCGCCGGTCAGGAGAAAGGCGTTCGAGCGTTGTGCCTTCCAGATGCCGAAGATGCCGGCCAGCCCGCCGACCACCCCCAGGAAGGCCAGTTCCAGCCCCAGCGCGCCGCCCCCCATCTGCCCCACCAGAAGCGCCAGAACGATCGTCGTCCCCAGGGCCACCTGGGGGTTCAGGAGCAGGGTCAGCAGGATGGCCGCCGTAGGCAGGGGAAAGGCATAGGCCACGCCGACGCGGTTGGGGACCAGCAGCCGGGCGCCGAGGGTGGCCACGGCCATCACCAGGCCGATGAGGAGCAGGTCGCGCAGGTCGTAGGGCTTTTCTCCCTGGAGACGATAGAGGTAGAGGCCGAAGGCGGCCAGCAGGCCGGCGGCCAGTACGGCCTGCCCGGCCACCCGAATCCACGAACCCTGGGGGGCCAGCAGGCCGGTGGCCTCCAGTTTTTCCAGTTCGAGTTCGCGCACCCGTTGCCCCTCGGCCACGATCATCTCCCCTTCCAGGATCTCCACATAGTGGTCCGGCGTCCGGGCACGGGCCTCCTGTCGCCGCCGCTCCGTCGCCGCCTCGTCCACAACATAGTTCGGCACCAGGAAAGGCGAGACCAGTTCGGCCACCAGCCGGCGCTTTTCCAGGGGCAAGAGGGGGGTCACCCGGCCGAGCAACCCCTCCCGCAGCCTCTCGATATCCTGGGCGCGGAGTTGGGGGACCCCGCCGGGTTCCAGGGGGGCATAGGTCACCTGTTCGTACAGCCGCAGGGCCTCCTTACGGATTCCCAGCCATTCCTCCTCCGGCAGGGTCAGGAGGAGGGCCAGCGTCTCGGTGGTGAAATGGACCTCCGGCAGTCCGACGATACGCTTCTGTCGCTCCTCGGAGGTCAGGGCGGGGTCATAAAGGATGCTCCCGAGCACCTGCAGGGTATCGGAGAGGGCCTGGCCCTTTCCGACGGTGATGGAGGGGTCGAAGCGATAGACCTCGGCCACGGCCTTGGCGGCGGCCTCCCGGTCGGCCTCGGTGAGGATTTTGCTGACGTAGCGCACCGTGACCGGCGACTTGATGGTATAGGGGGCGGGGGCGTCCAGGCGCACCTCCGGCCCCAGCGCCGAGGGGAAAAAGGGGAGGGCCAGGATGAGGCTCAGGAGGAGGCTCAGGAGGGCGGCAAAGACGAGCAGCCGGCCGGCTGGGGAAAGGCCGGCCGGGTTCTTGCCACCCGTCTGACGCCTGCGCAGAAACGCCGTCATCCCCGGCTCCTCCGGGCGGGCTACCTGCCGCCGGCCAGCGCCTCCCGCACCAGGGCGTTGACCAGCCGGCCGTCGGCCCGGCCGCGGAGTTTCTCCATCAGGTGCTTCATCACCCGTCCCATGTCGGCCGGCCCGCTTGCCCCCAGTTCGGCGATGGCCTGGGACACGGCTGCCCGGACCTCCTCCTCCCCCATCTTCTGCGGCAGGTAGGCCTCGATCAGGCGGAGTTCCATCTCCTCGGCGGCGGCCAGGTCTTCCCGCCCGCCCTGCCGGTAGGCCTCGATGGACTCCCGGCGCTGTTTGGCCGCCCTTTCCAGCACGGCCAGGACTCCCTCGTCGTCCAGTTCGCGCTGCTGCTCGATCTCGGCGTTGCGGATGGCCGCCTTGAGCAGGCGCAGGGCGGTGGCCCGGGCCCCGTCGTGGGCCAGCATGGCCGCCTTGAGGTCCTCCTGAAGGCGCTCTTTCAAGGACATCCCAACCTCCTTCGTCGGGTCGACTGCTTCAGGGCCATTATAGCCTATCGGTCGGGCCGACGCAAGTTGCTTTTCCCGGCCGACTGCGGTATAATCCCTGTGCCGGGAGAATTCGGTCTTGCGGAGGCTGGGCGATGGATCTGCTTTCGGCCCTGGGAATCGCTCCTGGGGAACGGGTGGCCCTGGTGGGGGGCGGAGGCAAGACCGGCCTGGCTTACCAACTGATGGACGAGGCCCGCCGGCGGGGCTGGACTGCTCTCTTCACCACGACGACCCGGGTGCTTCCTCTCCCGGAAGGAGCGTTCATCCTGGCCGAGGAGGGGACTTCCCCGGACGCGCTACGCCGGCGGTTGCAGGAAGAGGGCTGCCTTTTTCTGGCGTTGCGTCGCCTTCCCGAATGGGACGAGACGCCGGCCGGCCGCCGGCAGAAATTGGGCGGCTTTCCTCCCGAGGAGGTGGACCGGCTGGCCGGGGAACTCCGGCCGGACCTCCTTCTGGTCGAGGCCGATGGTTCCCGCCACCGCCCCTTCAAGGCGCCGGCCTCCCATGAGCCGCCGATTCCGGCCGGGACGACGCTGGTGCTGGTGCTGGCCGGCCTGAGCGTCCTCGGCCGGCCGCTGGAGGAGGCCTGGGTGCATCGCCCGGAACGGGTGGCCGAACTGGCCGGGGTGCCCCTGGGGACGACGGTGGACGCGGCGCTGGTGGCGGCGGTGCTGGCCCATCCGGAGGGAGGAGGTAAGGGCGTTCCCTCGGGGGCCCGGGTGGCGGCCGTGCTGACCCAGGCCACCCCGGAGCGCCTCCCCGAAGGCCGTCGGACGGCCCGCCGCCTGCTCCGGGCCGGGGTGGAGCGCGTCCTGCTGGTGGACCTGGAGGCCCCCGAACGGGTGGAGGTCTGGCCCGGTGAAGGTATCCGGCGGGGCGGGCCGGCCGGCGGGGTGTACGCCGTCTGCCTGGCCGCCGGAGAGGCGCGGCGCATGGGGCAGAACAAACTTCTCCTGCCCCTGGCCGGCCGGGCGCTTCTTTCCTACGCCGTGGATGCGGCCCTGGGTTCCCGGGCCGAGGAGGTGTGGGTGGTCCTGGGGGCCGAAGCCGAGGCCCTGCGCGATGCGTTGGGGACACGCCCGGTGGGTTTCCTGAGGAACGAGCGTTGGGCCGAGGGGCAGGCCGCCTCGATTCAAACGGCGGTGCGGGCGTTGGGGGAGCGGGCCGGCGCGCTCCTCTTCCTGGCCGGGGACATGCCCGGCGTCCGTCCGGCCCATCTGGACCGCCTGATCGAGCGCTTCGAGGCCGGCGCGGCGGTGGTCTGGAGCGAAGGGGATGGCCGCCGGGGCATCCCGGCCCTCTTCGCCCGGGAAACCTTCCCCGCCCTCCTGCAACTGGCCGGCGACTGTGGAGGACGGGCGCTGGCCGGCAGGTTCCGGGAGGTTTCGGTCCGCGCTTCGACCGGGGAACTCCTGGATGTGGATACCCCGGAGGATTATCTGGAGGCCCAAAGGTGGCTGGAACTCGGGACTGCCTGGTCATCATCAAAGGGGGCGGCGACCTGGGGAGCGGGGTAGCCTGGCGGCTGCACCGCTGCGGCTTCCGGGTGGTGATTTTGGAATGCCCCCGGCCCACGGTGATTCGGCGGCGGGTGGCCTTTGCCACGGCGATGTATGAGGGCGAGGTCACCGTGGAGGGGGTCACCGCCCGACGGGCCACGTTGGAGCAAATCCCGGCGCTTCTGGAAGCCGGCCTCATCCCGGTGCTGGACGACCCGGAGGGCCGGGCGGTGGACCGGTTGCGGCCGGAGGTGGTGGTGGATGCCATCATGGCCAAACGCAACACCGGGACGCGCCTGACCGATGCCCCGCTGGTGGTGGCGCTGGGGCCGGGCTTTCGGGCCGGCCGGGATTGCCACGCCGTCGTCGAGACGGCCCGGGGGCACTTCCTGGGCCGGGTCTACTGGGAGGGCGAAGCCCTGCCCAATACCGGCGTGCCCGGCGAGGTGGGCGGAGCCACGGCCGAACGCGTCCTGCGCGCCCCGGCCGACGGCATCTTCCAATCCTGCGCCCAGATCGGCGACCTGGTGGAGGCCGGGCAGATCGTGGCCTGGGTGAACGGCCGCCCGGTGCAGGCCCGCCTCCGGGGGGTGCTCCGCGGCCTCCTGGCCGATGGGCTGGAGGTCCACGCCGGCATGAAGGTGGGCGATGTGGACCCCCGCGCCGAACGCAGCCATTGCTTCACCGTATCGGACAAGGCCCTCTCCATCGCCGGCGGGGTGCTGGAGGCCATCTCCTCCTGGCTGAACCGGGCGATACCGTGAGGTTGAAACCGTCCTCCGGAACGGTGAAATTTCGGGAAAGTGGGACGGCACTTTTCCCAGGAGTTCAAGGAGGTTTCCCATGTCGTTCTTCGATCGGGTAGGCAAAGCCATCTCGGAAACTGCGGCCAAGACCAAGCAGGAAGTGGAGCGGATGGCGCGAATCAACCGCATCAAGGGGGAGATTCGCGACCTGGAGAAAAAGATCCAGGGGTTCCAGGATCAGATTCGGGCGATCCAACTTCAGGCCGGCCAGAAGGCCCTGGAGATGTTGCAAAGCGGCGCGCTGGAAAGCGCCGAACTCCGGCCTTTTGCCGATGAGATCGCCCGGCTGGAGCAGGAGATCGCCGCCTGCCGGGAGGAAATCTCTCAGAAAGAGGCGGCCATCGAGGCGATCAAGGCCGAAGCGGCGGCGCCGGCCCAGCCGGCCCAGCCGGCCCCGGCGGAAGGGCAGCGTTTCTGCCCTCAGTGCGGTGCGCCGGTGGTGCCAGGGGCGGCCTTCTGCAGCCAGTGCGGGGCCAAACTGATCTGAGGCCCGTCCTTTTCCGAACTCCGGCTCGCGGCTTCCCTGCGCCGGGAGAAACCAGGTGCGCGCATCGGGGCCTTTTCGCTCCCCGGCCCAGGCCCGGCAGGCGCTCCTGCGCCGCCTGGCCGACGAGGAGGGGACGATTCGCAAAGATTGGGGCGGCCGGCTCCCGGTCGCCCTGATCTTCCCCAACCGCTACCCGCTGGCCATGGCCAACCTGGGCTTTCAGACCCTCTACGGCCTCCTCAACGCCGAGGCCGATGTGGTCTGTGAGCGCTTTACCTGGGAGGGTCCCGATTTCCCGGCCCTTTCCCTGGAATCCCAGAGGCCCCTGGGCGATTTCCCCTTCTGGGCCTTTTCCGTTCCCTTTGAACTGGACGGCTTCCACGTGCTGGACCTGATTCGCCGCTCCGACCTGCCCCTGCTGGCCTCCGAGCGCGATGACTCCGCGCCGATCCTCCTTGCCGGGGGAGTGGCCCTCTCGGCCAACCCGGCCCCGCTGGCCCCCTTTCTGGACGCCATCGCCGTCGGCGAAGCCGAACCGCTCCTGGGGGAACTCCTGGAGGTGCTGCGGGCCGGCCTCTCCCGTCAGGAGACTCTGGCCGCCCTGTCCCGCATCCCCGGCCTGTACGTGCCCACCCATTCGACCGGCCGGCCGGTGGTGCGCCGCTGGGCCGCCGACCTCTCCTTCGCCACCACCTCGGTCGTCCTGACCCCGGAAAGCGAGTTCGGCGATGTCTTCCTGATCGAAATCGCCCGGGGCTGCGGCTTTGGCTGCCGCTTCTGCCTGGCCGGCCACCTCACCCGCCCCCCGCGCTACCGTTCCCTGGAGACTCTGCGACCGCAGATCGCCTCCGGCCTGGCCCGCCGGAAGCGCCTGGGGCTGGTGGGCGCGGCCGTCTCGGACCATCCGGAACTGGAGGAAATCGCCCGGGCCATCCGGGCCCAGGGGGGAGGCTTCACCCTAGCCTCGGTGCGGGCCGATCAGGTGACGCCGGCCCTTTTGGAGGGGCTGCGGGCCGGCGGAACGCGCACGCTGACCCTGGCCCCCGAGGTGGGCTCCGCCCGTCTGGCGGCGGCCATCGGCAAGGGCCTGGGAGCCGAGGAGGTGCTGCGGGCGGTGGAGATGGCCCGGGCGGCCGGCCTGCGCCGCCTGAAGTTGTACTTTATGCTGGGGCTGCCGGGAGAAACGGAGGAGGATGTCCGGGCCATCGCCGGACTGGTGCGGGAGGTGCGCCGACGGATGCCGGAGGGGACGATCACCCTGAGCGTCGCCCCCTTTGTCCCCAAGCCCCATACCCCCTTCCAGTGGTCGGCGATGGCCCCGGCGGAGGTGCTGCGGGAACGTCTGCGCCTCCTTCGCCAGGAGGTGCGGCCGTTCCGGGTCGCCCTGGAGGAGGAGAGCATCCCCTGGTCGCGGGTGCAGGGGGTCCTGGCCCGGGGGGACGAGCGCCTGGCCGGGGCGCTGGCGGCCCTGGAACGGCCCACGCCGGCCGGCTGGCGCCGGGCCCTGGCTTCCCTGGGCCTGACGGAGGAGGATTACCTGCGCGAGAGGTCTCGGGAGGAACCTTTCCCCTGGGACAACCTGGTCTCCGGCCCGAACCGGACCTTCCTCTGGCAGGAGTGGGAACGGGCCCGCCGTGGGCAACCCCCCCTTCCCTGCCCGGCGCTGGAGGGGTGCCGGCGGTGTGGAGTGTGCGGCTAGGGGACTACCTTCGCGGGCAGTTCAGGCGCTCGATCTTCCCCAGTTGCTCCAGCGTGGCAAAGACCACCACCCGATCCCCGGCTTCCAGCCGCAGTTCGGCGGCCGGGTGCATATCCCGCCGGTCTCCCCGCTGGAGGAAGACGACCGAGAGGTCCAGCCTCTCCTCGATTTCCTGCACGCTGTTCCCCACCAGTTCCCCGGCCGGATGGACCACGATCTCGCTCAGGTGCAAAAGTTCCCCTTCCAGGAAGAAGGAGTGGAGGACGCCCTCCCGGATGGCGGCGGTGGCAAAGGCCGGCGCGGCAATGGCCGAGGTGCTGAAGGCGGCGCGGATGCCCAGGAAGTGTCCCACCCGCTCAGCCAGGTCCGCATCGAACATGCGCAGCACCAGGCGGGCGTTCGGGTTGATCTCCCGCACATGCATGACAATGTCCAGGTTCAGGAGGTCGTTGTTGGTGGCCACGACCACGGCCTGGGCCTTCCGCACCCCGGCCTGTTCCAACACCTCCGGGTTGTTGGCCTCCCCGAGCACAATGGGCACCCCCAGCCGGCGGATTCGCTCCAGGAAGGGGGATTGGGAATTCTTCTCGATGCCCACCACTTCCCGACCGAATTCCACCAGTTGCCGGGTCACCCGATAGCCCACATGGCCCAGCCCACAGACGACGATATGCCCGGAATAGGTCGATGCCAGCGCCACGGCCCACTCTCCTGTCGGGTTACGCCTGTCCACCAGGAGCAGGCTGAAACTCACCAGTCCTTCCACAACCACGCTGAGGCCCAGGATGGGGATGACGAAAAAGAGGATGCCCAGCGGCCCCTGAGGAAAGGGGACGGAGGGTTGGAAGAAAAGCATGCTGAAGGCGGCGTAGAGGGCCTCCGGAAAGGTCAGGCGGGTGCCCGCCTCGGGGTGGATATAGGCCAGCCAGAGGATGAGCGAGCCGAGCCCGATGATGGCCAGGAAGAGGCTCAGCGAGAGGCGGAAGCGCCGCCAGAGCAGGATGACGACGCGAAGATTGGCCAGCAGGCTGCGACGCAGAACTTTCCGGAGGCGGGCCATCGGCCTACTCGACAGGAAGGCGGGCCACCAGCCGGCGCACCGGGGTCTCCTCCTCCGGCGCCGGCACGATGGCGACCACCACCACCGTGGCGTCGTCGTGGGGCCGGCCTTCCTCCAGGGCCAGCGCCTTCTCCAGGAGGGCGTCGGCCAGGACGGCCGTCTCCGGCCAGCCCTCCGCCAGTTGGGCCTCCAGGAAGGCCGGCACATCCAGGGAACGCCCCCGATAGGCGCCGGCCTGGGCCACCCCATCGCTGGTCACCACGACGCCCAGGTGCTCCGCCAGCGGGCGTTCCACGATCACCGGTTTGGTGCGCAGGTGGACCCCGATCGGCTCCACCGGCTCCCCGTGAACCTCGATGCCGGCCTGAGAGAAGAAGCAGGCCGGACAGGCGTCGTTGCGCGAAACCAGCAGAGTACGGCTCTGCAGGTCCACCGAGACGATGGTCAGGGCGGCCGATACCCGCCCTCCGCGCAGGGTGTAGAGGTAATCGTGCACCGCCCGGGCCACCGCGCCGTCCCGCGTGCCCTCCTTGATCAGGGCAGCGCCCCGGCTGACGATCAGGTTGCTGAGCGTCTTGGCCGCCGGCCCGCTCCCCTGGGCATCCACCAGGAGTACGGAAAGGCCGCCATGGGGACGCTCGACCACCTCGACGGTGTCCCCGCTTTCCCGGCTGGCGTACTTGTGGGTTTTGGACACAGCGATCTGGATTTCGAACACGCCGGACCCTCCGCCGGCCCAAACGGCCGCGACCTCTTTCCTCAGAGCAACGTCCTGCGGATGATGGTCTCCTCGCGGCCGGGGCCTACCGAGATGATGGCCACGGGCACCCCCACCCGTTCCTCGATGCGGTTCAGAAAGGCCTGGGCCGGCTCCGGCAGGTCCTCAAAGGCCCGCACCTGGCGGGTGGAGCATTGCCATCCGGGCAGGTCCTCGTACACCGGGGTCACCGATTGCCAGAGGGAGAGGCTGTGGGGGACGTATGGAACCACGGCGTCGTTCAGGCGGTAGGCCGTGCAGAGGCGCACGACCGGCTCCTCGTCCAGGACGTCGAGTTTGGTGATGGCCAGGGCGTCCGCCCCGTTCACTTCGACGGCGTAGCGGGCGGCCACCGCGTCGAACCACCCGCAGCGACGCGGCCGGCCGGTGGTCGTGCCGTATTCGTGGCCCCGTTCCCGGAGGCGGTCCCCGACCTCCCCCTCCACCTCGGAGGGGAAGGGGCCTGCCCCCACCCGGGTGCAGTAGGCCTTGCACACCAGGAGCACCCGCTGGATGGCCCGGGGCGGCAGCCCCAGGCCGGTGCAGGCCCCGCCGGCCGAGGGCGAGGAGGAGGTGACGTAGGGATAGGTGCCGAAATCCAGGTCCAGCATGGTGCCCTGGGCCCCCTCCAGGAGAATCTTCCTCTTCTGCTCCCAGGCCTGGTAGAGGATGCGCCGGGTGTCGGCGATGTGCGGGGCCAGTTGCCGGCCGTACTCCAGATACTCCAGATAGATGTCGTGCAGGAGGAGCGGGGGCCGGCCGTAGACCTGGGTGAGCAGGGTGTTCTTCATCTGCACCAGGTGGGTCAGCCGACGCAGCAACACCTCCTCGTCCAGGAGGTCCGCCATGCGCACGCCCAGGCGGGCGGCTTTATCGGCATAGACCGGGCCGATGCCCCGGCGGGTCGTTCCGAGGGAGGTGGAGCCGCGACCCTCTTCCTCCAGTTCGTCCTGGAGCAGGTGAAAGGGCAGAATCACGTGGGCGGCCTCGCTCACGTACAGGCGGTCGAGGGAGATGCCCTGTTCGCGCAGGGCGGCCATCTCTTCCAGGAGGCGCTTCGGGTTGATCACCACCCCGTTGCCGATGATGCAGGTGACCTCGGGGTTGAAGATGCCGGAGGGGACCAGGTGCATCCGGAAGGTTCCTTTGGGGTTGACCACGGTGTGGCCGGCGTTGTCCCCTCCCTGGAAACGGGCCACCACATGCGCCCGCGAGGTCAGGAGGTCTACGATCTTGCCCTTGCCCTCATCGCCCCACTGTCCTCCGATTACGGCCAGTACGGTCATGAGCGCACCTCGATAGATGATCAGAAGGAGTGCCGATCGAGAATTCCCATCCCATTATACCCGATTTTCTCCCTTTTGCCCAGCCGTACTTATTTCCTATTTTCCCGCTCCCTATTTCCGCAGCAGGCTCTCCACTTCCTCGCGGATGTCCTCCAGGTCGGCGAAGGAGCGGTAAACCGAGGCGAAGCGGATATAGGCCACGTGGTCCAGGTCGCGGAGTTTCTCCATCACCAGTTCGCCGATGACCCGGCTGGGGACCTCATCCCCGGCCATGGCGAAGATGGCCGTCTCGATCTCGTCCACCACCCTCTGAATCGTCTCCGTGGGGATGGGGCGCTTGGTGCAGGCCCGGCGGATGCCCCCCTCGAGTTTGCGCCGGTCGTAGGGCTCGCGCCGGCCGTCCTTCTTCACCACGGTCAGGCTGATCGGCTCCACCCGCTCGTAGGTGGTGAAACGCCGGCCGCAGGAAAGACACTGCCGCCGGCGACGAATGGCCTCGGCTTCGGCAATCTCCCGGGTGTCCACCACCCGGGACTCGCTGGCCCGACAGTAGGGACATTTCATGGCGACCGCTCCCTGAGACCGCTCCAGGTGGCCGGTTACGGTTGGCTCCGGTAGATCCAGCCCGATACCCAGCGATAGCCAAAGTCCTGCCCGTTCAGGGTGGCCAGGGCGCCGGCACAGCCGTAGAGGAGGCTGCCCAGGAAGAGGAAGGCAAAGAGCAGGCTAAAGCCCAGCGTAAAGGGCAGGAAACAGTAGCCGATGATCAGGGGCCTCAGAAGCAAGGTGAGCAGCCAGAGGCCGGCGGCGATGCTGCCGACGACCAGGCCGGCCAGGAGGACCACCCCCTGGAACACCAGGGCCTGCAACGCCTGCCAGGAGGCGTATTTCGACCGGCCCTCGTAGTGCAGCCAGAGGACCAGGGCCAGGACCAGCCCGCCGATGCCGGTGAGGAGGTTCAGGAGGATTCCTCCGTGGGCGGCGGCTGCGGCCAGGCGTTCCTCCCGGCCGGGCAACGACGGCAAAGGGACGGCCGAAGCCGGCGGGGGAGGCGTCTCCCCGGCCTGGGGTTCCTCCGGAGGCAGGCTCTCGGGTTCGACCTTTTTCTTTCCGGGCATCGTTTTCCTCCTGAAAACAGGGGCACGGCTTTCCGCGCCCTCGCCTCGCCGGCCCAGGCTACGTCTCCCGGACCGGAACGGCCTCCAACGTCCCCAGGCGGCTCAGGAGCATGGCCCCCAGGCCCGCGCCGGCCAGCAGGGCGGCCCAGGCCGGCCCCAGCCAGGGGAGGAGGAAGGCCGGAAGGACGGCCAGCGGCACCAGGACGGCCAGCCCGACGGCCGGCGGGAGCCAGGGTTGCCCTTCCCTCCGGCCGACCAGCGCCTCCCCCAGGGCCAGCCCACAGACGGTCAGGCCCAGGAGGTACAGCAGGCCGACCAGGAGAAGGAGGAAGGGAATCGCCAGGATGCCGATCAGGCTGACCAGCAAAAGGAGCACCAGAAGCGGCAGAGCCACCGCCAGGAACACCCCGCCGGCCAGGCCCAGGCCCAGGCAGGAAAGGAGCCGCCGGCGAAGCGTCTCCACCATCGCCCGACTGCGTCGGGGCCAGCGGGTGCGCAGCCCCCAGGCCAGGAAGAGGCCGAGGAAAAAGGCCGCCCCCGTGGCCAGCAGGGCCGGCCCCAGACGGGACCCGAGGGAAACCGGCCGGTCCTCCCGGGAGACCACCCAGCCGGCCCGGCCGAACAGGCCCTCCAGGATGTCCCCCCGGACGTTTGCCGCGGCCGCCCGCCGGATTCCCCCCAGGGCAACCACGTTCCCGGCAACCTCGCTCCCGCCCTGCAGGACCGCTTCCCCGCCCAGGCTGACGACATCTCCGCCGACCCGGCCGCCGACGCGCAGCGGGCCGCCGAGGACCACCACGTTGCCCTCGACCGTCCCCTGGACGGCCAGCCCGCCGCCGATGACCAGCACATCGCCGCCCCAGACCTCCCCGGGGGCGATCAGGGGGTTCCCGCCCAGGTGAACCCGCAGCCTTCCCGGAGAAAGGACCTGGCCCAGAAGGATGGCCGCGGCGCCCAGGAAGGCCAGGGCGGCCAGAAAGAGAAGGGCGAACCTGCGCATCGCCACCTCCAACGGCCCGGCCGCGCCGACTTCAGGGCCGGCGTTTGCCGGAGCGTCCGAACCAGAGGCCGACCAGGAGGGCGGAGAGGGCCAGCAGCAGAAGCACGGGCAGCCAGGGCCAGGCCAGAGTGCGCCCGAGGGTGCGGAGGAGCATCCCCGAGGCCGCCAGAAGGTAGAGGAGGCCGTTCCACAGGGCCAGGGCGGTGTTTTGGACCTCCTGCGCCACCCGCATCCATCCCCCCTGGGCCGGCGTCACCCCCAGCCAAAGGGCCACGGCCACCAGGCCGAGCATCAGGAGGGCCAGGGCCACCAGCGCGGCCGTCCCGGCCCGGGGCCAGGGCAAAAGCGCCGGGACGACGCTCCGCCGGCCCTCCGGAAGCCGGGCCAGCACCCGGCCGGCCAGCCCCGGACGGGGTTCGGCCCAGGGGGCGCTCCGCAGCCGACTTTCCACCTCCTGCATCGCCGCCCAGGTGCTCCGGCAACGGGGGCAGCGTTCCAGGTGCCCTTCCAGTTGGGCCTCCTGGTCAGGCGTCAGGGCGGCATCCAGCCGCAACGACATCAGCCGACCGGCGCTTCGGCAGTGCATACCTCTTCCTCCTCGATGGCCCGGGCCAGCATACAGCGGGCCCGATGGAGCCGCGTCTTGACTGCGCCGAGGGACAGTCCGGTCGTCGAGGCGATTTCCTCGTAGGAAAGGTCGTACCAGTAGCGCAGGATGACCAGCAGGCGGTACTTCTCCGGCAGCCGGTCCAGGAGACGCTGAATCCGGCCGGCCTCCTCCTGGCGAAGCACGGACCGGTCCGGGTCCTCGGCCGGCGCGGCCAGGCGGAAGGAGAGGTCCTCCAGAGAAAGCCAGGCGAAGCGTCGCCGACGCAGGAGGTCCACGCAGAGGTTGGCCGCGATCGAGAGGAGCCAGGAGGAAAATTTCCTCCCCATCTGGAAGGAGGGGAGGGCCGTATAGGCCCGGAGAAAGGTCTCCTGCGCCGCATCTTCGGCGTCCTCAGCATTCCCCAACATTCGATAGGCCAGGTTATAGACCTGGCGCTCATAACGGGTCACCAGCCGGGCAAAGGCCTCATGGTCGCCCTGTAGCGTCTTCAGAATCCAGACCTGTTCCTCGGCCTCCATCGCTGTCCTCTTCCCAGTACGGAGGAAAGAGGGAAAGGTTCCGGCCCGGACTATCCCTCTTCCGCCGTCTGCAGGACCAGGTAGAGCAGTTCCAGGAGGACGTTCTTGACGCTTTCCCGGTTGGTGGCCACACACGGCAGGACCTTGACCTCATCCGGAAGACGCAGGGCCAGACGCAGTTCCTCCGGCGACCAGGCGTTCTCCAGGTCTTGCTTATTGGCCACCACCACATACGGACTCTCGCGGTACGAGGTAAAAAAGTCGATGATGCGGAGGGTTTCCCGGAAGGTCTCCGGACGGGTGCTGTCCACCAGAATCAGCAGGCCCAACATGCCTTCGGAAAGGATCTCCCACATAAAGTCAAAACGCCGCTGCCCCGGCGTGCCGAAGAGGTGGAGCACCAGGTCGTTGGCGATGGTGATGCGCCCAAAGTCCATCGCCACCGTGGTTTCCTCTTTGATCATGCGGGTATCGTCGGTCGTCCTCCGCTCGGTCGAGACGACCTCGATTTCGCTGATGGTGCGGATGAACTGGGTCTTGCCCGAGTTCACCGCGCCGGTGATGACCATCTTGACCGTCTTCATTTCTGCCCACTCTTACGACCAGAGGCCGTAAGCACCGCGGGGTAAAGAGGCCTCTTCAGCGTCTTGAGAAAAGCGCCCCGGTCCGGGGGAAGTTACATTCCCCGAATCCGTTCGATAATCCGGTTGATCAGGCTGCGCTTGGGACGCTCAGCCGGGACCGGGGCGCTAACCCCGGGGGGGAGCGGCGGACGCTCCTTGACCACTTCTACCAGGCCGGCCGAGATAAAACCGTAGATGATGCGGCAGACCTCGAACTCGCCCAGCCCGGTGCGCTCGGCAATCGTCCGAATCGAGTCCTTGCCGTTGATGCGGGCAAAGACGCGCCACTCATCCGGCGTCAGGTTGACCCCCTTGGCCCGGTCGCTGGGTTGATCGACGAACTTGACCACCACATCGGTGTTGGGGATGCGGTCGCGGATGCGGCTCCATTCGTCGATGCGTCGCACCCCTTCCATGATGATGTTTTCCACGCCCAGGGGGAGGGTGATCATCACGTCCTCCGGGGCGACCAGGACGCCGGCGTCGAAGCGGAACTCCCCGTCGGTCCAGGTGAAGAGGCGGTAGACGCTTTCCTCGATCTGGGTGCGGACGTGGCGCTTCAGTTCCTCCTCAGAGATATAGCCCAGTTCGACCAGGATGGCTCCAAGCGGCTTGCCGGCATAAGGCCCCTGCTGGAGGCGCAGGGCGTGGTCGCGTTGCTCCTCGGTGATGCGGCCGATGCGCACCAGCATTTCCCCCAAACGCTCTTCGCGGCTGTACTGGGTGGCATAGACCAGTTTGCCCTTTTCGAAGTAGAGGGTGGCCGCGTCGTCCGAGCGTCTGAGGGTGAGCCGGCCGGTCTTGTAGCCCCGGTCCACCAGGTAGAGAAAGTCCGCCAGGTTAAAGTCACGCAAATTGCCTACCAATGCCATAGGCACCCTCCCTCTGGGTTGCCGTTGACTGACAGGCCCATTATACCTGTTCCCTGCCTCCCCGTCAAACCGGGCCGACGGCCTGCATCTGTTTCAGTTGCGGGTTTCTTGAACAAACCGGATCATAAGCCGACATAGCATAGCAGGCCATCTGGACCCTCTGCCTTGCCTGCACCCGCCTTCCCACCGCCGGCCGGCGCAGGCTGGCCGTCAGGCGGGGGCGACTTCCGTCGACCCCGCCCACGCCCCCGGCCGGCGCGCGATGGGGCCGATGGAAATCGTCCTCCCTCCAGGCGTCGGCCTACGCCGACGCTCTCCCACCCCAGGCTGGCCGCCAAGGAAACCCCGACCGCGCCTTCTTTGGCCTCCTGAGGCCCCTACTCTACCACGATCCGACAATGCCCAAGAAACCCGCCCCTACAAAAATGGCGGGCGCCCTGTGTTCTGTGTTCCCTCGAGGCTGTGTCAGTTTGGTAGGTAGGGCGCCGCCACAGGTGACACCGACGCCTTCCTGTAGGGGCAGTTCTCGAACTGCTCGTACCGGATGGGATAAGCAAACCACACTGAAACAGACCCGAGTTTGCACTCCGGAGCACAATACGGTACAATACGGCCGGATTTTTTCGATGGAACACAGGAGGCCGGACATGGAACGCGAATCGTTCTGGCAGATGCCCCAACCCTGGACGCAGGTGGCGCTGTATCTGGTAACCGTCCTGGTGCTCGCCGTCTTCGGCTATGGGGTCTACCGTCGGATCCGATTGTGGAAACAGGGGCAGGGGAAATTGAGTTTCGACCGCCCGGGCCGGCGGCTGTGGAACGTCGTCGTCTACGTTCTGGGGCAGGCCAGAGTGGTGAAGGAGATTTACCCGGGAGTGATGCATCTGGGCCTTTTCTTCGGCTGTCTGGTGCTCTTTCTGGGGACGGCGCTCATCTTCCTGAACGATGACGTCGTCGGCCCCCTCTTCGGCTACCGCTACATCCGGGGGGGCTTTTACCTGGGGATGGAGACGGTTCTGGACCTCTTCGGCCTGTTCCTTCTCCTGGGGTTGGTGATGGCGCTGGTGCGCCGCTACATCCTCCGGCCGGCCCGTTTGCAGAGCCGGCCGGACGACGCCATCACCCTGGGGCTCCTCTTCCTCATCGGGCTGAGCGGCTTTGTCCAGGAGGGCCTGCGCCTGACGTTGCAGAAGCCGGAAGGGGGGACGGCCTCTTGGGTGGGCTACCTCCTGGCCGGCCTTTTCACCGCCCTGGGGGCCGATAGCCCGGCCGGCCTCCTGGCCTACCAGGTTCACTGGTGGGTGCACGCGCTTCTGGCCCTGGGCACGCTGGCCCTCATTCCTTACACCCGGCTTTTCCACCTGGTTACCGACCCCTTGAACGCCTTTTTTGCCCCGCTGGAAGGCACGGCCGCGTTGCCGACCATCGAGAATATCGAGACCTGCGAAATCCTGGGGGCCGGCCGGCTGGCCCACCTGCCCCAGAAACGCCTGCTGGACTATGAGTCCTGTACCCGCTGTGGCCGTTGCCAGGACGTCTGCCCGGCCTATCTGGCCGGACAACCCCTTTCGCCCCGGCAGGTCATCCTGGACCTGGACGACTTTATGCTCTCCCAGGGCCGCGTACCTCTGCTGGGCGCCCAGGGGAGGGCTTTTCCCCAGGAGGCCGGCGAACTGCCGGGCGGAGTCGTTCCCGAAGAGGCCCTCTGGTCCTGCACCACCTGTATGGCCTGTATGGAACACTGCCCCGTCCTGATCGACCACATCGGTACCATCGTCGAACTGCGCCGCTACCTTTCCCTGTGCACCGGGCAGATGCCCGGTGCGCTGCGGGGGACGCTGGACAAGGTGCAACGGGCCGGCAACCCCTACGGGCAGCGCGGCGGGCGGATGCAGTGGGCGGAGGGACTGGAGGTGGCGCACATCTCCGAAGTTGAGGAGGCCGAGGTCCTCCTGTGGGTCGGCTGTGCCGGGGCCTACGACCCCCGCAACCAGAAGGTGGTGCGTGCCCTGGCCACGTTGCTTCGGCAGGCCGGGGTCCGCTTCGGCGTGTTGGGCGATGAGGAGCAATGCTGTGGCGACTGGGTGCGGCGGGCCGGCGAGGAGTACCTTTTCCAGACCCTGGCCCAGGCCAATATCGAGACGCTACGGCAGTACCGCTTCCAGGCCATCGTCACGGCCTGCCCCCACGGCTTCAACACCCTGCGGAACGAATATCCCCGGTTGGGGGGCCGCTTCACGGTCTATCACCACAGCCTCTATCTGGCTCATCTCCTGGAAAGCGGCCGGCTGCGTCCGACCCGCCGCTGGGAGCAGGGGACGGTGGCCTACCACGACCCCTGTTATCTGGGCCGCTATAACGGGGTGTTGGCCGAGCCCCGGCGGGTGCTGGCGGCCGTCCCCGGCCTGCGCCTGAGCGAACCGGCCCATCACGGCCGGGATACGCTCTGTTGTGGCGGTGGGGGAGGCAAGATGTGGATGGAGGAGGAGCCGGGCAAGCGGGTCAACCAGGTGCGGCTGCGGGAAATCTCTGCCACGGGGGTCCCCACCCTTGGGGTGGCCTGTCCCTACTGTCTGTGCATGATGGAGGATGCCGTAAGGGGGCGGGGGCTGGAGGAGCAGATCGCCGTCTATGACCTGGCCGAGATCCTGCTCAGGGCCGTGTCCTGAGAAGAGGCCCGGAGGTGGAAGACCCACCTCCGGGCCTCTGGTTACAGGAGAAGGTCCGGCAGCCTGTTTCCCCTATGGAGTGAAGCGGAAACTCAGGAGCATCTGGGTAAAGAGGGGAAGATTTTCCTCAGCATCCCGGGTCAGGCTGAAGAGAACGATCTGGTAGAGCCGGCCGCCGTGTACCACGGCCAGGGCCGTCCCCTTGTTCTCCAGGTTGGTCTTCGGATCGATGTAGGTAAAGTCGATGAAGAGGGCCTCTTCGCCGCCGAGGAGAAGGGTATCCGGGCCGTAAATCTCGGCGTTGGGGTCGTCGTTGCGGATGCCGGAGATGGCCTCATCCATGGAATCCCGCTCGGCCTGATCGGGGTCGGCCGCCGGCAGTGTGGTGGTCATGAAGATGGCCAGGAAGGTCTCCTTATCTTTCTGGATGAAGGCGTTGCCTTCGGATTCCTCGGCCTGCCAATCGGGCGGGTAGGAGATGGCATAGCCGCCGGCCTCGCTGGTGAGGGTATTCCAGTCAGAGGCGATTTCTACTTTCTGCGGGGTGAAGGAGTTGGCCACGGCCTCGAAGGTGGGCAGGATCTCCTCCCAACGGCTGGCGTCCCGGGCCCAGAAGGAGAGGACATAGACGGTGGTGGCGTGTTGCTCGAAGAAAGAGCCCCCGTGGGCCGGTTTGCCCTCGACCTCGAAAGAGTACTCCACCAGGATGCTACCGTCAGCCTGGGGAACCGGTTCCTCCCGCTGGAAGGTCGCCATGTCCTTGCTGAACGAGTCGAAGAAGCCGTCGATCAGGGCCTGCATCCCCGCCTCGTCCAGGGCCTGGCCGACGTCGGTGAACTGGAGCAGAATCTGGAAGACCTGGTCGGGAGAGCGGAAACTGACCTGTTCGGCTTCCTCTTCCACGGCCCAGCCCTGGGGATAGGAGAGGGTGAAGAGGCCGGCCGGGTGGGTATAGGAGAGGAGCGCGGCGGCTGCCGGCGTGTTGGTGGCCTGGGGGGGCGACGTAGGAGGAGGGGCCGGCGTGGGGGAAGGAGCCGGCGTTGCCTGGGGGCCGCAGGCGGCCAGAAAGGCGCCGATGAGCACCAGAAGGATGCTTCCGAGCAGATGGGAACGTTTCTTCACGATTGACCTCCTTTGTTTGTGGTCTGTATTTTAGCACCGTTCTCTCGGCGAGTCAAATGGAACTGTCTTTCAGGGTGCGCGCCATTTTTGTAGGCAGTTTTTTGCGCTATTCCTGGCCCCGCCTCCGATTCACCTATCAAGGCCCTTCGGAGGGCTATGGACTGGCTCACCTTTGCTCGGGTAGGGGCGGGTTTCTTGAACAAACCGGATCGTAAGCCGACATAGCGTAGCAGACCATCTGAACCCTCTGCTTCGCCTGCACCCGCCTTCCCACCGCCGGCCGGCGCAGGCCGGCCGCAGG
>Ga0078972_1006443_pt1 | contig 27823 bp, 27 predicted proteins | sample YelNatPaOPGAMG01_FD_67568 | JGI IMG/M metagenome (GOLD analysis project Ga0078972, IMG submission 67568) | Hot spring thermophilic microbial communities from Obsidian Pool, Yellowstone National Park, USA - OP-RAMG-01 (SPADES assembly) (version 2) | ecosystem: Environmental > Aquatic > Thermal...
TGGAACATTTCCGCAACCCTCATAACGTCGGGAGGATCGAAAACCCGGACGGGCAGGCGGTCGAGGGAAGCCCCGCCTGCGGCGACATGGTGTCCGTGAATATAAAGGTAGACCCGGAATCGAAGACGATAACGGATATTAAATTCGAGTCGTACGGCTGCGCGTCGAATATCGCGACCGGTTCTATAATAACGGACCTCGCGAAAGGAAAGACAATCGAGGAGGCGAAGAAGATAACATGGAAAGACGCTTCCGAGGCGCTGGGGGGCCTTCCGGCGATAAAGGTGCACTGCTCGGTCCTCGCGGTCGAGGGATTGCGCGGCGCGATACGGAATTACGAGGAAAAACACGGGCTTGCGGTCGAAAAAAAGCCCACGACCGTCGATACAGTGCGCAGGAGGCTGAAAAAGGTGATGAACCCGCTCATGGGGCTCGACATGGTGTCCACGAACCTCGTTGAAAAGATCGAGGTCGCCGACGGGGTGGTCGGGATCGTGATAAACATGCCCGAAGACCACCAGTTTTCGGCGTCTATAAAGGAAGAGATAAAAGAAAAGGTCGAGACTCTCTGGGACGTGAAAAAAGTAAATATCGAATTCACGGGCTGATAAGCGGTCGGAGATGGATAAGCAAAGGGTCATACTCGCGTCGGCCTCCCCGAGGAGGCGGCAGCTTCTTTCATACATTACGCCCTCGTTCGAAGTGATCCCAAGCGGCATCGAGGAAGAGATCTCCGGGTCTCCGGGAAACGCCGTGAAAAAACTCGCCGCGGACAAGGCGCTCGATATCGCGAAATCTAATCCTGACGCGCTCGTGATCGGAGCCGACACGGTCGTCGTCCTTGGAAAAACGGTCCTCGGCAAGCCTGCGGACGGCGCGGACGCCGCGCGGATGCTGCGGCTTCTTTCCGGCAGGACGCATAAGGTATATACCGGAGTCGCGGTCGCGTTCCGCGGGCGCGTACATACGCTCTGCCGTATGACCCGGGTCAGATTCGACGTCATGTCGGAGCTCGAGATAACGCAATACGTCGGTACCGGAGAACCGCTGGACAAGGCGGGCGCCTACGGCATACAGGGTTTCGGGGGGAAGTTCATCCGCCGCATACGCGGCGACTATTTCAACGTCATGGGGCTTCCGGTAAACGCGCTGTATAAAATGCTCAAAAGGATAAAGGCCGACATCCGACTTTAACCGCCGATCAATGATAAAGATCAATTAATTGTATAAAAACCGTCCGTATCGGAAGAATTATACCATAATAAACCGGAGGTTTTTATATGTTTTCGTTCTCAGCCCCCTGCCTTGGCATCGATTTGGGCACGGTAAATACGCTCGTATATCTGAGAGGGGAGGGGATAGTTCTGCGCGAACCGTCGATCGTGGCTTTGAAGAAAAACAGCAAGGAAATAGTAGCCGTCGGCGAGGACGCCAAAAAAATGGTCGGCAAGACGCCGGGGAGCATCGTAACGGTGCATCCGATGAAGGACGGCGTTATCGCGGATTTTTGGACGACGGAGATAATGCTTAAGTATTTCACCCGCAAAGCGGTTCCCGCCGGGCTATTCATAAGGCGAAGCCCGCATGTGGTAATATGCGTGCCGTGCGGCATAACGGAGATCGAGAAAAGGGCGGTAATCGAGGCGGCGAAAGCGGCGGGAGCGCGCGAGGCGGTGCTTCTCGAGGAGCCTATGGCGGCGGCGATAGGCGCGGGGTTGGACGTGCTTCAGGCTAAAGGCTCGATGATCGTCGATATCGGCGGCGGAACGAGCGAAATAGCGGTCATCTCGTTGGGAGGAGTCGTCGCTTCAAAATCGCTTCGAGTCGGCGGGAGCCATCTCGACGAAGCGATCATCAAATATGTTAAGAACAGGTTCGGCGTGATAATCGGGGAAAGCACGGCCGAACAGATAAAGATTGAGCTCGGTTCCGCGGCGGATACGGGCACCGACTCGGCTGCGGACGTAAAAGGAAGGAGCGCTTCCTCCGGGCTTCCGATTTCCGTAAAGATAACGTCGCGCGACGTAAGGGAAGCGATATCCGGGCCTATCCAGTCGATGATCGCCGGCATCAGGAGCGTGCTCGAAAACACGCCTCCCGAACTGTCCGCCGACATAATAGACGAGGGGATAGTGCTGACCGGAGGGACGTCGATGCTTCCCGGTCTTAACCGGCTGGTCGCAAAAGCGACCGGGATGCCCGTAAGGCGCGCCGAAAACCCGCTCGATACGGTCGCCTTGGGCGCGGGACTCGCGATGGAGCAATTCTCGTCGGCGCCCTCGCTGATACAGGAGGCCGCCGGCGAAACGGTGGTATAATTCCGGTGAAGTTCATTAAATTTGATCCAGCCGCTTTACCCCGTACATGACGGGGCAGACCGTCCTGCACCTGTTGCAGTTCACGGTGTCGAAACCTCTCGCGTTTTTTCCGTACGTGTTGCGCCTGCATTTCGCCTGATCCGCGCTGATGCCGTCCAAAGCATGAACAGGGCAGTTTTCGATACAAAGACCGCAGCCTTCGACGCAGATGCTCTCCGCGGGAGGGTCCGGATCGAGCTTCAGGTCCGTGAGAACCGCTCCGAGCGTCAGCATATTGCCGTATCTTTCGTTCAACAGCAACGTGCTTTTTCCGAGGGTCCCCAGTCCCGCCAGCACGGCGGCATGCTTCATCGAAATAAGGCCGCGGCCTTCAAGTTTTTCGCAGTCCCAGTATTCATACGGTCCGTCCGACGGAAGCGGCACCGCGCGCCCGCCGTACGCTCTCTCTATCTCTTTAGCGGTTTTGAATGCGGTCAAATCGGCTTGAGTGCACGAAATCCTGCAATAATGACCGTATATGATCCTCGGCTCGACTTCCGCAAGCCCTTTGGGGAGAGCGACTCCGAATACTATTACGGATTCGCAGCCGGGGAAAATATCCGCCGGACGAAATCCTTCGGGCGCTTCGCAGAAACCCGATATTCCGGCGACGCCGCATATGTCCGCCCCGAGGCTTAAAACCGATTCTTTTATCCGCTCCTTCAATCTTAACCTCTCTTGCGGTTATCGCCTTATGCGCATAGGCAAAAAGGATGCCCCGCGGGATCGAGCATGGTGACAAATTCATCGTCTCCGTACTGAGCCTGCGCTTTGACCGCGCCGAGAGTCAGGGCATATTCGACCGACGCCGTCAAATCCGCCACTTTAAAATCGAAATGCATTTGTTTCTGCTGCTTTCCTTCTTCTTCGGGCCAGACGGGCGGGACATAATCCTCTTCCTCGGCAAAAAGGAATACCGTCCCCTTGCTGTCGGTCAGTCCGGGGCAGCCGTAAATTTCGAGTTTTTCCCACCCGAGCAGTTTGTTGTAGAATTCGCGCAACAGCTCCGCGTCGCCGCAATCAATCATTATATTGCCTAAAGATATCCCGTTTTTCATAAGCGCCTCCTGATTTTTTGCACTTTTGAATAATATCCGTCCAAGCGCAAAGTTTGGCCCGTGATATTAAAAAGCCCCGCACTGAATCTCCAAGCCGGGTAATAAATTCAGCTGAGAGATTCAGCGCGGGGCTTATCCGCCATATGTATCAGTGTTTTCTCTTGCGCGCCGCCTCGGCTTTTTTCTTTCTTTTTACGCTGGGCTTCTCGTAATGCTCGCGCTTTCTGAGCTCCGCAAGCGTTCCTTCTCTTGCGGTGAGCCTCTTGAATCTTTTTAACGCGTTGTCCAAAGATTCGTTTTCTCCGACACGTATTTCAGCCACTAATCTAACCCTCCCTCCCATATCCCACAGATCGAAATGGGAGTTATTTTTACACATAATGTATTATAACGACGCGCTCAATAAAAGTCAACACACGATATCGGCGTTAATTTGAAAGCCCTTTTCGAAGTTTTTGAAGCGCGTTCTCAAAATAATCCGGAAGCGGAGCAGTGAAAACCATTTCCTCGCCCGTATCCGGATGCCTAAAACGAAGCTCCTTAGCGTGAAGGAGCTGGCCGCCTTTGTGGAGCTTTATGTTTTTCGGACCGTATACGGGGTCTCCCGCGACGGGTCTTCCTATGCTCGAAAGATGCACGCGTATCTGATGCGTCCTCCCCGTCTCGAGGGACGCTTCGATGAACGTGAACCCCTCAAACCTTTCGAGAACTTTTATATGCGTAACCGCGCGCTTTCCGCGCGGGTCGACCGCCATTTTCTTGCGGTCGGCGCGGCTGCGGCCTATGCCTTTGTCTATCGTCAGTTCGTCCTCTTTTATATTGCCGTGCACTATCGCCGCGTAAACGCGCCTCATGCTTCTGTCCGCTATTTGCTTAGAAAGCGCCGCGTGCGCCGCGTCGTTTTTCGCCACCGCTATGAGCCCCGAGGTATCCTTGTCGAGCCTGTGCACTATACCGGGGCGAAGCTCTCCGCCGATGCCGGACAAGTCCCCGACGCGGTAAAGCAGAGCTCCCACCATAGTGCCGGAATAGTTGCCCGGCGCGGGATGAACGACCATCCCCTGAGGCTTGTTGACGACCGCTATAAAGGAATCCTCATAAACAATGTCGAGAGGGATGTCTTCGGGGGCGGCGGAAGGGATTTCGGAAGCCTTTAGAGCCGCGGCGATCGTATCGCCTTTTTTTACCCTGTCCCCCGGTTTCGCTTTTTTTCCGCAAAGCGTTATTTCGCCGCGCTCTATCGCGTTTTTGACGCGCGACCTTGAAAGGCCGAGCTTTTCGGCGGCGTATGTATCGAGCCTCGGAGCGTTTTTATCGGCCGTTATGGTTTCTTCCATGCCGATATTCTAACACCCTCATAAATCTTAAGCAACGCGGTGTTTCTCTTTGTTCTTTTTCGCAAGCAGTTCGCGGCAGCAGTCGCTTGTAACGATCAGGTTTTCGAGCCTTTCCAAATCCTCCGCGTACCTTTTCCCCGACGCCCACTCGTTTTCGAGGCACGCGTAAAGCGCGGCGTACTTTTCCCGGAACCCCGCTCTGATCCGGAAGAAACACCACTGCGAGCTTTTCTGGCATTCTATCACGCCGAGCGCTTTTAGCTTGCTTATATGTTTCGACGCGTTGGGCTGCATGAGCCCTAAAACCTCCTTGATTACGCACAGGCAAAGCTCCCTCCTTGAAAGCAGGTTTAGGATCCTCAGCCTTGTTTCGTCGCCCAACACTCTCAGAGTCTCCGAAAGTTCCATCTGATCACCGGCTTCATTACTTTTTAGTAATATTATATGGACGGGCAGAAAAATGTTGATTGTATCGCGGCGGCGCCTGTAACAAATATTCCTCTATCGTCATATAGTAAAGTGTTGACAGGGGGGATATTAGTATGGACGGACTATTCGGGGGAAACAACCCGCTGATGATGATTTTGCTTCTCAGCATGATGGGAAACAAGGGCGGCGGATTTTCTGACAATAAGGAAGGCGGCGAACCCGACGGCGGAGGGCTGTTCGGCGGAGGGCTCGGTTCGATGCTGCCGCTGCTGCTGCTTTTTGGCGGCGGCGGAAAAAACGAAGGCGGCGAACCCGACGGCGGCGGCGGGCTTTTCGGCGGCGGAATGAATTCGATGCTGCCGCTGCTGCTGCTTTTTGGCGGCGGAGGATTCAAATAAGCTTGTATAATCATGATTATGGAATAGTGATTTTATTAACTTCGCCCTTGAAAAAAGCCTTAAATTATTGTATTAGTTGAATAATACAGTAAAAATTAATATAAAAATGAATCGTTTGGCGCTTAAAAATTCATTTTTCGATTTTTTTAAAAAAATAATTAAAAAATTTTCGAGGAATACAGAAGTATATATATTCAATTAGGCATATGATAAATTTATAAATGAGAATTGTTTATGAATTTTAAATGCATCTTTTTACTTTTGCCATATTTTGTAGGGCTTTGAGGACGCTGAATACGTTTTTAGCGTATTTATTTTTTAAAATCAATTGTATATAATTATTAAAAATGTTTTCGGGGTCATAAATAGATTAATGTGCTTAGCTTGGAGTAAAAGATGCTCAAATATATTTTGAAACGCATTGTATGGTCGGCCGTTACTATTTTTATTTTGATAACGATGACTTTTTTCCTGATGCACCTCGTACCGGGCAGTCCTTTCGTTTCTGATAAGACGACGCCGATCGAAAAAGCCAACATGGAAAAGAAGTACGGCCTTGACAAGCCGCTAACGACCCAATATACGATATATCTGGGGCAATTGGCAAAAGGGGATTTCGGAACTTCGCTGACCAAAAAGGGGCGCACAGTATTAAGCATAATAACAGGGAAGCTTCCGTATTCCGCGAAGCTCGGATTCATGGCGATAGCCTTTGCGCTTATTATCGGGATCCCGCTCGGGTGCGCGGCGGCCATCAAACACGAGTCGCTGCTTGACAGGATAATAATGCTGTTTACGACGGTCTTCATTTCGGTACCCGGGTTCGTGCTGGGGACATTATTCGTTGTCATATTCGGGGTACTTTTGCCCATCGCGCCGACAACATGGGAAGACATACCGGCGAATTACGTGCTTCCTGTATTGACGTATGCCTTTTACCCGATATGCTATATAACGAAACTGATGCGTTCCTCGATGCTTGAAACGCTCGGACAGGATTACATAAAAACCGCCCATGCGAAAGGGCTTTCGGGTTTTGCCGTGAACTTTAAGCACGCGCTGAAAAATTCGATACTGCCGGTAATAACATATCTCGGGCCGCTGACGGCATTCCTCATAACGGGGGGATTCGCGGTGGAAAAAATATTCAGCGTTCCCGGGTTAGGGAGGTTTTTTATCGAGAGCGTGCAGGGGCGCGACTATCCCGTTATAATGGGGACGACTATTATTCTCGGGTCGCTGATGATAATCATGAACTTCTTTGTTGATCTCATATATAGTTTTGTCGATCCAAAGATAAAGCTGCGGTAGGAAGGCAATATGGACAAGAGCAACGGAAAACCAAGCAAAAGAATAAATCCCTTCAGCATGCATATTAACCCCGCTATGTTCGAAAGGGCGACGGACGAGGAAAAACAGGAATTAGTTATAATGCGTCGAAGCACTTCCCTTTGGAAAGACGCGATGCGGCGCTTCAGGAAAAATACGTTTGCGATGGTGGCGCTGGGGCTGCTGATAGTATTGATTTTATTCGCTTTTGTCGGGCCTTTGTTTTCGCCGTACGATTACGACCAGTTCAACAAAGGTGAGGAGAAACAGGGACCGAACCTTGTACATCCGTTCGGTACTGACGATTTCGGGCGCGACCTTCTTGTCCGGAACATGTACGGGACCCAGATCTCTCTTTCGGTGGGGATAATAGCGGCGGCGCTGACCGTTATAATAGGGTCGATATACGGTTCGGTGAGCGGATTCATCGGAGGCAGGACAGACAATATAATGATGCGTATAATCGACATCATATATTCGCTGCCCGACCTGTTAGTCGTGATACTGTTGTCGGTAACGCTCAGAAAGCCGCTTGAGACCTTACTTGAAAATACCGAATGGCTAAAGGGAATAAGCGGTCTCGGCGCGCCGTTTTTCTCAATGCTCATCGTGTTTGCTCTTCTGTACTGGGGTACGATGGGCAGGATCGTGCGCGGAGAGGTGCTCCGTATCAAGGAACAGGAATACATACTCGCGGCGACCGCGTTGGGCGCCGGCAGAGCGAAAATAATCAGGCAGCACGTGCTCCCGAACTGCGTCGGGCCCGTAATCGTAACCGCGACCCTTCAGATTCCGGCCGCTATTTTTACCGAATCGTTTCTCAGCTTTATCGGCCTTGGGATATCGGCGCCTTTAGCTTCGTTAGGCTCGATGGTCACGGACGCGTTGGGAGGTATATATTCTTTTCCATATAGGATAGTGTTCCCGGCGCTGCTGATTTCTCTGATTATACTCGCTTTTAATACGATAGGCGACGCGCTGCGCGACGTGCTCGATCCGAGAATGAAAAAATGAGGTAAAGCAATTGGAAAACAAGCGTTTGTTGGATATAAAAGATTTAAGAGTTTCGTTCTTCACGCCGGGCGGGGAGGTAAAGGCGGTAAGGGGGGTTTCCTGGTCGCTCGACGAAGGAGAGGCCATAGGCATAGTCGGAGAGTCCGGAAGCGGAAAAACCGTTTCGGTATATTCGATAATGCGGCTGCTGCAATCCCCGGGAAAAATAATCGGGGGCTCCATCAAATTCGACGGGCAGGAAATAACGGCGCTGTCCGAGAAGGAAATGCGCGAGATACGCGGCAACAGAATAGCGATGATATTCCAGGACCCGATGACCTCGCTGAATCCTGTATTTACGGTGGGAAACCAGATACGCGAGCCGCTCAAGCTGCATCTTAAAATGGATTCCGCGAGCGCGAATGTGCGCGCGATCGAGCTCCTTCGCACGGTGGGGATACCGAACCCGAAGCGCAGGGTAAAACAGTACCCGTTTGAATTTTCGGGCGGGATGAGGCAGCGCGCGATGATTTCGATGGCGCTCGGGTGCGAACCGAAGCTGCTTATCGCGGACGAGCCGACGACCGCGCTCGACGTTACGATTCAGGCGCAGATACTCGAGATAATGAAGGAATTAAAGCAGCGGCGCAGCATGAGCATAATACTTATAACGCACGACTTAGGTATCGTTTCGGATATATGCGACAAGATAATAATAATGTACGGAGGCGAGATAGTGGAATACGGGCCTATCGAAAGCCTTTTCGAGGCGCCCAGCCACCAGTACACATTGGGGCTTATAGGCTCGCTGCCGAAAATAGACGTAACGGAAAAGGAAGTATTGACTCCGATCGAGGGCACTCCGGTTGACCTGATGCACCCCCCCGCGGGATGCCCGTTCGCGCCGCGCTGCTCAGAAACGATGAAGATCTGCCTTACCGAAAAGCCGCCGTATTACGAGATAGGAGAGGGCCATTATTCGGCGTGCTGGCTGCATCATAAAGAAAGCGGGAAGGAAGAGAACTGATGGAAACGCTGCTTCAGGTCAAAAACCTAAAAAAATATTTCCATATAAAAGGCGAGCGGCGCGGGCATAATCTTCTCAAAGCCGTAGACGGGGTGTCTCTCGACATATACAAAGGCGAAACGCTGGGGCTTGTGGGCGAGTCGGGAAGCGGCAAGACTACGATAGGGCGCACGATACTTAGGCTTTACGAGCCTACCGCCGGGCAGCTTATCTACGGCGGAAAAGACATAACGAAAGCGGAATTCCTTCCGTACAGGCGAAAGATGCAGTATATATTCCAGGACCCGTACGCGTCGCTCGACCCCCGGATGACCGTGGGCGATATAATAGGCGAGCCGATCGACATACATAAGCTTGCGAAGGATAAAAACGACCGCAGGGACAGGATATTCAGGCTCCTTGACGGTGTCGGGCTTTCGGCGGAGCACGCGACAAGGTATCCGCACGAATTTTCCGGGGGACAGCGCCAGAGGATAGGGATCGCGCGGGCGCTCGCCGTGGAGCCCGAATTCATAGTCTGCGACGAGCCCGTATCCGCGCTCGACGTGTCCATACAGGCGCAGATAATAAACATGCTCGAAGCGCTTCAGCAGGAAATGGGGCTGACATACCTGTTCATAGCGCACGATCTCGCGGTAGTAAAGCATATATCGCAGAGGATAGGGGTCATGTATCTTGGAAAGATCGTCGAGCTGAATTCAAAAAAGGAATTGTTTTTGAATCCCGTGCATCCTTATACGAAGGCGCTCCTGTCCGCGATACCCGTTTTCGACCCCAAGGTAAACAGGGCGCGAAAGCGCATAATACTGCAGGGCGAGATTCCGAATCCTCTCGATCCTCCGAAGGGATGCGTATTTTCTACGAGGTGCGCTTACGCTAAGGACATCTGCCATTCTCAGATTCCGCGGCTTGAGCAGTATGAGCAGGGCCATTATGTTGCGTGCCATTTCGCGCGGGAAATGTGAAGTAAAAAACAGGCAAATTAGCCTGTTAAATATAAAAAGGAGGAAGAAAAATGAGAAAAATATTGGCAATAATGATCGTTATTGCTATGGTTGTCGCGATGACAGCCTGCGCGGCGCCAACTCAGTCGGCAACGGCAGCGCCGTCTCAGGCGCAGGAAACTGCGACCGCGGAACCTACGGCAGCGCCGACTCAAACTCCCGGAGTTCTGCAGAACCCGCTGGTGAGGCAGGCGCTTTCGTTAGCCATCGACCGCGATTACCTTAACCAGACGGTCTGGAACGGTTCCCGCATACCGGCTTACGCTCTTGTACCGGAAGGGATTCCGGACGCGGCTCCGAATTCCGATTTCCGTAAAACCGGCGGAGATAAGGTAGGCGATTATTGGCAATCCAGTTACGAAGCGAACGTAGCTAAGGCCAAGGAACTGCTCGCTCAGGCTGGATATCCGGACGGAAAAGGTTTCCCGGTCCTCGAGCTTTCGTTCAATACGAACACGGGGCACCAAAAAGTCTGCGAAGCCGTTCAGAAGATGTGGGCGGACAACCTCGGAATACAGGTAAAGATAGCGTCGATGGAATGGAACACGTTCCAGAGCTACAGGAAGACCGCCCAGAGCCAGATCGCACGGCAGGGCTGGCTCGGCGACTACACCGATCCCGCGACGTTCTTCGACCTGTTCACGACCGGAGCGGGGACGAACGACGGCCATTACAGCAGTTCTCAATATGACGAGCTCGTCAACGCCGCGAGGGTGGAGCAGGATCCTGTAAAGCGCATGCAGATGTATCACGACGCCGAGAAGATAATAATGAACGACGCGGGAATGATACCCGTCGTGTTCTACGCGGACGACGTATTGTCGCAGACCGATTTTACTCCGTATGACCCGGCGACCGGAAAAGGCTATTCCGTGGCAGGCACGGGGCTGAAGCTGTTCTATAACACGACAAAACCCGAATGCGCGGTCTGCGTAGGCCCGGAGCCGGAGACATTGGATCCGAATATGAACCAGTCGGTCGACGGCTTCATTTACCTCAGCCATCTGTATGACGGGATATACAGGGAGAATACCGACGGCTCGTTCGTTTACGGACAGGCCAAAGACGTAAAGATCGAAGGGACGACGGTAACGGTCACGCTTCGCGACGACATCTACTGGAGCGACGGGAAACCGGTCACGGCGCATGATTTCGAATATTCTTGGAAGCGCCTGATGGATCCCGCGACGGCTTCCCCGTACGCTTACATCGGCGAGTTCCTGAAGAACGGCGCAGATGTCGAAGCCGGGAATGTGCCGCCGGATCAGCTTTCCTGCAAGGCTCTTGACGACAAGACGTTCCAGTTCGAGATAACCGCCCCGGTCGGGTATCTTAAGAACCTGCTCGCTTTCCCGAACCTGATGCCTCTGCGCAAGGACATTGTAGAGGCGAACCCGGAGGGATGGGCGACGGATCCGGCCACGATGGTGTTCAACGGACGTTACATTCTTCAGAAGTTCGCGCATGAAGACGAGATCGTCATGGTCAAGAACGACAAGTTCTGCGACGCGGGCACGGTGACTACGAACAAGATCACGTTCAAGCTGATGAGCGACGACAACGCGATACTCGCCGCGTTCAAGTCTAAGAAGCTTGACCTCGTGGATACGTTCCCGGCAGACGAGACGGCGGCGCTTGAGAAAACGCCCGAGTACCACAGGTTCGGCAACATTGGATTGTACTACTTCCAGTGCCAGCAATTGCAACAGTAAATAAAACCGCAATCCGATAGCGACTGACGATGCAGCCCCGCGGGAATTGCGGGGCTGCATTTTTGCGGGCGAAAAAAACGCATGCGAAATCTAAGCGGGGCTGCGGATAAAACTACATTGGAGACAAAGATATGTCAACTCTATTTGGCAGATACAGAGGACTGCCCAAAGAAATATATATATTGTTTTTCGCGCGCGTGATAAACAGCCTCGGGGCTTTCGTGTACCCTCTGCTTACCCTTATACTTACCGTAAAGTTGGGGATGACGGAAGGAGAGGCGGGGACGCTGATCACGATACTGATGGCGACCCAGATGCCCGTAATGCTTTTGGGCGGAAAGCTCGCCGACAGGTTCGGAAGGCGCAGGCTGATAATAGTGTTTCAATACTTAGGCTCCGCGCTGTATATAGCCTGCGGGATCGCTCCGGTTTCGCACGCTACGATATACTTGATAATGGCGGCGTCTTACTTTTATGCCCTTACGTTCCCGGCGCTCGACGCGGTCACGATGGATTTAACGGAAGCGGACCAGAGGAAGGAAGCTTACGCGCTGATTTATATGGGGTTCAACTTAGGGTTCGTGTTCGGGCCGATGATAGGCGGATTTCTGTTCAACGAGCATTTTAGCTGGCTGTTCATAGGCGACGCTCTAACGACAGCCGTCTCGACCGCGCTTTTCATGATATTCATACGCGAGACGCTTCCCCGGAAAGGGGAAAAAGAGGAGCCCGACCTCGAGCGGTATTCCGATGAGACGCTGCTTCAGGTGCTCTGGAAGCGCAAGATCATAATCGTTTTTGCCCTTATTATGATGGCGTTGCAGTTCACATACAGCCAATGGGGATTCGCGCTGCCGATACAGCTAAACGCCTTGTTCGGTGAATCAAGCGGCCCGGCTATTTACGGGGGGATCGCGAGCTTCAACGGGTTTTTAGTCATCGTGCTTACCCCTCTCGTCACGCCTCTGATAAGGAGGACGAGGGCGCTTACCGGGACGCTTGCCGGCGGTCTTATGTACGCGGCGGCGTTCGCCATGATGCTGGTCATAAAGGATCTGTATCTGTTCTTCATATCGATGTTCATCTTCACTTTCGGCGAAGTGATCATGACGATAGACGCGGGGGTGTTCGTCGCGGGGATGCTGCCGTCTTCGCACCGCGGAAGGTTAGACTCGATTTACAGCTCCATTTCGCAGACCGGCAGGGTGATTTCGCCTGTGATTATAGGCTGGGTGATCTCCGGAAGCGGCCTTTTTGCGGCATGGATCCTGCTCTCGGGCGCGGCGGTTCTCGGATGCGCCGCTTTGTTCGCGCTTATCCGCTCGAAGCCCGGCAAAAAGCAGATTGACATGGTAAGCGCGATAAATACGCCTGCGGCAAAGGCGGGATATGATGCTTAAAGCGCGGCTTATAGGCGGAAAAAAACTTTCCGCGTACGCCATGCTTTTCGTTTCGGCGGTGATATTCGGGTTCTCGTTCCTGTTCACAAAAGAAGCGCTTCTAAGGCTTAGTATATTCCAGCTTCTCGGGCTGCGTTTTCTTATCGCCGCATTGATAATGGCGGTCCTCGCGCTGACCGGAGCAATAAAAGTAAGGTATGACCGCGGCAAACTGAAACGTCTCGCGCTGCTGACGGTATTTCAGCCCGTTTTATATTTCACCGGCGAGACTTTAGGCATCAGGCTTACCTCCGCTTCCGAATCGGGTATGATGATAGCGACTATGCCCGTGGCGATCGCTCTCTTTTCGATGCTTATACTGAAAGAAAGGCTCGTGTTTCATCAATGGGCGTCGGTCGCGGCGTCGGTCGCGGGAGTGCTGCTTATAACAGGCGCGAAAGGTTTTACCGGCGGAGGCGGCGTCGCCGGGTTTTTGTTCCTCGTATTCGCGATAATAGCGGAGGGGGTGTTCAGCCCGCTTTCGCGCAAGCTTTCGGTCGAATGCTCTCCGGTCGAGATAACGTTCGCGATCATGTGCGTGGGCGCTGTCTTTTTCAACGCCGCGGGGCTCGCGATAGCGGGCTCCGAAGGAAAGATAGCCGAGTATTTTACCGACGCTTTGAGCGTCGAGGTCGGGGCCGGGGTGCTGTATCTTTCGGCGCTGTCCTCCGTCGCCGCGTTTTTCATGTACAACTACGCCCTGTCAAAGGTAAAGGCGAGCACGAGCGCGAGTTTCTGCAACCTGACCACGGTCGTAAGCGTCCTTGCCGGAGTCGCCATAGGCGGCGAGGAGCTTGCGCCTTTACAGGTCGCGGGCATGGCGGTTATACTGCTGAGCATATGGGGGATACTTAAGGAAGGGCCGGTTATGGCGGTCGGGAAAAAAGAAGGCTTTGAAGGGATAAAAGTATACCGGCGCGCGGACGCGGGATTGTTCCGGGCGGTAAAAGAGTTTGCCGAAGGATACGGTTTGGTATCAGATATTCTGCCGGAAAACACGCCGGATTTAAGGGATGCTTTTCCCTCGTTGTTCGTTTATGAACGGGACGGAGCGATAGCTGGGGTGCTGCGGATATGCGCGCCGGGCGGTCGCGAAATAGAGGTAACCGCGTTCGTCGCTCCGGATTACAGAAGGCGCGGGATCTTCGGCGCGCTGCTGAAGGAAGCCGTGCGCGAGGCGGCAAAATCCGGCTACCGGCGCGGCCTGTTCGTATGCGGCGCCGGATCGCGGGAAGCGCGCGGCGTGATGGAGCATTGGGGATTTGAGAAAGAGTACGCGGAATTCAGGATGGCTTGCGCTCCGCAGGACATACGCGCCGCCGCCATCCATTCGGAAATTTCGATAACGGAGGCGTCGGAAAAAGACCTCGCCGAAATGACGGCGTTAGGAACGGGAGTTTTCGGGATAGACGCGGCATCCGAAAGGCGGCTTCTCATACGCTCTTTGAAATATCCGGGGCGCGCGCAATGGGCGGTAAGGAAAGCCGGCAGGATCGTCGGAATGTGCGGAACGAAGTTGGAGGCGGACGAATGCATGATATACGGGCTTTGCATCCTGCCCTCGGAGAGGAAGAAGGGATATGCCGCGGAACTTATCGGGTTCGTCGCCGGGTACGCGGCAAAACACGGCGTTAAGTCGCTCTGCCTCGACGTCGATACATCGAACGAAGCGGCCATCGGGCTTTACCGCGGATGCGGGTTTGAAAAACGCTTCGAGACGTCGTATTACGGATTCACGTTCGGGAAGTTAAGAAAGATACTGAAAAAGACTTCTATCAGGGATTGAGCGCTTTCAATTCGGGCGGCACGAAGAGCCCGTCTTTTCGCACCAAAACGCCGTCGAACCATATCTCTCCGCCTCCGTACTGCGCGGTCTGTATGCAGACCATGTCCCAGTGGATCGAGGAACGGTTGCCGTTGTCGGCGGTGTTTTCGTACGCGTTGCCCGGCGTGAAATGGAACGACCCGGCGATTTTTTCGTCGAAAAGTATGTTTCCGAACGGGCGCGTTATCATAGGATTAAGCCCTAAAGCGAATTCGCCCACATACCTCGCGCCTTCGTCGGTATCGAAAATGCGTTTCAGGCTTTCGGCGTCGTTATCGGAAGCCGAGCGTATTATCCGCCCCTTTTCGAATTCGAGCCTGACGCCGTTGTACACCTTCCCGTGGTACGGGCACGGGGTATTGCAATACAGGCGGCCTTCGACCGAATCGCGGACGGGCGCCGTATATATCTCTCCGTCGGGAAGATTGTTTTCGCCCGCGCAGATCTCGTTCGGTATGCCTTTTATCGAAAATTCGAGCTCCGTTCCCGGGCCGGTTATGCGCACCTTATCGGTTTTTGACATAAGTTCCGAAAGAGGCTCCATCGCTTTTTTCATCCGCGTATAGTCCACGATAGAGGCGTTTATTACGAAGTCGAAGAAATCCTCGTAGGGCATGCGCGCCTTCTGAGCCTGCGCGCGGGTCGGCCAATTCAGTATGACCCACTTTTTGTTGTTCACGACGAAGTCGACCCAGGGCCTTCGGGCGACGGAACGCCTCTGCATAACGGATTCATCGACGAGAGAAAGCTCGGCGTCGTTTTCCTCGCTCATTATAGAGACATCCGCGTCGATACTCTCGTAGATATGCAGATCCCAGGCGCACTCCTGCTCGAGCCGGCCGTCGGCCGCGCCCTGAAGCAGGCAGCGCGTTATCTCCTCGTCGAGTATCCGGACGAACGGGAGCGCCCCTTTCTCCGAAACGCGCGCGACAAGCGCCATTATTAGCGGCTTCGCGGCGAACGGCCCGCGTATCATAACGCGTTCGCCTTTTTTCAGCGCGACGCTGTGGGATAGTATGTTGTCGGCGAGTTTCTTCAGACGGGCGTCGATCATGGCAAATCTCCGTTCGGAATTAATAAGACAATGATAACATGCGGCGCTTTCGGCGCGCAACGGTATATGAGGTTGATTGAACAAAAGAATTGAGTTATTATTGGGAAAGAAATAGAAGGAGGCCGCGGCCTTGGAAAGTGCATAACTGGAGCGAAAGCGCGGTAAGATTATACAAAGGATCGCGGTATCATTTTACCGTTCAAACGGGGGAGCGAAAATAATACGGACGATCATTGAGGAGTGTCATGGAAAATATTATTATCAGGAAGATAGAATACGGCTCGGCGGAGTATAAAGACGAGCTCGAGTTGAGGAACAGGGTGCTTCGGGTGCCTCTCGGGCTCGATATATACGACGACGATCTTTCGGGCGAAGACGCGGACATCCATATAGGCGCTTTCCAGGACGGCGGCCTTATCGGAGTTCTTATTCTCGTTCCTCTTACCAAAGAGACTGCGAGGATGCGACAGGTCGCGGTGAAGGAAGGCTTCCGGGGCGACGGAGTGGGGAAAAGGCTTGTCGAATATGCGCAAGCCGTCGCTAAAGGCGAGGGGTTCCGCGAGATAGTTATCCACGCGAGGCAAACCGCGATCGAATTTTACGAAAAACTCGGCTACGAGACGACAAGCGCGGTGTTTTTCGAGATAGGCATACCTCACGTCGAGATGAAAAAACAACTTGAATGATAAGGAGCGATATGGATACTTTGGATCTCCGCGATGTTTTAAAAGACTGCGAGAGGCTTATGGGCGTGCCGGTACGGCTCGAGGGCTGGATAAGGAACCACAGGCCTCAGAAATCCTTCGGATTCATCGACTTCTTCGACGGGACATGCTTCTCTTCGCTTCAGGTGGTGTACGACAACGGGCTTGAAAACTTCGGCGAGGTGAGCGCGTACCGGGTCGGTTCCGCCGTGCGCGTTACCGGCACGCTTTCGCGTTCGCAGGGGAAATCGCAGGGGTACGAGCTAAAAGCGCAGGCGATCGAGCTTGTAGGTGACTGCCCTGAGGAGTATCCTCTTCAGCCGAAGAGGCACAGCCTCGAGTTCCTGCGCGAAATAGCGTACCTCCGACCGAGAACGAGGCTTTTCCAGGCCGTTTTCCGGCTCCGGAGCGTCGCTTCCGCGGCGATACACGGCTATTTTGAGAAAAACGGATACATATATGTGCATACTCCGATAATAACGGGCAACGACGCGGAGGGCGCGGGCAACACTTTTACCGTGACTTCTCTCGATATTGAAAAACTGCGCGGGCCGGTCGACTTCGGTCAGGATCTTTTCGGAAAGCATACGTCCCTCGCGGTAACGGGGCAGCTCGAGGCGGAGACGTTCGCTCTAGCGTTCAAAAAAGCGTATACGTTCGGACCGACGTTTCGCGCCGAAAACTCCAACACTAAGACGCATGCCGCCGAATTCTGGATGATCGAGCCGGAGATCGCGTTCTGCGGGATAAACCGGCTGATGGACATCGAGGAGGACTTTTTAAAGCACATCGTCCGTTACTGCGTCGAACATGCGGGGGAGGAGCTCAATTTCCTTCAGGAGTATACGAAAACGCCTCTGTTGGAAAAACTTGATAAACTCGTTGCATCGAAAATAGAAAGAGTAAGCTACCGCGACGTCATAGATATTCTTTTAAAATCCGGCAGGCGGTTCGAGTTCGCCCCGAAGTTCGGAAGCGATATCGCGAAGGAGCATGAGAAATACCTGACCGACGAGTATTTCGATTCTCCCGTATTTGTGTACGACTGGCCGAAGGATATAAAAGCGTTCTACATGTATCAGAACGACGACGGCGAGACGGTCGCCGCGGTCGACCTGCTCGTCCCGGGAGCGGGCGAGCTCATGGGCGGGAGCCAGCGCGAGACAAGGTACGAAAGGCTCGAACAGAGGATGAAAGAGTTAGGCATCTCGACGGATGAGATGAGGTGGTACTTAAACCTCCGAAGGTTCGGGGGCTGCGAGCACTCGGGTTTCGGGATGGGATTCGAGCGCCTGCTCATATACCTTTCCGGCGTGGACAACATACGCGACGTTATACCGTATCCGAGGACGCCCCAAAACTGCGAGTTCTAAGGAAACGCTGATTAAATGAGGGCAATAAGATTTGCGAGGAAATTTTGTGTCTGTCAAGGAGCAAAAACGAAGAAATAGCAGCGCTATTTAAGAGTTTTTGCGACACAGACAGACGCTAAATTAACCGCAAAGATATTGCACGAATTAATCAGCGTTTCCCTAACTGCCTTGCGGATAATAAAACGGCTTTCGCAGTTCACGCATACCGGACTTGGAGCATGGGGGCGCAGAAAACTAAGCGAAGCGATACGCTATCGTGAAATATACAGGAATCCGCTTTAAAGATCCTTTAGGCTCCGAGCGCTCTGAGCGCTTCCATCACCAAAAAAACCGGCCATACGATAGCCTTCAGGAACCCGAGCACCCCCATCCAGAAGCCCGTGGCTGCGGAGATATAATAAATCGCGGCTCCGATAAACCCAAGACCGTATACCGCCCCTCCGGTAGCGCACCCCGACTTTTCTTTCATATTGAGCCTCCCTGAAATAAAATAACGGACAAATACCGCGCATATTATAACACGGCATCGTACCAGCCCGCCATTTATATATACGTCTCGGGGGAAAAGTTTATTTCATGAGTTCTTTGGCCGCAGCGGTCACTGAATCAACGGTGGGCGCGAAAGCCTTTTCGAGCGGCCGCGAATACGGAACGGGGATATCGAGCCCGCAAAGCCTTTTGAGCGGGGCTTTGAGCTTCGCGGAAGTTTCGCTCTCGGCGATAAGCGCCGCTATCTCCGCTCCCAAGCCTCCCGTCTTGCACGCTTCGTGCACTATAAGCGCCCTTCCCGTCTTCGACACGGATCTTATGATCGTTTCCGTATCGAGCGGGCGCAGCGTTCGAAGGTCGACGACTTCGGCGCTTATCCCCTCGCCGGACAGTTCCCGCGCCGCTTCGAGGCAGGTTAGCGCCGCCGCGCTGTACGAGATGATGCTTATATCGCCGCCGCTCCTTTTAACGTCCGCTTTTCCTATCGGCACCGTAAAGTCGCCTTCGGGCACGTATCCGGCCGTTTTATAAAGCAGCTTGTGCTCATAGAATATGACGGGGTTATCGTCCCTTACCGCCGATTTCAGAAGCCCTTTCGCGTCGCCGGGGCAGGACGGGGCGACGACTATGAGCCCGGGGATATGGCAGAACCAGCTTTCGAGGCTCTGACTGTGCTGAGCGCCCGCTCCCGTTCCGCACCCGGACGCGGTACGGATAACTAACGGCGCCTTTGCCTGGCCTCCCGACATGTAGCGTATCTTCGCCGCCTGATTCACGATCATGTCCATGGCGATGGTGACGAAATCGGAGAACATTATTTCGAGTATAGGCCGCATTCCGGCGAGAGCCGCGCCTAATGCTGCGCCCGCGATGGCCGCTTCGGATATCGGCGTGTCCATAACGCGTTCGGGTCCGAATTCCTTCAGCAGCCCCGCGCTTACCCCGAACGCTCCGCCATAGGCTCCGACGTCCTCGCCCAAAAGGAATACGTCCCTGTCGCGCCGCATCTCCTCGCTTATCGCCTCGTTTATCGCTTTTTGAAAAGTGATCTTTCTCATCCGCCCTCACGCGTAGACGTTATCGCAAACGGTTTCCGGCCGCGGGTACGGAGAGTTTACGGCGAACTCCACCGCTTCTTCTATCTCCCGCGCCGCTTTTTCTTCCATGCATACGAGTTCCGCCTCCGCGAATCCCGATTCCAGCATTATCTTCCTCATCCGCATTATCGGATCCTTTTTCCTCCACGTTTCGATTTCATCATCAGTCCTGTACGCGTTTTTGTCGCTTTTCGAATGGCCGCAAATCCTGTACGTGTCGCATACGAGGAGCATAGGCCCGTTTTGCGCAACATATTCCCTCGCGCAAAGCGCCTGTCCGTATACTTCCATAGCGTCGTTTCCGTCGATCGTTTTTCCGGGGAACCCGTACGACGACGCCCGCTTTGAAATATCGCCGATATTCATCGCTTTATTGGACGGCATCGACAATCCGTATTTATTGTCCTCGCATACGAAAAGCAGAGGCAGCTTCCAGACCGCGGCGAGGTTCGCCGCCTCATGGAAGCTCCCTTCGTTCGTCGCGCCGTCTCCGAGAAAACATACGGCGACCGCTCCCGTTCCCCTTTTTTTAGCGGCGAGCGCGGCGCCCGCCGCGATAGCGCAGCCTGCGCCAACGATGCCGTTTTCGCCCAAATTGCCGTTTTTTATATCGAACATGTGCATCGAGCCGCCCCTGCCTTTGCAGCATCCCGTCTCGCGCCCGAGATATTCAGCCATCATTGCGGAGGTATCCATACCGAAGGAGATGCAGTGCCCGTGGCCGCGGTGGGTGGACGTTATGTAATCGCCCTTCCGCAGCGCGGAGCAGACCCCCGCCGCAACCGCTTCCTCGCCTATATAAAGGTGCGCCGTTCCGTGAACGAGCCCTTTCGCGAAAAGCTCCGCGCAGCTTTCCTCGAACCTTCTCGTCCGAAGCATCTTCATATATATCCGCGCCATCATATCATGCCCGTCCAAAACCCTTTTTCCTCCGAACGGTGAACTCAACGCTATTTTATATTCTTCGGCAACTGTTGTCAATTAAATTTAATGTTATTCAATAATAAATTGTTTATATTCAATATCATTATAGCATTCCGATTAAACAGCGCAATATGCGGTGCAGCGAAGCGAGTCCGACGCATGACAATATTACCGCGAGAGCGAACGAGAATCCCGCGAAAATTATCAGCAACGCGGCGTTATTCGATCCGGTGTCTTTCACTGCGGCCCCCATTTGATAAACAGCGCTGTTATCAGCATACTTGGGATCCCGGCATAATATTCTGCCCCCGGCACATACAGTTATATATAAATACAAAAGGTTTGATTTCGTATGGGGCCAAAGAACAATATCGCCGTCCTGCTGTTCGCTTTTATCGGCATGGTATGCTGGGGGATCACCCCTGTTTTCGTCAAGCTCGGCTTAAAATCGCTTGACCCGCACATCGGCCTCGCGATACGCACCGCAACAACGACGCTGATCCTTTCCGGCTGGATGATCTCCGACGGCAGCTTCTCAAAGTTAGGGGAGGTGCCTTTTGCGGCGCTGCTGTTTCTGATGATCGAGGCGGTGCTCGCGACGTTCGTCGGAGACCTCGCGTATTTCGCCGCGATAAAGCGGGGGGACGTTTCCTTGGTCGCGATAATATTATCCTGCTCGCCTCTCGTCACCGTGCTTATTTCGATGATATTTTTGAAGGAAGCCGTTACGGCAACGAGGATAATGGGGGCGGTGCTGATAATCGCCGGCATTTTCCTCGCCGTCAAATGACGCCGTCAAGCACGCGGATATGTTCCAGACTCTTGTCGCAAGCCCCCTGCAGCTCGCATTTTTCTTGTTTGAGTATCTTTATATAATCGACGACGTCTTTCGTTATCCTTTCGCCTATGCAAAGCACGGGGATGCCCGGAGGGTACGCCATCACCATCTCGCCCGCTATCTCGCCTTCGCAGGATTCGAGCGGGAGCGTCTTTTTTGGGCTGTAAAAAGCGTCGCGCGGTATTACGGCCATCTCGGGAGAGCCGGGAGGCTCGATTACCCTTGCCGGCTTTCTTATTACGCTATTTCGCGCAATGCGGCGAAAGGCTTTAACGAGAGCGGATATATCCCGCCTTCGGTCGCCTAACGAAACTATAAAAAGGATGTTGTTCAGGTCGGAAAGCTCCGCCTGTATGCCGTATTCGCGCCGAAGAAGCGCCTCCGCGCCGTAACCGGAGAGGCCGAGCCGGCCGACATTCACCCCTAACTTTGTTTCGTCGAAATCGAAGCAGCCGGGCGCGCTTATCATCTCCCTGCCGAAAGCGTAAAGCCCTTCGATCCCGTTTATCCGCGCGCGCCCTTCCCGCGCGAGTTCGAGCGCGGCGCCTATCAGCTTTTCGCCCCTCAGCGCGAGCTGCTTCCTCGCGACGTCGAGGGAGCACATAAGCACGTACGACGCGCTCGACGTCTGCATAAGATCAAGAGACCGCCTTACCGTTGCCGGGCTTATCAGCCCCTTTTTAAGAATGAGCGCCGAGCTTTGGGTCATAGAGCCGCCCGTTTTATGCACGCTCAAGGCGCTTATATCCGCGCCCGCGCTTATCGCTGGGCATGGCAGCTCCGGATGGAAATAAAGATGCGTCCCGTGAGCCTCGTCCGCGAGGACGGCCATCCCGTTTCCGTGCGCGATATCCGCTATCGTTTTTATGTCGGCGCAATGGCCGTAATATGTCGGGTTGATCACAAAAACGGCTTTCGCGCCCGGATGCTTTTTTACAGCGTCCCCGACGCTTCGCGCAGTTACCCCCGTCGCTATCCCGAGTTTGGCGTTTATCTCCGGCTGCACGAACACGGGAACGGCTCCGCTGAGGATTATCCCGTTTATCGCGGACTTGTGCGCGTTGCGGGGCAGGATTATCTCGTCGCCCGGACCGCACACGCTGATTATCATCGCCTGTACTCCCGAAGTAGTGCCGTTCACGAGAAAAAAGGCTTCGTCCGCTCCGAACGCGCGCGCGAAAAGCCGCTGGGACTCCATTATCGCTCCCGAGGGGTTGTTCAGGTAATCGAGGTCGTCCATGCCGTTCGCGTCCATCCGAAGAACGGTCTTTCCGATATAATCCCTAAACTCGCGTATCCCGCGCCCCTGTTTATGCCCGGGGACATGAAAAGGCGTTACGCCGCTTCCGGCATATCTTTTCACCGCCTCGAACAGCGGAGCCGCGCTCTGATCCCCTTCGAAAAACCCCAAAAAAACACGCCCCGTATTTGATATCAGTAATACGATATTCCCGCCGCTCTTCGGGGTGCATGTACATTACGCGAATGTTGCTTACTCCGGATAATTTACCTTCATCAGTATGTATTTGATGTCGCTGTCGTTCCAGCCCAGATCCCAAGGGACGTGGTAACGGTCGGTCGTATGCGTGTTCACGAGAGGATAACCCTTCGAGTCCTGCGCGGAAACGAAGGCCATATGGACGACTTTCCCTTTTTCCTGGTATGCGATCACGTCCCCCGGGGCGAGCTTGTACGCCGACTTGTACACTTCGTTATAAGTCCCCTTCGCTATCACGCGCGCCTTGCCGCTGTATACGAGATAGCCCTGCAGCCCCGCGGCGTTGCACCATGAGCGCGTCGCGGAATCGCCGCCGTAATTCCATCCGTAAGTGGTTTTGAAGCCGCTTTCGTGCAGTATCTGGGACACGTAGTTGGAGCAGTCGCCGCCCCTGCCGTTATAGTCCGGGTATTTTTTGTTGTACGCGTATCCGTTTCCGCCTCCGGACGCCGCCCCCGCCCATCTGTCCGCGTATTCGACCGCTTTTTTTCTTCGCGCGCTAAGCCCGGATAAATCCCGCGGCGACTGCGACAATACGAACCGCCTTATGCCGTCGTCCGCGAGCGTCTTGCGGTTAAGGGAATCCTGGAACGGATCGAGATACCATTCGCGGCTGATGAGCCACGAGTTTTCTTCGCCGCCCGGTATCAGGTCTATCGAATGGTATGTGCCTATCCTGAACAGATTGGAGATTTCCGGCTGATCCTCATATGAGTAAGTATACGCGGTGGACACCACGGCAAAAAAAGCGTACCCTCTGCCCACCTTGCGCACTCTTTTTATTGCGACCGTGCTGTTTATGCCGGTGAATTTAAGCCCCTGCCGCGCCGACCAGTCTTTGATGTAATCCGCTCTTTTTATCTCGGCTTCTGCCGCCCAGCGGCTGTTCAGCTCGCCCGGGACGTACAACGATTTTATCGCTTCCGCGTCGCCGCTTAACAACGCGCCGTCCTTTTTTTCAAAAATCGCGGCAAGCACTGAATTCCAGTCGTGCGGATCGTCGATAAAAACATAGACGCTGTCCGCTTCGAGCGACAAAACGCCGGTAAGCGCCGCAAGCAAGGCCGCGTACAGAAGGAGCGTAACGCCGGATATTTTCTTTTTGGATACGGGCGCGGCGCGCCGAAAAGCGGATTTCATGATATGATTCTATGCCGTTCCGGGCGCGCGTTAGAATTGATCCGGCTTAACATCCGGAGCCGCCGCGCATATCATATCGTATCAACATATCGGGAGTGGATCAAAATGGCGGATATGCCCGTACTTAAGCTCTATTACGAAGGACCGTCGGTGCGCATACTCCAGATGAACCTTTACGGGCTGAATTACAGGTACAACGGGCTCGAGGTGACCGGAACGTTCGATCTGAAGACTCAGGAGGTCGTCAGGGATTTTCAGGCGGAGAACAAGCTCGTGCCGGACGGGATAGTCGGCCCGGCGACGTGGGCGGCGCTGCTCGGCCAGGTGCGCAGCGTGCAGAACAAGCTTAATTCGGCCGGATTCGATCCGGGATCGCCCGACGGGATATACGGCCCTAAGACCGCTAACGCCGTGACGAGGTTTCAGAGCGCGAACGGGCTCGTTATGGACGGAGTAGTTACCCCGCGCACGAGGCAGCAGCTTTTCAATCCGTACAACAAAGGCGATTACGACACGCGCCCGTCTTCCGCGAGCATAGATTCCCTCGACCCGTACGTCGCGTCCCTCGCGCGCCGTTTCCTCGAACTGTGCAGGGAAAACGGCCTTGACGTAAGGATACTGTCGGCTTTCCGCAGCTGGGACGAACAGGACGCGCTCTACGCTCAGGGGCGCACCGCCCCCGGGCCTGTCGTAACGGACGCGATGGGCGGCGACTCGTATCATAACTGGGGGCTCGCGTTCGACGCCGCGCCGTTCGTAAACGGCCGCGTGGACTGGAATAACAGGGAACTTTTCGATAAGATGGGGGAGTTGGGGCAGCAGGCGGGCCTCGAATGGGGCGGGAACTGGACGACTTACCGGATAAACCTTCTGGATCTGCCGCATTTCCAGTACACGTACGGCCTGAGCACTCGGCAGCTCTTGGACGGCGCGAGGCCGCCGAAATGATCGCACCATAAAACGCGATTTCGGAACGGCGCGAGGGGTCGCCGGAACGACACGGTGGCCGCCGGAACGACACAGGGATCGTTCCCTACTACATATGGCATATGGCTATTAATACAGCCATAGCGGTATCATTGGCCGCCGTCCGTTTCCGGACACCCCGTTATTTTTTCGGCTTGCGCGGCGGGGCAGAGCGCGTCCCTGTTGTTCCTCGCGTAGTGGAACAGGTATTGCTGCGCGATCCCCGCGTTTTCGCCGAACTTATCCTCCACGAACTCGAGGAGCTTCTTGTCGCCGCCGCGGAATCCGTATACGCCGCAAAGAACCCGCTTCATCCATACGTCCGCCGGAAACGCCCGGGTGAACCCCAGCGAATAAAGCGCGACGCAGTCCGCGACCTTAGTCCCCACTCCGGGGAGCTTGGTAAGCTCCGCCCGCGCTTTTACGTACGGCATACCGCTCAATGACGCAAGATCGAAGCCGTCCGCCACGATACGCGACGTTTGCGCGACGTACTTGGCGCGGTAACCGCAGCCGCACGCCTCCAATTCGCTTGCCGGCAGGCCTGCAAGCGCTTCGGGAGACGGAAAATCGAAGAACCCCTCTCCAAGCGGCCGCCCGTACCTTTCGCAAAGCGTATCGATTATGCGCGTTATCCTCTTTACGTTGTTGAACGACGATATTATGAACGATATAAGGGTCTCGAACGGCGGCTGGCGCAGGACGCGGATGCCTCCCGCGTATTCCATGCCGCGGCGGAGGAATTCGTCGCGCTTATAGCTTTCCTTCACCGCGCCGTAGTCGCGTTCAAGATCGAAGTAAGCGATAAATCCGGGCCCGGACGTTTCGTCCGCCCCGCGCAATGTGACCGTCGCGCCGTACTGCTCCGCGTAAACGCGGCGCCCGAGCGCCACGCCCTCGAAGCCGTATCCCTTCCGCCTCCATCTGAACGCCTGCCCGCAAAAAAGGCTCTGTTCAAGAGAGAAATGCTCTATGCCGCGGATCGTCATCCCGTCGCCGGAGTATGCAATATCCATGCTTCGATATTACCGGAAAACGTAAGAAAGGGCAATAATAAAGCCCCCGCGGTATCCGCCGGGGGCTGAAACAAATCAAAGAATCCTGATATTTAAAAAGGATTTTTTGGGTAATATGTCGAATATTTTATCCATGCCCGTAAAAGTTATGCGATATCAAATTGTAAAGCCCGTTGATGCTGACTGGGAACTACTCGGCAAAGTGCTTCGAGACTTGCAAGATGATACAAGAAAAGTATTAAATAAAGTAATACAATTATGTTGGGAATGGCAGGGGTTTAGTGCAGAATATAAACAGCAATATGGAATATACCCGAAAACCTCAGATTTTTCACATTATAAAAACATAGATGGTTATTGTTACAAAAAAATAAGCGATTTCTTTACGAGATTGCATACTGGGAACCTTTCCATGACGATAAAACGCGGGGTCCAACGTTGGAAAACAGATTTAGCCGAGGTAATTAAGGGATCGAAATCTATTGCGAGTTTCCGTTCAAATTGCCCGATAGATATTCATAATAAAAGCATAAATATATTCAATGTGGAAAAAGAATACTATGCGAAATTGTCGCTATTATCGAAGACGTATAAAAAAGAATTAAGCAGGGATTTAGGGCAGATAACGGTATTGATTAATCCTGGGGATAAAAGCGGCAAAGATATACTCGACCGTTGTATTAGTGGAGAATATAAAATTTCATCGTCCCAAATACTACAAAAAAAAGACACAAATACTTCAAAAAACAATAAATGGTTATTAAACCTTTCATATTCGTTTAAATCTCAAAAGAAAATAGTCGATTCGAATAAGGTGCTTGGAATCGATATGGGTATTATTTTCCCTGTTTATATGGCAATACACGGAACACTAATAAGAGATAAAATCGATGGGGGAGAAATCGAGCATTTCAGAAAAGAAGTCGAAAACAGGAAAATAAAATTGCAGCGTCAGGGTAAATATTGCGGGCAGGGGCGCATAGGACACGGAACTAAAACAAGGGTTCGGCCTATTGAGTTTGCAAAAGAGAAAATCGCAAATTTCCGCAATACTGTCAACCATAAATATTCAAGATATATTGTAGATTTTGCATTAAGGAACAGATGCGGTATTATCCAAATGGAAAAATTAGAGGGAATTAATAAAGACAAAACTTTTTTAAAAAGTTGGCCTTATTATGACCTTCAACAGAAAATAATCTATAAGGCAAACGAGGCGGGGATAACGGTAAAATTCATTGATCCTCGATATACCAGCCAGCGTTGCAGCAAATGCGGTTATATTGATGAAGAAAACAGGCCCGAACAAAAAACTTTTATTTGTAAGTCCTGCGGCTTTGAGACTAACGCAGATTATAACGCAGCTTTGAATATTGCTAACCCGGACATTGAAAACTTAATAAAAAAAGAGTTATCGCGCGAAGCATAAGTGATTTTTAGGGTGGCTCAACACCCTTAAACCGAGAAGCAGCATAAGACCGTACTTTGTACGGCAGAAAGGCACTCGGTAAGGTATTGGCGGTTCGCGCTGCCTGAAATCCCGGATATAAACACCATCCGGGCTTTCATACATACGCTCGATTTGCAACCGACAAGAGGTTCGCGATTTATCATATGAAATGCAATTAAACAAAGCGCAATAACAGGATGGAGTTGCAACCCGCGCGTGTGCATGGAATGTGAGATCCCCTCGGCAAATATCCGATATTATGGTAACAGGTTGCAACCCGCGCGTGTGCATGGAATGTGAGCGACGGCATGACGTTTTCGCGCCGCATAACGGCAAGTTGCAACCCGCGCGTGTGCATGGAATGTG
>Ga0078972_1006448_pt1 | contig 27817 bp, 26 predicted proteins | sample YelNatPaOPGAMG01_FD_67568 | JGI IMG/M metagenome (GOLD analysis project Ga0078972, IMG submission 67568) | Hot spring thermophilic microbial communities from Obsidian Pool, Yellowstone National Park, USA - OP-RAMG-01 (SPADES assembly) (version 2) | ecosystem: Environmental > Aquatic > Thermal...
AGTGTAAAGGAAAGGTTGAGCGGGTAATACGGACATTAAACGAGGAGTACTTACCTCTCGGCTCCGTGTTTTATGACCATGCGGCACTACTGCCAGAATTTAGAGATTGGTATAACAACCAGCGCTATCATATGGGTATCCGTGGTATTCCTGCCCAACATGGCTATGTTACCAATGTCGGTTGACATCACAAGGACACAAATACTATATACAGGCATTCAGATATGGGAAGCGATGCAATGGAGTGTCTGTGACTGTGGCACACGCACACAGGGAGGCGTGCATCTATGAAGGTTATAACCACGATAGAGAATAATGAAAAAATCCAGTGGTATGAAAACTCGTTTGACAAGAAACTGTTTATAGGTCTCCTGATGGCGGTTATTCTGATGCTGGTGGACATTATCATGCTCTTTGTGTTTTTTTATCCATGGGCTGATAGTTTTGTCTTTGGCGTATTGATTGCACAATTTATCATGTGCATAATTGTAATTGCTTATTTAGGGTTAACAGATGTACTTGCATACACAGGCATATCTCAATCTGGCATCTATCTTAAGTACGGGTTTACCAGGAATTCTAGATATGGACAGAACAAGAACATAGAGCGCATTTTATGGAAAGACATAAAGGGAATCGTTCCGATAATCACAATAGGAAGATTGCATCTCAAAAAGAAACCGCAAGGCTATGGGCTGGTATTAAATGATAAGGTGCTGGCAATTCCACTATTTTACTCGGATTACATTAAGCTTAAGGATACGCTACTCGAAGCATATGCACAGAATAAGAAAAATATGATTGCTGGGCAGTAATGATGCACTCCAAAGCACCCGTAGAAGCAAACCCAGGGGCTATACTCGATGCGAAGATACACAAAAATCACATTCGGAACCAGCACAACCCTATGACAGCACATGGCGAAGTGTTGAGGCGAAGCCCTTGCTGATTGCCTCGGGGTCTACGAAGAGAATTCCGAGGGCGTCGTAGTCAGCACAGAGATTGTTGATTTTTGTGATGTACTTTATGAACTTTGCCTCCCAGTCATTGAGTGTGAACTTGAATGGTTCAATGTGCGTGAGCACAATTACAGGGTCATTGTTCTTTTCTTTCTGGCTTGCAATAAATTCCTTCGGGATTTGCACGAGCTGGTGCTCAATCCTTGCAGGGCTCACAACCGTGTATTCCTCACTTCTCTCTGCGGTCTCTTCTCTGAGCCAGATTATCTGATGCATCTGCGGAAAGTCCTTCTTTACATGCTTCGGATGTGTCTGGGTGATGTAGAGTATGACACATGATGGCCGTTTTAGAAGTTCTCCAATTATTGTCTTTCCCTTCTGTATGTCTTCTATTATATTGACCTTCCCGAGTTCCAGCGATGCCTCGTTCAAGTACACTTCATAACCGCTTGGCTCTATCGGAACTTCTTCCTCAATAATTTCTTCCATCTCTTTAGTTTCCTGCGCCTGTATAATTTCTGCCACCTGCTTTCTTACCGCCTCTATCTCACCGGTAACCGCCTTTTTTACCTCGCCCTTCTGCAGAATGATTTCAACAACATTCTCTTTTTGCACCGTCTTGAAATTAGAGTATGGCGTACCAGTTACATAGACCAGCATGCCTGCAATGATGCCCGCTGCATAAGGATGCTCAGGAAAGAACTCCGGGAATTTCTCTGTGAGGAATGCATGGACACCATCCTCTTTCTCAACAATCTTTATTTTTGAATATCCACACCCGCGCCAGAGTGCTTCTATGCTGGGAATATTATCTCCAAGATTTCCCTTTGCAAGAAGGTCCTTTGCCAGTGCCATACCAGTCAATCTTCCCACTAAAAACCAGTGCTCTTTCTGTCCGAATTCACCACCACGCTGAAATAGAATTTGCTGCCAGATTCTAACTGTGTCACCAGGTATCAGGAACATTTGAGGCATGCTTCACCCACCTTCTCAAGAATCTTATTGATTCTATAACCAGTTCTTGCACTCACCACCGTGGAGTAGCATACATTCACACCACGGGCACGGAGTTTGTGTTCCAGGCGCATCACCGCCTTTGCCTGCGTTACAAGGTTCTTTACAATATCTGTTTTATTGCCCAGAATTAAAACTGGCTTCTTGCAATCAATCCGTTCACACCAGTAGAACTCGATACTCGAAAATGTCTGTCTTCGTCCGAGGTCTGAAACAAGCACATAGGCATCCGCATTTCCTGCGTATGCTTCAAAAATTTTGTCTGGCATGTGTCTGCCCTGGATTTCCCAGAGATAGAATTGAACACCGAGTGTGTTGTAAGTTTTTTGCCAGACCTGCACACCTTTTGTAGAAAGATACCTCTGGTCAAACACATTCAAAGTAATTCTTTTCAGTATTGCGCTTTTGCCCACACCAGGCTCTCCAGCAAACATCACATTGTAACATCTCATTTAATATCCCTGAATTTCATATATGCAGATAGAGATAACGAGAGAGATATATAATAATTATGAACTGCTCGATGAGCATCCTGGTGTGTATCTGTGCATATTTAAAAAACCTTATCTACTTAAAGAATTTAAGGGAAATTGATGAGTGCAAGCATTCCATATCCTTCCCAGAATTCTGAGATAGAGCAGGTCAAACGAATTGTTGGCAAGTATTTCTCAATTTACGAAATTCGGCTCACTCCAAGTGATGTCTCATTTTATGTGCGTTCCGCATTTAGCGATGTTGACCAGAGTTTTGACGCATTGCGCAGAGAACTTGTTCCTCAAAATTTTGTTCCCATGCTTACACTTGAAAGTGGCCAGTATGTAATCCATGTGATGAAAACACCACACACACGAGATACAAATGTGGTATGGAACATCCTTCTTCTTATAGGTACATTGTGCACAACTGCATTTGCGGGAATGTCGCTATGGGCAGGATATGTGGGTATTAACACGCTGGAGGGAATGCTTCGTGCAGATGTGGTGATTTATGGTGTGCTATTTTTTGGCATGCCTTTAATGCTCATACTTGGCATACATGAGATGGGGCATTACCTTGCAGCCAGAAGGCATGGTGTGAAAGCAACTCTGCCATACTTCATTCCTGTGCCGCCGCCATTCCTCTTTGGTACCATGGGTGCATTCATAAGTATAAAAGAACCGATTCCAGACAGAAAAGCCCTGATGGATATCGGGTTTGCAGGACCCATCTCGGGTTTTATTGTAGCAATACCAGTAACAATAACTGGATTGTATCTCTCAACGATTTTCCCGCCTGCAATTACAGACGGTGGTGGGCTCATTCTGGGCACATCAATATTCTATGAAGCGCTTGCAATGCTTGTGCCATTTACCCCAGCTGGGCTTCACCCAATGGCAATTGCGGGCTGGGTGGGATTGTTTGTAACTGCAATAAATCTTTTACCCGTAGGACAGCTTGATGGTGGCCACATACTGTATGCACTCATCGGAAATAACGCCAGATACTTCGGCTATGCTGCAATATTCGCCATGCTCATCATGAGTTTTCTATACCCTGGCTGGTTGTTTTTTGCATTTCTTGTGGTAATCCTGGGATTGCGACACCCACAGCCACTTAACACAGTTTCGAAAATAGATACAAAAAGGCAGATTTTCGGGATACTGGCGGTGCTGATACTTTTCACAAGCTTTGTGGCAATTCCCATTCGGGATGCAGATGTGAGCTTCAGATTCAGTTCCGATGTTACGGAAAAGCCAGTTAGCAAAGACGGAAGCGTGAGTTTTACAATGATTATCAAAAATGAAGGAGAGGTGTATACAAGATACACGGTAAAACTGGTTAAGGTTCGTCTCAGTAACAACAATGCTACAATACCAGATAATGGATTTGAGAGCAACATCTCGGTTCAGTTTGCGTTCACACACGGACAGGATGTTTCACTGGTCAGCAATTACTCGGTAGAAACGCCAAGGATTGCTCCTGGCGATCAAGTCACATTTGATGTCTCACTTCAGATTGCAATAAAAAATTACTCTGGCTATAACTTTGTGAAGGCGGAGTTTGTGGCATACCCTGTGGGCATCGAGAATAAAGACGAGAGTATCGTATTCACAATAAGCTTGCCAGGTTAATATTCTGGCCTGCGCATAAGAAACACATATGCCATTATTATGCCTGCGATAAACAGTATTGCACCTAAAACAAGGTCATTCTGCCTTGCAAAGTAAACTCCCAACAGCATTATTACGACCGCAAGGAAGTAGCCAGTATATACCAGGAAATTTCCCACAATACCAGTATTTCATCGTGGGATATTAACTTTACTCAATCAAATACGAGTTTTTCAATAATTTTGCTCTTTCTTCTGATTTCTTCTCTGGTAAGCCCCTCAAGCTCATGCGGAAACACAATCCAGTCATTTATTATACGATAATAGTAATCCGGTCTTCTCTTTGTCTGATTCTTTTTTTCTTTAAAGTATACTACAGCAACCCTCACCTCTGGCATTCTCTCCTCACCCATCTTTTTTTGCATATACTCCAGCACCTTTTCTATTGTAATTCCCGTGTCCCACACATCATCAACAAGAAGTACTTTGTGCTCATGCTGCATCTCCCGCAGCACATGCTCCATACCCTTTATTTCAACAATACCAGTGCTCCTGAGTCCCTTATATGACTGTGTCTTTATTGCAGTGTGATACGGGTCAACTCCTTTAATCCGAAAATACTCGTGTACAATAATGCCTGGCGGTGTTCCTCCACGCCATATCCCGATAAGAAAATCTGGCATGAAACCGCTGAGGTAAATCTTTCGTGCAAGTTTAAATGAGTCCATATAAAGCTTATTTGCCGAGATAAATACCTTCTTTTCCATGATGCTTATAACATGTATGTGTATTTATCGTTTACCCACAGTTAAAAATATATCCTACCTAAACATCTCACAACCATGCTTCAATCACTTAGAGGTTTCAGGGATTTTTATCCAGAAAACATGGTGGCAAGAAGAAAGATGTTCAATGTAATGATAGATACAGTGAGAAGGTTTGGCTTTAGAGAGATAGATACGCCCAGCTTAGAGGGGCTGGAGTTGTTCAAGCTGAAGAGTGGTCCGGATATTGTAAATGAGACATTTTCGTTTGTGGACAAGGGTGGCAGAGAAGTCACACTCATACCTGAGCTTACACCCTCTGTGGCGAGAATGATTGCTGCAAGGAGAAAGGTGCTTACATTTCCTCAGAAATGGTTTTCTTTAAGTAAGATGTGGAGATACGAAGAACCACAGTCGGGAAGATTAAGAGAGTTCTATCAGCTAAATGTGGATATCTTTGGCGTGGACAACATTGAGTCAGACGCAGAAATTATTGCAGTTGGTGCTGAAATAATGAAGGCACTCGGCATAGAAAACGAAATCATCATAAAAATATCAGACCGCCGTCTTATAGAAGGTATTCTGAGATGCCTCGGTGTTGAAAATGTTGAGGACGCGCTCCGTGTCATCGATAAAAGAGAGAAGATTAGCGAGGAAGAATTCTCCAGGATGATGCTTGAAGTGGGAGTTAGAGAGGAATTTCTGGATAAACTTAAATCACTTCTCTCGATAAAAAAAGAGTTCACAAAGGATGCTGTCAATGAGGTGCGAAATACCCTTGAAGAGATTTTCCCTGTGAGCTCAAAGAGACGCGATGTGCAGGAAATGACGCCGGGTTTTTCACTTGCACTGCAAGCTACAGAGCATCTCGAAAAATTGTGTTCTTATCTGTCGCTTTATGAGGTTGTGCCATACTGTGTACTTGACCTCGGACTTGTGCGCGGGCTCACATATTATACAGGGATTGTGTTTGAATGCTTTGAGAAGCAGGGAGCATTCAGGGCAATTTTTGGTGGCGGAAGATATGACAATCTGATTGAATTATTTGGAGATGCAAAAGTTCCTGCAGTGGGTTTTGCAATCGGGGATGCAGTTCTGGAACAGGTGATGAAGAAGGCAGGCAAATGGTATTCTGAAAACCTTGAAACTGATTATTTCATCGCCATAACAAATCCTGATTTCTATCCCCTGGCTGTAAGAATTGCCAGAAATCTGCGAGCAAAGGGGTTCATCGTTGAAATGGACTTACTCAAGCGGAATCTTGAAAAACAATTTAAACATGCAGACCGGCTTGGAACAAAACATGTAATTGTGATTGGTGAGGATGAATTAAAGGAGGGGAAGGTTACAATTAAGAACATGCAGACAGGTGCACAGGAAAAGGTAGATTTGAAATCAATCTTAGAGGGCTGAGAATGCGCTACTGCATATTCCATGACTACATTGGGTGCATTGGTGGTGCGGAGAAGGTTGTTTTCACACTCGCTAGAGCACTAAATGCAGATATTATAACCACAGACCTTAATCTGGATGCGGTGCGGAAGGCAGGGTTTGGGGATGTAAAAGTGAAGTCACTTGGTGATGTTTTTCTCATTCCTCCGCTTAAACAGATAGATGCCTCATTTTCGTTTTTACTTTCAGATGTGAGAGATTGTTATGATTTCTTCATATTCTCTGGCAATTGGGCACATTATGCTGCAGTGCATCACCATCCGAATCTATATTACTGCCACACACCAACAAGGGCATTTTTCGAATTACGCAGGCATGTCTTGAACTCACAGACAACACATTTCAGAAAGATGATTGCGTATGCCTGGACTGGCACACATCGCATATTTGAGAGGTACAATGTAAGAAAATTTGTGGACAGAATTGTATGTAACAGCCAAAATGTGAAGGAGAGAGTAAAAAAAGATTATGGGCTCAATGGAAGTGTTGTGAATCCACCAATAGATGTGACTAAATACAGGTTCAGTCATTATGGTGATTTCTGGCTCTCCGTGAACCGGCTCTACCCTGAAAAACGGATTGACCTGCAGATGGAAATATTCAGAAAATTACCAGAGGAGAAACTCAAGATTGTTGGCGGTTTTTCGAAAGGGGACTGGGCTGAGAAAAATTACAAGAAATTGCAGAGGCAAAAGCCAGAAAATGTCGAATTTTTAGGAGAGGTGAGTGAGCAAGAAATAATAAATCTCTATGCAACCTGCAAAGGGCTGATTACAACCGCAATGGACGAGGATTTTGGCATGACACCTGTAGAAGCCATGGCATCTGGTAAGATTGTGCTTGCAGTGAATGAAGGCGGTTACAGAGAAACGGTTGTTGATGGAAAGACAGGATTCCTGCTGCCCGCTGAGCCCGAAATGTTTATAGAGAAAATAAAGTCACTGAATGCAGAAAAACTTGCCTCCATGAAAGATGATTGTATCAGCCAGGCGAAAAATTTTGATACAACTGTTTTTGTCGCCAGGATGAAGAAAGAAATCGATGCGGTATTGAAAATGCATGAATAAGATTGAAATTTTGTATAATCTGGTTAGATGCCAGCATCAATGAATTCTTATATGGATTCGTGCAACACAGCATCTCCGTGCAAACAGATATATACTGCTTGTACAATCAGGGTACATCAAATCATCGGTGAGCATATGCCAGAAGAGAAAGATGGAAAGTCAATGTATATGAAATGCTTCTATTTCGGTGAGAATGGATTGTGTAACATGATTGTGTCATCACCCACTGCATGCACACATTGTATGAACTGGCGGAGTGTTGATGCCAGTTTAAAAGAAAAGTACAATGTAAATGATGTTTTCATTGAGATGTACGATTTACTTTCGAAGGATAAGCGGTATGCTGGCTTCAAGCACTGATGGTTGCATCTTGATTTTAATCACACACATGAAATTGCCTGTCCCCGATTGAGAGATGGCGATTGCACAGATGCTGAATGGAGGGCACATCTGTTTCCGAACCGTCAGGACCCAGATGCACCCCAAACTCTGCAGTTGTGTGATAGACCAGCGGGTCGAGGTCATACCGTGTATTTCCAACACGAAGTCGAATGTAATAATGTGGCCTATTAAATATGCCCTGGCGGATATTCGTAGCGTACAGCTTTATTTCTTCGAAGCGTTCTGTCAGATAGAGCATGGAAATCAGAACAAAACACACTTTTAGCGGCGGCTGGATATCGTGGTTCCATATTATGCACGAGGGCTCAAGCTTATAAAAACGCCATGGAGCAATGCTGTACAGTTTTATCTGAAACCTGCCAGATGCGAGCTGATACACTGCCTTTGCAACCTTCAAGTCACTCATTTTTCGGGGTGCGAGCATCTGAGCGTATCTTACCATATCTGTATTCACAAAAAACCATGGCTTTGCACTGCACTGCAGGTTCTCATCTCCTTTTTTTATGTTGTCTCAATATGGTTGTGGCCAGGGCAATTATCACGAGAAGAATAACTGCTTCTGCAAGTGTGAAACCTGGTATTTTATTGCGTGTACTTGCACCTACCGTTTGTTCAACAAACAGATTTCCAAAATAGAGTCGCAAGGTAATGTTGTAGTGCGTGTCTCCTCTGAGATTGGTAATCGTATATTTTGTTATGTTTACATCCGTAATGTTTGCAACACTTATCTTTTGAGATGTAGAATTCGATTCTTCGATAAATATTTCGTACTTCACAAAATCAGTGCCATTGTATTTGTTCCATGCAATCGTAATGTAGTCCTCCCCGCTGTAAACAACGCCCAGTTTAATCTGTACCGATTGATTTAGATTAATTATCACAGTGCACATGTGGGGCACAAAGGTGTTCTGTTCATAGTATCCAGCCATTATTGTAACAGCGCTTGCGCCCGTGTACGCAAACTCAGGGACAGGAAGTGTGCACAACATGCTGGTTTCGTTTTCGGGTATAAATTCGATGGGAGCAGCAATGGGCACCCAAGGTTGATTTAAGTCAGTTGTATCTGCTGCGGTTCCATCATAGATCGCCAGTGTGGGCATCGCATACATACTTGTAAGAAATGTGTGATTTGTGCGGAGATGCATATTCACAATCTTTCCATAACTGAAGTTATCAACACTCAGCGAGAGGTCATGGTCAAGCCAGAGGTCAACTGGTATTGCGGGAACAACAACCTTTTCACAAATTGCACTTTCATTTTCAATTGCAAACATAAAAGTAACTCCATACAGCGGGTGGATATACCGCTCATCCAGCGTAACATTCAATGAAAAACTTCCGTTTGCGTCGGTATAAAATCTTCCGTGCATCCCGCCAAAATTCTTCAGGAAATACTGGATGTGCGTATGAGATAATGGAATTGATGAATTGTATGCTGTGCCTTTCAACGAAAGTTCCTTATCACGATATTCTGCCTCATTGACTGAAACATCAAACCCTTGCTGGAGCCCTGTCCTGCTAAACGGTATCACAAATTCAAATTTGCCGGAAATTGCAGAGATATTAACACTCCCGTAGATGTATAGATAATTTGAGAAAATGACATCGGGTGCAATGTAAAAGTGTGCAATACCATCAGAATTTGTTGTACTTGCGACACTCCTTGTTGTTCCCATAAACTCAGTTGTATAGTTCAAATGTACTGTCTGATTTGCAAGGCCAGCACCACTCTTGTTACATATGCCAATATCAAAGCTTGCACTGCTCTCTGTGATTCTATACGGGTGATACCAGATTGAGTATGGGAAATAATACAGATGTATTTCAGATGCTTCTAGCATTCCCTGAATAATTGCCTCAGCCCTGAGCGCAAATACGGTGAGGTTAGATACCGCTGGAATAATAAACTCTCCCGCAAACACACCTTCGGATACATTGGATATGTTGAGAATGTTTTCAATGCCATTGTAGATAAGAGATACACGGGTGCTGGATGGCATCTCTGGATTGTTACCATAAAAGCAGGACACATTAAATCTTACCCTTTCTCCTGGTTCCACAAGTGTTGAATTCAAATTCTGAATGGATAATAATAGCGATGCGGGTGTATCAAACGGGATTGAAACATACACGACCTTTGTCCTGTTAGCAAGCATGCCTGTAACTACAAATCTTTTTTCGATGTCATCATCTTTTAACAAATAGGTGGCGTGGTATGTACCTGCTGAGCTCTTTTGCACTTCCACTGGTTTTGAATTCTGACCATATATATCTGTGAAATTTACATAAATAAAGTCCAGGTCTGCAGGCGCATCACCTAAATACGAGAAAATGCTCAGGTTTATGTACTCGCCAGAATGATAATTGCTTTGTTTATCTAGACTGGCAAGCAGGATAAATGTGGGTTCTCCAGTTGGTACAACTGCCATCGCTGAGCATAGGGGGATAAAGAGGATGATGACCATAAGAAGTACGCCAGGTCTCAGTACTTTCTTCAACATGGTGCTGTAAACAGATTAGATTTACTTAATTCTTTGGGAAACACATTCACTTTCACTCACCCCTCCCGTAAAGGTTTATATTTGTGCACTGCATTGTTGATATCGGTGAAAAAATGGCTGATGAAGAGATAGAAAAAATACCAGGCGTAGGCGAGGCAACAGCGGAAAAACTGCGCGAGGCGGGATTCACAGATGTGATGTCAATTGCAGTGAGTTCTCCGCAAACTCTGGCAGAACTCTGTGAACTGGGACAGGCACAGGCACAAAAAATCATCGTAGCTGCGAGGAAAATGGCGGATGTTGGGAATTTTGAGACCGGAGATGTGATCCTTGAAAAGCGGAAAATGGTGGGACATCTGACCACGGGCTCTAAGCAGCTGGATGGAATTATGGGCGGAGGGTTTGAGACACAGGCGATCACAGAACTGTTTGGTGAGTTTGGCTCCGGGAAAACACAGCTTGCACACCAGTGTGCAGTGAATGTGCAATTACCAGAAGATGCTGGCGGATTGAACGGTGAGGCGATAATAATTGACACCGAGAATACATTCAGACCTGAACGCATTATCCAGATGGCAACTGCTTTAGACCTGGACCCGAAGAATACGCTTAAGAAAATACATGTTGCCAGAGCGTACAACTCAAATCATCAGATGTTGCTCATGGAAAAGGTGAATGATATTGCAAAGGAATTCAATGTACGGCTTCTGATTGTGGACTCACTCACAGCCCATTTCCGTGCAGAGTACATCGGGCGTGGTGCTCTTGCAGAACGACAGCAGCAGATAAATAAACACATGCACGAATTACTCCGCTTCGGAGATTTGCACAATGCGGTGATTCTTGTAACGAACCAGGTATCTGCAAGACCTGATGTGTTCTTCGGTGACCCGACAAAACCAATTGGTGGAAATATTGTAGCACACACATCCACATTCCGTATTTATCTGAGGAAGAGCAAGGGAAACAAGCGCATTGCACGGCTGATTGACTCTCCGAATCTCCCGGAAGCTGAGGCGGTGTTTGCAGTGACTGAGGACGGAGTAAGGGACGAATAACTTCGGGTCTCGAAGAAACCATAAACATATTTATCTTACTTTTGTTTTGGCATCCTTGGTGGCTGAATGTACGGGCTTATAGTCCATGGTGGTGCATGGGATATACCTGATGAGCTTGTGGATGCGCACATCAAAGGTGTGAGGAAGGCAATGGAAATAGGACTGGATATACTCAAGATGCATGGGTCTGCGGAAGATGCGGTAGATGCAGTAATTTCATACATGGAAGATGATACCACATTTGATGCAGGAAAGGGGTCTTTCCTGAATAGAGATGGAAAGGTAGAACTGGATGCGATAATGTACCACGGGACGAAACGGTGTTTTGGCTCCTGCATGGGCGTAAAACATGTAAAGAATCCGATAAAACTGGCACACGCACTCATGAATGACACGGAGATTACCATATTGACTGGTCGTGGTGCAGAACAGTATGCAAAAGCACATGGTCTCAGGATTGTGCCCAACTCGTACTTTGTGATTGAGCGGGAATTAAATCGCTGGCATCAAACAAAAACTAAAAAAATTGATGCAAAGGACTTTTTTCACCATGGCACGGTAGGTGCAGTGGCACTGGATACTGATGGAAATATCGTAGCGGGTACATCTACAGGTGGAACTCCGAACAAACATCCTGGAAGAGTAGGAGACACACCGATTCCAGGTGCAGGTGCATTTGCAACACCTATGGCAGGTGCATCAGCAACTGGATACGGAGAGGCAATCCTGCGTACGCTGCTAACATACGATGCATGTGTGCGTGTGGAACAGGGTAAAGCCCCTGAGATTGCATCTTCTGAGTCCATCACAGATATGCATAATATAACTGGTATGTTTGCAGGCGTAATTGTTCTCACAAAAAACGGTAAATCCGGTTTTGCGTATAACACGCCAAGAATGGCTCGTGCATACCTCAAAAATGGACGCATTGTTACGGAAGTGTAGAACACATGGCAAACTGCATAAAAGTAAAAAAGAGCATGGCTGAGAAGTGCATAAGCTTCCTGAAGTCAAATGGAATGCTCGATAACAGGTATCTCATCTCAAGAGACGATACCCATGTGTACATTCCTGTAATCTGCAATGATGCAGTTGTTCATATCAACGATGAAATTTTCAATGTGATGGATGTGGATTTAAAGAGTACTGAGGTGCGAGCCAGAGATTACACTGAACTGGTTGATATTCCCGTGTCAGTTAGATATAAATTGCCAGGGAGTTTCGATATTGTGGGAGATATTGCGATAATAAAGCTTCCAGATGAGTTGCTCCCGTACAGGGACAGAATTGGCAGGGCAATGCTTGCATTTAATTCTGCAATAAAAACGGTTTTGTTAGATACTGGTGTTAGCGGCGAATACCGCGTGAGAAAGGTTGAGGTGATTGCAGGGATCGAGAAAACACATACGGTGCATACTGAGTACGGAATGCGATTTGAAGTAGACCTTTCACATGTTTACTTTTCTCCAAGGCTTGCCACTGAACGACAAACGGTATGCAATGAGATCAAGTCCCCCTGTGTGGTCATAGATATGTTTGCTGGCGTGGGTCCATTCGCAATTTCAATTGCAAAGAAACACCCGGATGCAGAGATTTATGCAATCGATATAAACCCTGATGCATATGCCCTGATGTTACGAAACATTTCGATAAACAAGGTAAAGAATGTGCATGCAATCTGTGGAGATGCGAGGAGCGTAATACCCAATCTCCCGGATGCAGATTATATTATCATGAACCTTCCGCATTCCAGCAACAAATTTTTACCCTCAGCACTCGAAAAAATCAAACGAAACGGAAAAATTTTTTTATATCAGATATGCAGACGAGAAGAAATATTAAAAAAGATTGAAGAAATAAAGAACACAGTCATGCTTCAGAAAAATCATTCGCCTGTGAGCATCGCACATCGTGAAGTGCACACATACTCACCAGCGGATTCGCTGTTTTGCATCGTGTTGGAGTTGTAGATGATTAATCTGTTACGATTTCAAACACGCCATTATCAAATATCAGCGGGAAGTACCCGCGGTCGTGGTTTGTCTTTCTCATCTTCACGACACCCAGGAACAGGTTGACTGAATTTCCGGATTTCTCTGTGCTCAGGTGTATAATCCCATCTGAGAGGAAGTCCTCGATTCCATACAGTCCAAACACCTGCTTATCCGTAGGCATCTCAGAGATAAGTAGTGCAGTCAGCCCCAGATCTCTGATTCTTTCAAAGAATGAAAACAGGTCACTTCTTGGATTCTTGAAGTCCGTGAGTGAGTAGAGCGCTGCCAGCGAGTCCAGCACCATGATTTCGCATCCGAACATGTTCTTATACGCCTTCAGTGCATTAATCAAAGACCCGAGCCAGTCAATATCCTTTGCCTCTGCACCCTGCTGGACACCCATATCCTTGCGCACCTTTGCAAGGTCCACCACGATCAGATTTTCGGACACATAATCCGTAAATCCGAGCTTCTGCATGTGCTCCAGCAAGCTCTCTCTGCTCTGCTCCAGCGTGATGTACATACCCTTCATTCCACGCTTTGCCGAGTGATAGAGCACACTGTATGTAAATGAAGATTTCATTGTCCCAGCATGCCCGCACACCAGCACGATGTATTTCTTAGGTATTCCACCTTCCATTCTTTCGTCCAGTCCCTTTATATATGTGGGAATTCTATCGTCTCCGTTCATATTTTTTCCTCCTTTGTTGTTTTTCGTTTAATAAGATAAACGAACGCTACTGGTGCAAGTGCAATGAAGCATGCAAATGCATGCAGTTCTCCAACGGGTGTACCTGGTATCGTGTGTACCACATAGATGCAGTATGGACCACCTACAATCGCATCATCGCTCAGTCCATTCCCGTTCAGGTCACAGAGCGCAGGTGATATACCAGACATTGCCCCGAACATCACAGCCCCGAAGAGTTGCCAATCCGCCTCCTCAGCATCTGTAATTGTAGCGTACCACATCACACTTCCATCCGTTCCATTAATTGCGCCGACATATGCTGCATAGGTATCGTTATTTATCTGAGCGGTGGCTGAGATTCCTATATCATTTTTACCATCACCGCTGAAGTCACCGGCCTCCATCGGAGCAATTGTCATTGTTGTATTTTCCATCGGTACAAATGGTACCCATATTGTTGAATTATATATTGCATTCCCTGTTTTACCGTTGATTGCTGTTAGCTCAATTTTCTCACTGCTTCCTACACTGCCTGAATCCTGCACTGTAACAAAGTCAATGTATCCATCTCCATTCAGGTCTGAGAATTGAGGTGTTGCTGATGCAAACAGACCCCAGAACATACCGTAGGTGGAGGCGGACATATTTATCACCCAGAGCAATGTTCCATCGTGACCACTGTACATCGAGAGCTTACTTTCGTTGGTACTGCTCATGAGTTGCATCACATAGATTTCCTTTATGCTGTCTGTGTTGATGTCTGAAGGATAGATTTCTGCCAGTGTTATTGTTTCGGTCGTTTCTCTCTGCCAGAGCGTTGCATTTTCCTTTGCATTAATCACTGTGATGTTTGCGGACTGCGCAGGTGATCCACCCATAAAAGCACTGATGTCAAATGGGGTAAAGAGGATATCTGCAACATTGTCTCCTGAGAAATCCACAAAATTACTTATCAGGAATTGATTCATCGGACCAAACATCATGAGGAAAAAGAGTGAGCTGTTAGGTACACCAGAAAATACGCCGGGGCACTTGTGTGTCAATCTTGAGGCAATTGTTCCGTTGTTTCCGTAAAGCACCTCAGTTGTGTTGGAGACAATCACTGGATTTAAGCCAGACAACCCAATCTGTAGCTTGGACATCGCAGCATCGGGTATACCATCTCCTGTGAAATCCCATAATCTGAAATCAAGAACCATGCCAGAGGTCAGGTCCTTGCGCTGCCATACCACATTTTGATTCTGGCAGTCCACAACCTCAATCTCAGAGTTGTTGAAGGTGAGCGTAAAGAATGTGATATTTAAACCAGAGGTTGCTATAAATATATCTGGCTTATTGTTGCCAGAAACATCCTGTGAAACGGTGACTAAGTAAGGATTCATAGGATATGGAAAATTCAAAGGACCTCTGTCGATTGGTGCTGACCATATACTGTTGGCAGTGGTTGGGTCTATCACATAAACACGGAGATAGTTCTCAGTATAGTTGAAACCAAACACAGATTTTGGTATCGAGTGGTTCATCACGAGGAGTAATTCTCCGATATTGTCCTGGGGTAGCTTTATGTCAATCGTTTTCGTGAGCGTGTAGTAGAAATTCACATCCCTGGCATTGAAGGTGTTTGTGTGCAAGAGCGCTCCATTCTTGCCAGATATTATCGTGACCTTCACATGCGATGTTCCCATGGTGTCGTTGGTTACTGCGATATCCTTTACGCCATCGTTGTTTACATCATCTATTAGCATCACCGTATCTCTTCCGTCTACAAAGTTATTTATTGTGAGCCATCCCCAGATTGTGGTAGAATTGTTGAAGTTCATTTTGCCACTCCCGCTCAAACAACCAATGTATGTTTTATTCCCCGCACTATCCACCAACTGGAGTATCGGGTCTGCAACACCATCTGCGTTGCAATCACCTACGAGAAACCCATTCCTTATCGGATATGTGGTGTTCTCATAATACCAGAGCCCTTCTACATTCCCAACAAACCCTGTAGTGGATGCTGGATGAACATTTGCTATCGCTGAGCCACAGAGCACAAGGCACATGAGAAACAAACTTCCTATTGCAGTTCTCATATTTATCCCTGTTTCATGTATGGACAAATAGTATATAAACTTTCTTGGTATTGGGTAGTTTGGTGATGCGATGCGTGAGAGACAGAGCATGATACTCCAGGTTGCAGAGGCGATGCAGCAGGACATCGGATTGGGAAGGGCAAGGATAGACACCGAGACCCGCATGCGACTGGGTGTGAAACCCGGGGACATAATTGAAATCACAGGCAAGAAAGCGACGGGTGCAAAGGTGTTTAAGGTACTTCAGGAAGATGAGGGCAGGGGCATAATCAGGATTGACAGCTTGATACGAAAGAACGCTGGCGTGTCCATAGGTGACCGTGTGGTGGTTGCGAAGGCAGAGCCAGTGATTGCAAAAAAAATCACAGTATCGCCATACACAAATGCAAATATACGCTTTGGGCCTGGTGTTGAGCATCTGGCGATGCGTGCACTCCAGGACAGACCACTTACCAAAGGAGATTTTATAGTGATTCCTGGCTTTGCACTGAAAAGCGGTTCACTTGTTTTTATAATCACACACACAGAACCAAAAGGGCTTGTGATTGTTAATGAAAGCACCGTGATTCGTATTGGAGAGAATGTTGTTGGAGAAATTGAAGCCAGAGGCACGGGTGTAGCATATGAAGACATTGGTGGGTTGAAGGAGCAATTACAGCGTGTGAAGGAAACAATAGAACTTCCGCTAAAACATCCTGAGATATTTGAGCGCATGGGAATCACACCACCCAAAGGTGTACTGCTCTATGGACCGCCGGGAACTGGTAAGACACTTATTGCCAAGGCGGTAGCAAACGAGGCGAATGCAAACTTTTTTGCAATTCAGGGACCGGAAATAATGAGCAAGTTCTACGGCGGTAGTGAAGAACGGCTCAGGGAAATTTTTGAGAAAGCGAAGGAAAAGGCGCCCTCGATAATTTTCATTGACGAAATTGATTCGATTGCACCGAGAAGGGATGAAGTGCAGGGAGATGTTGAAAGGCGGGTTGTCGCCCAGTTGCTTACACTGATGGATGGACTTTCCTCACGGGGCAATGTGATTGTGATTGGTGCGACCAACAGAGAGGATGCAATAGACCCTGCCCTGAGACGCCCAGGGAGATTTGACCGTGAAATCGAGATAGGAGCTCCCACAATTGAAGGACGCAAGGAAATTCTGCAGATACATACCCGCGATATGCCGCTTGAGGGCACAGACGCAGATAAGGAAAAATTGCTCGATGAACTGGCTGGAATTACACACGGTTTTGTGGGTGCAGACCTTGCAGCGCTTGCCCGTGAGGCAGCGATGAACGCACTGCGCAGGTATCTTCCTGAGATAAATCTGGATGAGCCAGTGGCGCCTGAGGTCCTTGAAAAAATGAAAGTTACAAGGGAGGACTTCATGAGTGCACTGAAGGTTGTGGAGCCATCTGCGCTCAGAGACATTTCTATTGAAGTTCCAAAGGTAAAATGGGAGATGATTGGCGGGCTTGAGGATGTGAAAACACAGATCAGGGAACTCGTGGAGTTACCTCTGAAAAATCCAGAAGCGTATAAACGGCTCGGTATTGAACCGCTCAAGGGTTTACTGCTCTATGGTCCGCCAGGCACTGGCAAGACACTGATTGCGAAGGCGGTTGCCACAGAAAGCGAGGCAAACTTCATTTCTGTAAAAGGACCAGAGTTGATTTCAAAGTGGGTGGGTGAAAGCGAGAAGGCAATAAGGGAGATATTCAGGAAGGCGCGGCAGGTTGCGCCATGCATTATTTTCTTCGACGAAATAGATGCCATCGCACCCGTACGCGGATTCCATGGTGATTCTGGTGTTACAGAACGCATGGTAAATCAACTGCTGACAGCGATGGACGGTATCGAGGCACTTCACGGTGTGATTATAATTGGTGCCACAAACCGTCCTGATATACTTGACCCTGCACTGCTCAGAACCGGAAGATTCGACCGCCTGGTGTATGTACCACCACCGGATGAAAGGACACGACTTGAGATACTAAGAATTCATACCGCAAAGATGCCGTTGAAGGATGTGAATCTCGAAGAGATTGCAAAGAAACTCGAACTTTATACAGGCGCGGATATTGCGGGTGTGGTGCGGGAAGCGGCACTTATTGCACTCCGGAAAAATATAAATGCAGATGTGGTCACGAAGGAGGATTTCGAGGTTGCAATTTCGAATTCCAAGCCCTCGCTTACGCCTGAAACGGTAAAGTTCTATGAGGAATTTGTAAAACGCGTTAAAACAGAGCAGAAGAAGGATGAGAAAGAAATCGTGTACTACCGATGAAATAATGGTTATGATTGGCATGAACAACGCAAAGGAAAAGGTGAGAAAGAGATACGACGGGTGGAGCAGGTTTTATGATGTCTTCGACCTTGGAGGTGTTACATTTGAGAAAAAATTTGCAGTGGATGCACTGCGTCTCAAGGGCAATGAGGTTGTGCTGGACTTCGGCACTGGCACGGGTGCAATTCTGCCGTATCTTGCACGGAAGGTGCCTGGAGGCAAAGTGTACGCAGTAGATTTTTCTGAGAAGATGGTCAGAAAGGCGAGGATGAGATTGGAGAAGCAGAACATCAAAAATGTGGAAGTATGCGTCGATGATTGTGAAAATCTTTCATTTTCCTCAAACTTCTTTGATTGCGTGCTTGCAACCTTTACATTTACTTCACTGCCGATGCCAGATAAAGGTGCGCATGAAATGGAACGCGTGCTGAAACCCGGTGGTACTTTCTCGGTACTTGAAACTGGTAAACCAAAAAAATGGTATTTGCTTCCATACTACTGGCTGATAAAACCTACCGCAAGGATATTTGGTTACACCTATATCGAGCGCGATGTACCCAGAATGCTTTTAGATGCAGGGCTAAGTATTGAGGCATTACACCGGTTTGGTCTCACATACTGCATTTGCGGGGTGAAGCGTAAAGGAAAACAGTAAGGAAAAGGAAAACATTATATCTGAAAGATATATCACCTGTCGGTGAAATAATGCCAAAGAATCGCAAGTCAACAAAGAAGCTGGAAGATGTGCTTATCAGGAAGAAAGAGTCAATATGGAAAAAGGCAGACAAAAAAGAAATTAATGCGATTTTCAAGTATGCGGAAGATTACAAGGAATTTATGAAATTTGCGAAGACCGAGCGAGAGACCGTGGATAAAGTTGTTGAAATTGCTCGTGCACATGGTTTTAAGAGTCTGGAGGAGTACAAGGAACTTAAGCCCGGTGACAGAGTTTATCAGGTAAATAAGGGAAAATCAATCATTCTGGCGGTTGCAGGGAAGCGAGATATCTACGAAGGTCTTAACATAATCACCGCACATCTGGACTCACCGCGTCTCGACCTCAAGCAACTTCCGCTGTATGAAGATGGTGAGACGGAAATTGCACTGCTGAAAACGCATTACTATGGCGGAATAAAGAAATACCAGTGGGTAGCATTTCCTCTTGCCATCCACGGAATTGTAATTACAAGAGATGGAAAGCGGGTGAATATTAACATCGGAGAAAATCCAGATGACCCGGTTTTCGTTATTCCAGACCTTTTACCACATCTGGCAAGGAATGTGCAGGGTGAACGCAAGTTATTTGATGGAATTAAAGGCGAGGAACTGAACATCATTGTGGGTTCAATTCCAGTTAATGATGACGATGTGAAACAGAAGGTAAAGGTTGCGGTGCTGGAATACCTGAATAAAAAATATGGAATTGTTGAGGAAGATTTTGTGTCTGCGGAGCTGGAGGCGGTGCCAGCACTTGCTCCGATGGACAGTGGATTTGACCGTAGTTTTGTGCTTGCCTATGGACAGGATGATCGTGCATGTGTGTACACCGCACTCACAGCACTCATGGAACTTGATAAGCCAGATAGGTGGTGTGCTGCGGTGTTCTTTGATAAGGAAGAGATAGGCAGTGCAGGAAACACGAGTGCCACATCCTACTTCTTTGAGAATTTCGTGGCAGAATTGTGTGGAAAGGTTGCAGGAGAACACTGTGGCTGTGATGTCCATGCTGTGCTTGAAAATAGCAAGGCATTATCTGGTGATGTCGATGCAGGTGTTGACCCCACATACAAGGAAGTGCATGACCTCAACAATGCAGCAAAGATGGGGCATGGTGTCGTCCTCACAAAGTACACGGGCACAGGTGGCAAATACAGTGCAAACGATGCACATGCGGAATTTGTGGGAAAGGTAAGGGGAATATTCAACAAGGCGGGTGTTGCATGGCAGAGTGCAGAACTGGGCAAGGTCGATGAGGGCGGTGGCGGTACCGTTTCTAAATACCTTGCAGTGTACAATATGGACATTGTTGACTGCGGTCCTGCGGTGCTCAGCATGCATGCACCAATTGAGATTACATCAAAGGCAGACCTGTATCATACACATCTGGCATACCTTGCCTTCTATAAAGAAATGGAGTAACTTATAGAATCTGGTCAATCTCATACTCCTTTTTTTCTCCGAGTCCCAGGAGTGCTTCCTGCGGTGTTAGCATCGGTAATTTATAGTTGATGTAGTCCTCAAGTGCAATCCTCGGACATGCGGTGCTTACAATTAAATCAAATCCAGAGTAATCCAGAATTGCTGGTGAGATGTTATTTGCGTAGATTATCTGTGCTTTCTTTCCATGCTGACGCAATGTATCGCACAGTGCGGTTGCGGTGTGCATCCTGAGTTGCCCTGGCTTAACACAAACCACAACACCAACATCCGTTACCTTCTGAATTGTATATGCAATTCCATACCGCTTTTTCAGGAATCGTTCCCTGTCGAACTGAACCCGCTCAATTTTTCGCTCATTGATGCGATACCTGAATACGGGTTTAGAGGTTTGCATACAAACTCCGTGTGGATGAAAATCGCCATCACCCACGAAGAGGTATGAGTCAACATAACCCGCAAGTGCACATGGACTGCTCACATCGCAACCCAGTACCTGCCCTTCATACATTGTTCTTTTGCCGGGACGCCCGATGTGTGCATTGATGCCTGCATCCTTCAGTTTTTCTTTTATGGATGGCAACAGCGGAAGGTACTGTACAGTGGTAAACAGTGCAGTGTGTTTCCCCAGCACTTCTGGAGAGCATTCAAAAGAAAGCGTGTTCGGTGAAATGTCAGCGTATAGTTCAAGAAAGAGCACGCGTTCTGAGGTAATGTTTGGAATTCTGGCATGCCCTAAATTTACCACCCCATCAACATATTGAATCTGTTGTTTCTGCGGGAAATCGCAGGCACCAAATGAGGGCTCTGCGTAAATGTAGCAATCACCAAATGCTGAGAATTCTTCACGGATTGCCTTTGCATGGTGCATCAAACCTGCAGGCACCTGGACTGCAAATTTCTTTATGCCATCCTTTTTTATCCAGTCCTTGAGTTTCTCCGCATCATATGTGTAATTCTTCATGGGTTTCACTCTATGATTTTTACTGCCTCACCACCGTGTTTTGACTCTCTGGGTCGTATATCCACGAACAGTGGCATGGGTAATGATGGCGAGGTAACAAGTGCGGTACCTATTGGCAGTGCCTGGATTTCGTCCATTGTTCCACTCGTAATTCCTTCGACTGAGGCAGAGACCGCCTTCAGGTCATTTGGATTTGTAATCTTGAGAATTACCTGTGTGTTGCACTGGCTGAGTACATTCTTATCGATTTTTGCAGGTCTCTGGCTGATTATACAAAGACCTAAACCAAACTTTCTGCCTTCAGAGGCAATTGTGCGTAGAATTTTAGAGCTGGCTGCCTGCCCCTGCTGGGGACAGAAATTATGTGCCTCTTCAACCACGAGCATTAACGGCGGGATTTTATTGATTTTTCTGAGTTCAAAGAGTGCATTGCACAACCTCGTAACAATCAATTCCTGAATATCTGGCGGTGTGCCTCTGAGATTTATAATTGCCATATGCCCCTTAACCACGATTTCATTTACATGCGTGCCCACTTCCGCAAAAATTTCCACATCTTTGAGATACTCCAGTTCGTTCACAAGCGTGCCCACGACATATTCCTGCTCGGTTTCGAGGAGTGAAATAACCTCATCCAGTGTGTATTTTCCCTTCGTCTGTCTCAGTGTGTCAATTGCCTTTCGCAGGTGTGTGAGATACTGCCTCACATTCTTTATGGTTGTGAGTGCCATGATGTCTCTTGCATCCATGCTGGACAGTGTAAATCTGAGTGGTTTCGCCCCGGGATTTGTTTTTGTATCTGGCGAGAACTCGATGATTTTGGAGGCGTAGCCCCTGGGAGACACATGGAAATTTCGTCTGGTTTCAGGGATTTTTCCGCTTTCCTTCATGCTCGGGTATTCTCCATGCGGGTCTATTACCACGCATGTAACATCATGTTTCATGAATTCCTCGAGAAGAACGCCAACCAGATAGCTCTTGCCACCGCCGGTCTTCGCAAGCACTGAAATGTGTTTCTGGACCATTTCATTTATATCCAGATAAACCTCAATGTCATGACCGCGCAGTAGTCCGATGTATGCACCCGCCTTGCTCTGCTTGCCCAGTCCGAGCACATTTCGGATTAGTTCTTCGCTGGCAGTATAGACAGGAGTGCCTGGAAGGAAGGGAGTATGCGGTATCTGGAGCAGGTTCCGTTCATCCCGGTAGCCAATCACCTTTATTTTTGCAATGAGTTTCTGTGCGTTCTCAGGTTCTGGTCTGTCCAGGTTTACTTCATCCCCGGCGTGTCTGCTCTTGATTTCGACTTCATCAACCTGTCCGAGCACTGGACCGCACTTCTCATGCTCTATCTCCACATACTCGGTTTTTTCTACCATCTTTGAAAGGAGGCACTTGAATTCCGTAGGCGTGGTATCTCCAGCAATTACACCAATATTTTCCATCAAAACACGAGAGTTCTTCGTTATAGATAAAGTTTCGCAGTAATTTTTACACATGGGCCGGGGCGGATTCGAACCGCCGACCTCCACGTTGTAAGCGTGACATCATAACCACTAGACTACCGGCCCTTTGTTCTAAACCACCGAATAACTACAGGGATTTATTATTTACCATTGCACATGCACTGCACGATTTTTGTGTGGGAAGGTTCACAGTACTGCACCATAGGTAGGTTTGTCCAGATAGTCCGCATCATAGAATATTATACCTTCGCGCATTGCCCCGACATCAACTTCCTTCCCTGCGAATAGATTTGCACGCCACCAGAGTTCGAGGCATGATGTGGCAAGTGCACCCAGATAGTTTGAAATCACCGGGATTTCATATTCTGAAGATTCTGTCAGGAGCAGTGCATTTCCATATGTGATGTCCCTTGCGTTGAGGAGTTCCAGATATTGTTCCATGAGAGATTGTGCCTCTGCACTCAATGGTTTGAGTTGCTCAAAATTCTCAACGGATTTCACATGGCGCAGATTTCCTTCCTCGTCCATGAGGTACCAGTTAAGTCGAGAGTTTTCATGCCTCAGTACAAACCATTCAAACGCAGGTGTGGGATAAACCGGGAGATTGAGCAGTTCGTTTTCACTGAACACATCGATGCTCATCTTCGTTGCATATTCGTCAACATCCACATCCGCCTTGCATGTCTTTATCTCATCTTCCTCTGCAACTGGATTTTCATTGTTGTCTGCAAATGTAAGAATTTTTGCCAGTCCTTCCTTCGTTGTGAACAGCTCAAGGAGTGCATTTACAATTTTCTGGCACATCTCCTGGGAGATGTATGTATTTGTAAATTCCATATCTTCTCTTGCACTCGTGTAGCGTTCGTTCAGGTGTTCTATGACTGCGCTGTACTTTTCAGATAGTGCAAATCGCTGTGCAATTTTTTCAATGGGTTCTCCCTGTTCTGCCCACATGCCCCTGCAGGAAAGGTTTGCGGTAATCTGCAGGCGTGTTGAAAGGTGGCGCTGTAAAGGATAGAGGCGGCAGTAAAGCGGTCGTTTGTTGTATATTGTGCACCTGCGGTGCTGGAGGAAAATACATGCACCATGCCGATTTCTCATCTTTATTACATACTTGTACTCTCCATCCACGAACTTTCTCAGCAGATGCGCTTTCAATTCCGCATCGCCAAGAAATTCTGGCAATTCCTCTGTGGGAATCTCGGGCTCGCAGAGACAGCAAAACGCACAGTTGTCATAACAGGTATATGATTGCGTGAGAAATGCATGGTTTGTTTCCATTAATTTCCCTGCTTTCTGCCTAGAATACAGTGAACTCTCCGTGGTATATTCTTTCTGTGAGCCCTGTGATGTTCTTCAGTTGCTCATCCGCAATGTTTCTTGCGTCCTTCTCCACGCTTGCATATTTCTTCGGGTCCTTCATCACCAGTGAAATTGTGGCAATCTGTGGTTCGTCAATGGGTTTTCCAATCTGCGAGAGGATGCGCACATACACATCTGCAACGGTATCTGGATTTTTCTTTGCAATCTCCTCTGCAATCTGCGTTGCAAGGATGTTGTACAATTTGCCTACATGTGTTACTGGGTTTTTACCTGCAGTTGCCTCCAAGCTCATAAATCGGAAGGGTGTGATGAGTCCATTTGCACGATTTCCTCTGCCCACAGAACCATCATCACCGTTTTCCATTGAGAGCCCTGTGACGGTAAGATAGAAAATTCCATCTTTGTAATTGTCTGCGGTGTTAACTGAGATGTTTACCTCACGCTGGGTAAATCGCCTGGCATACTTTGTGAGCACTTCCTTCAGTTCAGCAATTGAGTTGATGTAGTGTTCCGCATTGGGAATTTCGCTGTCCACCATTGCAGCTGCAACCGTGACATTTATCTTGTCCTTGTCCCTGTAACTCATTACCTTTATGTCCTCACCAACTTCTGGCATCGTTCTCTTTAGTTTGCCATTTATGTACTTTTCAAGTTCGAGTGTGATACGCTCAGTTTCGCTCAGTGGCGCAAAGCCCACGCCAAAGGATGTGTCATTTGCAAGGAGTTTCTGTGTGTCATAGACCGCTCGAAGGTCAACGGAGCCCTTTCCAATCCTGCAGTCAAGCGTGACATCCGCCTCAACATCGAGGTGCTTGCACACCTTCTTCAGGTACTCCGCAGCTGCCTTTATCGCCACAGTTCGATACGGTAATCTTGTGCCATTTACCTCAGTTGTTGCCCTGCCCACAAGGAGTATGTAGGCAGGTTCGAGAATCACACCGCCACCGAATTTCGGTGCACTCTGGCCTCCAACAACCTCGCACTCATCCGTGTTGTGGTGAAGGATGCGCCCGTACTTTTCAATGTACATCTTGCAGAGTGCCCTGCTCACACTCTCCGCAATTCCATCTGCAATGCTATCTGGATGTCCTATACCCTTTCTTTCTACAATCTCAAATTCCTGTTCTTCGATTGGCCTGAGTTCAGAGCGATTAATCTGGATATTTCTTGCCATGTATTCACCGAAACGAGAGAAAATGATTTGGTAGTTAAAGTTTTTGTTCCCCATTGCTGTGCTGCATAACTGAGGCGGGATGATGTTCTCTCACTTCCTCCATTCCAGATTATTATCCTGCAACAAAGCGGTTCCGCATGGCTTACCTTGATTCTATCTCAATCAATTTCTACAGAATCATATCCAGCTTGCGGTTATGCTCATCTAATTTTGCATTGAATGTGCGGAACTCCTCAAGAAATACCTTTATGGCTTCGGAAATCGCACCGTACTTCACTTCCATGCGGTCAAACCGCTCGTTTATGTTTTCAGTCAAACGGTCAAATCGCTCATTCATATCCTGGTGCATCGCATCGATCTTACCCGATACTCCATCTATCTTGTTAGCAACTCCATCGATTTTTTCAATCGTTAGCTTCTGCAACTCAATCATTTTATCCTGTTTTTCGAGCATTTGGAAACCAGCTCTTGCCATCACACTGAGCGTTTCTGCTACCTCATCCTCGTCCCGAATTACCTTGAACTTCGAGAAGTTCGTTTCTGGCGTGCCATACTCCCCGCTACCTTCTGGATAAACCTTTATTTCCTCAACTTCTCCCATGGGCGGTTTGCCTATCAACTCCTTGAATTTGTCCAGGGTACTTTCCTCGATTGCACAGTAGATTTCGACGCTCCCATCATCCAGGTTCTTCACGCTCCCCTTTGCCTGCAGTTGCTGTGCACACTTCTTCACATACTCACGAAACCCCACCTGCTGCACATCACCAAGGACAACAATCCGATACCGCATCACTTCCTCTATAGCATCCAATTATATATACCTTCCCCGTGCATGTGCAATCCAGTTACTTCTGTATGTAGATGTACGCAACCTTGTTGTTCGCAAATCTGTATCCATAGTCGGAGACACCGTACCTGTCCAGTGCATCCGCCTCAATCTTATATATGCCCGCGGGCCATGTGCTGAAAGGAATATTGTAGAGCACGAAGAGTTTATATGAAGTACCCGTGGTCTCGGGGTTTATGAGTGTCTGGTTTGAGAGCACTTCAACGCCTGTGCTTGCATTGAGTATGCGAATCACACAGCTGGAAATGTCATCGACGCTATAGCCAGGCACAACCGTGATGTTCACCTTTATGCTCAGCGTATCAGATGCTGTGTAGACCGGCAGGTAGCTGTCCATCTCCGCACCGTTCCACAGTGGCTTCACCCAGGCAACCTTTGCAATGCCAGCACCTTGCGGCATGAAGGAGTAACCGGAGCAGCGTTCCACTGAATCAAAGTACACACGCAAACTTGCATGGCCAGTAGGTGATGTAACATTTATTGTCATGTTTATGTATTCATTGATGTAAATTGTCTGCGGGTCTGTGAGGGTGATTGTGCCGTTCCACCAGCCAGTTCTTCCAACCTTACCCAGATACCAGTATCCAAGTGGACGCTCCGTGTTTGTTGTTTGGTTGTATATAATCCATGTGATGTTCACATAGGGCAGTCCTTTCGCAATGTAGAGATAAACCCTTCCGCAGTTTGTGCCATGGTCGTCCCAGAGCGGTGCACCCACTGCAATCTCATTGTACCAGTATGCATCGCCAGTTAAATTTGTGATGTGTGCAATACCGCCATACACGCAATAGCCATACTTATCGCCCGCATTCTCCCCGCTGAATGTGATGTCTGCAAATTCCGCATACAGATGTGTCTGGAATGTCCAATCTGCCCTGCCATAGAACGCATAGATGTTTCCCTTGTTGTTCTCCGTGTACGGTGCACCGATGAGTATGTCCCGATACCCATCGCCATCGTAGTCGCCACCGCCAGAAACGGAAAATCCGAAGCCCTCGCACGAGATATTGCCAGTGATAATCACACCCATGCGGGAGCGGTTGAACGAGAATGTGATGTTGTAGAGCACGGGCGTGTAGGCAGCATGCGTCGTGCTGAGTTCAATCTTGTAGCGGAAGATTTTGTTGTCTGGCTCGTTCTGCGTGAACCCGTAAATCGAGTTGTTGGCAACCTGCGTCCATGTGTTCCCATCATCCCTGCTCACATACACCTTCAGGGATGTGTAGGCAGGCGTTGTATAGTTCCAGAGCGAGAACACATTGTAGATGTAGTCCACATCTGCGAAACGCCGGGAGATGAGAGTACCTGAGGATTTGTAGGCGTACACAAATATGGCATCAACATATGCGTGTGCAACTCCTGTGTCCCATGTGGCAATTTCCAGTGTAGTCAATGCCCCGACCGCATTGATGTAAACAAGGTTGGAGCCGATTAGTGTGTTTCCATAGTATACATCATAAATGTCATGCTCGGAGTCGAATATAATTGTGAGTTTCCACCATGTGTTCTTCGTGTATGTTCCAATCGCCG
>Ga0078972_1006449_pt1 | contig 27812 bp, 33 predicted proteins | sample YelNatPaOPGAMG01_FD_67568 | JGI IMG/M metagenome (GOLD analysis project Ga0078972, IMG submission 67568) | Hot spring thermophilic microbial communities from Obsidian Pool, Yellowstone National Park, USA - OP-RAMG-01 (SPADES assembly) (version 2) | ecosystem: Environmental > Aquatic > Thermal...
AGGTCAAATCGGCCAAGTACGAGAAGCCGGAGGCAGGGTTTTGGACGGAGGAGGAGGCGCGGCTGTTCCTGAGGAGTACCGCCAAGCGCAGGTATCACTGTCTGTGGCTGCTTGCCATTCGCTCCGGAATGAGGGAAGGGGAATTGATCGCTTTAAAGTGGCCGGATCTCGACCTGGATAGGGGACTGGTTCATGTCCGCCGGACAGCCACGCCCTTCGGTGAAAACGATCCCAAGTCCGGTGCCGGGAACCGGACCCTACCTATTGACCCCGAGACGGTCAGAGCACTAAAAAAGCACCGCAAGGCTATGATGGAGGAAACCTTGCGGCGCGGAGGAAAGTGGTCGGAGCACACTCCTGTCTTCTTAACCAAGACCGGCAACCGTCTATCTGCCAAATTATGCCGTCTATCGTTGGACAGTGCCATCACGGCCGCCGGCGTGAAGCGGATCGTGTTCCACGGGCTTCGGCACACTTACGCAACAATCCTTCTTCGGCGTGGTGTCAATGTTAATAAAGTCGCCAAGCTATTGGGGCACGCCAACGCCGCCACTACGCTCAACACCTACGGCCACGTCCTCCCGGAGGACGACGCGCAGGTAATCGCTGCCATTAGTCAGGCGTTTGAGGGATAGCCGGTGCACAACGGTGCACAAACCTGATTTTACCGGAACGGGAGCCCTGGAATAGCAAGGGATACGAGGTACAGTTCATTTTCGTCAAAAAAGGGGAAAAATCCTGCCGACGGCGGGCGGTGCCAGACAGCCGTTGCCGCTGCACCCTTGTGCCCGGGACGAATTGGTGTGTTTTCCTTTGGCGCCGGCGGGACAACGTTGTATAATAAGCGGGTAATGCCGACGGCGCCCGGAGCCGGGCCACGGGTGAAAGGAGTGCGGTCTTGACCAACAGCCTCGCCGCCAAGACCTATGATGTCGGTCTTTCCTACCTGAGGAAGGTCCTCTATTCCTCTTTGTACAGCAACGCCTTTTACCTCATCCTGAACAACGCCATCGGCTCCGTTTTGGGGTTCCTGTTCTGGGTCCTGATGGCCAGGAAGTTTTCCCCGGCGACGGTGGGCATCGGTACGGCCCTGATGTCGGCCAGCGGCCTGATCTCCACCCTGGCCAACCTGAGCCTGGGCACGGGCATGGTGCGGTTCGTACCGGAAATCAAGGAAAGGGCCTGGGAACTGGTCAACAGCGTCCTTACCGTTACGGTCGTGACCACCACCCTGGGCTCGTTGATTTATCTGGCCGGCGTCCGGGTCTGGTCGCCGGCCCTTTCCGACATGCAGAGAAGCGGCTTGTTGGCGGTTGGGTTCGTTGTCACTTCGGTTCTCTCCACGTCGTCGGGACTCATGGATTCTTCGTTTATCGCCCGAAGAGTATGCAAGTTTATCTTTATCAAGAACATATTGGCGAGCCTCATACGCATACCGCTACCGCTGATATTATTTTTGGGATTGGGCGGCTACGGCATATTCTTCAGCTTCGGCATTGCGACACTGGTATGCATACTTGTAGCCTTTATCTGGTTTACGCCGGCGGCCTATCCGGGCTTCCGGTTCATTCCCCACCTGGATGCTCAGTTATTGAAAAGAGTAATCCCCTTTTCCTTCAGTAATTACCTGTCCATGATTTTCATTAACGCCATAGGTTTCCTTTTTCCACTCATGGTGTTGAACGTGCTGGGGGCGGCCTACAGTGCCTATTTCTACATCGCCTGGGTAATCGCCAGCGTGATCGGCACCATACCCAATTCCGTATCGACATCCCTGTTTGCCGAAGGGTCGCATAATCCGGAAAACCTGGCTTACCACCTGAAGCGGTCCCTGTGGCTGACCATGCTTCTTCTCTTCGCCGGGGTCGGTGCGGTCCAGCTCATCTCGGGATGGCTGTTGGGCGTTTTCGCCCACAGCTACGCCGTTTACGGCCGGGACGTGCTGTTCTGGCTGATGGTGGAAAACTTCCCCGGGGCCATCAACTCTTTCTACATGACGGTGAACCAGGTGCGCAAGAAAGTGCATCTGATTATCCTGCAGTCCTTCGCCACCTCGGCCCTGACCATTCTCCTGTCCTACGTGCTGCTGGAGCGGATGGGACTGGTCGGCATAGGCATCGGTTACTTTTTGGCCAACCTCGTGGTGGCCCTGGCGGTGGCCCTGCCCCTGGCCCGGGCGGCGGGAGCGGCCGTGGCCCGCGGGTGAAAGTCTTTCCGCGGCATACTATCGTCAAAACGCAAATGGATGAGGGGGTAGTTAGCTTCATGGAGTTCAAGTACGAGGTAAGCACTTCCCTGACGGTGGAAGAGGCGGCGGCGGCCATAACCGAAGGTCTCAAGGAAGCCGGTTTCGGGGTCATGTGGTCGCTGGACGTACCGGCCAAGTTGAAAGAAAAGGGTTTCGAACTGGGCCGGGCGATCCGTATCCTGGAGGTGTGCCAGCCGGCCAAGGCCAAGCAGGCCCTGGAGGAGGACGTCCGCATCGGCTATTTCCTTCCCTGTAAGATCGTGGTTTACGAAAAGGATGGACGCGCCGCCGCGGGTTTTGTCCGGCCCGGGATGTTTGCCGGCTTTTTCCCGGATTCGAAGGTCTTCCCCGCTTTGGCCGCCGAGGTGGACACCGTTTTGCGGGGTGTGTTGGATGGTCTTCCCGGCTGAGCGGCCGCGCTGCATGACGACCGGGAACGGGGACGGGTGGCTGGCCAGGTGGGAGACCTTGCGGGGGCCCCTGTGGCGGCTTTTTTTCGCCGCCATTGTTCTCGGCACTTGCTTTAGCCAGGTCCGCGACCTGCCGGCGGGGCGGGTGCTTCTCACCGGGGCGGTGCCGGCGGCCTTGCCGCTGGCGCCGTATCGTTACCGCCTTCCCCGGCCCGGGGGCCCGCCGGTGCGTCGCCCTGGCCAGGCGGAACCCTGCATCAAGGCTTCATGCCCGGGAGAAGGTTCCGGGTGGAAGCGGTGCTGCCCCTTACGAAAAGCCGTCCGGAGGAACCAGAAGTTATGGAATGGCCATTGATCCCCATCCTGCTGGCCGACGACCAGACCCCGTTGCGCCAGGGACTGGCCATCATCCTCTCCGCCGGAGAGGACCTGGCGGTGGTCGGGGAGGTGGCCGATGGCGGGGAGGCGGCCCCACCTGCGCGACAGTTTGAAGTCGGGGGCCGTCGTCTACCGGGCAGGGCTGACCGACCGCGAAACGGAAGAATCTGTCTTACTTGATCTGGGGGTTGGTGAGACCATTGGCCTTAGGTCAATTGATAACTCATGTTGGCGTTCTACGTAAAATCAATGTATTGTCCATAGTACACCACATACCGATATAGGGTCTCATTTCGCAGAAATAAGGCCTTATATCGGTTCCACAACAGCCTAATATTACAGTGTAATCTTATCAATATAATATAATGGGGCTCCTATGTTAGGAGGAGAGCTTTATGAGTAGCATTTACGTTCTGTTCCAAGTTTCCGAGTGGCTTTGGCTGGCCTTCTGGGTGTTGTGGCTGGTCTGGGGGGCGGTCACCACCCGGCAGCGGCGGGTGGTCAGCCGGGGAGGGTCCATGGTTCCCGTGTGGGTGATCATCATAGCGGCCTTGTTGTGGCGGCGTGGTTTGTCCGGCTATCTCCTTTATCTCCCGATGTCGGCCTTGTGGCCCGGCCATCCGGTGACCGTGGTGGCCGGCTTTCTCATTCAGTTGCTGGGGCTCGCCTTCACCGTGTGGGCGCGGTATTACCTGGGCAACCTCTGGAGCGGAGGGATAGTCCTGCGCGAGGGACACAAGGTGGTGGACACCGGTCCCTACCGCCTGGTCCGGCACCCGATCTATTCGGGCATCCTGTTGGCCATGCTGGGCAGTTTCCTCATGGACGGCACCGTCTTCTGGCTGGCGGTGCTGGTACTGTCCGTGATCGCGCTTTTATGGAAGGCGGGAGCCGAGGAGCGGCTTCTGACCAGGGAACTGGGGGAGGAATACGTCAATTACCGGCGGCGCAGCCGCATGCTGATACCGTGGGTGCTGTGAACCGCGGGTCATCGCGCAACTTTGTGGTCCGGCCGGTTGCCGGCCGTATCCCGCCCGGGAAACGGATCAGCGCGCGAAAACCCGCCGCCGTTTAAACCGGCGCGCCGGCCTCTCGACTTTTTCCCCGGTTTTTCCCTGATCCTCAGGGCAGGAACACCGGTCTTGGCAGCGAACTTCTCCGGTGGGAGGGGCCGGCCTTTCCGGTCCCGGTCTGAAGGGAGAAGGTGACGGTCGATGACGGTGACGCGCCAGGTCATTTCGACTCTGAACGCCCAGGGAAACGACGTCATGGGGCCCAAAGTGCTGGCATACCGGTACCACGACGAAAGCATCGTCAGCGGGTCGCTTCTGACGGTCGAAAGCAACCACTTCGCCGTGTTGAAGGCCCGCGGCGCGGTGCTGGGGGTTTACGACACCGGCCAGTACCCGGTCATCACACCGGACAAGCCCATCCTGGGGTCGTTCGTGCAGGGCTTCTTCGGCGGGCAGTCCCCCTGGCAGTACGAGGTTCTGTACGTCAACCGGGCCAAGCTGCTGGCACGTACCACGGGCGTGGCCACGTCGGCGGAAATGGCCGAGATGGTGTACCAGGTCGACTTCTACGTTCACGTGGATGCCAAGGACGGCGCCCTGGCCCTGATCACCCATATGCCGTTCAACGGCCAGTTCATTTCGGTCGACGATGTGACCGCCTATGCCGGTCCGGTGGCGGAACAGGCCATCAACCAGATCGTCCAGGTCACGCCCATGGAATCGGTCAACGAGCGGATCCACGATATTTCCGAGCTTCTGAAAAGCCATTTGAGCGACTTCCTGAAGATATACGGCGTCATGCTCAACGATGTCAAACTGCTGATTTTACCCAAGGACGAGAGGATGCGGGAACTGATCTCCCTGAGGGCTTTCGGACTGAGCCCCTTGGAGGCCGTGCGGTACTACACGGCGCTGAAAATGGCCGAAAAGGGCCTGGTATCCGCGCCGAACATGGCCATCGGCCAGCCCTTCAACATCGGCAACACGCTGGGCACCTACCCGGTGCAGAACATCGACGGGGCGAAGGTATGAGCGGCGAAGTTCGCCCTCCCCTGGTGGACAACCCCCTCGACGGCGTGGGACCGGTAAGGCAGACCGTCGCCATGCTGTTCTACGGCTGGGGCTACAACTGGTACCGCAGGGAAAACCGGTTGCGGGCCGACGATCTCCTGATCCGCTCCAAGGTTTCCGATTACCTCGCGGAGGCCAGGGCTTCCCTGGCCTCCCTGGAGAGCGCCTACCGCGCCCGGCATCTGCCCCCGCCCACCCGCGCCAATCCGCTGCCGGATCCGGCGGCGGTCGCGCAGGCGAAATCGTTGCGGGAAGCGTGGGAAGCGATCGGAGCGGTGGAAACACAGGTCAGGACGGCCCCGGTGCCGGAAACCGACAAGGTATGGCAAAGATACCGGGCGGAGAAGGAGGTCCTGGAACGACTGGCCCTGGTGGACGCGGCATTGGTGGACGCCGCCGTCTCCCTGGCCGGCATGCTGGCGGCGGCGGGTCCGGAGCAGGCTAACGACGCCGGGTTACCCGGCCGGGTTCGGTCCGCCCTGGACCGCATGCGGGCCGAACTGGCGAAACGGTCGGAAATGTTGCGGCTGTGACGGTACACCCCGCGCGCCGCGAACCGGTGCCGGCTCCTGCCGACGCCGGGGAGAACCCGGCAAGTGTCAAGCGTTTTTGGGCGGTCTTCGGGGCATCGAACCCCTCGACCGCGGGCCTTGTATCCCCGTGGCTGAAGCGGGGGGCGTTACGGCCCGCCTGGTTATACCTACCACCACAGGCAATATGATGGAACGGTTTTGGAAGACCTTGTCCGAACGGCGGCGCAGGGTTTTCCTTTTGTCTATCATTTGTTCATAAAACGGTAACATAGTTATGGTAAAATGATGGGGACTAATATGGCCGGGCGCTCCGGGTATACTAGGGACGATCCCCAAGAATATCCGGAGGTGCGATGATGAAAAAACCACTATGGATCGGCATGCTCGTCTTGACGGCGGCATTGGTCGTGGGCGCGGTGCCGGGGGCTTTCGCGGCCACCCGGCCCGGTAACGGCGGCGCGGTGGCGGAGCCCGCACCGGTTCCCTCGTCCCCGCTGATGTCCCTGGGCCTTTCCGACCAGCAACTGGCCCAAATCAGGGAGTTGCGCCAAAACACGTACAAGGAAACGCGGAAACTGCGCATCAAGATGATGGACGCCCGGTTCGCCCTGAGCCAGCTCCGGTTGCAAAACAGCCCGGACCAGGCGGCGCTGGACGCCAAGAACAAGGAATTGCAGGATTTGCGCAACCGGTTGCAGAATTGTCGTTCGCAGGCCAGGGAGAAGCTGAAAACCATCCTGACCCCGGAGCAGTGGACCAAGCTGCAGGAAACGGCGGCTCCCGGCCGGCACGCCGGGCCCGGACACGGTGGCCACCGGGGGCCGGGTTTGGAATTGTAGACAGGCGGCCGGTCTTTTCGGGGAGGGGGGCGCCCGTGGTGGACAGGATACTGGTCGTGGACGACGAGGATGCCGTGGGCGAACTGGTCCGCATGTATCTCCAGAACGAGGGGTTCCAGGTGGAGGTGGTCGGGGACGGCCGGCAGGCGCTGGACCGGATCCGTGCCGGCAACGTCCGCCTGGTTCTCCTCGACCTGATGCTGCCCGGACTGGATGGGTGGACCGTCTGCCGGGAGATCAGGCAGTTTTCCAACCTGCCGGTCATCATGCTTACCGCCAAGGGGGACGAGTTCGACCGGGTGCTGGGGCTGGAACTCGGAGCCGACGACTACGTGGCCAAACCCTTCTCGCCGCGGGAACTGGTGGCCCGCGTCAAAGCGGTGCTGCGGCGGACGGAAAACGCGGGCGGTTCCCAGGTTCTTTTCTATCCCGAACTGGTTATCGACTACCGGGCCAACCGGGTGGAGGTGTCCGGGCGGGAGGTGTCCCTGGCTCCCAAAGAGTTCGAACTGTTGTGGTTTTTGGCCTCGCGGCCGCGCCAGGTCTTCACCCGGGACGAACTGTTGGAGAAGGTCTGGGACTACAGCTACACCGGGGACGGCCGAACGGTCGATACGCACGTCCGGCGCCTGCGCGAGAAACTGAAGACGGACAGCGGGCGTTCCTACCTCAAGACGGTGTGGGGCAAGGGTTACAAATTCGAGGTATCCGGGTAGGAGGGGGGCCGGGGCTTGGTGTTGAGGACTCTGTTCGCCCGGCTCCTCCTTTCCTACCTCGCGGTGATCTTCGTTACCCTTTTGTCCATCGGCGTGTTCGTGCCGCGCTTTTACACCACCTATTACTACTCGGCCAAGGAAAAGGAACTGGTGGCCTACGGGCAGCAACTGGCCGCCCAGGTGGCGCCTTTTTTGGCGTCGGGTCAGCCGGGACCCGGTCCTTTGCGGACCTTTGCCGTTTCCCGCACCGGCATCGCCCGGATAGTGCCCCTGTCCGACCTGACCGGCCGTCCCCTGCCCTGGCTGGACCCGGCCGGCCGGAGCGCCCTGCTGGCGGGCCAGGTGGTGATCCGGCGTAGCGGCGGCCGGGAGCCGGAGGAGAACGCCATCGCGGTGGCCGTTCCGGTAAAAGACCACGGCCAGGTGACCGGGGCCGTCCTCTTGTTCACCCCCGTGGCCGACATCCACGCCGCGAGCGCCGCCGTGCACCGGCTGATCTATTACGCGGCCGCCATCGCCGTGGTCGTGGCCGCCTTCGTCGGCTTCCTCCTCTCCCGCTCCATCGCCCGCCCCCTGGGCCAGATGAGCCGTCTGACCCTCGAGATGGCCAAGGGCAACTATTCCCAGCAGTTGCCGGTAACCTCGCAGGACGAGGTGGGCCAACTGGCGGCCAACTTCAACCACCTGGCGGTCGCCCTGCAGGAGAACGTGGCGGCCTTGAAGCAGGAAAAAGCCAAACTGGAAAACATCCTGGACAACATGAGCGAAGGGGTGTTGGCCGTGGACCGGGAGGGCCGGGTGCTGCTGGGCAACCCGGCGGCGCGGCGGACCCTGGGGGAGGGGGATTGGGTCTTACCCGGTCCGTTGGCCGGCCTCTTCGCCACCGTCCTGGAAAGCGGCGGCCGGCAGGCGGCGGAGTTTACGCCGGACGAAGGGAAAACCTTTCTCCTGGCCAAGGTGGCGCCCCTCGCGGGCCGGGCCGGGGAAATCTTCGGGGCGGTCGGCGTTCTGGAGGACATCACCGAAATGCGCCAACTGGAGAACATGCGCCGGGAATTCGTGGCCAACGTGTCCCATGAACTGCGTACGCCCCTGACTTCGATCCAGGGCTTTATCGAAGCCCTGCAGGACGGGATGATGGGCGAAGGGTCCGAGCGGGCGGAGCATCTCGCCCTGATGCACCGCGAAACGCTGCGCCTGAACCGGCTGATCCGCGACCTGCTGGATCTGGCCGTCCTGGAAAAAGGCCGGGCCGGATGGGAGATCAACCTGGTGGACCTGGCCGATCTCTTCTCCCGCGTCCTGCTGAAACTGGCCCCGCAGACCGGCGCGGCGGGGATCGGGGTGAATCAGGATCTGCCGCCGGATCTGCCCCCGGTTTTGGGGAACGAGGACCGGATCGAGCAGGTGCTCATCAACCTGCTCGGTAACGCCATCCGCTTTTCCCCGCCGGGCGGGCTGATCGAACTGGGGGCGCGCGCCTCGCCGTCCGAGGTTACCGTGTACGTGCGGGACAACGGGCCCGGTATTCCGGCCAGTGAACTGCCCCACATCTGGGAGCGCTTCCACCGCGTGGAGAAATCCCGGTCGCGCTCCGGGGGCGGTACGGGGTTGGGCCTGGCCATCGTCAAACACATCGTGGAAGCGCACGGCGGCCGGGTGGCGGTGGAAAGCGAGCCCGGCCGGGGTTCCGTCTTCCGCTTCACCCTGCCGGCCGGACCGTCCGAGGAGGAGTAGTCGTCCCGAGGTGTCGGATATACCGGCATTTTGTCGGAGAAAATTCGGCCGATAGCCTGTTTGGGTGGTTGTATTGCCCTGGGTCTTGGTGTATAATAGCGCTACGGTGGGCATGGGTCCCGGTGGACGGCATTCCCGCCGGGGCGGGGCGTCGAGCCCGGCCAAATCAAAAAATGCCCCAAATTCAGGATCAAGCAAAGCCTCCATCGCGATTGCCTTCAGGTAGCGGGGATCAGGCCGTGCTTTTTCCCCGACTTGCCGGGCAAAAACGAAAAGGAGGTTCATTTGTGTTCGAGGACAAGATTCTGAACTGTCGTGACTGCGGGAGGGATTTCATCTTTTCGGCCGCGGAGCAGGAGTTCTTCGCCGAGAAGGGATTCCAGAACAACCCGGGGCGCTGCCCGGAGTGCAGGTCGGCCCGCAAGGCCAGAACCCGCGATGCGGGTGGCGGCGGGATGTACCGCGCGGAGCGCGAGATGTTCCCGGTGGTGTGCGCCGCGTGCGGGTGCCAGACGGAAGTGCCCTTCCAGCCCCGCGGTGACCGTCCGGTGTACTGCCGCGATTGTTTTTCCTCCAGACGATAGATCCCACGGGGGCCGCCGGTTGAACCGGCGGCCTCTTGGCGTGGCCGGGGCCCGGGCGACGTTCCGGGCTATTTTGTTGCCGGTTCCAGGGCACCGACCACCTCGCCCCGGTGGTTGCGTATGGCGGGATGCCAAAAGGGCTCCAGCCGCGCCGATTCCTCGTCCGTCAACCAGCCCAGGTCGCGCAGGGATTGAATCACCGCCGGGCCCAGGGGACGGTTGCCGCCGTCCTCGATCTTCAGGGCCAGGCCCTGGCCCGGGCCGGCCACGCAGTAGACGCCCTCGGCGCCCACTTTGGCCGCCAGACGGCCGGCGGTTGCCTCCATCAGCGCCGTATCCAGCCGCCCGGTGCCGGCCACGAAAAAGGGATGTTCCACCATGGCGGCGCGGATGGCCGCGAGGGCCCGGCGGCGGGCCCCCGAAGCCAACGCTTCGGGCCGCGCCAGGCGGGCGTAGGCCAGGGCCATGCCGCTCAAGGGCAGGCCGAAGACCGGCACGCCGCAGCCGTCCACCCCGATGGCGATTTGGGCGGCCAAAACGCCGGTCAGGTCGGCGATGACGGCCAGGGTGTGGCGTTGCAGGGGGTGGCCGGGGTCCGTGTAGCCGGCCGGGGACCAGCCTTTCAGGCGGCACAGGGCCAGCATGCCGGCGTGTTTGCCGGAACAGTTGTTATGGACGGCCCGGAAGGGCACTTTGGCCCGCATCAGGTTTTCCGCCGCCGGGGCATAGAGGGGAGCGGCCGCTCCGCAGAGGAGGTCGCTCTCGGCGCAGCCGGTCTTGGCCAGAACCGAGGCCACGGTTTGCACATGTTCTTCCTCGCCGCCGTGCGAGGAGACGATGACGGCCAGTTCCCGGGCGGTGAGCCCGAAGCACCCGGGACCGCCTTCCTCGACCAGGGTCAGGGCCTGGAAGGGTTTGGCGGAAGAACGCCAATAGGTCACCAGGTGCGGGTCGCCGCGGGAGTAGACCAGGCGGCCCGCCGTATCCACCACCGCCAGGTCGCCGCGATGCCTGGACTCCACCAGGGAGCCCCGGGTTACGTTGACCAAAACCTCGCTCATCGATGCCCTCCCGCCGTCGGTACCGTTCGTTTCAATGTACTAGTTACGGCCCGAACGGGCTTTTTCCTGCTCCGGCGGCGGGAGGAACGGGGGCGTCAGGAGGTGGCGGAACCGTCGACCGCCTCTTCTTCCGTCCCCTCGGGCGGGTGCCCGGCCGGGGAACGGTCCGGTGCGTCTGTCCCGCCGGTTGGAACCACCCCGGCTTCCGTCAGGATCTTCAGGCATTGGGCGGTCTTTTGGTAGACGGTGCCGGATACGGACAGGAGCAAGGCGATCCCGCCGTAAATGGCGACGGGTTCGAATATTCCCGGGAGGAGTTGGCCCGGTATCAGTTGCCTCGCCACTTGCGAGGTGGGGTATCCTTGCGCCGCGTACTGGGCCAGGGTGGCGTTGAACAAAAGGACGTTGCTGACCAGGACGGCTATCCCGATCAGCCCTATGAACCCGCCGGCAATGTACATGACCATGGTGAGGACCGGACGTCTGGATCTGGCGAACCATGCTGTGGCCATTGGCTTTACTCCTCGTGCATGAAAATTTTTCCGGGAATATTATGGACTTCGCCGTCGCTTCTTATGTGGGGGCCGGTGCGGGGCACGGCGACGGAAAAGAGAAAGGGGGCCTTTTCGAGGCCCCCCCCGGTTGGCTAGCGGAGTCTGACGAAGCGGTCCTTCAGGCGGTGCATGACGTCCGGCATGGTGGTGTACTCCATCTCCTCCAGGTGCAGCCGGTGCGGTTCGAAGGGGCCGAGGCTGCGCATGTAGTCGGCGACGTCCAGAGCCTTTTGCCGGGCGTTGTCGTAGGCCGGGTCGGCGAAGAAATCCTGGGGACCGACCAGTTTCCCGTTGCAGAGCTGGAAACCGAGCGCCACCACCCGGGGCGGCCCGTCGAAACGGGTCGGGGTGGCCTGGGCCACGGAAACCGGCATCAGGGGGCCGGTGTGGGACCCGCGCATCCAGCCGGAAACCAGGTGGGGATGGGCAAAGGGCTCCAGGGCTTCGCCCACCGCCGGCAAACCGCTTTGGCACCGCACGATGAGGACGGGATCGTCCTTGCCGACGTACCGGCCGGCCATGAGGTTTAGGCGCTGGGTGCTGGAGACGGCGGCCACTTCCCCGCTCTGCTTGTGAAAGACCGCCTTGACGCAGTAGTGCCCCGGCGCGCCGATGAACACCAGGAGGTCGTACAACTCCTCCGGCGCGGAAAAAACCACCTTCTTGTTTTCGATGAGGTCCCGGACTTCGAAGTTGAAGCCGGAATGCATCTTGGGGTCGATTACCAGTCCGATGGTGTTGAAGGGATCGGCGAACATCTTGTACAGGGGCAGGTTCCAGGCTCCCGGTTCGGTCTTGTCGGCCATGAAGACGATCACCGGTTCCGAAGGTCTTTCCTCGAACTCCATTTCCGCCACACCGGGTCCCATGCCCCGCACGTTGCCCGAGAACGAATCGGCCAGGAGGTCCTGTCCGGCGCCGTAGAGCTTGAGGTTCTTGGCGGCCTCGGTGCAGGCGGTGAAGGTCTCCCAGGCCAACTGGTGTATTTCGCCGTTGTTCCGGCCGCCGTAGTGGGTCATGATGAGGTTTATGTCGTCGCCCACATGGGTCACGTGAAAGTCGGTGAGGATCGAGCTGGCCGCCAGACAGCTCCTGGCTTTTTCCAGCAGGGCGGGATGGACGTCGGAATGTCCTACGAACCCGCCCACGTCGGCTTTGATGACGGACAGAGTCAAAGTTTTTCCCATGGTAAAGTCCCTGGGCCCGCGGGGCCCGGGGACTTCGGCACCTCCTTCTCCCCTTGTGTTTAGCAGCACGGGTATATATTTCTATACTATGTCTGAATTCCCTGCCGGGGGCGGGCCCGGTCGACCTAAATTTTTATTTAGTATAACACAATCGGGCCAAACGGGGGGAATAGCATGTCTAAAAGGAACGCCGGAACCGTTGGGGGGATCGGTCCGGCCGTTGGCGCCGCCGCCCGCGCCGGCGGGGAAGGCGCTTCGGCCCCCGCGGCATGGCGCATGGCGGCCGCGGCCGCCGCTGGGCCCCGGGCGCCGCGGGATCGGCCCTGGGATACGACCTCTGGCGGAATTTGTGTTAAGCAGTTGCGGCCATTTGTGATACCCTATTTTATATCAACTATCAAGGCCGTGGTCGCGCGGGACTTCGTTGCCGCGGGGCCTGTACGCCGGGGAAAGGGGTGCGGTCAATGACGGATCGTCCGGCCCTGTTCGATGAAAAGGTGGAGCGGATCCTGCCCGAGGTGGAGCGGCAGGTTATGGCCAGGCACGGGGGCGTCGTCGGCATCAGGGAAGCCTACAAGTGCCGGGCGCGGGAAAGGCTGCATCTGACCGTCGCCCTGCGCGCCGAGCGCTCCTTCCCGTACAGTCTGAACTCGCGCCACGTCATGGAGGAAAACATCGGCGAAATAGTTACCAGCATCGTGTGGGCGGCGGCCCACGTGGAACAGGTGATCTAGCCGATCCAGCCGGTCCGGCAACCATCCGCCCAGGCAGATGGTTGTTTGTTTTTTCCCGTCGCGAAAGGAATTCGGCCTCGCCGGCCGAAGTACTAGGCGGGGGTGACGTAAATGACCAAGATTCTGGTTGCGGTGGACGGCTCGGAAAACGCCCTGCGGGCGGCGGCTTTCGCGGCCGGCATGGCCGCGCAGTGCGGCGGCGCGCAGGTGACCCTGCTGCACGTGATCGTGCCGGTGGAAAGATACCTGAAGTTTTTCGCCGACCTGCCCATGCCCCAGATGGAGGAGGATCAGCAGAAATATGCCGCCGAGACGCTCGCCGATGCGGCCGGACCCTTTACGGCCGCCGGTTTGCCTGTCGAATCGCGGATCGTGGACGGCGATCCGGGCCAGGCCATCGCCCGCTACGCCGGGGACAACGGATTCGACCAGATCGTAATGGGCACGCGGGGCCTGGGCGACTTCAAGGGCCTGATCCTGGGCAGCGTCAGCCACCAGGTGATCCACCTGGCCAGGTGTCCCGTGACGCTGGTGAAATAGCCCTTTCCACTCCAAAAGCCTGCGACGGCTTGGGGCCCCTTCAGATGCGCACCCGCGCCAGGGCCTCCCGGGCATACTCCCGGGCCTGGCCGGGTTCCCAGAAGGAGGTAACTTTGGCCGCCACCAGACGCGCCGTATTGTGCCGCGTCTCGCGCACCAGTTGTCTGGTGGCCGCCAGGGCCCCGGTGGGTACGGTGAGTTCGTCGAAGCCCAGGCCGATGAGCACCGGGATGGCGGCCGGCTCGTTCACCAGGCGGGTGCTTACGGCCACTTTCTTGTGCCGGCGGTGCATTCTTTCGACGAGGAGAAGGCACTGCAAAAGAAAGGCGGCGTCGAAGAGGTCGGCGTCGTCCGTGCCCATCACGTACCGGACCATGTGGTCGCCGGCGTGAAAGAAGTTGGCTTCGCAGCACATGATGTCCGAAGCGGCCAGCACCGCCGGCAGGTCGGCCATCAGGCCCACCACCGGATTGCCCCAGGGTTCCCCCCGGGCGGCCAACTCTTCGCCCAGGTCGTTGAGAAGTTGCTTGACGCGCAGGACCTCGGTGACGCTGCTCACGAAGGGCAGGAGAACGTGGAAGGGGCCGGCCGCCCGCAACAGGGCCCGGAGTTGAGGCCGCAACAGTTCCGGGGCGGAAAGGAGAAGCCTGATGCCGCGGCGGCCCAGGGCGGGGTTTTTTTCCGTTTCGTGGCCCGCCCATTCGTGCCAGTCCAGGTCGGGCAGACGGACGACCGGGGGCCGCAGGGCGTCCAGGGCGGCCAGGGCTTGGTAGATGTTCAGAAGGTCTTCCTCGCCGGGCGGGCCGCCGTTGCGGTAAAGGGACTCGCATCTAAAGAGGCCGATGCCTTCGGCCCCCTCTTCCATGGCCCGGTACGCCTCGTCCACGGTCGATACCGCGGCCGTGAGCAGGACCCGGTGCCCGTCCAGGGTGGTCAGGGGAACGTCCGGGCTTTTGATGACGGTCTTCAACGTATGACCTCCTCGTCGTACGGCGTGAGTAGATTATAGCACAACGGTCCGCCTGTGGCACCGGGAGGCGGGGGACTTTTGGGCGCTGTCCGGAGAGCCCGTGCCCCCCGGTTGCGTATGGAAGCGGACGGCGGGGAAAATCATGAAATAGCGGAATGGGGCGGGGACGATTTTCATGGTCTGGGGGTATGTTGCATAAAACCGGTAACTTTGGGCGGCTTCCGCGACTATTTGCCCGGGGAGGCCGCGGTACGCCAGGAGATCGTCAGGGTTTTCCGGGAGACGTGCGAACTGTTCGGCTTCGTGCCTTTGGAAACGCCGGCCGTGGAACGGTGGGACATCCTGTCCAAGGACCAGGAGAACCTGGACGTGATCATTTATAATGTGCAGGGCAGCCGGGAAGAGGGTTCCGACGGCACCAAAAAGGGCCTGCGGTTCGACCTGACGGTGCCGCTCTCCCGGGTGGTGGCCGCCAATCCGAACCTGCCCCGCCTCTTCAAGAGGTACCAGGCCGGTCCGGTCTGGCGGGGTGAAAAACCGCAGGCCGGCCGTTACCGCGAGTTCATGCAGTGCGACGCCGACATCGTGGGGACCAGGTCGCCGGCGGCGGATGCCGAGCTGGTCTGCCTGATGGGCCGCGTCTTCGAGCGGTTGGGCATCCGGGCCTACCGGGTGAAGATAAACAACCGTAAGATATTGAACGGCCTGCCCGCTCTGGCCGGGTTTGCCGGCGAGCACGTGCCCGCCGTCTTACGGATACTGGACAAGCTGGAAAAAGAAGGCCTGCCCCGCGTTACCAAGGCCCTGGCGGAGCTGCCCTTCCTGACGTCCAATGCGGTCGAACGAATCGTGGCCCTGCTGGGGGTGGCCCCGGGCCGGGAGGAATGGCTGGCGGCCTTGCGGGACCTCTTTTCCGGTATCGACGTCGCCCGGGAGGGAATCGAGGAACTGGCCGAAATGGGGCGTCTCTTGACGAGCTTAGGTCTGCCGGGCGAGAACTGGACCTTCGACGTTTCCATCGTCCGCGGCCTGGGCTATTACACCGGGCCGGTGTTCGAAACGACGCTCCTGGCGTGTCCCGAGATGGGCAGCGTCTGCTCCGGGGGACGGTACGACAACCTCACCGGCATCTTCGGCCTCAACAAGCCGGCCACGGGTATCTCGCTGGGCCTGGACCGTCTGTACGCCGCCCTGGACCGGATCAAGGCCCTGCCCGCGGGTAACGCCGGTCCGGCGGCGGTGGTCGTCGCCGTGGACCGGGGTTCCCTGCCCGAAGCGGCCCGCCTGGCGGCGTCACTGCGGGACGGCGGCGTTCGTACGACGCTTTACCCCGAAAGCAAGGTGCGGGACGGCCTGGCTTACGCCAGCGCGGTCGCCGCCCGCTGGGCCCTCGTCATGGGCGAGAGCGAAGTGGCGGAAAACACGGTGCAGGTGAAGACTTTGGCCACCGGGGAGCAGAAGACGGTGTCCCGCGGGGCGGTTTTGGAACTGGTGGGCGGTTGACGGAAAAAACCTGACCGGGGGTGCGCTACCGGTGACGGAAGGCGCCGGGGAAGTGAACGTCCGGAATCGGGATGACGCCTCCATCAAACATGTTTCCGGGACCGCCCTCTGGGTGGCATACTACCGGGCCATGGAGACGAAGCGGCGCGACGCCCTTTTTCGGGATCCGTACGCGGCCCTTCTGGCCGGCGGGCGCGGCGGGGAGATCGTCCGGAACATACCGATGGGCAGGCAAAGCGGGTGGTCCATGATCGTCCGAACCTGCGTGTTCGACGAGGTGATCCAGCGCCTGGTACGGGAGGAAGGGGTGGACACCGTCCTCAACCTGGGGGCGGGACTGGATACCCGGCCCTACCGGCTGCCGCTGCCTGCTTCCATGCACTGGATCGAAGCCGATCTGCCGGGCATCCTGGCCTACAAGGAAGCAAGGCTGGCCGGGGAGCGGCCGGTCTGCAACTTACGGCGGGTCAGCGTCGACCTGGCTGACGCCGGCGCCGCCAAGCCTTTTTGGCCGAAGTCGCCGCGGCGGCCGGAAAGGCACTGATCCTCAGCGAAGGACTGCTGGCCTGGCTCTGTGCGGAGGACGTGGCCGCCCTGGCCGCCAACCTGCACCAGCAGCCCGACTTCGCCTGGTGGCTTGCCGACCTGATGACGGCGGGGCTCAACCGCTGGCTGACGCAAACGCGCTGGCAGAACTGCTGACAATCCGTCGGCGGCGCTTATGGCGACGCCCGCCGTCGCTGGCCCTGCACCGCAGGGACAATCCTGCGCGCCCCTGACCTCAGGCTCCGGCGGCCTGGACCGGCACAGGGTCAGATGCAGATGACGTACTCCATTGGCTGGACCGATGGCAGGGGATGCGTCATTTGTCGATTGGCTTTGCTTTTCTTTGCCTGATGATCGGCCGGATTCCCGTACCCCGGTAGCTTCTTGGCCTGGGTTCGCCTGCAATGGCTTGATGTAAAAGCATTCTAATAGCGGCAGTATACCCTATCCCCATGGAAAGAGCCTTTCGCCTAATTATTCTAAGATCCTCGCTGGGGATTCTGATCGATACATGGACCATATTTGGCCTGACATATTTTACGTTGGCATCTTCCCAGGCCAGTTCCTCGCTGTCTACATGGTCAAGGAACTCCGCCATCTCTTCAATAGAATTAAATTTAGGTAGAGGTATCTTACCGTTTGGCGGCATTGTATGATCTCCTTTCAGCATCGGTCATATCACGGGCTGTAACCGGGTACGCAACGCCACGACCATGGTAAATGTAGCGGTAGAACTTCCCAAAAATCTGTATAAGTATTGAGTGGAATCCCTCCGCGAAGCGGCTATCATTTTAGTTATTCCATCAGGGCCGTCGAAAATGGCTTCTTCAACTTCATGAATCTGTATTCCATGTTTGGCGATATGGGATACACGTTCATCCGTCCACAAGATGTGGCTAACTATCACGGTGCCCGTCCCCATTCTCCTGGACAACAGTGTAGCACAATGTGGTATGCGTGGCAAGAGGCTGTTGTCGGAAACCTTGACTCACGGGACGCCCGGTCGGTGGCAGGTATTAGGCCCACCGGAAATGGGGAAGGATTTGGTATAGATGCCTGCCTTCCGAGGGATCCTGAAACGGGAGGGGGTGTTACGCCTGAAACTGGACTACAGGAAGAACCTGGGCGACCTGGACCGGGTGATAAGAACTGCCATCGGGCTATTTCTGCTCTTGTTGGTTTTGTCGGGCAAGGCAACGGGATGGTTGGCCGTGGTGGCGGTGGTTTTCGCCGTCTTTCAATTTGTCGAGGCGGTTTTGGCCTACTGAATTGTCTATGACGCAATGGGTTGGTCAACCCGAAGGGTAAAAGCGCCCTAGCGTGGGTATCCGGGTCCCCCGGCTCTCCGTGGGAATCCGGGGGTGCGGTCCGACCAAAAACCGGAACCAGAAAGGATTTTCAACCCGGCCGATAGAAGTATTCCCGGCGAGTTGCCGGCCCGGATCAGGCTTCGCTCTTCCCGGCGGACCTTTCCCCATCGGCCTGGGAGTTGCCCCTTTTCAACCAATGCCAGTCAACCGGTCTCCGCCAAGAACCGCTCCGAAGGAAATCCGTTTCCCGGATTGGGTGCCGCGGGGATTTGCGTTAGGTGACATCCTGATCAACTAACGAGGGGGTGGTTTGATGTACTGGGAGGACTGGCTGCTGGTCTTTTACCTGGTGGTGCTGACCTTGGGGTCAGTGGTTTTTGTCACGGACAGCGTGCGCGAGAAAGAGGTCCGCGCCCTTAGGATAGGACTGATGTCCCTTTTGGGCGCCGTCATCCTCCTGGCTCTGGTTTACCTGGCCCGGGAGGGACTGCTTCTGGAAAGGCTGCGCCCCCTGGTTGATCTTGTCGATGCGCTGGCTACGGCGGGGGCGGTTGTGGCTGTGGTGCCCCTGGGACGTAATCCGGCCGCCCGGAATGGAACCGCCGCCTATGTCGTCGGCGAGGTGGAGCGGTTTGACGAACGGGATCAGGTTTTCGCCCGGATCCGTTCCCTCCGTCCGGGAGAGAGGGAATATGCCTCCTATTACGAGGCGCACCCGGAGAGGAAGGATGCCGACGACCGGCGCCGGGCCATGGGCGGCCCCCTGGGTCGTCCGGGGTCGATCGACCGGCATAACCGGACCAACCTGGCCGCCTTTTACGCTCTGAGTTCCTTTCCCCTGCTCATGGGCCGTGAAGAGGTCTACGCTCCGCCGCCGGCCCGGGAGCGGGTGGAAATGGCGCCCCAGGCGCTTTCCGCCAAGGTCAAGGGCTTTGCCCGCCATGTCGGGGCCGACCTGGTCGGCATCACCCGGCTGAACCCAGCTTGGGTCTATTCGCACCGGGGGGAGATCTTTTTCGACAACTGGGGGGATTGGGGCCGGGAAAACCGGTCCGACCACCCGTGGGCCGTCGTGGTGGCCACGGAAATGGACCGGGAGATGGTGATGGCCCGGCCGCACAGCCCGGCGTTGCTGGAAAGCATGCGCAACTACGGGCGGGGTGCGGCCATAACCACTCAGTTGGCCGCTTTCCTGGCCCGGTTGGGCTACCGGGCCACGGCCCACCATTTCCGCCATTACGATTTGCTCCTGGTGCCGGTGGCGGTGGACGCCGGGCTGGGAGAGATGGGCCGCAACGGCTACCTGATCACCAGGGAATTCGGTCCGCGCGTACGCCTGGCGGCGGTTACGACCGACGCGCCCCTTGCGCCCGACGCTCCCGTGGATATTGGCATTCAGCACTTCTGCCGCCACTGCAGGAAGTGCGCTGTCCTGTGTCCCAGCCGGAGCATCAGTGCCGGTGACCCGGAGGTGAAAAACGGTACCCGCCGCTGGATTCTGAACGCAGATTCGTGCTCGGCCTACTGGGCCCGGGTGGGAACGGACTGCAGCGTCTGCATGGCGGTGTGCCCCTGGAGCCACCCGCGGACCTTCACCCACCGGGTGGGCTCCCACCTGGCGACGCGGTCGGCCCCGGCCCGGCGGCTGCTGATCCGGGCGGACGACCTGGTATACGGGAACTACCGGGGCCGATGGTACGGTCCGGCTTGGTGCGATTACCGTGATGAAGCCTGACACGGACGGCGCGGCGGAAGTTCGGTTGAAATATCAACCGCGGCCACAAGGATTTGGCCCGTTATTGGCGAATAATTCTGATTAATCGGGTTCAGGTGGGACGGCAGGTTGGTTTTCGTTGCGACACGGCGGGTTTTTCCGGTAGAACGGGTGGCTGGCCTTGAAACGGGAAGGGGGTGCCGCCGAAGGATTTTTTCTTATTCGACCGCCTATTCTATCGACGAGGGGGCAGACAATGAATGAGTAGGGAGGATTACCTGGCCTGGGCCAACGAAACCTTCGATATCCGCCGGATCTTCGACAAGCCGGAAGCCCTGAAGGGGCTGCGGGTGGTGGAACTATGCACCCTGATCCTGGGGCCCGCCCACGCCGTCTTTCTGGGCGAGATGGGCGCCGAGGTGATCAAGGTCGAATTGCCCGGCACCGGCGATACCATGCGCTACGTTTCGCCCCGGGGCATGTTCTGGCAGAACCAGAGCCTGGGGTTCTTCTCGGAAAACCGCAACAAGTACCACGTGACCATCGACGTCCGCAAGGCGGAGGGCAAGGAGCTGTTCAAGAAGCTGATCGCCCGGGCCGACGTGTTCATCGAAAACCTCACCGCCGGCACCATGGACGAGTGGGGTCTCGGCTACCACCAGTTGTCGGAGATCAACCCCGGTCTCATCTATATCGCCAAGAACGGTTTCGGGCAGTGGGGCCCCTACGCCAAGGGACGCGCCTCCTACGATGCCGTGGCCCAGGCCCAGAGCGGCATCGGCTACATCACGGGCTTTCCGGGCCGCCCGCCGCTGAAGATGGGCATCTTCATCGGTGACTACTTCGGCGCCATCATGTCGGCGGTTTCGGTCATGGCCGCCCTGCACTACCGTAAGCGGACCGGCCGGGGCCAGTTCATCGACTATGCCCAAAGCGAGGGCCTGATCCGCATGCTGGACTGGACGTGGGCCTACCAGTATCTGACGGGGCGGGACCGCGACCGGTACGGCAACTGGGACGTGGCCGTCTGTCCTTCCGGCATTTTCCGTTGCCGGGACGGTTTCATCGCCGTGGCCGCCGTAACCGACGAGGAATTCGCCTCCCTGGCCCGGGCCATGGGCCGGCCGGAACTGGCCGGGGATGCGCGCTTCGCCACCCTGGCCCAGCGTCTGGTGGAAGAAAATTCGCAGGCCCTGCACCGGATCATGGACGAGTGGGCGGCGGGGCACACGCAGGCCGAGATCGACCGCCTGGGCGGCGAGTACGGATTCGCCGCGTCCCCGGTCTATTCGGAAGCCGATACCTACAAGAACGAACACTGGCGGGCCCGGGGCGCGACCTGGCAACACGAGGACCCGGTCTACGGCGATACGGTGGAATACGGGCCGGTGGTGAAGATGTCCGAAACCCCCGGCCGGATCAAGTGGTCGGCCAAACCGGTCGGGTTTGACAACGAGTTCGTCTTCAGCACCATCCTGGGTCTTTCCCGGGAAGAGCAGGCCGTCCTGGAGGCCAAGGGGATCACCGCCAGGTGGGTGGACAAGGTGGGGGCCAAACCGCCGGATGACTGGCGGGGCCAGGGCCGCATTTTCAACCGGGAGGGGGAGAAGTAGTGGCATACCCTTACGAAGTGGCCTGGGAGGACTGGACGCGGCTGCACACCGATCCCCAAAAGGGCCGGGGCAAACCCGAGGCGCTGGACGACCTCCTGGTGTTGGACCTGTCTTATGGCAATATGGGCGGGCTGTTTTGCTCCTCCATCCTGGGTGAATTCGGCGCGGAAGTGATACGCGTCGAGCCGCCCGGAGGCGACATCGCCCGTGAATTCTCGCCTTACGGCTACAAGCACATGGGTGTGGGTCTGGCCTACCTGGTCGAAGGCCGCAACAAGTACCACGTCACCATCGACCTGAAAAACGAAAAGGGCCGGGAACTCTTGCGGCGCCTGGTCCGGAAGGCGGACATCCTGATCGAGAGCTTCAAACCGGGCGTCCTCGACGAACTGGGCATCGGTTACCGGCAGCTTGCGGCCGTCAACCCGGGGCTGATCTACCTGGCCTTTTCCACCTATGGCCAGTTCGGACCGGCCGCCGCCAGCAACAAGCCCGACTACGACATCACCAACCAGGCCATGTCCACCCTGGTCAACATGACGGGCGAGCCCGAGTGGGACGGTCCCGCACCCTACGCCGTACCCACCAAGGTGGGCAACTGGTACGGCTGGTACAATCCCGGCGCCTGGGGGGCCTTCGGCGCCCTGACCGCGCTCTTCTACCGTAACGCCGGGGGTCGCGGCCAGCTTCTCGACATCAGCGGGGCCGAGGGTATCGCCGCCGCCATGGACTACGACTGCCTCTGGTACCACGCCTTCGGCATGGCCCGGGAAAGGATCGGTTCCCTGGACAACGGCGTGTTTCCGTACACCTACATCCGCGTGAAGGATGGATACGCCTTCATCGCCGGCTTTTCCGACGTGAACTTCACCGGCCTCACCAACATCATGAACCGGCCCGACCTGCGGGAGAAGTTTCCGACCATCGTGGACCGGCTGCAGATCGAGAACGAGCTGAAGATCAAGGACGAAATCGAAAAGTGGTCGGTCAATTACACCGCGGACGAAATCCTGCAGATGGTCTCCAACTACCACGGCGTGGGCACGGTGGCCACGGCGCGGGTGAACAGCCCCCGCGCGGTGATGGAGGAGAACAACTGGTGGGAAAGGGGGGCCCTGGCCATCGTGGACGATCCCGTCTACGGGCGCATCCTGGTGCAGCAGCCGCCCTGGAAGATGACCCTGACCCCGCCCCGCATCAAGTGGTTGTGCCGTCCGGTCGGCTACGACAACGAATACGTCTTCCTGAAGCATCTGGGCCTGGGCCGGAGCGACCTGGCGGCCCTGAAGCGGGAGGGCGCCGTCTGAGGAAGCCGTGAGTACCGGATTCATGGGCCCCCGGCTCAGAAGCCGGGGGCCCATGAATCCGCTTCTTTGCCGGGGAGGCGGTGCCGCCTGGCTTCACTCCGTCATTTCCTTCTCTATCTTCTTGACCCCCTGTTCCACCTGGGCCGGGGCGAAGGCGCCGGTGTTGACCTGTCCGGCCAGGGTCTGCAATTGGACGAAGAGTTTCTTGTCCGCCGTGACCTCCACGCGAAAGCCGGGATACCGGGCTTGGACCCGGTTGCCCACGTCGGCCTTGATCGGTTTCAGGCGCAGGCGGTGGAAACCGGTTACCCGGACCGCGGCCAGGATATCCCGGTCCATGACCACGGCCGCGGCGTCCTTGACGCCCGGTACCGTTTTGGCCACATCCACCACCTTTTGGGCCGCCGGGGCATCGAACCGGACGTTTGCGCCGCCGGCGCCCGCCTGCTGCCTGGCCGTCGGGCCGCTACAGCCAGTTATTAGTAGCAATGCCACCAACAAGGATACGAGAGTATTTGTTTTGGTTCTCATCTTCTCCTCCAGCGGAAGGGCTAGCCCCGGGGCTTGAAAAGCAGGGCGGCGAGAAACCCGAATATGATGGCGGCCGATACACCGGCGGAGGTGACCTCGAAGATACCGGTGAGGATGCCGATCAAACCGTAGGTTTGGGCTTCCAGCAGGGCGCCGTGCACCAGGGCGTTGCCGAAACTGGTGATGGGGACGGTGGCGCCGGCTCCGGCAAAGTCGATCAACGGCTCGTAGAGCCCGAGGCCGTCGGCGACGGCGCCGGCCACGACCAGGATGGTCATGGTGTGGGCCGGGGTTAGGCGGGCCACGTCGATCATCAACTGCCCGATCACGCAGATCAGGCCGCCCACGACAAAGGCCCAGAGATAGGTTTCCACCGGATCACTCCTTCCCGCCGTATTCCAGGGCCACGGCGTGGGCGATACAGGGTATGCTCTCCTTCTGCTGGTAGGACAAGGGGGAAAGCAGCGCCCCGGTGGCCACGACGAGGACTTTCTTCAGCTCGCCTTTTGTCATCCGCTTCAGGATGTGTCCGTAGGTGACCGTGGCCGAGCAGGCGCAACCGCTGCCTCCGGCCATGACCATGGAATGGTCCGGTCCGTAGATCAGGAGGCCGCAATCGGTAAGGCGGGGGATGGCCAGACCGTGCTTTTGCAGCAGGTCGGCGGCGATCCGGTGGCCCACCCGGCCCAGGTCGCCGGTGGCCACCAGGTCGTAGTCTCCGCCGGAAACGTTCAGATCCCGGAAATGGGCGGTGATGGTGTCGACCGCGGCCGGGGCCATGGCGCCCCCCATGTTGAACGGGTCGGCCATGCCCATGTCCACCACGCGGCCGATGGTGGCGGCGGTGACCCGGGGCCCGTCGCCCGCGGCGGCGAGCACGGCGGCGCCGGCACCGGTGACCGTCCACTGGGCGGTGGGCGGCCTCTGTGATCCGTATTCGGTGGGATACCGGTACTGTTTCTCGGCCGCCGCGTTGTGGCTGGAGGTGGCGCACAGCACGTGACGGGCCGCGTTGCTGTCCACGAGGAGGGCTCCCAGGGCCAGGCTTTCCATGGCGGTGGAACAGGCGCCGTAGAGCCCGAAAAAGGGGATGCCCAGCGTGCGTGCGGCGAAGCCGGAGGCGATGATCTGGTTGTCCAGGTCGCCACTGAGCAAAAACTGGATGTCCTCCTGGCGCAGGCCGGCCTTGTCGACGGCTTTCTGGCAGGCTTCCTCCAGCATTTTCCGCTCGGCCTTTTCGTAACTGTCCTGCCCGACCCACAAATCGCCGTGCAGGATGTCGAAATCTTCGGCCAGGGGCCCGCGGGCTTCGAAGGGGCCGCCGACGGCGGCGGAAGCCACGATGACGGGGCGGCTGGGGAAGACCCAGGTCTGGTGGCCGTGCAGCACGTCAGGATCCTCCCGGCAGGGACAGGATGGTCCGGACCAGGGCGATGACGAAGGCGGCGAAAACGCCGAAGGCGATGACCGAGCCGGCCAGTTTGAACATGTTGCCGCCTACGCCGAGGACGAAGCCCTCGGTACGGTGTTCGAGGGCGGCGGCGGCGATGGAGTTGGCGAAACCGGTCACCGGTACGGCGGTGCCGGCCCCGGCCCATTGGGCTATATGGTCGAAGACTCCGCTGACCGTGAGGATGACGGCCAGAAGGATCATTATCGCCACCGTGGGATTGCCCGCCGTCTTTTCCGTGAAATCGAAATTCCAAAGAAAGAAATCCTGCACGAACTGGCCGAGCAGGCAGATGAGACCGCCGGCCACGAAGGCGCGGAGCGCGTTCCACAGGACCGGACGCCTGGGCTCCCTCTCTTTGGCAAAGGCCTGGTACTGTTGCTGGACGGGCGTCAGTTTCTTTTTCCGGGCGTCGGACACGAAAGCGCCATCCCCTTATTTTCTTAACAGAGGTTCCAGTTCGCGCAGGCTTTGCGCCAGCACCGCGGACGAGTCGGCGTACATCCTCCGGGCCCGGGGCTCCCTGGTTTCCAGGGCGTACAGCTCCAGGTCGGCCTGACACTTCTTCAGGGTAAGGAAGACCAGTTCCCTGGTTTTGGGCTGTGGGACCCCAACGGCGTCGTCGAACAGGTCCAGGTAGAGTTGACCGGCGCCGTCCACCTGGGCGATAAACACGTTTTCGGGGGCCACCCCGGCCTTTTCCAGTTCCGTGTGCAGCCACTGCCGGTTCAGGCCCAGGGCGGCGAGCGACTCGTCGAGCACTTCGCCGTCTAGCACGACGGTCTGGGGCGCGCTCTCCGTCGCGCAGGACAGACCCATCACCTTCGGGGTCACGGGGGCGCGATCCTTCTTCAGGAACACGCCCAGTTCCCCGTCGGCCTCCAGGGTGGCGAATTCCACGTCGGCGAAGTTGAAGACGTTCTTCTTGCGCAATCCGCTCAAAAGATCCTCCGGGGTCAGGCGCGCCCCCATCAGGCTGTCCTCCAACACCTTGCCGTGTTTGATGAGCACCGTTTCCTTGCCCTGGACCAGGTCGCGCACGGCCTTGTACTTCAGGGACAGGAGGTTGAAGCCCACGGGAAGAAGCACCCACACGGCCAGGCCGAGGTAGCCGAGGCCGGGATTGGGTACCAGGTTCAGGGAGAGCAAGGACAGACCGACCCCGAAAACGATGGCGGTGGTCAGGTCGAAAAGGTTCAGGCGGGCGGTCTGCTTTTTACCCGCCAAACGGGCGGCGAAAAGCGCCAGCAAGACCAGACCGGCCGCCCGGAGCAAGGAAACGAGCCAGGCCGGCAATTCCACCGCTCCCTGTCTAAAAGCCCCTGTATTGCGGTTCCTCGTATTCCAAGGCCCCGACCCTTTGCTCCAGGGCCGCGACCACCTCGGCGATCCGTTCCACGTGCCGGTCGAGCAAGGCCTTGTTGTCCGGGTGTTTCTCGATGGCCGCCATGGTCGCCAGGGTGGCCCGGGCCCCTTTCAGACCGGCCAGGGTCTGTTTGACGTTACTCGCGACGGTCATAAGCATTCCCCCTGCCCGGATACGGCTAGAAGCCCCTGTATTGCGGTTCCTGTAGTTCGATGTCGTTTACCCTGGTTTGCAGCATATCGACAATTGATTTCGTTTGCATGGCCGCATTGGTATAAAGGTCTTTGGCCTGTTGGTTCTGTGTTTGCAGGGCAAAGGTTTCCAGGTTGGCTTGACAGCTTTTTAGATTGGAAAGGACTTGTTTGACTTGCGTGCCTACGGTCACGGTTATTTCCCTCCCATAAGTGTATTGCTGGAAGCTATATTACCCCAAGGCACGGTTTTTATGCGGTATATAAGGGCGGGCCCTTTACAATAATATCTATATCGGAAGCCGATGGCGGACCACGACTTAAGCATTGATTTACAGGAGAGGGATAACATGGTCATAGGCATCATCCGCACCCTGATTCTGTTCGCGGTGGTGGTGATAGAACTGCGCATCATGGGGAAGCGGCAGGTCAGCCAACTGCAGCCCTACGAACTGGTCATCGTGATCATGCTCTCGGCCCTGGCGGCGATCCCCATGGGGAATACGGGGGTTCCGCTGGCCAGCGGCCTTTTCCCTATCGTCACCCTGATGGTGGTCCAGGTGGTTCTTTCCTTCGTGGCCATGAAGAGCGAGCGGGCCCGTGCCGTCATCTGCGGTACGCCGAGCGTTCTGGTGGCCAACGGGAAGATCGTGGAGCCGGAAATCGCCCGGCTACGGTACAACGTCAACGATTTGTTGGAGCAGCTCCGCAACAAGAACGTGCCCAACATCGCCGACGTGGAGTTCGCAGTCCTGGAAACCAACGGGGAATTGAGTGTGATTCCCAAGTCGCAGAAGAGGCCGGTGGTCCCGGCGGACATGAACCTGCCCACCACCTACGAAGGTCTGCCGGTGACCCTGGTCATCGACGGCCGCCTGCTGGAGAAGAACCTGGCCCGGGTCGGTCTGACCGCGGACTGGCTGAGAGCCGAGTTGCAGAAATTTGGCATCGGTCACTGGCGTGACGCCTTTTTTGTCAGCCTGGACACCGAAGGCAAGCTGTTTTACCAACTGAAATCGAAACCGGCCCAACAGGCTGTTTAGGGAGGGCGGCCATGAAAGTACTGGCGGCGGTCCTGGCCGTCTTCGCAGTGATAGTGGCCCTGGGCTTCTGGTCCATCCACGGTCTCCGCAATGCGAGCGGCCAACTGTTGCAAAACGTTGACCGGACGGCCGCGGCAGTCGACCAGAACCAGTGGGACGCGGCTTACGCCCAGACCAGGCAACTGGAGACGGCCTGGGATCAAAAGACCGGATGGTGGCCGGTCGTCCTGGACCACGCCGAACTGGACGGCATCAGGTTCGACCTGGCCCGGCTCGAGGAATACGTGGCCAACCATAACGGCGCGATGGCGTCGGCCCAGTTGGCGGAACTGCGCCAGAGGCTGGAACACATTCCGGACAAGGAAGCCGTAACGGTGAGAAACATCCTGTAGGGCCCGTGGTCTGGTCCGTTCTCCCGATTGGCTGGTTCCTCCCAACGGCGAATTGGCTCTTTTAAACCATGCCGGCAGCCAATATACTGGGCTGACATCCTCCCACGGGTAAACCCGTGGGGTTCCACGGGAACCGTGGTTGGTTTTCTGGTTCGCAGAAGCTCACACAGACTCAGGAAGCCTGTTTGAACGTCCCCTGTTCACGGCCGAAGGGTGTGGTTTTTCTCCACACAAACAGGTTGACTGCCGGGCGTGCCAGAGCGCCCACTAC
>Ga0078972_1006452_pt1 | contig 27803 bp, 29 predicted proteins | sample YelNatPaOPGAMG01_FD_67568 | JGI IMG/M metagenome (GOLD analysis project Ga0078972, IMG submission 67568) | Hot spring thermophilic microbial communities from Obsidian Pool, Yellowstone National Park, USA - OP-RAMG-01 (SPADES assembly) (version 2) | ecosystem: Environmental > Aquatic > Thermal...
GAATGGGTTACTAGAGTTGAAAATAGGAGCGCGACTACTGATGCAGCCAGGAACTTTCTCTCCGAATCCCCCAGGCGAGCAAGATGGTTTCTTCCTGTTGAAATTTCCGTCTTAGGACCTTTCCACATCCACCAGACAGCAAGCGCCAGAGCTATGAACAGGATGAACGTAAAGACGGTCTCGAACATCGCTGCCAGTAGAGTTATTGCTAGCAAAGATCCGAAAACAAAAGACAGGAGAAGCCAGAGGAAGTACGCGAGGATGCCCCTCCAGTATGAGAGATCGAAGGAGGCCTTCAAGGTGTAGCTGGCAGCGAAGACGATCACCAAGAACTCGATGAAGAAAGCGGCGTAAGGCGGCCATTCGAGGGGAAAGAAGTACTCAATCAGAGATGAGAGCAACGCTGTCTCGATATAGATGGCGATAAATGAAAGGAGAGTCCTGCTGCCAGCCGCGTTCCTCTTTGATACTAAACTAACAGACTTCTTCAGGGAGAAGGAGAAGGAAAGGAGATAGGACGACAGGCCAAGAGCCCCGAGGAAAAGGACAGCTAGCTCCTCCATGCTCTCAACCTCGAATCTTTTCTTACCATCACCCAGCCCCTCATGTAAGCTATGAGGAAGTAGGATTTAAGCCATGAATGTATCTTTTGACACGGGGGGAGGTGAGTGAAAATGAAAAAATGAGGAGATTTTATTCCATCAGCATGTATGTTTAGCTGTCATCTGAGAGAGATAGCCGTACATGGAGGTCGTCCTTTGGTGCTCCATAGCGATCTTCGTAGCAGTAATTTCCCTGCTGTTTTTGGGAAATTTGAGCCTATTATCAAGTTGGGCGAGAAAGAGACAAACTCCCAGTTGAAATTCGCGTCGTTGGCATTAGTCTTGGTTATCGAGAAACGAACTTCAGCCACTTTTCTGGAGTAATCATTCCCTATTCTAGCTCAAGATTCCTTGATGTGAAACTTTCATATCCTGAGATGCTCTACTAACCATAGGCCAGAGGAGCGAACGATATTGCGACCATGTGGTGATGACTAGATGGGAATAGCCCCTACTGGATTAGGTAAGGGCAGTTTCGATGAAAAGTAACACGGCGGACGACAAGAGAGCAGAGAGATATCTTATTGTGGCAGCCATCATCGCCTTAGTGACGTTATATGTCCCAGCAATGATCATAGGAGCGCTTTATGGTTGGAACGATTGGAGCCTAGAAGTTGAATATTTACAGAACGTAATGCGTATGGCGGTCATTGCCTTTCTAATAGCGATTGCCATCGTAATCGACGTTTCAAGAAAAAAGGAGCCTCGAACTCGCCAAGAGGGACATGCCCTAGCTGAGGTCATCATAATCACAGTGATAATAATACATTCATTGGTTATTGTAGTGCCTACTTCACCATATATACCTCCCTCTCACTTTGAGAAAATCGAGTTCAAGGACGTATCCATTGCCCATACGTACACCGTGACCATAAACTTCACCAACACTGGGGCCACATCCACAAGCATAGCCTCCGTTTTGCTTAATGGCATTCCTTACAATGATTCTGGCTGGGTGGGAACCGTAAAGCCTGCAGTTACTGGCGACCTCACGCTCAACTCCGTTATCGCCGTAGGCGCTTCGAACACCGGGACAATAACATTCAGTGACGATTGTATATACATCCCCAGCGGATACAGGTTCACGGCTGGCGTCATTGTAAGGATAACCATCCATACGACTGGCGGGAAGGACTACGAAACTTCAGTGACATTACCTTAAGGGGAGATTGAATAAAGATGAAGCCTATAACCTGGGGCATGATTTTAACAATTCTCGGATTTATCTTCTGGGTAGTAGCTTCGGTGATGTTCGAGTTTATGCGAACATCAGGCCCGTATATAAGCACTTGGGGTACGAAGGATACAATGGACTGCCTGACTTGGGAACATATACCTAAATGCCTCACATTTTTCAGCTTGCCTGCTTCCATAGTGATAGAATACTACAATCTGTTGGAAAGGAAGAAGAGAACTAAGCTCATCTTTGTTATCATGATCGTTGTTATCATTTCATTGATTTACTATCTGATGCTCTTTCTGAGCCTTTGTGGCCTCTGCCCATTGAGCTCGCTCTAAAGATAGGTGAAGGTGAACTCCAATGAGTGAGGAAGAAGAGAAGAAGGCCACGGCCTTAGTTGAGCAGGGATCATAGGTGGTATTGAGAGGATGAAGGTCATCATTAGCCGAGGCCTTTCTGTCCTTTTGATAATCCTGTTGGGGTTGATCGCTTTTAGCTATTTCATCATGTGGTATAGCGATACCGGCATGCATCACTGCATTGGTGGCTTTGACAGGTTGCAGATCCTATATGTAGCGGCAAACCAAACCTCGCGGGAGGCCTATTGCAAGGTCTTAAACACCGGTTCCCATCTGTTAACTATAGATGAGATAAAGGTCAATGGCAGCAAAGTCATCACAAGGGACCGACTGCCCATAGTCATAAGGCCCTTCTGTGTCCGGGACTATAGGACCTTCGTTTTCAGGTACGATGGGCCTTGGAAAGGCTCGATAGTGATAGGCTTCCACACCTTGCCCTTCCCCGCCGACTGGGAGAAGCTGGTCGACCTCCAAGCTGCGTCCAGCAACCCGATAGATGGAGCGTATCCCGATAGATTTGAACTCCTCTCAGTTTACTTCTATCGGAATCTTGTGGAGATCGCCCGCTATATGGAGGCGGTCCTTTGGGGATCAATTGCTGCCTTCGCAGGGGTAGTCGCTCAGCTGGTTCTGACAAACCTGAAGAAGTTAGAGATAAAGATAAAGCACGTGCTGATCATAATGCTGCTCGCGTCCTCCCTTGTTCCTTACAGGCTGCATATGATCAAAAGGCCGCTGGTAACTTTCTCCGAAGATGGTGACATCTTGGGCGATGGAGGTGGGCCCTACGTGGATGGAGTTACGTGCATGCGCATCTATGTCTACGAAACAGTGGTATATCCTTCCAATGGTTTCGGCTTTGATGGATACCTTAGCCCCAGATCCATCCGTGTGAGGTTGGGGGATGTCCCTTGGAAGGATGAGAACCTGAGGGATATACCCCCGAGGTCATCGAAGAACCTGAGCATGGACTTGTACATCACCTTTCGTAATGGCACAATTCCGAAAATAGGAGTCGGGGAACGTCTGGAGCCCACGGAAATCTCAATGCTCTTCCTTGATCCGGATTCAGGCATGCACAGCATTGAAATATTAAGGGACTTAACCTACTATCCACCCCCACCGGAGCTCATCAACGAGGGCCATGCGTACTTAGTGGGTGTGGCCACAGATACATGGGTGCTCGATGTTGACGCCTGGTTCAGATATGCTTACTGGACTTCGTACGATTTAAATCCCTTTAAATATTGGGTGCGTTTAAGCTTTAGGATGACGATCATTTTACAGAGTATAATTTAAGAGAACTAACTAATTTAATGGAAAAGCCAAAAATGCAAGATTGCGAACTTGTAATTTATCGACGACGAAGGGTTATACTCCGGGGCCGTAGTTTTCTTATTAAACGCTTAGCGGCATAGTGTGTGCCATTAGAATAGGATCACATCAATGATAACCGCATACACCGCTACAGACTTAGCAGGCTTCGCCTTTCCAGATGCCCTCGATGAAGTCGTAGATGTTCTTTCTGAGGAAGCGCGTCAGCAGGGCTTTAGAGTTGAACTGGTAAGTCAAGTCCAGACAGGCGACATACCGAAATCTGAAGGTTAGGGTAACATGGTTATCAATACCAAGACGAGGAAGAAATTTCCTAGAGGTCATAATAAAGTGCTCGCTGATCTCCACTACACTTGAATAAGTCTTCAGGTGCATATCCTATGGAGTTTTATTGTATTCTTTAGTTTGAGTTGAGATAACTTGGTCCAAATCAGTAGCCTTCTTACTTGACCGAAAAAATGTATATCAGGTTAAAATGGATCTTCTATATCAAACGTGCCTTTCTTCCCATCAACCTTAAGCTTTATCCTCTCTATGAAGTTCATTCCTAGAAGAATTTTGATCGGTGCTGGATCGGGTATCTTGTGGACAGCCACAGGCAGCTTTTCGACCTCTATGCCAGCAACTTCCAGCTTATCCAATATGTTGATTGGAACCTCTATGAGTCCAGATGCTGTGACGAGTCTTACCTTTTGATGCGGTTTATTCGTTTCAAGCTCAAGGAGGTCTGATGTGACTGGAGGTATGACCGTTAGAGCTGCTCCAGTATCTATCAAAGCGTCCTCTATAACACTGTACCTCTTGCCTTCAAGCCTAGCCCTTACAAGTATCTTACTTTCCTTTACGTCCATATACATAGTACCCTTAAATGAAACAGGAAGCTGTACTTCTTTTCCTCATCAGTGGGGGAGTAAAATACATATGCGCCATTAATGTTCTTCTCCTTCAACCGTTTGTAAATCTCATCGTGGCTATCGGAAACGGCAACTACCTTCTCTTCCCTTAACGCTATCCACTTGCCAACATATTCCTTTTTGATATTCTCAATGTCCATCTGAGGCACGTTAGCACACATGTTAGATATACTCCATATCTTCATAGTCCAAAATTATATAAGCATTTATGAAGATTGGCTCATATCTTTCGTAGAAGAGATCAGGGATTAGGAGAAGCTGGAGAAGATCGGCAATGGAGAAACTGAGATCTAAGGATTCAAGGTCAGGGTGGTAAAAGCGAAGAATGGCGACACGAAGGGTCTCTATTAGTTAGAGGTTGTGGAGACGGCAACTGTGATGAGGGTCTACGAGGATGGCACGATCGCAGTAAAAAATGAGGGGAAGTTCTAGCGATTGAATCCTGAGACGCTTAAAATAGATGCAGTAAAGCCCATGGACGATCCTGAATAGGTGATGGAGATAGATAACCCAGGACCATAGTTTACTTATAAAATGCTTAGCGAGATTCGCATTGATAAACTTGAATGGCTGACACGGTTATTGCAATTATGGTTTCATCAATTCCTTTCTAGGAAGCTACATCAACTCGTGATATAACTTGATGAACCTATCAAGTGCAGCAGATATGGGCTGCCCGTCTCTATCGTATCAGTCATATTGTAATTGAAACCTAATTTGAACAGGGTCGGATAGCAACGGAAACTCATCCAACAAGGATGTTTCGGAGAGCCTATAACCAAGGAGATCCTTTAAGCGATAAAGTTCTTCAAATCTGGCATCGGCTAGGACTGCCACTTGCCTATAATATGCGGTTCTATTCCCATATGTGTAATTTATTATCTATGTTATCGCCGTAATATTCACGTTGCTATCGTTGTAAAGGTGGAAGTCTCCATTAGTCAGTCTTATAGACTAATGGAGAAGAATTGTATTACTCCAATCTCCTTATTTTTAAATGATTTCCACCTTTAGTGTAGTGGGTTATTGTGATTTGACATGGTAGGTAACTAAGATTATCATGTTGAAGGCGAAAGCTTTACAACGACAGTTCTAGCGGCCATATCGCCTAAGCGCTGCTTCTTACCACTTGCCAGTACTGAGATGATACCAACAATGTAGAAGAAGGGAAGGATATCGATTATCCTGAGCAGGTTCCTGGCAAAGGCTCGGCCCACGCCGATGATGGCAAAGGTCTCTTCGTCCACGACCTTGATGCCCACTGCCTTCTTCCCAATGGTCTGGCCAGATGTGCCCTCGAAGTATGTGAAGTAAAGGACCCATGGACCGAAGAAGGCGAGTACGACCGAAGCGGAAAAAGGAGCTATGTCCCTCGATAATAGCGCGTAAAGCGGGATAGAGGAAATCAGCATAAATATCAAGACGACCGCGGGGATAGCGGCTATGATGCTGTCTATGAGCACGGCGCCGAATCTGTCCACCAAGTTGGCATAATTAGGTGCTGCTGGCGCAGGTGTGGGCGGAGGAGGCGGTGGCTGAGTTTCTGCCGTATTCATCCCATCATCTCTGTCTTATGGTTTCATCTTCTCATACTTAAAAAGGTACCACTCTACAATTTGCCTGCTAGCTCATTACAGCGTTTTTAAATCATAAACCCGAAGAAATAATTTTTTTCAAGAGAAGGTGGCGCTGGGTTATCTACTTGAAGCGCTTCACATACAGGACCTAGGGCATAGAGGTCGATGTAGTAGATGTCGTGGAACCGGCCCCAACCATATACACCAGTAATAGCTATCGCTATGATCTCCGTGACGAACATGGAAACGAAGATCGTAGCGACTACAACCTTGAGCACATTTCTTTGGTTTATGTTCGTGAGCTGTGTCATCCTATAGGATGCCAGGATGGTGTAAAGTGAGTCGCCCCAACCTGTGATCGATTGGTGACCGATCCACTCCCTACTCATGTGCGGAGCCAGAGCTATGTCCGTGGATGTGACTTTGGGGCGAACCACCGTTGGCCAAACGAACATCTTAATCACGCCCGGCGTGAAGTTGTAGCAAGGTTCGGTCATGAATCCTATCCTTCCCCAAAGCTGCGACATTACGAACCAAGTTATTATGCCCGAAAGCGGAAGCACGAAAGACATCCAGAGGCTGAAGCCCGTGTATAAGAAGAACACCATCAGCAATATGTATGATATGGCCAAAATCGCCCAAGATGTCCTGTACGATATGGGTTCAAGCTTCTCTTGCTCCGAGTGGCCTCCAAGCGCTGCCTTTATGGTACTTATGATGTGGTCCCTTTCTAAAATTAAGGTTATGAGCACGCTGCGGCTCCCCCCTTCTCTTAGTAAAGTAGGTAAACACCCCCATCCTCCCCTTCCTTGACATCCACGATCTTCTTCCCGTTTCCCATCGGTCTATCTGGATTGATCTTCACCTAGCTGACTACGGCACCCTTTTCCATGTTCGCCCTAAACTCTATGATCGCATATTCATCGCCCCTCTCCTTGACTATTCTCACCATTTTGAAGAGCTGCACCTCGCAACTAGGCTTGAATTTGTCGAAGAACTTGTTCTTCTTGAGGCAGCCCCTCATTAATATCTTCGTCATGTCGACCTTCAGCACTTTGAACTCCTCCAATCTTTGCTTCTCGCCCAATCCAATGTACGAGAGGATAACGACGTTGTCATCGTAAATCCTGAACGTTACGCCCCTGTCGATCATTCTCGCCTGGAAGTAATCCTTGCCCCTTTCTGCGCCTTTGCTGATTTCTACCTTAAATCCTTGGACTATTTTCACTTCCATACCGATCTCGATTAACTTGTCGTAGTCGGCGATCTCCTTGGCCAGTGATTTTATCCAATCCTAGTCCAAGAATTTCTTGGCGGAATCCGGGTCGCCAACTAGCGTTTTCCATCCTGCAATATCTCTGACTTCGAGCCATTCTCCCTCTACTTCTCTCAAAATGGTTCACCTAAACTTGCACGAAGTATCAAGAAAAATCGACCTCCAGACATGGGGTTCGATGTCCTCATAGGTCGATAAATGTGGATATTCCTCCTCGGCTATGTTGATGATTGTTTTCAGGTTTCTGGAAACCCTCTCGTCGAATCTGGACGTGCCTATGTCCTCTGGATCGATCTCGAAGCGTGAGAAGGGCGTAGCACTCATCGCTGTTGGGCTCGCCGCCCCACCAAAGGTAGACATCAGATTGCTTTGCCTCATCTTCTTTAATTAGGTCCTTACAGAAATTCTTGGCTATATCGCAGGGATAGCGGGAGTATAATTCCCTAATCCTTTTTCTTAGGCCTTCCTCAGCCTCCTCACCCAAATTAAGCCCACCATCTCTGAACCACTGTATGAATTCTTCCAATACGGTGACGTCAGCCCAACATGAGGTCTTCCGAGTAAAATGGAGCACTTGTCCGCCATCATCGGCATCCCATGAAGTATACATTTTTATATACCTTTGACCCCTCTACAAATCATGGCAGTTATACCGGTTAAGCTGAACGAAAGGGAGGTAAGAAATCTTGACACGCTAGTAGCGTCCGGGATCTTCAAGAGCAGGAACGAAGCAATAAGGGTATTGGTGAGCGAAGGAGTGAGGGACAGGCTTCAAGCTCTGTTCTCAGAGCAAACCGAGGGCATCTCCGAGGTCGTCGGATTTATGGTCAAGAGAGCGATGAGAGAAAAGGGTGCAATACGAATTATCTCAAGGATTACGCCCAGCGAACTCATCGCTGAGGAAAGGGACAGATCTTGAAGGAGACATACTTGGATACAAACGTCCTGTTGTCCCCCTTCCATGCGGGCGACTCTTTTGCATCCGAATCCCTGAGAATTCTCCGAACGAGGAGAATCTATAAGGTTACCAGTCCTGTGACATTGGTCGAGCTCTGTGCCACCGTCTCCAGGCTTAGGCGCGAAGGTACATTGGCGTTTGAGAAGCAGATAGAGGAAAGCCTCAACAGGCTCGGGCCTTCCGAACAGGTCTACGCCTTGGCGCTGTTCTTTCTCTCCTTCGGATCCGTGAAGGTTATAGGCATGGATACGGTCGCTAAGGCTCCTTTTGACGACTTGTCCTTTGCGACGCTTTTAGAATTTATGGAGGCATGTCGAATAGCCCCTCTAACGCTTTTGAGGAGTCTTGACAACGTGCACATCGCTGCAGTGAAGGTGATGAAGAGGCAAGGCAGGACTATCGATTATCTCGTGACCTGCGATAAAGGGATCCTTGGGAGGAGGGAAGAGCTAAGGAGGACGGTGGATGTGCCGGTGCTCTCCCCTGCGGAACTAGTAGAGACTGTGCGTGTCTAGTGTTCTGGATATGCTTAAAAGTATGACATGCTATAGAATGCAATAGACCTCTAGGAAGCGTTTGACGTAGAATTTGGGAGATATCATGCCATTCATGGAGAAATAGGCTTTGATGAACTTTGGACATCGCCCCAAGGGTTTAAGATTGTAGTTGAGGTCAAGAAAACCAATGTCTTCGCTATCAAGACCGCAATTCTCGCAGGATATGTCAATGAGCTCATTTCAGAGAAGAAGATTGCAAATTGGGATCAGGCCTTGGGCCTATACATAATCGGACGACCTGAACCTGAAATGTCTCAGTTAGAGAAAACAATCATCGGTGAACATAAGGCTGATCAGTTGAGGATTCCTTGCAACAAATTTGCCATACTCACCGAAGCGCGTGCTCAAGCTCTACAAGAGAAGGTGGGGCATAGAGACGAGCTACAGAAAGATCAGAGAGTTCCTGCCAAAGACTACTTCTAGGAGCTGGGTCGTGCGTATCTTCTACTTCGTTCTTGCATGCATGACCTACAACGCCTGGATTGTGCTCAATGCAAAAGCCAAGGAAAAGGTAACGGCCATAGCGATAAAGCTCAACTACATCTGGAACATCTTCATGTTCTACCAGATGGAGATTGGAAAGGCGGGTTGATGAAAATGCCAATATTCGCATCTACTCGATTAGAAATCTTATTAAGTAAGAAATGTAAGATTTTTCTTGCAAAGTTATAAAATCAAGGTGAAGTGGTGTATTAAAGAAGGAAAATGTATGAAGGACCAGATAGTTTATGGGCTGGTTACGGTAACGGACAAGGGGCAAATATCTATTCCGGTGAACATAAGGAGGGAGCTTAATTTGGATAGCGGGGATAAGCTGTTCATTATAAAGAGGAAAGATGGAGCAGGATTCGTATTCATAAAACTAGAGATGATCGATAAGTTAATGGGTAAGATAAGGACTGACGAGGATTTCTTCAATAAATTGCAATAATTCTGGAGGCTAAGCTATGAAACAAAGAAAACTTGACTTGGTGAATGAATACAAGATATACTATACTGCAAAAACTACTCCTGAAGTTGTAAACATCGAGGAGGGAAGGTCCATAGAAATAGAGGGGAAAGGTGCACCCGAGAGTGACGAGTTTCAGACAAAGGTTTCGGTTTTATACTCTCTTGCCTATGGCATCAAAATGATGATGAAAAAGGAAGGAAAGGATTTTACAGTTGCAAAGCTTGAAGGTCTATGGTGGGTGGATTCTGATAAGCCATGGATAGAGGTTCCTCGTAAAGAATTGGGATGGAAACTTCTTCTCCGGCAACCTGAGTTTGTAACTTCTGAAATTGTTGATAAAGCTAAAAAAGAAGTTATAGAGAAGAAAAAGATAGAGCTTGTGAGTGAAATTAAGTTCAAAAAGATGAAGGAAGGCAAATGCGTTCAGATATTGCATATCGGCCCATATTCTACTGAACCTGAATCATTGTTAAAAATGTATAAGCTTATGGAGGAGAAAGGCTTAGTTTATAACGGATTTCATCACGAGATTTATCTCATTGGTCCTGGCCGATCGGGAAAATTTTCTCCTAGTAAGTTAAAACAATCTTAAGACAGCCGGTGAAGGATAAAGGTGAAGAGTATGAGGAAATGGAAGTGTAAAGATTGTAAATTTTACAAACCGATAAATGCAATAGAGGGAGATTGTTTTGGACATAAAGTACCGGCAAGTATGGATGTAAGTAAATGTCCTCAAAAAGCATTTCAGCCGAAAGATCGCCTTTAGCACTTTGATCAACTTTATCAAATAGTAAGGATATTAACAGTTTAAAGGAAGGAAAGGAAAGATGAGTAGAAAACAACGTAGGTCTTGGCAGGAGAAGCTAATGAATGATAACGATCTACCTAAGGTTAAGAAAATCACCGGTAAAATGAGTAAGAAGTGGGGTACTGGTACTGTTGTTATTCCAGCACCAAGAGAGGTTGTATTTCTTGTCTTAGGGCATAATGCAAATCAAGGGGATTGGTAGAAGTTTGGTTGCTCAAATAAAGGAGTTTTTAAGCAATATTGGATGAAATTCTTAACGGTATTAAGCTCTCCCCGTTGAATGATTAAAAAAGTTGCCATGTATGTTGAAAGAATGGAGGCTAATGTCGGTAAAATGAAGCAGAGCTGAAGAAAGGGAGATGGTGGTCAACGGCGTAGGGGTTAGGACGAAAAAGGCAGAGGAAGCCAGAAGGAGTTGCTAAAAAGCTGAAGTTTGTCGACAGCGGACTCATGATGAGAGTTAACTAGAACAACACCGTCTTCGTAGAACGCGGAGGGAAGCCCAGAGGATATGGACGATGTTATAAGGTCGGTATACATTAATTTAGTTGACTCCGCTGGAAAGGATTATCACGGAAAGAAGGAAGTAAGCACTTGCTGCGTAATAGCGCCAGATGGTGAGGAATGCAGATGAAGCTATCCGACAGGGTTCTTGAGCATATTTCCAAGCGACACCCGGAGGTTGCGCTCTATATAGCTGTGAGATAGTTGAGACTACTCAAGATCCCGATCTGATCATCAGGGGGTCCAGGGGTGAACTCAAAGCCTTGAAATTCTACACCGAACTGCATATTGGGCCAAAATACCTCGTTGTAATATATCGCAAGGTTCATGAAGAAAAGGTTATTATAACCGCTTACCTTACTTCCAATCCTGCCAAGGTTAAAGGTGATGTGATATGGCGAAAGTATCAGTGAGCCTGGAAGAGGTGGATTTGGACTACGACGAAGAGTCTGATGTGCTGTACATCAGCTTTGGCAAGCCCAGAGAGGCCAAAGACAGCTTCGAGGTTGAAGACGGAGTCATATACCGAATTTCGGACAACGAAATCGTGGGAATAACGATAACGAACTTTAAAGCAAAGACAGCAAAGAGATAGCACGACAATATCAGGATGACAAAGGCGAATAACTTTTCAACTGTTTGGTGAGAAGGGATGCAGCCCAGATTTTGGATGTCTGACTTTGGTTAGGAGGCGAGCATGATGGCCTTAATTATTCTATACTCGCCCTGTTCTTCGAGATTGAGCCAGGTTTAATGAAGCCGAAGAAATAATGTGCTCGATAGATAGGTATGATGCTCCTTTTGTAGCAGCTGCATTAAGCACGGCATGCGATGGTATTTGGAGCGATGACAAGAAGAAAAAAGTAATAAGATAAGATAGATGAACGCGTTCCCTCTCGGTCATGCTGATGATCGCCTTTAGGTTCCTCGAGACCTTCTCGTCGAACTTGGGAATACCGATGTCCTCTTGACTTAACTCAAGACAGGTTTGTTAAGCTATTCCAAATATACAACGATGAGCCAATGCCCAGGTCTAGGGGTTCTTGGGCCGATGTTAATAAAATACTCTGTAAGTATGTCGAAGTAGATAGCCTCGAAATTGCTGAGAACATCTTTAACTTCGTTCTTGTTTATTGGCCTCTCCTTAAGTGTTCTTGGCGTGGCTACTGAACTCTATGTCCAAACCCAATTCCTACTGTCTCACTACGTGGTAGCTAAATGGATATTTTAGATATTCATATCTATTAAACAAATGTATGTTAGGATTCCTTGCCCGAAATGGCCAAAAAGGACCTTGAAGCTATCGCCTAAGAATTCGTCAATCAACTGAGATGAAAGACTGGTTTGCTGACAGCCTAAACCCCTTTTTCTAATAAAATAACTTGAAAATACGAGAATAGAGCATCTTCGGTGCCTCAGACTCCCTATCTTCCCAAGTAGCACAACCATTTGACTAACGCAGTATTGCTGTTGATACGTTGAGCTTCTTCATGAACTTAAGTACTCTGTCCTGACAAGGCAGGATAGGATAGATCATATGGAACATTGTACTCCTACAGAAAGTTTAAATATAAATATAACTATAGCTATAATTATGACTACAACTATTCAGGTTAGCAGGAAGACGAGACAACTCTTAGATGCTTTAAAAAGAAGGCTTTCTGCGAAAAGCTATGATGAGGTCATACAGAAGCTTATGATTGAAAAATTGGAAATCCCTACTTCGATGTTTGGCTCCAATCCCAAGCTATCCTCTTTCACCGAAAAAGAGGAGGCGGAATTCCATGAGTTACGATTACGTGATTGATGCATATGCCTGGATAGAGTATTTCAGAGGTTCAAAACACGGTGAAAAAGTCAAGCGTTACGTTGAAACAGAAAATGCAGCAACGCCTACGGTAGTAATTGCTGAGTTGAGTAGGAAGCTTCTCATGGAAACAAAAAGGGGTGCAGAGACCGCGGAGGGCAGAAAGGCAAAGCTTGATTTCATAGGAACATCGACGATAATCGTTGACCTTTCACGCGATATTGCTGAGCTTTCAGGAGAGATTGATGTGGAGAGAAAAAATAAAATGAAAAACTGGGGATTGGCGGACTCGATGATTTTGGTGACAGCCCGCAAGTCCAATGCGAAGGTAGTTACTGGAGACAAGCATTTCGTCGATCTAAAAAACGAGGTTGTTATGATAAAATAAGCGCTTTTGATTGGCTGTTGTTTATACATCTAATTCCCTTCGAAGTCGAGGGAGGTAAAGTTCGAAGAGCTCGGGTCCATCTCGGGTAGCTTCAGGAAGGTTGTTGGCCTGCTGGGCAGGTTGAAGGGGGAGTCGGTGCTCCTGCTCGCAGACACCTTCTGAGGCTTGACAGGACGGGTAGGCTCCCGTGCAGATACCTAAATGCTATCGAGGACGTAGCCTACGAAGGCATCGGGCTCGCGGAGGCACTCGCCGGATGGGCGGATGCAGGCAGGAGGGGGAAGAGCCTCGACAGCGCCTCGGTCAACTGGTGCAAATGGTTTCGAAGGAGGGCGACCCTGATGAGTTTGGGAGGCTTGGGCGCGCATTCGAGGGCATAAGCTGCAACTTCGAGAATTGGCTCCTCATGCTCAAGAGTTACTTGGAGATACCCAACATGTGGTCAATTCCAACTTTTTATCCTAGGCCTTACCTCGTCTTCTTCTGCTTCTTACCAGCCAACAATGCCTCCAGCGAAAACATCTTTGACAATATCACCTGTGCCTAACTCCAGAGAGGCCGCCCATCGACCTGCTCTCGGAGCTGCCCATGCCAACCACTATGACCCACAGCACTTTTTCAAGCTCCACTATTTTTCAACATGTTTAAGCATCTGTCGGCTTCACCCTGTGTTCGTAGAGCCTGTTCTCCGTGTCGACGTAGCTTATTGCTGCTATTCCTGGCTGCTCCTCCTTTGAAGGTGCCTTTTGTTCTTCTGAAGTCTATGACTATGCCTGTCTCGCAATCCTTGAAGGCTGTTGGTTGAGCTACTCTAGACTGTTGAGAAGCTTATGGCCGAGCTGATACAGAATGGATTGTTGATAAAATAGATAATAACTCTATCTTGTCAACAGATGTTATTTTGAACTTCGTGCAATGTCAACCCATGTAGATTACTTCATCCAATCCTTTGAAATGCTCGTCTCCAGTAATTATTTTGGCTTTAAGTGTTCTTCCTGCAGCTAGCACAATTCCATCTGTTAGGCTGGGTTTTTTAATTCCCTCTGCCCTCGCCTTCTCAGAAAGCTCTAGGTAGGCCCTTGCTACTGCTATGCTTAACTCTGAGTCGATCTCCTTTATGACACTACTCACCTCAATAAAGCTAAGCCTTCTGGCAACATCTTCTTCTTTCATGCCTTCGCACATACATTTTCTCGCGACTTCAGCTATTACAATGGACGGAGTGACTACCTTCCCAGCATCGACGTAATCCTTCACGATCCTCCCAGAGCCACTGCCTAAGAAATACTCGATCCACGCGTAACTGTCAGATAAGATCAATCTCTATCTTCCAGTCTATCCTTCTCAGTAAACTTTGAAATTCGCCCCTTATCTACGCCAAACATGTCGCTTGGTACGCCAGCCTTATCCTTAAGCAGCTGTTCAATAACCTCGTCGTAGCTTTACACATACATGCGTTTCTTCAACGCTTCCAACAACCTTAGGTTTCGACGCTTTATCTGTATGGTACTAGCCATATAACTATAAATTATAATTTATAACTTAATTTTCCGCTTACCCAGCCCTATTTCATATCTATATCTGCCTATTTTTATCTCCTTTATACAGTGATAATGTCGGATGGAAGGTGCTTTGGTATTAGAATTACTGATGCGGTTCTTCTCGTGGAAATAATACCGCTCTTAGATTTATATGAAATAGAGCCACGCTAACAGTTAAATATTATAAATAATAATTTATTATTAATCAATGACGATTCTTTATGATTACCACCATACCCGTGAAGGAATCGTTTACAAAGTTTCTAGGAAAATCTATTGCGACATATCAGATCCTAATTTACCTAAAGAAGCGAAGAAAGGCAGACATGGTATGAGTGAAATGTCTTTATCAAATATTCACGAAAAACATATTACCATTTAATTTTAATTTGTGATGATTTCAATGATAATCAATTTCCATGAACACCCTGGAGAAGATGTAGATGAGCGCATGAGGATAGATGGGATTGACTTATCGGTGCTTCTGCCCGTTGGTTCAGAAAACTTGACCCGTGCGATTAGAATGAGCGAGAAGGGAAGTGGAAGATATGTGCCTTTCTTTTGGGTCGCCTCCCTTGACCGAATCGATGAAGCCTGCAGAGATCTAGAGAGCTATGTGAACGAGAAGGGGGTTCTTGGAGTAAAATTCCAGCCCCTGATCCAGCATTTCTTTCCTGATGACCAAAGACTCTATCCCTTCTACGAGAGGTGCCGGGAGCTCTCCATCCCCGTTCTCTTTCATACAGGCGTTGTGGCCTTTCGTCAGGAGTTAGGGATCCCACACTTGGCGAAGTTTGGCTACACGATTCCAGGAATAGACCAGATCGCCCATGAGTTCCCAGATCTCAAAGTAGTTATAGCTCATATGGGAGGCAATTACCACTATGAGGCTCTCATCCTAACACAGAAACACGAGAATGTCTACATGGACACAGCTTACCTTCACTTCTTCTGCGAAAGGATGTTGCCTCGCATCGAGCCAGTGGAGATGATCGAGCATGCTGTGAAGATTGTAGGATCAGAGAAGATATTATATGGTGGCGAAGGGACCACTCCTACGGTTATACGAAGTTCAGGCCTCTCCAGTAGGGAGAAGATGAACATCCTAGGGGAGAATGCAAGGAAGCTGCTTAGACTTTCTCAAAGCTGAAAATAGTAGAGTAGAAACGGAGCACCAAGTGTAGGTTCAATAGTCAATCTATTTTGTTATTTCGAAAAAGGTGAGATGAAGTCGAAAGTTAAGATTTTTGCTTGGCAGAGCAACGGTCTAGGTGGAGAATGTGCAATGCACGCGCCTGTCATCTCCCCAAATATTACAAGAGAAGCCTATCGAATAACCTATGGTAGTAAAGACCCCCGAGGAGGTGCTCCTATTTACTCTCAAAACGAAGAGGGCCTTCAACCAATAACCTCGAAATATGGATAGCAGGCTTCTCACGGAAACGATCGAAGCAAGGTTCACGAAAGAGAGGCCTGAAAGGTTGATCAGAGATAGGGCCCATAACAGCGACAAGCTTGACAAAGGGATGAAGTTTTTAGTCTTTCTGGCAGCTGTAGCGGCTTGAAAAAAGAGGATGGGAAGAAGCGATGGCCTGCAGCGGAATACCTGCTGGTGACAAGGATGTTCTTCGGGATCTTGGGAGGCAGATCGCTGAAATCGCTGCTTCTCCTGTTAATGAGAAGCATGCTGAGCTGCAGAGGGGGGTGAATAATCTGGAGATGGTGAAGCCTCCAGTCTATATTTACGAAATTCCATGGCATGAGATGAATGTTGGCGACGAGCTTACATTAAGGACAAGGCACCCGTTATGCCAGAAGTATGAGGAGAGGCTGAGGCGCCTGATCTACAAGTGGAGGCATGGGTTGGGGGTTCTAGTGGATGATCCTCGTTTCAGTAACTGCCTGAGCCTGGAGCCTGTTGTTGAGCATCCGCTCCAAGATTATGTTGCCGACACTGGCTTTGGCATTAGCATTAAGGAGGATATTATCAGGGTTGACGAGAGGAATCCTGTTGTTTCCCACCGTTACCGTGTTCAAATCAAGTGTGAAGAGGACATTGAGAAGATCCTGATGCCTGAAGTGTTATTCGACGATGAAAGTTCTGAGGAGGACTTCGAAATGCTTTGTGAGGTTTTTGACGGGGTTCTGCCTGTTGAGAAGCGTGGAGTCAGCACCTTCTGGTTTGCCCCATGGGATTTAATCGTCATGTTGACTGGGGTTAAGGAGGTTCTCATAGACATGTTTCGCAGACCTAGCTATGTGCACAGGCTTATCGAGAAGATGGTTGACGTTTGGCTCTACCGGCTGGGCAAGTATGAGAAGCTTGGATTACTGCGCGACACTCCGATGAGGCTTTGGGGGGTGGGTGCGGCTCAGGCTTTTGCAGCGGTTTCCCCAGCTATGCATGAAGAGTTTGCTTTGAAGCACGAGAAGCGCTGGTATGAAAAGTGGGGTTTCAACTATTATGGGTGCTGTGAGCCGCTTCACCATAAGGTTGAAGTGTTAAGAAGAAATATTCCTAGGCTGCGCAGGATCTCGATGAGTCCTTTCATTGATTTCGACAAGGCTGTTGAAAATGTTAGGGACGAATTCATATTCGCCTGGAAGCCCAATCCTTCGGTTCTGGCTGAATCGAATTGGGACCCGGAGGTGGTGCGTAGGGATATGGAGAGGAAGCTTGACAAGGCTAGGAGGTTTAAATGCGTAATGGAGATTCATATGAAAGACATAAGCACTGTAAGATACCAACCTCAGCGCCTATGGGAATGGGCGCGAATAGCTACCGAAGTTGCAGAAAAGTACGTATAATAAAAAACTGTGGAGCTAATATGTCCAGATTTTAAGAGAAGCCAAGAGCTTCTTGATCAAGGTTAAATCAGGTGGCTGGGATAGGTGAACGAGACCTACTGTAAACTGTAACTATAGTCTGCTAACAAAGGCATGGAGGCAGGTAGGAATTTTGACATGTGGTGACAGCATGTTTGATCCACATCATCTCTGCTGAGCCAGCAATAGGCAAGCTCGTGAGCAGCCGAAGCCATCTTTTGCAAAAAAGTTGTTTCCATTACCCAGCAACAGGTAAAACTTAATTGAGTAAAATTTCTTTTATATCATATTTAGTTGTAACTCAAATGGTTATGTGAAGGGATTAGTATCTCCTGCATCTTTGATGCAATTATCTTTTCGGTCAGATTGATGCCTGTGTCGAAGAAAAGTTGCGCGATGGTCCCCACATTCATTCTTAGGAATTCAGATATCGTGTAGATCCTGTCTTCGGATTCTGTCTCTCTCAATCTCATGAGCAGATTCAGAGTCTCTGTGGAGAAAGAGGAGATTCTTTCCATCGCATTCATATCATTACTATGTTCGTAGAATGTACCAGTGTAATCCTGAAGCCTTTTTAACTCTGCGCGCAAAAATTCTGCCCTACAAAAGAGCTCCTCGACATCTGCGCCAAGGACCGTGCTAATCAATGCACAGACCGAATCCATTAAGAGCTTAGAGCATCTAAGCTTGGCATGCATCAGTTGGCCCCAGGCCTGATCGATCTTCTGTGCTAGAAGGTTAAAAATTTCTCCTGATACAATCCTGAAATCATCCATGTAGCTCTTGTACTCTCCTCTGCGAAGAGCCTCTGCCATACGAGCAAGTCTCCTATCAATATTAAACATCCTCATCGTAATTGAAACCCAGAACTGGTTCTCCCTCTCATCTGCATTGTAGAAAGCATCCTCAGCCTTCCTTAGGGCGCTGTTGCATTCCTCCCATCTTCCCTTTTTCCAGGCCTCAAATGCCTCAACGACTCTTTTCCAAGCGAGCATGCAAGTGGAGCCGTGGCGCCATTCTCCAGAAACAGTGAACTCTTGTCTGGAACGTTCAAACCAAGACTTCGCCTCACTTAGCCTGAATGAAAGCATGAGAAGGAAGCCCAAAGAGGAAGCGATCATGGCGCTGATGGCCAGGTCTCCATTTTCGTTGGATATCCGATAAACCTCCTGATAGTGCGCCTCAGCATCATCGTATCTCTTAAGCGCTATGAGAAGGTTGCCGTAGTTGAAATGCGCTACAATCTCTCTGGGATTTACCCTAAGTGTCTCCTCATAAAATTTTTCCGCCTCATCATACCTCTTTAACTTATGGTGTAGTAGGAGGGCGTAATTGAGGCGAATGTTGGAATCTCCTCTATCCAATCGTATGGCTTCCTTGTAGTGTTTTTCAGCCTCTTCGAACCTCCTGAGTTTCTCAAGTAGGAGGGCGTAATTGTTGTGTGCCTGAGCCAGGTTAGGATTGATCTTCAATGCCAACTTGTATTGCTCCTCAGCCTCCCAGTACCTTGCATCATTGTAGAGAAGAAAACCATAGTTGAAGTGGGCTTCAGCTAGATTGGGGTTTTGCCGTAAAACCTCTTTGTAAAACTTCTCAGCCTCCTCATATCTATTAAGTTCCTGAAGGACGAGTGCGCAATTATTTAGCGCCTTGATGTGCTTTGGATCTGCCCTTATCGCCTCCTTGTAGTGTTTCTCAGCCTCCAAGTATCTTTTCGAAATGTGGAGAAGAAGCCCGTAGTGGTAATGGAAGTCAGGATTTATCGGGTCTAAAAGCAAAGCCTTTATGTAGTGCTTCTCAGCAAGATCATATCGTCTGTTATCAAAGAAGGCCATTCCACAGTTGATGTGGGCTATCGCCAGATTTTTCCTCGCAAGGCGCTTCACCTCTCTGCTTCTGGCAACCTCTTCAGCTGCTTCAAAAAGAGGGGGAACAGCGAACATATTCCCCATGTTGCCAATCTCCGCTCCGATGCATATCAGAAAGAATGCGACTGCATCATATTCTCCAGTTCTCTTAGCTACCTCCATAGCCATATTGATGGCTTCCCGTATCCTGCCTTCATTAGTCAATTCAGCTATCTGACTCATCCATTCCTTCATGCTCTCAACCTCGAACCTCTCTCAGAGCCCTTGCCCCCTATCCTTATCGTCCCCGTGCCTCTCAGAATGCAATACCGAGACTTGAGATGTAACAGCATCTTTGACCGCCGCAAGGGGTTTGTGAATTCGGAAACACTAATACAAGGATGATGGAGGATATGCTGCTCTCAGATTGCTGTAAGTTTCCTCAAATATCAAGTAATTCCAGACCGCGCGACGGTGCACTTGGTGGCAGTTCTTTAGGTGGTAACAGGCTTTCCTTATATTCTCGAAGTTCTTCTCGCATTTTGAGCATGTGAACATGTCTTTAGCAGTGCTTTACAACTTCTTATGATTGACGGACAAAAAGATAGTAGAGGGGTGAGTGAAAGTGAAAATGAATATTATGCTGACTTTTGCCCAATTGAGGCCTAGAGTTGGCAAGCACCGGGAAAAATTTCCTTCCAATTATCTACGAAAATGTAAGCGAGAATACTGAAAGCCTATGAGAAAGTGCAGACATTTGGCTGCGATAATTAATGATTTTTAAGCGACCACAATTGAACCTTAGCCACAAACCTAACGACTCCTCGGTCACCTTCCCGTATTCCATATTCTTTGGAACTCCTGCTCCAGATCGGATGCCAGATCATGGCTTCTTATCACGAGTAAATCTTCGTTGTTTTCTTCATCTGCCGAATCTGTCCAGTTGAAGCTTCCTATCAAGACGATGTATCCATCAATTATTGCGACTTTGTGGTGCATAAAATTTGGATTCGTGTCGTTCCTGACTTGGACACCAATTTCAGCAAGTCTGAAGTACTCGCTGTACTTACTAATTTGTGACTTTTCAAAGACTATTTTAATGTCGACGCCCCTATGGTAAGCGCTTAGGATCGCATCGCCTATGCTATCTAAAGTGAAGCTGTAGATCAAAATGTGGATGCTCTCGTTGGCCCTTTCTATCCAATATATCACCTGAGAGGCAGCGCCCCCTTTTGGAGAGAAGCGCACTGCCAATATAATTGGCTCTCCATCGATGGCCACGTTCTTAGCTTCTAATTCGGATACCCTATTCTCAAGGTTTGCCTTGTCTTTCTGCAGTGAAGCTATCTCATCCTGCAGGATTTCCTTATCGTTCTTTAGCGACTCAACCTGGTCCTGAAGTGCATTAATTTGTTTTGAAGTTATGGTATAGCTACCGATGCTCCCTATGACGATTCCAAAAATGAAAAAGATCGCTGCTATTGACGCTTTTTTCAAACTTTTTTCCACCGCTTCTTCACCGGTATGCCTTGATATCTATATTTTAGGTTACTCCTCCCCATATCCAGCTTTTGCGTAATTTTCCCCTGTTAAGAATCTTCATCATGTTTTTAAGCAGAGTATCTGGATTCCAAGTCGCTAGGATTTGGAACTTAGGAATCCGTGCACAGTCTACTGGTTGAACAACAACCTATATCTAAACATAACGAACAGATGCTCTAACAATTGCTATTTCTGCATAAGAAACTTTAGGAATGGTGTTGGAAAGTTCAATCTTAAACTGAGAGGTGAACCACATGTTTCCGAGGTGATATCGGAGCTTCAAGATGCCATAAACAGGAGGAGCTGGAACGAGATCGTATTCTGCGGGTTTGGAGAACCATTTGAAAGACTTGACTGCCTTCTAGAGGTTATGCGGTGGATAAGGAAGTACCATGGGAAAAACTTGAAGGTCAGAATCGATACTAATGGCCAAGGATACTTGCTCAATGAAGGCCGGGACATAGTCAAGGAGTTAAGGGAAGTTAAAATAGACAGGATAAGTGTAAGCCTTAATGCGCATGACAGAGAGACCTACAACCGAGTTTGCAGACCGAGATTCGATGATGCCTTTGAGAAAGTTCTTGAATTTGTTGAGAAAACTAAAAAATATTTTTCTGTCAATATAACGGCGGTTGCCATTCCTGAGGTTGACATTCCCAAAGTCAGAGAGATTGCTCAGAGGATTGGAGTTGAATTCAGGGCTAGAGAATTCGTACCTTGTTTTTTTAATTAATGTCAACGAAGAATCGACAACGCTTAAATCGAGGGTTTATTTTCGCGTGATGGGGAAAAACTGTTGATAGGAAATACAAGCCTAGCTTCTCTCCCGCGTCTAAGGGAATATTCTAGCCACAGAATATCAAGCTACGACACAACTGGTGGAAATGAGGATGCCTGGCAGATCAAGGGTGGCGAGCGGAAGGTGCTCGCTGAAATCGATGGCCCTGCCTGCATAAAGCATGTGTGGATGACGCTCGGCATTCCGAAGGAGGACTATTTGCGCCGCATCGTCCTGCGCGCTTTCTGGGACAACTGCCCTGAACCAAGCGTGGAATGCCCGATCGGCGACTTCTTCGGTATGGGCCATGGAATTCGAAAGAATTTTGTCACCCTACCCCTTCAGATGAGTCCTCAGGATGGGAAGGGCTTCAATTCCTGGTGGCCGATGCCCTTCAAGAGGAAGGCCATCATAGAGGTTGAGAACCAAGGGGAAGAAGCCTACTGGCACTACTTCTACATCGATTATGAGAAATATGAATCCCTAGAGGCGGTCAAGGATCTGGCTTACTTTCATGTGCAGTGGAGGCGCGAGCCTGATACGAATGGCTGGGCATTCAGGGAAAGGCTAGATCGGGAATCGATCTGGAAGGACCCGCGCATTCGTAACACAGATGGAAAAGACAATTACGTCATCCTGGAGATCGATGGGAACGGCATCTACTGCGGTGCCCACTTGGACATAGATTGCTTCCAAAGAAATCCAAACGATTGGTATGGCGAAGGGGACGACATGACCTTCATCGATGGCGAGAAATGGCCTCCTTCTCTTCACGGGACCGGTACCGAGGACTGGTTCCACTGCGCCTATAGTCCTACGCAGGAATACAATGCCCTGTACCATGGTATCATCCTCCACAGTGGAACTCCCGAGTGGCCGTGGAGGGGCAAGCAGACGGTCTACCGTTATCACATCGAGGACCCGCTGCGGTTCCACAAGAACATCAAAGTGACGATAGAGCACGGGCATGCGAATAAGCTCAGCAACGATTACGCGAGTACGGCTTACTTCTACCTTTCAGAGCCGAAGAGGGGAGGGCCGCCGCTACCACCTGTCGAGGCGAGACTTCCAAGACCGAATGAGGAGGTATACGTACCAAGGAAGAAGTAATGAATTGAAGTCTCCCCTCGAATCGAGCAGGACCTGATAGTTGTTATGCATTGGTTAGGTGGCAAGTGGGGGGGAGAGGAGGAAAAAATTCAGGACATTTGGCCATGAACTCGATGACCATATGTCCTTTACCTTGCCACCCGTCCTTAATGGATGCACTCAGGCTTATATGTTATTTCCCAAATCGCCCCCAAATTACAATCGGTGGACCTTTGTTGCTTGTAAAAGATGTAGTATCGGTCATAATTTATAGGAGATGACATCATCAAAGGGTTGCCTTGAATTGCCAGTTGTCTGGGATATTCTAATAACGTAAAGTTTTGCATTAGGAGTGGCATGATGAGCACGCCATCTTTCTATGAGACAAGCCTTGAAGCCGTTGAGCGGCGCTTGAAAGGTGTCCGTTTGGGTGAGGTTCACAATTTCGGACATTCCGCCAGTGGAAAGGAATTGAAGGCCATCTATTACGGCGCAAATGAGCCTATAGAGCGTACAGCAAATCTTTCATCCGCTCTCGCTTCAGGAAAGCCCGAGGCATTTTTTGGCGAACGCAAGCGAGAGAGGCAGGTACTCATGATTGTATCAGCTGTACATGGGGCAGAGATGGAGAGCATAGCAGGTGTCATGAATCTGATAAGCGTACTCGAAACGGGCTGCGACCTGAAGGGTACACGCTGGAATGTTATTGATGAGATGGCAAAGCGCTTGCGCATCGTCATCGTTCCAGTTGCGAATCCGGACGGCCGATCACGCATACCATCGGACGATCCTACGCGATGGAGCTTGGATGAGCAGGAGAAATACAGGCATGGACTTTGGAAGGACGGGAGCGAGATAACATGGCCAGCATGCAAGGCATGGCACCCGATGCCAAAGGAAAAAGTCTCGTTCCTAGGAGGCTACTTCAACGAAAGGGGCGTGAATCCTACGCATGGAGTTTTCCTAGGCGGTGATTTGGCTCCAGAGACCTACGCGCTGCTTGAGCTAGCTGTTGAGGAGGCACCGGACTGCGTTCTCGATCTCCACTCATGTGGCTCGGGCCCTTTCTTCATCGTTGGAGGAAAATTCATACCTGAAAATTATGTGCGTCGCCAATATTATGTCGATGGCGCGTTCCGTTCAGCTCTGGCGCAGCGAAATCTTCGTCCAAAACCTTGGACCGTGGAAGGGGGTGAGCAGGCGCTGACTTTAAACGAAGCTTACTTCCACGTTTGTCATGCTCTGCCTCTTCTTTTCGAAGGGGCGCACGGAGCCCAAGAGAATAACCGCTATACGCATGCTGAGATCGTGGACACTTATTTGGTCATGTTCGAGACTGTGATTAGAATTGGCGTTCAAGAGGGTTTTAAACTGCAAGCACGAGCTTAGAACATGATTTTTCCAGAGGGATTATTGGGAGAAATCAATCTGCCCGTTCATGAGCTGGGAGGATGCTCAGAAAGGGAAGAAGAACCGAATCAGGGATACTATGCCCATTAACAGTAGCGCGAGCACGTAGCCAAGGAAGAATCCAGATGCAGCGGGGGAGCCATAATTCTCATATGCTTTAGTCCCCCCTATCCTGAGCGTCAACTCCTTCAATACCCAGGCGACGGTGAACATCGTCCAAGCTCCTTCCAGAAGCGTGTGGGCCGTGGTGGCCGTAAGGAAGCCTATCGGCTCGAATGGGAACCAAACATACCTGGCGTGCATAATTGTTAGAAAGCCGACGATGGCCATCCCGGCAAGGATGTAGGGAATGTGAGGTGGCAAGGTGGGATAACTAGGCGAGAGAGCGCGCCACGAGTAGTTGTTGATCGTGTCTTGGATCACGTTTGGAGCCTGCAACCTGCTTTGCCCAAAAGTGTACATGATTACGATGAAACCCAGGAGTGAAGACATCGGGGCTAAAATCGTAGTTATGAGTATCAACTTGAATACATTCTTGTTGTCGACTCCAGCCAAGTTTGCCAGGCGGTACGCAGCCATCGATGCAAACAGTGGACCTGCCCACCCATATTGCGGGGTGTCCGATGCCTGTGTTCCAGCGAAGTACATCGAGAGCGTCCAAGAGGTATCGGGCTTGTCGGCGGGCGGAGGATACAAAATTTTCATCATGGACATACCGGTCCCTCCTGATCTGGCATCAAATCCAATTAGGCCATAAATCCTCACGCCTGCGATGAACCAAACTGCAGTTACAAGTATTAGGGCAAATGCGGCAGCCAAGTTAATTCCGGTCGTAGACAAGATTATGAGCAATAGCACAAAGGATGCTGCCAGCATTAGGTAGGAGTTCCTATAGGTCATTGGCTCACCCTTCTCCGCCTGCAGGAGGGTGCCTTTCCCCAGAGCTGCTTGGATCGTATCCACGATGTAAGTTCTAGTTGTGAACAGGTAGAAGATCACTAAAGCCAGGACACCTCCAATGTTGGAAACAAGGATCCACTTGTAGGGATCTCCGTAGGGAACTGTGTCGCTGCCACACCAGATGCGTCCGCAACCTGAAAGCCCGGGCACCGATGTGTAGTAGCCGAAGGCATAAGCGGCCTGCATCAGCACCAAGAGCACAAGATACCAGAAGACTGTGTTGAACAGAACGATCTTTGGAGCAAGGTATGCTATTGAGATAAGAAGAGGATTTTTGTTAAAGTTCGTAAACCCGATTATACCAGCAAGAGGGGAGTCGGGGGTCAGGTAATACCATCCTCCAGGGCAGGTTTGGGTCCTCCACCCGAATATGTCAGGAAACCATGGGAATAGCATTGGCGTGAATACCAAAACCTGGTAGATGAACCCAACAATGAGACCCAAAACGTACGGGTTTGCGATTCTTCTGGTTCCGGGCGCTCCTCCTCCAATTGTGCCCGTTATCACATTATAGGCCAAAATGGTATGGGGGAAAGGAACCTTCTCGACATCGATCCACCTAGCTCGAAGTATGTTGGAGATGGAGATGAAGAAAAGCCCGAATAGAACGGATGAAGCCCACCAATAAAGGAGCGGCACAGCCCATTCTCCCCAGGGTATTGGAATGCCGCCAGCCATTAGCTGCTCTGTGACCGTTGCAGGCGGTGCCATGAAGGACGGTATGTATCTGGCATCATCCGGATTGATGAAGCGCAGCGTGAAGAACCTTGCTGGAAGTGCAAAGGGGTAATATGTGCTCATGTAGTACGCGGATACAATGGTTACAGTGTAAAGGCAGGTTAAAGTCGTCAGGCTCATTTTCTTCCCGCTTATGGAGGACAGGAACTTGGCTATCGATATAGCGATGAAAGGTATCGGGGTTACAATGGTAGCGCAGACGACAACTCCAAGATTGTACGTTTCTCCAGCTGAAGGATTGGGTTGCAGGAATCCTATCCAAACAGCTCCCACAAATCCAAGGATTGCCGATAAAATAACCAAAGGAACCCAAGGAACCTTATCTTTGGTTTTTTCTTCCATAAAACCCGATTAATATTTTATATTATTTAAATTTTTTTATTGTTTTAAGCAGTAAACCCAGATTTCACCGCCTCAATACGAATGGAATACAAAATAGGCCAATCCTATGGGATGCTGTAAGCTCCATGTAGAAGATACGATAACTATTTTGCATCGTTGAAGATAAAACTGGCTTGAAATGGGCAGATCTATTGTTTTCCCCAGGATCAGATTTGTTTTTAGGCGCGCATTCGATCTATTCTAAACGTGCCAACGGTCAAATTTGCCTAATCGAATCGATATGCCTTTTTTGGGCATGTTGCCAATATATCAGGAGATGAGCAAAGTCGAACTCGCTCATCCAGGCCATCAAATCCGAACTCATTAGGTAGCTATGGAGGGGCAACAATCACTTGATACCAAAGCTAAGACCAGCATACTAGATAAATCTCCAATACCATGCACGATGTCGACCTTATGCTGAAAGTATATGACAATTCTATCGACTTAACCACGAAGGTCGTTTTGAGTTAAAGGCTAGGTTGCTCCTAGCACGATGCACACGATCCAAAATAAAAGCGGAAGGGCATTGTCAGAGCGAGCAAAGCAGGGAGAACCTGACCGGATACGAGATACAGCTTTCAAGAAGATGAGCAGAAGGAGAAGGGCTTAAGCTGTTCTAGCGATACCTGGCTGAAAGGGACCGGGCACATCCTTGACCAGTGTCAATCCCCGGATGAAGAGCAAGCATTTTACAGCATCTAGACCTTAAGCGGCATCATTTAATTTCCATCAACGAGTATGTGAGATAGTAAAGCGAGATTAAGCCTTATCCAGCCTTAACTTCTGGGAGCTGGAAACGCCCATCAAAGCCTTCAACAGTAAATTGTCTCTGTAACGGCAGGTGAGTAGGGAGACAGCGAACCTTCTGCCCCCACTTTGTGTCTCCTTGGGCGACTCAAAGGTACCCCACTTCTAAATCAACCTTATCCTACTTTTGCAAGTTCCTTCTCTGCAGCCGATCATGGCTTTCTATCGAGTTCAGGATCCCACCACTGCCTCCTAACGACCCAGCTTCGAGGCTTGGCTCCTCTTCAACTATGGTCCTTCCTGCATCTCTCATTCTCTTACCAGCCAGTCTCATAGGTCATGAGATAAAAAATACCGAAAATACTATATCTTTCAACCACAGAAGTAGTGAGCATGGTTTCAGAAACCTCAACCCAACCAACAACTCCATCAGAGGAGAAGCCAGAGACAGCTCCCACACCAGCTGCAGCACCAGTGAAGAAAGCCAAACCAAAGGCGAAACCTAAGGCCAAGGCTAAAGCAAAAGCTAAGGCCAAGAAGAAAAAATCCAAGAAGAAAAAATAAGCCACTCATAGGGGCCAATTACAGATCATTCCGGAGCACACTGGTTTCCTAAGCCTGGATAGGTTACAACCTATTTTTCTGAAAATTGTTATCTTCCATAGGCCCAGAGCTATCTTGCAAGTTTCTATTACCCTTCCAGCAGGGAGTTTAACATCGGTTT